>ENA-UALL01000031-UALL01000031.1-human-gut-metagenome-genome-assembly--contig:-NODE-31-length-88248-cov-8.232127_pt1 | contig 88248 bp, 87 predicted proteins | sample MGYA00243699_ERZ654466 | MGnify/ENA primary metagenome ERZ654466 (study PRJEB26926, sample SAMN06164635) | human gut metagenome | biome: ENVO:00009003; feature: ENVO:2100002; material: ENVO:00002003...
GCCGGTTCAATGGCCGCGCCGAAGTCGTGCGCTTCATTGGAGGTCACCGGGCCTTTCCCAATCGGGATATAGTTATCCGGAACGGGTTCTGCCGGCGCATCCTTCAGGTTTTCCTTGGCCTGGGCCACATGGGCAGCGGCTGCGCGGATGGCGCGGGCCGTGGCGGTATCATCCGCAAGCACTTGCTTTGCTGCATCCTGCGCCGCCTTGAAATCCGCTACCGAATCTTCGGTGTATTTGTCCTCATCCTCCAACACCTCGTTGGCCGCCGTCTGCAACTCTGCGATCATGTTGGGCAGGGTCTTGTTGACGATCTGCACATCAGAAAGGGTGCAGTAGACCGCAATATCCTGTTCCCGCTTCCATGCATTTTTATCCTCAATTTCATCCGCCGGTTCATCGCGCAGCGTCTGATTCAAATTGACATAGAACAGGCTGTCGCGGATGTTCGCCCAATCCACATCGTTTTGCATGTCGGTGTTAAACAGAACTTCCAACGTGTAGGTAATGGACTGGTCTTCCTGCTCCACCGGCTCGCCCACAATCTGCATGGTATAAGAGTTGGTACGGTGCTCGCCATCAATGTTAGTGCGCACTCGCACATCCACATTCTTCAGCAGGGCCGACAGGTCCTCAACCTCATGCTTAACTCCAGTATAATCGACATAATCCGGATTCCTTGTCAGGGTTACCGTGGCCTGCAGGTACCGGTTAGCCCCCAAGTTCGTCCCATCGTCGGTCAAATCAGCACCAACCGTACTGGTCACATCATCGCCGGTTTTCCAATCGAAATAATACTGCGATGCGCTGACATCGGCCATATCTTTTGTATATTCCTGGGCAGTAAATGTCATCACATCATAAGACAGATCCTTTATCCCTGTCAACGCTTCTTTAGCTTGGTTGATGGCCTCCACCTGAGCCGTCATCTGCTCCGGTGTAGCATTACGGTCGGCCAACAGCTCTTTGCCTTTGGCCACCTCGGCATCGTATTCTTCAGCCGCTGTGTTCTCGTCAAACAGACAGTCGTTGAGCTCATTGACCGCCGCTTCCAGATCTTCGCGCGGCTGCACCACCGTCAGGTCCACAATGCGAGCATTACGGATAATCTGGTTCATCACCAGCAGGTCTTCATCACTCTCCCCAGATGTACCAATTTTATTATCGTTGTAACTGTAAACATGGAACTTGGCAATCTGGCTGGGATCCGTCATGGCCTCGTTAGCTGGCTGCCCATTTTCCTTGAGAGTATCCAGTGTATACGAGAAGGAATACCAGGTATCGTTCTGCGGCATCCGGTCGTTGCTCCAACCGTTGATCTGGTAATTCTTAACGTCCATGCCCGTGCCGCATTGCAGCTGGACCGAACCATTACAAATCTCGCTCGCTTCGCCTTCACCGCTCGCCTTAGTTTCAAATTCCAAACGCAGGTCGGCGGGGGCCATCTCCGATGTCAGGTTATTCACCAGAGGCTCCGCCCATGCAAACGCCTCCAGATAGTTCCCGCTGTGCTTGGCGTCGTCGGCGGTGGCATCCATGGTCTGGCCATACATCAGCGCCACCACACCGTTCGCGTAGCCTTCGCCGTCCCGGGTAAAGTCCACAATACGGGCGTTGCGAATCGAGATGGTAAGCGCTACATCGGTGGTGTCGTTATATATCCCATAATGGAAACGAGTGACTTTATCGGTAGTGCTCTCAGACACTGTCAATGACCACGGGACAATGTACGTGATCCATTCTCCCTCTGCGTCTTCATAACCGTTGGTGTAATTGGCTCCAAGATACGGTTTGCTGCTTCCCGAAGTTTTAAACACAGACTTCGGAGCTGCAGCGTCGCTGCAGTCTTGCAATTCAACAAACTGATTGGCTGTGGACTTCAAGGCGTCCTTGCCGGTCACGCCGTCCTCGCGGTCTACCTTGACCTCCAGCATCAGCGCCAGTTTGGAACGGTCCATCCCGTAAGCGGACAGGTCGATTGGTTCTTCCGTATCGATCGTGATCGTCGGATCACTTGCTTTCGCCGAATCTTGCTCTGCATCGGGATCTACAACCGACTCCTTCGTTACCACAGCGTCCTTTTCCTGGAAACGCCCGACTACATAATATGGTTCACTGGGGTCGGCGTTCGGGTAAGCCGCAGACGTTTGCTCAGTCCCATCCTCTGCTGTGGCCGAAAACGGCAGCACAAGGGAAGGAAGCACCAGCAAAACGCTCATCAGGCTTGCCAATATTCGCTTGCTTCTCTTCATTCTTAACTCATCCTTTCTGATTCGGAGTGTGCGCATAACTCCTTATGCAATTTTAATAATAACTCTTTTCATTTGTTTTGTCAATTGGATTATTTACAATATATTAGGGGGATTGGTCAAATCTCCTGATAAGTCCCCGCTTTTTCCCGCTGCCCATCCCCTTTTCCTTTTCTGCCGGTTTCAAATGCCCTTCCCACCTTCCGGCACAGCCAGCGGATTTCTTGTTACAACAAACCATCCCCCGGGAAGAAAAATCTTCCCGGGGGATGGTGTACATATTGATCGATTTTTATCTGTACCGGTTGCGCTGGCTCATGCCTGAGGCTCGGCCGTGATGCGGACGTTCTGTACGCTCATGATGGCGCCCTTATCATTGCTCCATGTGATACCGTTGTCCTCGTACGCTGGATCGGACGGATACTTCGTCCCAGTATCGTTATAGGTCAGGAATTCAACGGTGTTAATGATCCCTCCCGATGTGACCGTTTCGGGGATTTCCACTTTAAAGGTAGTCCAGGTATCATTTTTGGTATACGAAGGCGGCGTGGAATTGTATCCCAGCTCCGCTATCTGAACACCATTGATCTTCACCCAGCCATTGACGATGTACTTCACCCAGTCGTCGTTGGCCGGGGCTGGATCGGCATGGGTGGTGCGCACCTTCGTATCGTATTCCAGATACAGGGTACGTCCTTCGTATTTGGTAAGGTCCAGCGGCGTGGTCAGGGTGCGGCTGACGGTCATGGTGTGGGTCTCGTTGGCCGAAGTCTCATCCTTAATGACCCATCCCACAAAATTGGGATCGCTGTTCTGGATGGTGAGCCGCGCATCCTTGGTAGCGGTTTTACCGTTGAGCAACTTAGCGGTGGCTGTTACATCCACCACCCCTTCGCTCATGGCAGTCAGCAGGTTATCCCCGCTGATAGCGGCACCCGCCGTATTTTCGCCATTCTCCTTTAGAGCAAAGGTAAAAGTGGCGTTTGCCGTATCATGACCCGGTACCGGGCAGTCTCCACCCACGGTTGCCTGTGCCGTCAGCGGATAGCCCGCCACAGCATCCTGCAGTTCCACCGTGGCATCGTCAAAAGTAACTTCCTCAATCTCACAGGTGCATTCATCCATGGAGGTCACCTTGACATACTCAAACGCCACATCGATGGGATTGGGGGTACCATTGAAGGAGCTGACCGCCGTAAGCGCCAGCTTCACGTTGCTCAGCTGGGCGTCAAAGGTGGTAATGTGGGTATAGGTCGCACCATCGTCGGTCGAATAGAAGAACGAATAGGTGTCGCCGTTTTTGGCGATGCGGAAGTAATAGGTAAGTCCGCTGTAGACAATGCCGCCGTTTTCCTGCTGCATTTCCGTCGTTCGTTGCCCAATCTCCCGTACCACTTTGATGCGGTTGCCGCTTTCACCGCTGATCTTCAGACAGTTGTCTTCGTCCTGGAACACCAGAACGCCGCATTGCTGGTATCCGCCGTTGAAAGCGCCGTTGCGGGTGAGCTTGACGTCCGCTACCCAGTCGCCGTCAGCGTCCTGGATGAAGATATTTTTGGAATCGTTATGCCCCTGGTAGACGTCGCCGGCCTCGGTAGTGATAACAAGCCCCTGGTCGGTAAGCTTCCAGTTGTCCGGGTTTTCGTACATGTCCGCGCCGTTATCGTATACCCGCCAATCTGCCGGCAGTTCATCCACGGTGGTGAAATCGGTGCTCACCGGTTCGTGATACTTGCGGATATAGATGCTGTAGCTCACGGTCAGGTCGCCTGCGGTTGCGGTGACCGTCGCCGTACCGGGGATGCTGGCCGCCTGCTCGATTTGAACCTCGATACCCTCGCCATAGGAAGGAACGGCAACCTGGGCCGTATCCTCGCCCTCCGGCAGCAGATAGGTATAGGAGTAGGTGGTGGGACGGAAATCCGGAAGCTCGGTTCCGTTCACCGTGATCATATTCAGGGACAGCTCGTTTTTAACCGCGACCGGGAAGCTGCTTTCCATCGATTCGCCATTGAGCGTAACTTTGGCGGTGATGGTGGCCACACCGGGCGCCACCGAGTGCACCGTGCCGTCCGCGTCAACCGTGGCGACCTGCGGATTGGAGCTGGTGTATTCAATGGTGGCATCCTCAAGCTCGATAAAGCTGTCATCGTTCAAGCACACCGACAGGTCGGTGGTGATGGTTCCATCCGACAGGTCGAGGGTGTGGCCGCTGGGGATAGCCGTAACTGTCTGCAGGTGCGGGGTCAGGTCTCCGGAGAGCGTCACTGTTTCTGTGCCGCGGATATCACCGCTGGAAGAACCGATCTGGATGGTCCAGTCGCCCTGGTCGTATACATTATGACCGGTTACATCATCCCACTGGTCGTATACACTCTCACCAGCTTCTTCTTCCCAGAAATACCAGTCGCTGACCGGCAGTTCAATGGTGACGGTGCGGCTCTCACCCGGCGCCAGGGTAATCTTTTCAAAGCCTTTGAGCTGTTTATCGGGCCGGGTGGCATCGGCAGCTTTGGGCGAGACCACATAAGCCTGCACCACTTCCGCGCCTTCGACGGAGCCGGTATTTTTCACATCCACGCTCACCGTCACGGTATCGTCAGGTGTGACAGCAGAGGCTTCTCCTTCCACGGTGGGAAGGGTGATCTTGTGGGTCGCAGCCTGCAGAATTTGCAGCGCATCGTTGGCAGAGAGACCCTCCGTGCCGTCCACATCCGCCCGCAGCTTCTGCCCGGCGTCAAGGGTCAGCTTTTCTGTAGCCGCCTGCAGGGCCAGCAGCGCATCCGCCGCTTCGATCTGCCCGTCGCCGTCCACATCGCCCATCTGATAGGTGGCAGACGAACCGCCATCCACCCGCAGGTTGCTGTATTCAAAATTCGTGTAGCTCAGGCCGTGGCCGAAGGGATAGGAAACCTTGCCGGTAAAGTACTGATAGGTGCGGCCCATGCTGGTCTCGGTGGGATAAATGTTGTAATCCCCGATATCCGGCAGCTCCGATTCATCGGCATACCAGGTAAAGGTGAGTTTGCCGCTGGGATTGGCCTGGCCAAACAGCAGGTTGCCGGCGGCAACGCCCTGTGCCTGCCCGTTGTAAGTACACCACAGAATGGAGGAAGCCTCCTCGCGGAAATCTTCAATGTCCACCTGCCCCACCGACGAGACATAGACCGCCGTGCGGGGGTTGAGGTCCAGAACGGCATTCACGATATCCGACTGCATACGCGGCAGGGCAATCGTGCTGCGGTCGCGTTCCTCGGCGGAATCGCTCTGGCGGGTGCCCACATAGGCGACCACCGCATCCGCATTGCGGATGGTGTTCTGGTCCGCTTCGCTGAAGGGGGTAAATTCCTGTCCGGAATCGCCCACGATGTACAGGGTGTGGATGCCGGTCTGGGGCGAGGTAATCTCGCCGGTATAGGTGCGGTAATCGCTCCAGCCGCCGGTAGGCTGAGAGATGATGGTCCCGATCACAGGGCCGGTGCGGGAATCCAGATGCACCTCAAAGGTGCCGTGGGTGGCCTCATTGGCCGAGCCGGAGGACTGGACCGTGATCTGGGTCACGCCGTCCAGCGCCACATCGTCGTACCGCACCCACATGTTGTCGTATACATATCCGAAGTTGCCGGCCCCTTCGATGGTGCAGTTGGAATAAGCATCGGCGTCTGCCGGTGTCAGGGTAGCGGTTGTCGTCCCCTCGGCATCCTTCAATTCAAAATTGCGGAAATTGCAGAAGTAGTTGGCGCCGCTCACCGGGCTGTCGACATAGGAAACCTTGGCATCCGGGTTAAGGGACTGCAGCACCTGGGTGATCCCTTCGCGAGGGGTGGATTCGTTGGCTTCGTTGGGCGTGCCGGAATAGTCGCCGAGTATCACATTGTTGACAAGCTCGTTTTCGCCCACGATCACTAGGTTATCGATCTCGGAAGCATCGAGGGGCAGCAAAGCTTCCTGCTCCCCTTCGGCGGGTTCGTTCTTCAGCAGGGCCACGCCCTCCTCTGCTGCCTGCAGGGCAAGCGCCGTGTGGTCGTCCGCGCTGATCTGGTTGTCCCAGGAATACTCTTCCGAACGATAGGGCACCATTTCGGCAGGGTCAAACTCGCCAGTTTCCATGCGGGCGGTAAAAACGCGCACCAGCGCCACATCAATGGCATCCTCGGTGAAGGGGACGCCGTCCAGGTTAATGATGCCGCGCTGCACCGCCGCCACGGCGTTGGCCTTGTAGACCCCGCCGCACTCGATATCGGTGCCCGCCATGATGCACAGAGCTGTGGTCTCGGCCTGGTCGACCGAATGCTTCCAGCCGCTGGGCTGCCACTTGTGGTTTTGGTACACATCGTTGATGGCGCTGCAGTCGGAGGTGACATAGCCGTTGAACCCGAAGGTGCGGCGCAGCAGCGTTTCAATGGTGTAAGTATTGGCCGCTGCGGGGATCTCATTGATACGGTTGTAAGAGGTCATGGCCGAATGGACGCCGGTGTTCTGCACCACGCCCTTGAACGCACGGGTATAGTATTCCCGCAGGGTGCGGTCATCCATATTGGAAGAGCCATCGTGCCGGTTGAATTCGCTGTTGTTGGCTGCATAGTGCTTGATGGTGGCGATGGCTTTCAGGTAAGGGGTATCGTCATCGGCTCCCTCCAGACCTTTGACAAAGCTGGAACCGATCTCGGTGGTCAGGAACGGGTCCTCGCCGTAAGTCTCCTCGGTGCGGCCCCAGCGGGGGTCGCGGGACATGTTGATGGTGGGGGACCAGTAAGACAGGCCCTTCCCTTCTTCATTGTTATAAGCGCGGGCTTCATCGGAGGTAGCCTCCATGATGTCCTGCACCAGGTCGCGGTTCCAGCTCTGGGCGATGCCGTAGCCGGTGGGGAAGGAAGTCGCCTCGCCGGAACGGGCCACGCCGTGCAGCGCCTCACTCCAATAATCGTAAGCCGATACTCCCAGCCGCGGGATCGCCGCCGCCTGGTTGCCCAGCTGCGATGCTTTTTCCTCCAGCGTCATCCGTGAAACCAGGTCTGCAGCCCGTTCGGCAAACGTATAGGATGTATCCATGTAAACCGGCGTTTCTTCTTCCGGTTCGGCAACCGCTGGTGCCACTATGCCAAAGCCTCCGGCACACAGTGCCAGCGATGCCAGCCAGGAAATCGTCCGTCTGCCTGCTGTTCGCCATCTCATACACAAGCCCTCCTTGCAACTGTTTTTGTGCGTTTTGTTCGATAAGTAAACACCTATGCATCAATAATTATATAATATACTATTTTGTAATTCCAGTCTTTTTCCGCTTTTTTTAAGTAAGAACCAGTCAATTTTTGACTTCGCAGTCAGTTTTTATTTGCATTTTCCGCAAGGCATGGTATACTGGCATCAGATGTCTGGATAGAAAGGGGAAAGGATTCTTTGCTGCCCTATTATGAAAAGAGGCCCCAGGACTTTTTTGCATTTGAATGGTGGTATAAGTTTTCCTGGTCGCTGCACCTGCACCATCAGATGGAACTGATCTATGTCGAACAGGGCGCGGTCCATGTGACGGTGGATTTTCAGTCTCAATGGCTGCACGAGGGCGACCTTGCCGTCATTTTTCCCAACTGTGTCCACGGCTACCAGGTCCCGGATCCGGACGGCGCTCCCATCCATATTTGCGGCATGGTGATCTCCCCCTCGCTGGCGGGGGATTTTCGCGAATCGTTGTCCCAATTCACTCCCCATACTCCTTTTATTTCTGCCGCTACCCTTGGCGAGGAAGCGACCTATGCGGTGCGGCAGTTGTTCCGCCAGCGAAATGATTTTAAGCCGATTATTGCTAAATCCTATCTGCAATTGCTGTTGGCATATATCTGGCCGGCGCTGTCCCTTGTGCAGGATAAAAACCACCGGATGGAAAACATCCCCGCCCGTGCCATTCAGTACGTGATGGACCATTACCGCCAGCCTCTGATGGCGAAAGAGGTGGCCGCCCACCTGGGCATCACCCAGTCTCACCTGGCGCGGATTTTTTCCCAGCGCCTGCATATGGGATTCAACGAATATGTCAACCAGCTGCGAGTACAGACGGCGCAGGATTTGTTGCGTTCCACCGGCCGTCCCATTACCGACATTATGATGGAGGCCGGCTTTGAAAGCCAGAGCACCTTTAACCGGGCTTTTCGGGAGATCCACGGGGTGAGTCCCCGGGAATACCGCCGGCAGGCACAAAAAGATTCGCCCGGAAACACGAAATGAAACCGCTCGCGGTATCCGGCGCTCTCATCTGTTTTGATAAATTTAATAAGCCCGGAAAAATGAATTCACTTTGGGAGAACCTGCACTTTAATAATCCCCTATCTGCAAAACCGGCCGAAACGCAGCGTTTCGGCCGGTTTTTATAAAAGCTGGGCTTGGGGACGCGCAGCGCTTTCGCCGTGAGACGAAGAAGGCTTGCACCCTCTGGCAAAGTTTAGCATCAAATTTGAGGGTGCCAAAAAACGGACAACCCGCAGATTGCCCGTTTTTACCCGTCACAAAAGTGGGAGCAAAGTCCGATTCTCCCATCCGCTTTTCCGGCCGGGTCAGTCTGCCACCGTCTTCTGCGTCTGGTACAGCCGGGCGTATTCTCCGCCCTCGGCCAGCAGCTGTTCGTGGGTGCCTTCTTCGGCGATACCGCAGCCATCGATCACGATGATGCGGGATGCCGAACGGATGGTGGACAGCCGGTGGGCAATGATCAGCGTGGTGCGTCCTCTGGCCAACTCGTCAAACGCCGACTGGATGCGGGCTTCCGTGACCGAATCCAGTGCAGAGGTGGCTTCGTCCAGGATAAGAATGGGGGGATTTTTCAAAAAAATGCGGGCGATAGAGACACGCTGCTTCTGCCCGCCGGAGAGCATGACGCCCCGTTCCCCCACCTGGGTTTGGAAGCCCTGCGGCATTTCCAAAATGTCGTCGTATATTTCGGCCCGCCGGGCCGCTTCGATCACCTCTGCTTCGGTCGCGTCCGGGCGGCCGTAACGGATGTTGTCAAAAATTGTCCCGGCAAACAGGAAAACATCCTGCTGCACGATGCCGATCTGCTCCCGCAGGGAATGCTGCTTAAGCCCCCGCACATCCTGGCCGTCCACCAGGATCCGCCCCTCGGTGACATCGTAAAACCGGGGGATGAGCTGGCAAAGGGTGGATTTTCCTCCACCCGAAGGCCCTACCACCGCCACCGTTTCCCCGGGAGCGACATGCAGGGTGACGTCTTTCAAAACAGGCGGCGCGGCCGGATCGTACCGGAAGGTGACATGGTCCACCAGAATGTCACCTTTTACGTTTTCCAAGTCCTTGGCGTCGGGCGCATCCTGGATGGCCGGTTCCTCCCGCATCAGCTCCACAAACCGCTTAAAGCCCGCCATCCCCTGCATAAACTGCTCCACAAAAGCAGACAGCTTACGCACCGGGGTGATAAAGGTCGTCACATACAGTGCAAAGGTGGTCAGGTCGATAAAATCCATCTCCCCCTGCATAATCAGCAGGCCGCCCACCGCAATCACCAGCACCGACAGGATGCCCATAAAGAACTCCATCCCCGACTGGTAGGTCGCCATGGCCTGATAATATCCCCTCTTAGCGCCCCGGAATTCGTTGTTGGCCGCATCGAATTTCCGGCTTTCGGCTTCCTCGTTGGCAAACGCCTTGGCGGTGCGCATTCCCGATAAAGAGGACTCCACTTCGGCGTTGATCCCGGCCAGCTTGGCCTTGACATCGGTGGAGGCGCGCATCATCCGCTTGCGGCTGAGCGCCGTGAACAGGATAAACAGCGGGATGACCGCGAACACCACCAGCGCCAGCTGCCACTGGATGGTGAGCATGATGCAAAACGCCCCCACAATGGTGACCATGGAGATAAACAGATCCTCCGGGCCGTGGTGGGCAAGCTCGGTGATCTCAAACAAATCCCCGGTCACCCGGCTCATCAGCTGGCCGGTACGGTTCTTATCATAAAAGGAGAAAGACAGATCCTGCATGTGGGAAAACAGATCCCGGCGGATATCCGCTTCCATCCGCACCCCCAGCAGATGTCCCCAATAGGTGACGATGTAATAAAAGCCACCCTTGAGCAGATAGGCCACGGCCAGAGCGCCCATGACCGCAAAAAAAGCGCTAAAAAGCTGTCCCGGCAGCAGGGTCTGCATAGCGTAACGGGATATCACCGGGAACAGAAGGTCCACCACGCAAATGCACAGTGCGCACACCATATCCAGGAAAAACAGTTTCCAATGGGGTTTATAATAAGACGCGAATATCCGCAGATACCCGTGCCGCTTCATCTGCTTGGCCGTCATGTTTTTCTCTCCTTTATCCAAACGATACCGATTAGTATAGCCTCGATACCCTTCTCTGTCAACGGCGGACCGGTAGCAAAAAACCGGGCCCCCGGCACAAGCCAGCGGTCCGGCTGTATGTTTACCAAAAAGCATGCTGTGAGCTTTGTTCTCCTAAATAGAGCACTTCTCCATCCTCAAAAAGGAGCTCTACGCCTTTTACCTCTATATGGTCCACCGGCTGGCTGGTATGGAAAGAAAAAGGCAAGCGCAATCCCTCAAATCCTCCAAATTGTGAAAATTATTCTCCTTTTGCCGGTCCGCTTTCTTTGGATTGACAACCCTGTGCGGCCGGCGTACAATAAAAACCGGATTTTGGATATAAGGATGTGCGGTTATGAAGGATTCCCGTTTGTATATGGCTCTGCAGGGGCTGAGCGTTTACCGGCGGCTGCTGGAGCAGCCGGTGACCGGGGCTTTGGCCAAATTGCTGGAAACGGCCGCTTTGTCCGATGAGGCCGCATTTTGCGGTGCCTGGGGACAGCTGTGCGCTGTGCTGCTGGAAAAGAATCATCTGGACAGCCTGCCGGCCGCCGTTGCCGAAGAAATTTTGGGGGACGACAACCGGTTTGTCGCTCTGGTGGCAGCCGGGGAACCCATTCCGCCCGCCGTGACACAGGCCGCCCGCCGGGATTTGCAGGTGCTTTACCAAGCCGCCTGCCTCACCCCGGCCGATCTGGCCGGCGGATGGGAGGGCCTGCCCGCCCTTCCCGCCTTCGGCAGTCTTCCGGCTCCTCAGCCGCTGGACAAGGCCTGGCATGAACAGTTAGAGGCCATCTCTTCCTACCATGTTTCCCACGGCTGCGGGCGGTTTTCCTCCCACCGGGCGTTCCTGTGGCGGGACGGACGGTTGCTGCCGGTGGAACACCCCGATCCCATCCGCCTGCATCAGCTCAAGGACTACGAATACCAGCGCCAGGTGGCTGTCAACAACACCCGCGCGTTTTTAAACGGGTTTCCCGCCAACAACATGCTGCTCTACGGCGACCGCGGCACCGGCAAATCCTCGCTGGTAAAAGCCCTGCTCAACCATTTCGCCGACCGGGGGCTGCGGATGATCGAAGTGCCCAAGGAATATCTCCGCCAGCTGCCCGACCTCACCGACCTTTTGGCCGGCATCCCCATGAAATTCATCATTTTCATCGACGATCTCTCCTTTTCCCAGCAGGACGACAACTTCGGCGCGCTCAAAGCGGTGCTGGAAGGAGGGCTCGCCGCCCGGCCCGATAACGTGCTCATCTACGCTACCTCCAACCGCCGCCATCTTCTGCGGGAAACCTTCTCCGACCGGCAGGGGGACGAGGTCCACCACGCCGACACGGTGCAGGAAGCCGTGTCCCTTTCCGACCGTTTCGGCATCAGCCTGACCTTCCTCATCCCGGATAAGGAGCGGTTTTTGCAGATTGTGGAACAGCTTGCCGACGACCGCGGCCTGGATGTGGACCGGGAAAAGCTGCTGGCCGCCGCCGAACGGTGGGCCCTGGAGCGCGGCTCCCGTTCCCCCCGCTATGCCAAGCAGTTTATCCTGGACACCGAAGCCCGTCTGGCAATGGGGCAGTCGTTATGAGCTGGCTTGAAAAGCGCCGGCAAAAAAAGGCCGGCAATGTCACCCGCGCCCTGCTGCAAAAAATCGACGGGCGCCAGATCCAATATGCCACCCGCCGCCAGCCGGACGAAAACGGCAACCCGTCGGAGGTCGTATTGGGAAAAGGGGGACGGATCTGGCTGCATGGGGATACCGTGATGGTATCCAGCCGCACGGAAGATCTGTTTTCCTGTAGCATGGACCGGGTAGAGGCAGGCGAGTTGATGAGCGGCGACGGGCTTGTACTCAAAGGGCATAACGCCTGCACCGGCAAGGAAGAAACCGTCGTGGCGTATTATCTGTATTTCCGGTAACATGAAAAACCGGCCTGAACGCTTTGTCCAGGCCGGTTTTCTCTGTCAGGATATTTATTTTTCCAGCGGTCTTTCCCGTTTTTTCGGCTGTCCCGCCGGACGGGGCAACTATATCCCCGGTTTTTATCTTCCGGATACAGATGCCGTCAACTTGTGTTGCCGCCATGATACTATTCGTCCTGCTCACGCAGCGCCCGTTCGCACAAAGCGTACAAGTCGCCAAGGCTGGCGATCTGTCCGGCCTGGGCCCGCAGCGACGCGGCGCCCCGCCACCCCTTCATATACCAGGCCGCATGCTTGCGGGCCTCCCGCAGGGCCACCTTTTCCCCTTTGAGCTCCACTGCCCGCTCCACCTGGCGGCAAAGCGTCTGCATCCGTTTGGAAAGGGGCGGGTCGGGCAGCAGCTGCCCGTGGGAGAGATAGGCTTCGATCTGGGAAAACAGCCAGGGAGAGCCCAGCGCTCCCCGTCCCACCATAATGAGGTCACAACCGGTCTGCTCGTACAGGGCCGCAGCCTGCTGGGGGGTGGTGACATCCCCGTTGCCGATGACCGGGACAGACAACGCGGATTTGACCTGCCGGATGATATCCCAGTCCACCGGAGGGGCATACATCTGATCGCGGGTGCGGCCGTGCACCGTCACCGCATCCGCCCCGCCCGCTTCGCAGGCCAGGGCCACCTCCACCGCGTTGACGCTGTCGCGGGAATAGCCTTTGCGTATCTTGGCCGTCACCGGGACCGGGACCGCATCCTTCACCGCCTGCACGATCTTACGGCACAGGTCGGGCTCTTTCATCAGGGCGCTGCCGCAGTGGTTCCCGGCGATCTTGGGGGCCGGGCAGCCCATGTTGATGTCGATGATATCCGGCCGGTAGTCCATGGCCAGGCGGGCGGCCTGCGCCATGATCTGCGGATCGTCCCCGAACAGCTGCACCCCGGCCGGCCGCTCGCTATCGTCCAGCTCCAGCAGCTCCCGGCTTTTTTTATCCTGAAAGCACAGTCCCTTGCAGCTCACCATCTCGCCCACCACATAGGCCGCGCCGAATTCCACGCAGATCTGCCGGAAAGCCCGGTCGGCCACCCCCGCCATGGGGGCGAGCGCCGCTTTTCCCTTGATCTCCACCGGCCCGATCTTCATATTGCACACCTCCCTGCCCGGTTGTATCCGAAAATAACCGAAGGGTATTATACGCCACCCGGTGGGCAAAAAGCAACCGCTTTTCCCCAAAAACGGAAAAGCGGCAAGGAAAGCAGCGCACAAATTTGTGGATGTCCATAAATTTTGATTATTTTTCTGAAATTGGGAATTTTACTCTTGCGCAATCCTTTTTTTGATGGTATAATAGGGCGCGTTGACGACACAGCGGTATAGTGTAACGGTAACACACCGGACTCTGACTCCGTTATTTAAGGTTCGAATCCTTATACCGCTGCCATCCCGCCGCAAGCTTTTATCGCTTGCGGCGGTTTTTTGTGCTTGTACTTTAATAAAATTTATGCAATAGAAAAAAGCAAGAAAAGAGGAAAAATATGAAAAAATTAGCGGCATCTGCTCTTGTAATCGTATTTCTATTATCCGGATGTGGAAAAACAACACACGATATGGATCGTTTCTCTGATGCATCTACCCAAGCTTCCACGCACTCCACGGCACCACTAAGCGAAAAAGAACAAGTGCGCAGCAATATACGAATCATGGGAACTCATTTACAAAATGTGTATCGCGCTCCTGATCCCAATCCATATACTAATATACTCGTGTTTTGGCGCAATGAATCCAACAAGCTCATGGAGAAAGTACAATTTGAGTTAACAGCTTATTATGAACAGGACCAAAAGAACAGCGCTTATGAAAATATAACAATAACGGAAGAACAGATACCGCCGACAATCATGGGATATTATTATCACGATAAGGAAAACAAAAAAGAGGAATGGGCACCGATTTTAACGGATATACCCGGAGCAGGATTGTCGACAGTCGCTACTCAAATGACAACGGTTGAGCCACAATCCATCAAAGGCTGGAGCGGTGAAGAATACGCGGATTACGATGCATATATTACACGCAACGGCCAGAATATTAAACTTTCCACTCAGGAAAAACTGAAATCTTCCGCAATGGCTGCCGTAGGCGCATTCCGGTATCCCGATGGGACCACAAAAAAATTTGATCATGTCCAAATTAATTCCATTACCATACAATACTCATCACAGGATGTTATACAGTATGATGGCGAACTGGCAGAATACGCAATCTGGTAAAATTTATATCACCCCAAAAGCACCACGATAAATGTCCCCCGTGTCCGATTCACTTTTGGGAATCGGATTTTGCAGCATATAGATGTTCCAAAAAGATGCGGAGGGCTTTCTTTCCCACCTCTCCGGTGGATAATATGCGCTCGATGGAGACCGTCCCGAAGCAGGTGGGAAGGCCTTCTTCCCATTTGCGCGGGGGCAGAGGGGAATCGGTGAGGCCAAGCAGGTAATCCATGCTCACATCAAAGGCATCCGCAATCCGCAGCAACACAGGAAGCGAGGGAATAACCTGGCCGGTTTCGTACTGGGAAATGGTGGAAGCTCCGGCATGGATACGCCGGGCCAGTTCCTTTTGGGTTATGGAGTGTTCCTTTCGCAGCGCGGCGATTCTTTCGGCAGGATACATACGGTCACCTCGTCTTGACAATTTCATTTTAGCCGCCTCCTTATCTTCTGTTGAGGAGTGATGGTTGCCATAGCACCATTCATTTCCACACTTTCTTATCCTTGGTATTGCTCTGTGCCCAGAGCAATACCATTGTATCTTCAATCAAAAAATATTAAAATAACGCATATGTCCTAATCGGATACATGCGTTATTTTTAGGCCAAAATATGAATCAATACACGGATATCAAATACGCAAAAACGCCTTCCGGGAAAATTCCCGGAAGGCGTTTTTGACAAAGGCCGGCGGTCAAGCCAAGCTTATTTCTCGTCGTTCCAGCTGTACATCTTGCGCAGCTCTTTGCCGACCGATTCGAGCTGATGCTCGGCCGCGATGCGGCGGCAGGCATTGAAGTGGGCGCGGCCGTTTTTGTTTTCCGCAATCCACTTGGAGGCAAAGGTGCCGTCCTGGATTTCGGTGAGGATCTTTTTCATCTCTTTCTTGGTCTCATCGGTGATCAGGCGCTTACCGGTCTCATAGTCGCCGAATTCCGCCGTATCGGAGATGGAATACCGCATCATGGAGAAGCCGCCCTTGTAGATCAGGTCCACGATCAGCTTCATTTCATGGATGCATTCAAAATAGGCATTTTCCGGCGCATAGCCCGCTTCCACCAGGGTTTCAAAGCCAGCCTGCATCAGGGCGGTCACGCCGCCGCACAGCACCGCCTGCTCACCGAACAGGTCGGTTTCGGTCTCGGCGCGGAAGGTGGTTTCCAGAACACCGGCACGGGAGCCGCCGATGCCCGCCGCATAGGCCAGCGCGATATCCAGAGCGCGGCCGGTCGCATTCTGATGGATGGCCACCAGGCAGGGAACGCCCTTGCCCTCCTGGTACTCGCTGCGCACCGTGTGGCCCGGGCCCTTGGGAGCGATCATGAACACGTCCACATCGGCAGGGGGAACGATCTGGCCGAAATGGATGCAGAAGCCATGGGCAAACGCCAGGGCTTTGCCGGCTGTCAGGTTGGGCTCAATATCCTTTTTGTACATGTCCGCCTGGCGCTCATCGTTGATGAGGATCATGATGACATCCGCCGCCTTGGCTGCTTCCGCTGCGGTCATGACCTTCAGGCCCGCCGCCTCGGCTTTTGCCCAGCTCTTGGAGCCGTTGTACAGGCCCACAATGACGTTGATGCCGCTCTCGTGCAGGTTCAGCGCATGCGCGTGGCCCTGGGAGCCGTAGCCGATGATGGCCACCGTCTTGTCCTTGAGGACGCTCAGGTTGCAGTCGTTCTGATAGTAGATTTTTGCCATGGTATGTTACCTCCTATGCCGTTTGACGGCAAAATGTCTATGTGGATACGGATCACTGCCGTATGGACATACAACTGTTATTTCTCCACCTTGCGGGTGGGATCGGCGCCCTTTTCAATGGCGATCACGCCGGTGCGCACAATCTCTTTGATCCCATAGGGACGCAGCAGGGTCTCAAGGGTTTCGGTGCGCTCGGGCGAGTCGGCGAATTCCACCGTCAGACTGGTGCGGGTGACATCCACAATCCGTGCGCGCATCAGCTCGGTGATCCGCATAATGTCGGCCCGCTGCCCCGCGTTGACCGAAACCTTGATCAGCGACAGGGTGCGGGGGATATAGGCCCCTTCCTTGAGCGTCTTGACCTTGATGACCGGGATCACCTTGTTGAGCTGTTTTTCCACCTGTTCCACCACGTATTCATCGCCGTCCACCACAATGGTCATACGGGAAATGGTGGGATCCTCTGTGACGCCGACCGCTAAGGAATCGATATTGAATCCCCGCCGGGAAAACAAGCCGGATACCTTGGACAAGACACCGGGATGATTTTCCACCAGCACGGACATGGTATATTTCATCGTGAAGCCCTCCCTTACAGCGACGGATAGTCGGGATGCACAACGCATTCCAGCAGATAGGGCGCATCGTCCGCCCACATTTCCTCCAGCGCGGCCTGTGCCTCCTCGTTGGAGGAGACCGACCGGGCCCGGATGCCGTAGGCTGAGGCCAACCGGACAAAATCAGGGCTTCCGTCGAGATACACACCGCTGTGGACACCATGATACTGATTGTCCTGCAATTCCCGCACCATTCCCAGGCGGGTGTTGCGCATCACGATGATTTTCACCCCGATATGCTCCTGGCAGATGGTGCCGAGTTCCATCATGCTCATTTGGAACGAGCCGTCCCCGCACACCGCGCAAACCTGCCGGGAGGGAGCCGCCATTTTAGCGCCCACCGCACAGGGGATGGAATACCCCATCGTGCCCATGCCGCCGGAAGTGAGAAAGCGGTTTTCGCGTATTTCAAAGTGGTTGGCGGACCAGATCTGGTTTTGTCCCACATCGGCGCACAGAATGCTGTCGGGCTGCATTTTGCGGGAGAGGGCGTGCATGAAGGTTTTGGGTTCCACATACCCCTCCACCGGAGGGATCACCTTGGCCGCATACCGCTGCTTGCGGGCGGTGACCGCATCCACCCACTCGTCGGGCGCCTTGGTTTCGACCATACCGGCCAAGCTTTCCAGCACCAGCCGCAAATCGCCCACGATCGGGATATGCGCCGGCAGGTTTTTTCCGATTTCCGCCGGGTCGATGTCGATGTGGATCACCTTGGCGCGGGCGGCAATCTGTCCGGGAGAGGCCACCGCCCGGTCGCCCACGCGGGCGCCCGCCATAATGACCAGGTCCGCATCCCGGATCGCCTTATTGGCCGGGGGGCAACCGTGGGAACCGAGCATGCCCAGATACAGCGGATGGGCGGAGGGCAGCGCGCCGATGCCCATCATGGTGGACACGGTGGGAAGCCGGCAGGCTTCCACCAATTGCCGCAGCGCCTGTTCGGCATGGGAGGAGAACACCCCGCCCCCTGCACAGAGAACCGGCCGCTTGGCGGCAGCGATGGCCTCGGCCGCTTTTTTGATTTGCAGGCCATGCCCCTGGGTACGGGGCTTATAGCCAATGATGTCGAGTGGGATCTCGTCGTAGTTAAACGGCGGCAGCGATTTTTGCTGCACATCAATGGGCATATCGATGAGCACCGGTCCCGGCCGTCCGGTCCCGGCAATATGGAAGGCTTCTTTGAAAACGCGGGGGATATCCGCTGCCCGCTTCACCAGATAACTGTGCTTGGTAAAGGGTTCGGCCGCGCCGGTGATGTCCGCCTCCTGGAACACGTCCCGGCCCAGCAGGTCGCTGCGCACCTGGCCGGTGATGACCACCAGCGGGATGGAATCCATATAGGCGGAGGCGATACCGGTGAGCAGATTGGTGGCGCCGGGACCGGATGTGGCCACGCACACCCCCACCCTGCCCGATACGCGGGCATAGCCGCTGGCCGCGTGGGCCGCGTTCTGCTCGGTGCGCACCAGGACGTGGTGGAGCGGGCTGGCTGCCAGCTGGTCATAAAACGGGCAAATGGCCGCACCGGGATAGCCATACAATACCCGGACGGATTCCGCCTGAAGACATTGTACCATTGCCATGGCTCCGGTCACCATAATGCATCCGCTCCCTTGCAGTGAAATTAAAACCATTATAGTCACATGGATTTGCAATGTCAAGACATTTTTTGAGTTTAGCACGCGAAAGTGTGCGGGATTATTGACCCTGCTTCACAATTTTTTTACAAAATTTCCCTTGCGCTTTTTGGTAAAAAAGAGTATAGTACGTTTAGCACTCGATGGATACGAGTGCTAAAATCCGAAAACTTTGTTGTAAAGAGGGAATTGCCCATGAGAACCAAACAGTTTAAAGCCGAGTCCAAACGTCTGTTGGATTTGATGATCCATTCCATTTATACCCATAAGGAGATCTTTCTGAGGGAATTGATTTCCAACGCCAGCGACGCGATGGACAAGCTGTATTACCGGTCGCTCAAAGAGCATCTGCAGGACGTGGACCGGGAAAGTTTTGCCATTGACATCGCCGTGGATAAGGAGCACCGCACCCTGACCCTGTGGGATACCGGCTGCGGCATGACCGAAGACGAGCTGGAAAACAACCTGGGGGTGATCGCCAAAAGCGGCTCTTACGCCTTTAAGCAGGAGCAGGAACAGGCCGATGACGTGGATATTATCGGCCAGTTCGGCGTGGGTTTTTACTCGGCATTTATGGTCAGCGACCTGGTGACGGTCATCACCCGCGCCTATGGCAGCGACCAGGCCTTCCGCTGGGAGTCCAAAGGGGTGGAAGGCTATACCATTGAACCCTGCGAAAAGGATTCGGTGGGCACCCAAATCATCCTGCATATCAAGGAAAACACCGAAGAGGAAAACTACGACGAATTTCTGGATTCCTACCGCTTGCAGGGGCTGATTAAAAAATATTCCGACTATATCCGCTATCCCATCCGCATGGACGTGGAAACCCGCCGCCCGGTGGAGGGGAAAGAGGATGAGTATGAGACGGTGACCGAGACCAAAACCATCAACAGCATGGTCCCCATCTGGCATAAAACCAAAAGCGAAGTCACCCAGGAAGAATACAATGCCTTTTATAAGGATAAATTCATGGATTACGAGGACCCGCTGCGCGTCATCCGCAGCAGCACGGAGGGTGCCGCCACCTATCAGGCGCTGCTCTTCATCCCCTCTCATGCTCCCTATGATTATTACACCCGCGAGTACGAGAAGGGCCTGCAGCTTTATGCCAGCGGCGTGCTGATCATGGACAAATGCGCCGACCTGCTGCCCGATTATTTCAGCTTTGTCAAGGGCCTGGTGGATTCGCAGGACCTGTCGCTGAACATCTCCCGCGAGATGCTGCAGCACGACCGGCAGCTAAAGCTGATCGCATCCCGTCTGGAAAAGAAAATCCAAAGCGAGCTGCTGTCCATGCTCAACAACGAGCGGGAGAAGTATGAGTCCTTCTTCAAAAACTTCGGTCTCCAATTGAAATACGGCGTGTACAGCGACTTCGGCATGCACAAAGATGAGCTGCAGGATCTGCTGCTGTTCTGTTCTTCCCTGGAAAAGAAGATGGTCACCCTCAAGGAATACGTTGACCGCATGAAGGAGGACCAGAAATACATCTACTACGCCTGCGGCGAATCCCCGGACAAGATCGCCCGCATGCCCCAGACCGAGCTGGTGCAGGACAAAGGATACGAGATCCTCTACCTCACCGACGAAGTGGACGAGTTCGCCCTCAAAGCCCTGCATACCTACGCGGACAAGGAATTCAAATCGGTATCCGGCGGCGACCTGGGCTTTGAACCGGAGGAAAAAAGCGAAGAAGACGCCAAGGAAAATCAGGACCTGTTTGCCTTTATGGCCGACGTACTGAAAGACAAAGTGACCTGCGTGCGGGCATCCCACCGGTTGAAGACCCATCCGGTCTGCCTGACCACCGAGGGTGAGGTATCGCTGGAAATGGAGAAGGTGTTCAACGCCATGCCCGGCGACCACGACATCAAGGCCCAGCGGGTACTGGAGATCAACGAAAACCATCCCATTTTTAAAAAGCTGACCAAGCTGTATGCCGACGATAAGGACACCCTGAAGGAATACAGCGAACTGCTCTTCGACCAGGCGGCCCTGATGGAAGGGCTGCCCATTGAAGACCCGGTTGCGTTTTCGGAAAAGGTCTGCCGTCTGATGGCCGGGGACAACGCGTGACACGCCGGCGCGCCGCTTTTATAGCCTCCTGGGCGGCCGTGGTGGCGTGGATGGCGGTGATCTTCTGGTTTTCCGCCCAGCCGGGCACGGAATCAGCCGCCATGAGCGGCGGCTTTATCCAGCGGGTGATCGGGTGGTTTGTCCCGGATTTTGCCCATATGTCCCCCGCCGGTCAGGCCGCCATGGTCGAAAGCTGGCAGACTGCCGTGCGCAAAATAGCCCATATGGCGGAATACGCCCTGCTGGGCGTTCTCCTGTGGACGGCCCTGGGGCGCAGCCTGTCCGGCCTGCGGGCCCGGGCGGTCCTGACCGCCGGTATTGGACTATTCTATGCGGCCAGCGACGAAATCCACCAGATGTTTGTGCCCGGCCGGGGGCCGGGGGTTTTGGATGTGCTGATCGATTTTGCCGGCCTGTGTATAGGCCTGGCAGCCTGCGCTGCCGCTGCCGTCTTTTGGCGGCGGCACAAAACCCGGCATCCATCCAAAGCAACGTAATATCCTCCTCCCCACGGGGGCAGCATTTTTATCCACTCATCAAAACAACCGGCTTGAACAGATTGTTCAAGCCGGTTGTGATTTTTTTGCGTCAGGGTTTTTACACCCATCTGACTATTCTTCGTCCTCCCGGGAGTCGGGAAGGGTGCCAGTCGTGGTCCCCGTGGTGGAGGCTGTCGTGGAAGAGGTCGTCTCCGGGGACGACGTTGATGTGGTGGGCGGGATCTGCGTCCAATACGGATAATCCCGGCCGGAGGTGGTCGTGGTCGTGGTGGTGGTGGTCGTGATGGTCGTGGTGGTGGTATCCTGCGTGCTCACCCGCAGGGTGATCACATCGCCCTCATATCCCACTTCGCCAGCTTCGGGGGAGGTGCGCTCCACGATCCCCCGGTCCACCGAGGAATTGGTGACCCGCACGGTATCCACCTCAAATCCCAATGCTTCCAGATAGGCCTCGGCATGCTCGGCCTTCCAGCCGGAAACATCGGGGACCTCGATCTCTTCCGAACCGGCGCTGATCACCACCCGGATGGTCGATTCCGCCGGAAGCTGCGTATCCGGGTCCGGGGACTGGGACAAAATCGTCCCCCGCCGCCGGTTGCTGTAGGTCATATATTCCACTTCAACCTTCATGTTGCCGTTGAAAACGCCGTTTCGCACCTCAAAGTAGTTTTCACCCAACAGGGAGGGGATGGCATACAGATCGTCCCCCAAAACCGAACTGTCGGGCGACGAGGAGGAAACCGGGTCGCTGGGTGGCGGATCGGTATCCCGGCCGGAAAAGAACCAGAGCAACGCGCCGCCACCCAAGAGGATGAGCAGCACAAACACAACGGCAATCACAATCAGAGGCGTCTTTTTGGATTTTCCCTCCCCCTTGGCGGCGGGCTGGCCCGCCTGCACAGCAGGGGCCGGCTCCTCTTCGTCCTGAAGCAGGGCGGTCACGGCAGGGGCGGTCGCCAGCTGATCCTCCAGCACCGTCAGGGAAGGGATGCGGTTGGCCGCATTAACCTGCAAACCGTTGAACAATACCGCCGCCACCTGATCGGGCAGTTCGCGCGCCACCTCCGAGGACAGGAACAAATCGCTGGAATTTTTGGCGCGTTTGGAGCCGATGGGGGGGGCCACGCCTGTCAGCGTGCGGAAAAGGGTCGCCGTCAGGCCATACACATCCGTCGCCGCGGTGATGTCGGTATCAAACGCATATTGCTCGGGAGCGGCATAGCCCTCGGGCATGGAAGGGGTCAGATCGGTGCTGGCAAACCGCGCTTCGGGGAGATAAAACCCCCGCAGCCGCAGCTTCCCATCGGAAGCGATCAGCAGGTTGGCCGGACAGATGCCAAGGTGATAAATGCCCGCCGCGTGCAGGGAAATCAGCGACGACAGCAGGGGCATAAACAACGGCCGGGCGTCGGGCCACCGCATCCGGCCGCCGATCTTCTGCAGCCGGGCTTCCAGTATGATCCCTTCCTCGTATTCCGAAATAGCATATACGGTATGGTTCTCTTCAAAAATATCGTAAATCGGGATCATAGCCGGCAGTTCCCGCATCCTGGCCAGGGCGCGGACATGCCGGCGGAATTTCTCAAGATACTCTTGGAAAGACAGCTCACAGCCGCCTAAAACGACAACCTCCAGATTGTCCCCCCGCTCGCACAGGGTGCCGGGGAAGAATTCGCGGATCATGATCGGCGCACGCAGCTCCTGGTCATATCCCATGTACCGGACGCTGTCTCCCCCGATATCCACGAGCCGGCCAACCAGATACCGCCCGGACAGGACGGTGCGTACCGGCAGGTACAGGGGCGGGTTTTCGCCTCCCGCCGGGTATCCGCAGACAGGGCAGGCATCGGCGGAGTCGGGCAGCGGGTTCATGCAGCCCATACACAACTTTTCAGACATTGTGGTCAACCATACCTTTCTTTTTAAGAATCCGGAAGGTCAAGTCATATGAATATAATTGTACAGTCTTTCCCCCCGGATGTCAAGAAATGCGGGGCATTTGTCCGGCCTTGGAGGGAAAAATCCTTGCCGCGGGAAAGGAGCTGTGGTAAGATGAACGCCAAAACCGTGAAGGAGGGAAAAAGATGCCAATCGTACGGTATCCGCAGGAGAGAGCAGACGAAGAGATACGGGCGCAAGCAGCCGCTTTCGAAGATCTTCAGTGGCCGCCGCAGCCCCCGGAAAAACGGGGCGTGTTCCCGGTACAGCCGCACACCCATGTCACCTCCTTTCTCCTGGTTGAGGATAAAAAGGTAACCGGGCATATCGCCGTGCGGAAAGCCGGCATGCGGCATAAGGGCATCTCCTATTGGGTGCTTGGCCTGAGCGAGGTGGTGGTGCATCCGCTTTTCCGCAACCGGGGTTACGGCACGGCGCTTTTGCGGGCAGCGGCCGGGTTTATGAGCAAACAGGGAGCAGACCTCAGCCTGTTCACCTGCACGCCCCACCTTACCGCTTTTTATACAAAAGGCGGATGGTCCCCTGTCCCCGGCGCCTGCCTGGTGGGCGGCACCCGGCGAAAGCCCTTCCGGAGCGACCGGCTGGGGCTTGTCACCATGATGCGGCTTTATTCGGACAAGGCCAACGCGCACAGCGGACAGCTGCGCACAGGCGATCTGTTTATACCGCTGGGCGAAAACCAGCTTTGGTAATAGGCGGTCCGGCGTTATCCCCTCTTTTGCATGGCGGCTTTGATCTGCCGGATATCCTTTCCAAAAAACATCAGCTGCTCGTAAGCGCCCAGTATTCGGGAGGCTGTCTGTTCACCGTAGCGGTCGACCAGATCGGCGCGGCCTAAATTGGTGCTGATGATGGTGGGACGGCCGCTCAGCAGCCGGGAGTTGACCAGGTTATACAGGCAGGAGTTGTAGAACGACCCGGTCAATTCCGTGCCAAGGTCATCCAAAATCAGCAGGTCGCATTCCAGGAAGACGGGTTCACTGTCCCCCTCGCACCGGCCGAAATGCTCTTTTTCCAACCGGCCGAGCAGGGTTCCGGCCGGGCCGTATATCACGCTGTACCCCTGCTGTGCCGCCTCACGGGCAATGGCCAGCACGGCATGGGTTTTCCCCACACCGGTGGGGCCTGTGATCAGCAGACTGGGAGAGGCGGGGGAAAAATGCGCCGCATAGTTGCGGCAATAGGCGATGACATCCCGCATCCGAGAACGGGGGGATTGCCCCAGGCGGGGATCGAACTCATCGGGATAATAGGACAGGTCCATATCGGAAAAGGAGGTCAGCTCCATGGCCGCCATCCGGCTCAGGCGGCGGCAGGCCTCCTCCCGCAGCAGGGACTGAAAGCAGGAGCAGATCTTCCCCTGCACGTAGCCGGTATCCTCGCAAAGAGGGCAGGTATACCGGGGTTCAAAATCGGTGCGGGCCTCTCCCGCATCGCGGAGGATACGGGCCATCTCCTCCTGCAGGGCCAGGTTTTTTCGCTTGATAGCGGCCACGGCCTTGTCCACGTCTCCCCCGGACAGGATGGTCTGTGCGATCTGGGTCGAGGTTTGCGCTATTTGGCGCTCGATCTCCGCCAGCCGCGGGAAACGGGACGTCATGGCCCGGCGAAAGGAAAGCGCCTGCGCTTCCGCAGCGCTGCGCCGCCGGTCCAGTTCAGCGGCAGCGGCCTGGTAAACCTCTTGATTGTAAGCCATGCTCCATCGCCTCCCTTAGGGATTGTCGGATTTGTATACGGGGGTATACCGCAGCGCCATCTCGTCGTAGGCGTCCACGTCAAAGGATGTGGGGCGGCGGGTCTTGCTGCGGGGGGCACCGGATGCCTGCCGCGCCTGCTCCACCGAGGTCACACCGTCGGCATGCCAGTGTTCCAGCACCTTGCCCACATAATTATAGTTGAATTTTTTGCATTTTTGGATGCACTGTTCCCCGGCCAGCTGAATCAGCTCCATGGGCATGTTCCACTCGCAAATCCACTTGTAAGCCGCGTCCGCCTGGCTGAAGGTGGGATTGCCCGAAAGCGCAAAGGCCTGTTGGATCTGCTCGGTGGCCTGACGGCGGCGTTCCAACCGGCAGAGTTCCTTTTCCGCTGCGTCAATGGTGGTGATGTCCCGGTCGGCCCAGTCCAGCGCCACCTTTTCAATATAGCGCATATTGGATTTCCCCAAGGAGATGGCGTAAACCACCACCATGACGATCACTTCCGCGGGCAGCCCGGCCGTGTCGAACAGGTACAGCAGGGTGGACATGTCTCCATGGGACAGCGGCCGGCCGATCCGGGCGGACACCGTATCCAGCAGGGCGGCAAAATCGCCCGATTCCTCCCGGCGGGCCAGCACCTCCTTGAGCTGGGGTTTTACCGGTGCGGGGCGCGCCTTGGCGGTGGGCATCACAATCGCCGCCGGGGCCGGAGGCAGGGACGCCGGGTCTGTTTTGCCGGAAGGGACCCCCTCCTCCGGCTGGGAAGCGGCCGTCTCCCCTTCCTCCACGGAAAGCACGCCGGTCTGTATCCAGTACTGCAACGCATCCAGACAGTCGGCGGCAGGCAGGCCGATGGCATCCGCGCAGGCCTGCGGGTCGAAGGTGCCCTTCCCGCAGCGGGCGCACCAAAGCAGAATTTTCAATTGAGCTGAACCGGCCAGGCGCAGGTGATGGTCCACAATGTCGCCGGGAAGGACGAAAACATCCCCCAACAGCCGGGAATTCCAGGTATAGGTCATACGGTACCCTTCTTAAACAAGAATAAAAATGCGTTACACTTTATTATACACGCACAGGGGTTATGCAGGCAAGCAGAATATTTATTCATGTTTTGTAAAAGGGGGAAGACAAGATGCAGGGCCCGGGGTTGCACAAAGCCTCTATTTATGCTATGATAGCAGCGAATTATAAGATTAAAGGGGATTTTATTCATGTCCGGACATTCGAAGTGGAATAATATCAAGCGGAAAAAGGAAAAAACCGACGGGCAAAAGGCCAAGATTTTCACCAAAATCGGCCGGGAGCTTGCCGTGGCGGTCAAGGAGGGCGGCGGCCCGGACCCGGCTTCCAACTCCAAGCTGAAGGACTGCATCGCCAAAGCCAAGGCCAACAACGTGCCCAATGACAACATTGAACGGATCATCAAAAAAGCGGCCGGCGAGGGCAACGCGGATAATTATGAGGCCCTGCAGTATGAAGGATACGGCCCGGGCGGGATAGCGGTGATCGTGGAAACACTGACCGACAACCGCAACCGCACAGCGGCGGAGATGCGGCATTACTTTGACAAAAACGGCGGCAACCTGGGCCAGACCGGCTGCGTGAGCTTTATGTTCCGCAAAAAAGGCATCCTGGCCATGGAAGCCGAGGGCCAGGACGAGGACAAGGTGATGGAGGACGCGCTGGAGGCCGGGGCTTCCGATTTCAGCGCCGACGGCGATGTGCTGGAGATCACCACCGAACCGGAGGATTTTTCCGGTGTGATGGAGGATCTCTCCGCCAAGGGATATTCCTTCATCTCGGCCGAGGTGGAAATGGTGCCGGATGTGTACAACACCATCGACGACCCGGAGCAGGTGGTAAAAATGGAAAAGCTGCTGGACATGCTGGAAGACAACGACGACGTGCAAAATGTCTGGCACAACTGGGATCGTCCGGAAGAATAAACGCAAAAACAGAAAGCAAAGAGGGGGAGCGGCCGCTCCCCCTCTTTTTCGCTAAAGCTCCATCAAAACCCCGGCGGGAAAGCCGTTCTTTCCCGGCCGGGGCTGTTTTTGTTTGTGACATACCGCCCATTCGCTCATCCGGCTGTCAGCCAAGGTTCGTCTTCCAAAACCCGTGCAGGTTGCAGTAGGCGTAAGCCGCCCGGGGTGTTTCCCCTTCCTCCAGGGTAAACACCGCCACCGGGTCGCGGCCCGGCGCCAACCGGCGGAAGTAGCCACCGCAGCAAGTTTCCAGATAGACCCAGGCAATATAGTGAGCCTCTTCCATGGGATGGAAAATATCCCCCACCGCTATGCTCACCCGGTTGCCGTCACAGGTGACCACCGGCAGGTGTTTTTCTTTGGCCCCGTCGGTGGTGTTGGGGGTCATTTTGCGCAGCTTTTCTCCCCAGCCGGGATCTCCGGAGCCGCTCTCCCCGGACAAAGAACAGAGGACATCCAGGCCGTCCGGGCTTTCAAAAAATACAGGGGACGGATGGCTTTCCATAACGCACGCACTCCTTTTTATATGATAACAGCAGTATGTACGGTATGGGGCCGTTTTATGCGCGCCTGCAAGCCCTCTGGTCGGGAGGCAAAATCTCTGTTTTTTTGTCCCCGCCTGGGCCGGGCGGTTATATTTCGCGGGCCGCCCGGCGGATATCCCGCCTGCTGCGGCAGATGACAATTTTGTCCGCATACGACCGGCAGATTTCCCGGTAACGGCGGCGATAAGCGGAGGTTCTCCCCTCCCATAAAATCCATTTTACAAACGCCGCGTCGAACTTTTCGGCACATCCGGGAGCCATGCTGTCGCGCACGCCGCCTTTGAAACGGCGATACCGCCGGAAGGCCCCCGCCAGGCAGACCAGCCGGGGTAGATTCAAAAATACGATCCGGTCAGCCTGCTCCATCCGCTGCTGGTGGCAAAACCCGCTGTAGTTGCCGTCGATGACCCACGCATCATGGCTGTCCAGAAACTGCGCCACCATTTCACGCGCCTCCCCGCGGTCGCGCTCCTCCCACCCGGGCAGGAACTGCACGGTATCCAGATGCAGCACCGCGCATCCGTATTTTTTTGCAAGCGCTTTGGCCAGGGTGGACTTGCCCGCGCCGCTGTAGCCGATAATGGCGATTTTCATGAGGGGGTTCCTTTCTCTTGTCCCGGCTTGGCTCAGGAATGGGTGTCCAGATACCGCTGCGCCGCTTCGTCCAGGTAGCGTTGCGCCTGTGCGGCATCAAAAAAGTTTTTCACCACCGTTTCCGCATGCTGCAACTGCTTATAGGTGGCAAAAAAGTTTTCAATTTCCCTCAGATAATGGGGGGACAGGTCGCTCAATTCGTGGACATGGTCATAGCGGGGATCACCGGTGCAGACCGACAGGATCTTGATATCCTCTTCGCCGCAGTCCAGCATATACAGTCCCCCGATGATGCGCGCATCGATATAGCATCCCGGAAAGGTGGGGGAAGAGGTGAACACCAGAATATCCAAAGGGTCGCCGTCCATCGACAGGGTGTTTTCCACAAACCCGTATTCCGCAGGATAAAACACTGCGGAATACAGCACCCGGTCCAGCTTGATTTTTCCCGTGTCGTGCTCCACCTCGTATTTGTTGCGGCTGCCCATGGGAATTTCAATACGCGCTTCTACCACACGTGCCATCACTACGCACACTCCTTTTGAATTGTTCTCCCCGCCGCCCGGCGGGACAGGGTTGCAGCATTATATCACATATGCCTACAAGAAGAAAGGCGGATAAATGGAGCCGTGTTTTTTGTCCGGCACCGGTATGTCAAAAAGCAGCGGCGCGCCACACCTTATGGGATTTGCCGCTCATTTCCCGCCGGGATCCTCTCCTGTCTGAAAAACGGCCTAAACGCTGTGTTTAGGCCGTTTTTTCCCAAAGTATGTTGGGAAACGCACATGCTCCCCAAACCGATTTTCCGAATTGTATTGTTGACTGAATTCTCAACACCGCTTTTTGCAGCCCCCGGCCAAGCAAGCTATCTTTTATGACTGCGGCTGTACCGGAACAGGGGCCCTTTGCTGCTGCAAAATCGCGATCAGCATATCCACGCGGGATTTGAGCATTTTTTTGATTGCAATTCCAAAGAACCCGTCCAACCCCATCTCGCCGCAGTACACCCCCGGCAGAATGGCAAATTTAATCCACGCCTCCAGATGCACCAGCCCGTTTTGGGAATAGATTTTGATAAACTGCGGCGCCGTCAGCGCGCCCACGCCCTTTTTCCATACCAGCTCGTTGTTGTAGTTGGTATAGGAAAAGCCCTCTCTGGTCAAAAAATCGGTTACGATATACTGGATTCCCTCGTCTGTCTGGCTTGTCTGAAAGTCCGCAACAAATCGTTTTCCCATAAACGGTCGCCCTCCTCATCGTTTGTGTCCATTTTAAAAGCACAACCAGTATATGCACATTGTAAATGATTTTTGGTATATTTTCAAGCTGTTTTCTTTTAAAACCATAATATTTTAGTCAAAATCCCCCTCTTTTCTGTCAGGCTGGAACCGGTCAAGCCATTCCTGCACTTCGTTTATCAGTCGTGCGGTATGGAAGCCGTCGCAGGCAGCGTGATGCACCTGTACCGATAACGGCATAAGCACGCGGTCCTTTTCACCATAATATTTGCCTATGGTGAAAATCGGGGCCAGACAGGGAGGATCGCTGATCGCCTGCAGCTGAAAACTGTCAAAGGATACCCAGGGGATGCAGGAGATATAAAAAATATTGCCGTCCGGGCAGGGCTTGTCTCCGGTGGGCGCGGGTCCTCCATATTGGCGGCGGTCTTTCAGATATTGTTCATAGAAATTGGAAAACACCGGATCGTAAGCCGTCCAAACGTTGGAAAAGCACCCTGCCTGGCTGTGAAAAACCGTGTAGCAGGGGTGCACAACATCAAAATAAGCGGGCTTGCGGTCCGGGGTCAGGGTCATGCAAAACTCCCGGTGATGGTTGACGGCATGGGAAAGGGCAAAGGCTATCACCGGAAAAAACCTCAGTCCGTTGGCCTTAGCAGCCGCTAAAACATGGGTCACGTCCATATGCACGCACATATTGTAGGTGCAGGGAACCCGGTTGAGATAATGCTCAAATTGCGAACGCCGTTCCCATGTCTCAAGCGGGATTTTTTGAATATGCAACGCGGTTTCCTCCCATCGGATTGGTTTGGCCCGGCATCCTGCCGGGCTGCGGGCCCATTACAGTCCGGGTTCGATAAAATGAGGATAGCTGTCCCAGTATCCCCGATAAATCCGGTCCCGCTGTCCGTCCAGATTCTTTTGGTACATCCGAAAAACCACCGGGATATCTTTGGGCTGCCATTGTTCTTTGTACGAATAGCAATAGGTCATTTCCAGCTTTCGCATCACCTGCCCGCTGCGGGGGTTGCGCACATCGTGGGTGGCGGTAACATACGGATAGCCGTTTTGCGCCAGCCGGGCCATAACCGCCCCCGCCGCCTCCGTTGCGATCCCCTGGTGCCAGCATTCTTTTTTCAGGGCGTAGCCCAGATCGTAAGCGGGGGCATCGCCCACACACACGTAGCCAACCGGGCGGTCGCCGGCTTTCAGACAAACAGCGTAACGGTAAGCGGTGGGCTGCCGGTATGCCTGCAGAAAAACGGTTTCCAGATGCGCCTGGGCCTCCTCTTTGGTCCGTGCAGGAAACCAGGGCAGAAAGGTGTTCACCTCTTTGTCGCAGAGGATGGCAAACAGGTCGTCCAGGTCGTCCGGTGTAAATTTTCTCAAAATCAGCCGCCCGGTGGCCAGCACAGGGGTGTTTTCCATAACTTTCACAGACTGTTCCATTGTCCTGTTTTCTCCTTGTTAAAAAGTCAAAAAAGGCGAGGGAGCGATACTTTGCCCACCATACAAAACGTGAATATCGCTTTTCTAAAAATAAGTTTAAACTTAAATACAGTATTGATTTTTTGTCCGCCATAATGTATTATTGGCGGACAAAAAAGCGAGGTGAAACCATGTCGCCTAAAAAAATGGGACGTCCACGCTCGGACAATCCTTTATCCGAACGGCTGTATTTACGGGTGGATGAAAAAACAAAGGCTATGCTGGACACTTGCACAGAAAAGCTAAAGGCTACCCGTTCGCAAGTCATTCGAAAAGGCATTGAAAAAGTGTATGACGACCTCAAAAAATGAAGGAAGCGGCGCCAATCTCTCCCAAGACCACACCGCTTCCCCACCGGCAATCACCTGAAAAGACGATTGCAACGCAAATTATAGCATGTGTTGCAACATCTTTCAAGGCCTGCCGGATGGACCGGGGACATGGCGGGCAGGACGAGCTGATCGCCGGCAGCGGCCTGCTCAACGCCTTTTTGGAGATCCTGCTTTACCAGAGCGTTCACTAACAGACGGCCGGGCTCCAGCGTATCTCATCTTTCGACACGCTGCAAGGGCGTGCTGCAGAAACATTTCTGCGGCACGCCCTTTATTCAATTCCAATATGGCTTCTCATTTTAAGAAGGGTTCTTCTTGGCAAAGGCATCGTGTTCCCTGATCAGTTCCTTCACCAGATCGCAAAAGCGCCAGCCCCGGTTGGTATCGGTCAGTACCGCCTTGAGGGGGATATGGATGTCCCGGGATTGCAGCGCCTGTAGCAGTTGGTCCATCCGTTTGCGGGAAAAGCCGCACATGCACAGCACACCGTTGCCGTCCGCCGCCCGCTGCCCGGCGTCCTCCTCTTTTGCAAATCCGGGCAGTCCCGCCAGATAGCCCACATACTGGCCCCCCTCTTCCGGGGAGACCGGACGTTCCTGTACGGATAATTCCTTAAGCACCTCCGTCAGCAGATCCCGCTCCTTGGGCGCTATCCCAAACGTCAACACCTGTTCCGGAATGGTTGCCGCAATGCGCGCTTTCATATAGCATGTCTCCCTATATATCATATGTTTTATAACAAAGGCAGAATATTTATCATAGCCATCCTTGTTTTTAAAGGCTCCTTTATAAAGCCCAGAGATGAATCTTGAAAATTTAGGAACATAAATACATTTTGCGAACGACAGGAGCTTGGAAAGGCAAGCCCTGAACACAGTTTTCAAATAACAAAAGCCGCACAAAAGTGCGGCTTTTGTTATTTGGCCCGCCCGGAGGGATTCGAACCCCCGGCCTTTGGAATCGGAATCCACTGCGATATCCAGCTTCGCCACGGGCGGATAACGGCAATCATTATACAACAAAAAAATTGGTTTGGCAACCCCTGTGCCGAGATTTTTTCGGGATGCCGGCCAAATTACAGCCGGCATCCCGAACATACAGCGCACATTGGGAAAAGGAAATACTGCATGACAGAATACGAACGACCGGGATAGTTCTGCCGCTGGTCGTTCAAGTCACAACCCCAGCAGAACCGTTGCCACCTGCAGATAAATCATCAGGGACAGCGCGTCCACAATGGTGGTGATAAACGGGCTGGCCATCACGGCCGGGTCAAATCCGATGCGTTTGGCGACTATGGGCAGAACACACCCCACCAGCTTGGCCAGAAAAACAGTGGCCACCAGCGTCAGGCAGACCACGACCGCCACGAGAGGGGTGATGGAGGTATTCCCCAGCAGCATCCGGTCCACCAGCATGATTTTCCCAAAATTCACCACCGCTAGCGTCACCCCGCAGAGTAAACCGATGCGCACTTCCTTCCATATGATCTTAAATATATCCCGCATTTCGATTTCATGCAGCGAAAGGCCGCGGATGACGGTGACCGACGCCTGGCTTCCCGAGTTTCCGCCGGTATCCATCAGCATGGGGATGAACGCGGTCAATACGGCAAATTTTGCCAGGGCGTCTTCAAACGAGGAGATGATCATGCCGGTAAAGGTGGCGGAAATCATCAAAATCAGCAACCATGGAATCCGCTGCCCGAAGATCTTAAATACGCTGGTGCGTAGATAAGGTTTATCCGACGGGGTGATGGCGGCCATTTTTTCAATATCCTCGGTGGTTTCCTCCTGCAAAATCTCCATAGCATCGTCAAAGGTGACAATGCCCACCAGCCGCCGCTCCTGGTCCACCACCGGCATGGCGATGAAATTGTATTTGGTCAGCTGGTTGGCGACCTCCTCCTGGTCGTCCAGTGTGCTCACATAGATCACATGGGTCTCCATGATATCTTCCAGCCGGTCATCCTCATTCGCCAGCAGGAGGACCTTGGCCGAAACAAGCCCCAGCAGCTTGCGGCGGCTATCGGTCACATAGCAGGTGTAAATGGTCTCCTTGTCCACGCCGGTCTGCCGGATATGCCGGATGGCCTGGGCCACTGTCATGGATTTTTTGAGATCCACATACTCTGTGGTCATAATGCTGCCCGCGCTGTCCTTGGGATATTTTAAAATTTCATTGATCTGATCGCGGGTATCGGGATCGGTGGAACGCAGGATCCGCTTGACCACATTGGCGGGCATTTCCTCGATGATATCCACCGCATCGTCTACATATAATTCCTCGACAACGTCTTTGAGCTCGGTATCGCTGAATCCTTGGATCAGCAGCTCCTGCTCGTCGGAATCCATCTCCACAAAGGTTTCGGCCGCCAGTTCCTTTGGAAGCAGCCGGAACAGCATGGGAATGGTCTCGGCGGGCAGGTCCTGCAGCAGGGCGGCGATATCGGCCGCGTTCATTTCCTCCAGCAATTGTTTGATTTCGCTATAGCGTTTTTGCTCCAATAGCGTTATAATACGTTCGTTCATCCTGTTTCCTCCTGTTCGTGGCGGAGATATCTCCACCTGTCATCATGCCGCACACGGTCGTGCCGTATGCGCCTGTGGCGGAACCAAGATACAAAAACGCACAACGGAGCTCAGGCGTCCCCCATAGACACAGGGATGCCCCGTCTATGAACCCCGCCGGGTTTTGTACCGCCGGTACTGCCTGCGTCCATGGATTTTCACCTCTCCTTGTGATAAAATAGAAATAACAATAAAAAATCCCTGCCCGGCAAGGAACCGTGACAAGGCAAAACCGCTGCCCTCCGGCAGCGCCATATTTGTCACCGTTCAAGCTTTAGCTTCGCAGGGCGGTGAAATTGCATTAGGCTATGCCTTGTTTTTCGACATATCCTGTTGACCTGCTGACGGTGTCTCCACCGTTTCGCGGCAGCAATCCATATCCCTGTGGTAGCCTTACCTACCGGACATATATAAGAGTACCCTCTCCGGCGGGGTTTGTCAAGGGGATTCAGGTGGTATTTAGGTGGTATTTAGGTAAAAAATTCAGCCCGCTCAGCGGCAAAGAAAGGAAGAAGCAGTATGTGGGACATTATCATTGTGGGTGGAGGCACAGCGGGACTGACCGCCGCTGTTTATGGAGCACGGGCCGGACGGAAGGTCCTTTTGCTGGAAAGCAGCCTGTACGGAGGGCAGATCGTCACGGCCCATGAAATTGAAAATTATCCGGCCATCCCCCATATCTCGGGAGCGGATTTTGCCACGGCCCTGTATGAACAGGCCAAAGCGATGGGGACAACCTTTGCGCTCGAACCGGTGACCGCCGTAAGCACCGAAGGGGAACAGCGGGTGGTCACCACGCCCGGCAACCGTTACACGGCGCACACCGTCATCCTTGCCACCGGCGCCAAAAACCGTCCTCTCGGCCTGGAACGGGAAGAGGAACTGGTGGGCCGCGGCGTGTCCTATTGCGCCACCTGCGACGGGGCCTTTTTTAAGGGAAAGGACGTGGCCGTTGTGGGGGGAGGCAACACCGCGCTGGACGATGCGCTGTTCTTAAGCCGGCGCAGCCGGGTCACACTCATCCACCGGCGGGATGCTTTCCGCGGGGAACCGCAGAAGGCACAGCAGGTGCGCGAAGCTGAAAACATCACGATTTTGTACGACAGCACGGTGACCGCACTGCACGGCGAAGACGCCCTGTCTTCCATTACCGTTCAAAACTTAAAGGACGGCTCCAGCAGAGAACTGGCCGTTTCCGGGCTGTTTGTGGCGATCGGGCAGATGCCGGACAACGAAGCGTTTCGGGGGGTGGTGGACCTGGACGAAAAGGGCTACATCCTGGCGGATGAAACCTGTCACACCCGTACACCCGGCGTTTTCGCCGCCGGAGACTGCCGCCAAAAGCGTGTACGGCAGCTTTCCACCGCGGCCGGGGACGGGACTGTGGCCGCGCTGGAAGCGTGCGAATTTATAGACGCGCTCTCCTGACGGCAGGAAACGCCTGCCACTGCCGCAAAAGGCATTGACTTTTGCGGCAATATCCCGTATATTGGTAAAGTATTTGCGGTTCCTTTCCCGTGGGGAAAGGAACCGCCTTGTGCCCAAAAAGTTACAGCACTGTAGCCGGAAATAACAGAACTGTCACGTGTATTCCCTCCACATTTTGATATACTATACCATATGTATAATCAGTTGGAACCAGGAGGGATCGGCATGAAAAAGGCAGAGGGACGGACCCGGACGCTTGCAAACGGGCGCGGCCTGTTGGCCGGGCTGTTCGTTTTCTTTTTCCTGCTGTTCGGCGGGCTTTCCTGGTGGGTCATCTGGTCGATGAGCCAGGCGGCGCGCGAGACGGACACGGCTCCGGCCTCGGAAGCCACCGGAAACCCCTATACCCCGCAGGATGCCCGGACCCTTCTTTTGATCACAGAGGACGAAGGGGAAGCGCAAGGGTTTGTGCTGATTCGGATGGACCCGGCACAATCCCGCATCCGGACGCTGTCCATCCCCCGCGAAACCGCGCTGGATTCCTCCCAGGACAGCAAGCGGCTTTTTGAGGTGTATGAGACCCAAAAGGGGGCCGGGATCGGCACATATGTGGAGGAAGTTACAGGAATCGCGGTGGATTTTTATGCTGTGCTCCCCTATGAAGGGATGGAGGAGCTTCTCAACCAGGCAGGGAGCGGGCTTTCCTTTACCCTGCCGGAAAACCTGCGGTATGACATGGATGGGTATACCATCCGTATTGACGGTGGCGAACAGGTGCTGTCCGCCACCCAGGTAACCGATGTTCTGCGTTATCCCGCATGGAATGGCGGACGGCAGCAGCGTGCCGCCGTACAGGCGCAGATCATCAGCGCCTGTATCAACCAGTATTTTACACCGGCCACCATGGAAAACGACGCCGGATACGAGGCATGTGTCGCTGTGGCCGATACCAACCTGCTGCGGGAGCCTTATTATCAGCTGCGGGAGTCCCTGGCCTATATGGCCTCCCGAAACACGGGCACCATTTGCCAGCCTTTGTCAGTTGAAGGGGAATACGCCGGTCAGGGCGACGAAATCCGGTTTTATCTGCAAAAGCCAATCGGTACAGCGGTGCGCAATGCATTCGACGTGGCGAGTATAAATTAACACAAGGAGGGGAACAGGGTGAAAAAGCTGCTGGTTGCGGTCGCCATAGGGGCGATGCTCCTGTGCAGCGGATGTGATGTGTTTTTCCCCGGTCCCGTATCCTCCGAACCGAGCTCCGCCCCCTCCCAGGAAACACCGCCAAAATACCGTGCGGAATATGAAAATAAGTGGTGCTTCCAGCGGTTGTCCGAGTCACTGCGGGACTGCTACGAAGCCCTTTATGAAGCGGTGATGGACAGCCGCTGGACCGATTCGACCGTCACTGTATACAAAGAGGATACCGGTGAGGACATGGATGCCGCCGAAGAAACCTTCCCCGGCGTACGGATTACCCTGCCCCACTATCTGGAAAGCGAACAGGATGCCCAGCTTCTGTACCAGGCCTTCACCTGGGATAACCCACAATTCTTTTTTTTGAGCAACAATTATTATTACGAAGGGTATCACAACGATAAAACCGGAAACATTGTCTGCCGGTCGCTCTGCCTGCCCTATACCGTGCCGGCCTCGGAACGCCGCCGGCTGGATGACGAACTTAACCAGGTGATCGACGGCTATCTCAAGCAGCTTCCATCCGGGGACGATTTTGCAGTGGAGCTGTTCCTGCACGACCGGATGCTCAAAAACTGCGAGTACCATACCCTGGCGGGAGAAACGCACGACTATGAAAAATACCCGGGTGCGTTTACCGCGGTGGGGGCGCTGGTGGACGGACAGGCTGTCTGCGAAGGGTATGCGCGAGGGATGCAGCTGCTGCTCCAGCGGGCCGGGCTGGACTGTTCGCTGGTGACCGGCACCAATGAAAACAACGACCCCCACATGTGGAATCTGGTGACGGTAAACGGCCGCAATTACCATCTGGACCCCACCTGGGACGATGTCAACGAGCAGGTGCGGCATACATTTTTTAACATAACGACGGACAGCATCACCCGCACCCACACCATTGACTCGGATGTGATCGGGGTGGATACCTGTTCTGCCACGCAGGATAACTACTACCGCCGCACCGGCCATTACATAGACACCTTTGAACGGGAAAAGATCGCGGCAGTGATTGCACAGGACATGGCGGCGGGGGAAGCCATGATCGACTTGCAGTTTGACCCGCCGAAATTTGTCAACGGACAGCTGCTGGCCAGCAACCGGGAGCTCCTGCTCCGCCTGGTGGGGGAACAGCTTACCGTCCCCGACGCTATGCTGTGGACGGATTACGACATGGGTGTCAATGAGACCTATTACACCATCACCCTGTATAAAAAGTAAAAAACACTTGACAGAGCTCCTGCCTGTGTGCTATGATAAAGAGCACCTTAAAACAAAAGGGGCATCTGCGGGTGTAGTTCAGTGGTAGAACTCCAGCCTTCCAAGCTGGCCATGTGGGTTCGATTCCCATCACCCGCTCCACTTATGCGCCTGTGGTGTCTCGATCATGCGCCTGTAGCTCAGCTGGATAGAGCATCTGCCTTCTAAGCAGAGGGCCAGGGGTTCGAGTCCCTTCAGGCGCGCCATTCATGGTGGATATAGCTCAGTTGGCTAGAGCGCCAGATTGTGGCTCTGGAGGCCGTCGGTTCGAGCCCGATTATCCACCCCACAGCGAACGGGACATACCGATTACTCGTATGTCCCGTTTCTCATATTGGGATGTAGTCTAGTGGTAGGACAGCAGACTTTGACTCTGCCCGTGCTGGTTCGATTCCAGCCATCCCAGCCATGCCGGAGCAAAGCATGCTTTGCTCCGGTTTGTTTTTGCCTTGGCCAACCATCCATCTCATTGCGCCATTTTTTCTTGATCTTCAAAAGTTAACTGTTGCATTAGGCAGTTACAGGCTGGTTCCCTCTTGATGGTTCACGGTGCTTTTTAGATATATCCCCCCGTTTTACAAACTCTGGTCTGTATAAAACCGGCACTTCTCCCATTGCGCCTTTCAGCTATGTCTTGCTTTTAAAAAATATATTTTGTCTGAATTTATTCATATAATTGACAAAATGCAACATCATTGCTATAATACCCAAGCATACTTTTAAAAGAATTTGTGGGAGGATGCTTTATGGGGGTTCGAGCCTCGCTGGCCGGTCTCAAAAAAAAGCTGCGCCAATTTAACAAAAATTCCCGTATGCGGATGCAGTACGGCAAATACTACCGGAACCTTCCCATTGATCCGCTTGCGATCCTTTTGGATTCACAGCACGGTGATGAAATTAAGGGAAATCTGTTTTATATAGCAAAGGAGCTTCGGGAAAATCCCGCCTATGCCGGATTTAAAATTTATATCTCCGTGAAAGCGTCCAAAAAGAAAAAATTTGCGGATTTGTTTATGGAAAATGATATCCACGGCGTGGAATGGGTGGATATGAACAGCAAGCAGTACTACAAGCTTGTGGCATCCGCTAAATATCTGATTAACGATACTTCGTTCCTGCCTTTCTGGATAAAAAAAGAAGGTCAGGTCTATCTGAACACTTGGCATGGTACGCCTTTAAAGACACTGGGCAAACAGGTGAGAAAAGAGTTCCATACCATCGGAAATGTGCAACGCAATCTGCAAGCAGCTGATTATCTGTTGTTTCCCAATGAATTCACCATGCAGCACATGATCGAAGACTTTATGCTGGAAAATACCTGCAAGGCCACTGTGCTGATGAATGGGTACCCGCGAAACACAGCTTTTTTCAATGATGAAAAGGCCCAAATGATCCGTGAACAGGAAAATTTGGATGGAAAAACCATTTATGCCTATATGCCCACATGGCGCGGTATTGTAGGGAAAGCCGATCTTCGCCTGAACACGTATTTACAGTATTTTCTTTTTGAAATCGATAAAGGCTTGCGCGACGATGAAATCATGTATGTCAACCTGCACCCGTTTACTAGAAAAAATGTGAATTTCCGTTTGCTTAAAAAGATCAAACCTTTCCCTCAAAAATATGAAACCTATGAATTTTTGAATATTGCGGATGTCCTGGTGACCGATTATTCCAGCGTATTTTTCGATTTTGCGGTTACCAAACGCAAGGTTGTTCTGTTCACCTATGATGAGGAAGAATACCTGGCAGACCGCGGGCTGTATATGCCTATGCAGGAGCTTCCCTTTCCACAGATAAAAGATCCGGCCGCTCTGCTCGACGAGTTACGCAGCCCGAAAGCTTATGACGACGCGGATTTTCTCGCGCAATTTTGTAAATATGATTCCCCAAATGCTACCCGGCTGTTGTGTGAGCGTGTAATTTTGGGCAAGGAAAATCAAATTGAAGAGCGGCTCATTCCGCACAACGGGAAAGACAATATTTTAATTTACACCGGTAATCTCGCCAAAAACGGGATTACTACCTCACTGCAAAATTTATTGTCCAATATTGACTTGCAGGAGCACAATTATTTTCTCACCTTCGATTCCCGCAAAATCCAAAACTATAAGGATACGCTTTTGACCTTCCCGCCGGAAGTGCATTACATCTCCTGTATGGGAGAGATGGACATGTCCTTCTGGCAAAAGATTGCGTATATCCTCTATTCCAAAAAACGCCTTCCCTTCCGTCTTTTTTGGCGCATGACAAAAGGGGCATTTGCAATAGAGATGAAACGCCGGTATGGCAACATCCCTTTTTCCACCGTTATCCAATTCAACGGATATGAGCATGAGAAAATCTTAATGTTCACTTTTGCACCGTGCAACCGTGTGATCTATGTGCATAACAACATGATCAACGAAATAGAAACCCGGAAGATCCAGCGAAAAGCCGTTTTAAATTATACTTATACCCATTACGATAAATTGGCTGTTGTTTCTGAGGATATCATTCCCTCAACTAAGTCTTTTACCGGTGGACGGGAAGATCATATTTTTCTCACCAAGAACATCATCAATTACCAGGAGATCCTCCGAAAATCCAAGTTTCCCTTTGTGTTGGATGCGGATACGGTGGTTCGCCCCGAACCGGATAATTTACTTCCCATTTTGGAAAGCAACAGCAAAAAATTCATTACCATCGGGCGCTTTTCCCCGGAAAAAGGGCATCTTCGTCTGGTACAGGCCTTTAACCGTGTCTGGTGTGAAAATCCAGATACCTATCTGATCATCATAGGTGGTCACGGTGCCCTTTATAACCAGACCCTGGAACTGGCGGCTTCTCTTCCCTGCCGGGATCACGTGTATCTGATCCGATCAATGAGCAATCCCTATATTGTCCTTACCCGGTGCGATTATTTTGTTCTGTCTTCTTTGTATGAAGGTTTTGGCATTGTGATCGCCGAGGCAGATATCCTGGGAAAACCCGTGATCTCCACAGACATCTGTGGCCCCCGCGGCTTTTTAAAACAATATGGCGGCACGCTGGTGGAAGATTCCGAAGATGGGTTGTACAAAGGGATGACGCTTCAGCTGCAGGGACGTGTCGCCCCCATGCATGTTGATTTTGAGAAATACAATCAGGAGGCCATATCCCAGTTTTACCAGCTTTTAACGTAATTTCTTATCGGGAAACCTACGAAAACAAGCCCTGAGGCCGGTCACTATGGGACGGCCTTAGGGCTTGTTTTTCTATTCTGTTCGATTATCGCCGCGCACGGCGTTTTTTGTGGAGCAACATAGCCGCCATGATACTGCCCACCGACAGGAGAAGCAGCGCCGCCAATGTGGAAGAAGCGGTTTTTTCACCAGTCGCAGGGGATGATGCCGGGTCACCGGTACCGGTACTGCCATCCAGAGTGGGCTGCGTGACGTCCCCGGTGTTCCCCGCCGTACCGGTGGTATCGCCGGAAAGCCTTTCGATGGTCACCTCTTCCCGCGTCACCTCATGCTGGGCCTGTGCATCCGAAAAGAGCTTATGGCAGGATGCGCATTCCCAATATTCGGTGTTGCCTTCCTCCTGCGCGGTGGCCTCTTTGGCCGGTACATGGGTGAGGTTGTGCAGGGAGGGTTCCTCGCCCACCGCATACGCGGCAACCGTGCCGCTCACCTCAAACGCGGCAAGCAGAATGGGGGTAGACGAGGGGGAATCCTCGCTGCTGATGAAGCAAAGGCCTTCGGGAGCGAAATCGCTTTGCAGAACGACCACCGGGTCGCTTTCCGGGTCGGCCAGATCGGGATCTTCGGAGAAATCGCGGGTGTTGATATAGTTTTCATACACGATGCTGCCGGGATCGGTCACATCGTACATCATGATGCCGCCGATGCGTTCCAGCGCAACAAACGCATAGGTCTTATCCCCAACCGTACCCACCGTTACGCTTTCCGGTTCAGGACCTTTTTTGGCCGACCGGCTATCGTACTCGTTGTCGTCGTTGGAGCAGTTGAAGTAGTCGGGAATATACTGCTGTGTTTTTTCTTCAAAATCGTTCTGACTGTCAAATACCTGGGTCAGGCCGCCGGCATCCACCCGGTATGCGGAGAAGGAGCGGCCGCCGAAAAGGACGCTTTTTCCCTCCGGCAGGCCGTCGGTGACCGACGGGTCAATAACGCGGACCTTTTCTGCGACGCTGCCGTCGGACGCGGTCAGGTCCTCTTTTTCTTCGTTGACATATTCGGTCTCATCTTTTCCCCATTCGCGGGCATCCCCTTCGTTGGCGGTGAAGAGATAGGTTTCCTCTCCCACCGTGTACAGCGCAAGGGCATCGGGCATGTAGGCGCCCACCGCGTCGGGATAAGTTTTGGGAGCGTACGCTCCATCCTCCACCAGGTCGATGGCGTTTTTTTCGGCACTCAGATCCTTATATCCCATAGAATATACGCCGGTAAACACACCTTCCGTCAGATCCAGCACCGCAATGGCGTTGGCCTCCTGCATGCTGACATACGCGGTGTTGTTATCACAGGCGATGTATTCGGGTTCAAAGTCCACAGAAGGCATGGCCCCTTTCGCCAGGATGATCCCTTGCTCCACAAGCGCATCCCGCTGCCCGTCAAACGCATCAAAGGTGATGGTGTTCGACTGGCTGTCCGCCGGGCTTTGTCCATTGACGGTGATGACGGTGACCGACCCCGCCGGGTCCACCACGCCGTCGCCATAGCCTTCCCGCGGCTCCCCTTCGTTGGCCACCAGGATCTTGCTTCCGTCCGGGGTGAAGGTCACCATATCCGGCTGGCAGCCCGCATCCAGCAAAGCGGCCAGTGTTCCGTCGGTTTTGAGGATAGCCACCTTCCCGTTTTTGTCATATCCCTCTTCCTGCAGGGCCACCGCCACCAGCCCCTGCTGCGCGGAAATGGACACCGAGGTCATATCCCCGTAAGCAAACCCTTCGGCCTGCTCTTCCACCAGAGCGCGGATATCCAAAGAGGTGGCCGTCATCTCTTCCGATACGCCGCAGGTGACATCGGTCATAGAAAGAATATCCAGCATCCCGGTGGTGCCGTTGACCACCCATGCGTTGTTTTTCACCGGATCGTAGGAGACAATCTCCGCTACGCCGCCATCCTTATTGGAATGGCCGGAAACATAGCTGCCGATCTTGGTGAGGGGGGTGGCCGTTTCGTTTTCATAGCCGGTGAGTTTGACGCCTGTTTGCGCCGCTGCCGATGCAAAGGGCAGCGCGGCGGTTAGCATGGCCGCTGCCAAAACGCCGGACAGTGCTTTTGTGTACGTGTTCATACAGACCTCCTGCATAACAGATTTTTATTTCCCACAGGGCGCATTATACAGGACGGCCTTCCCGGCCCGCTATCATGCTGCGGTGAATACTGCGTAAATTGTGTGTAAACCGCGCCTTATATACGCTGCCGGAAGGAAAGCCCCTCGTCCCCCATTCAGCCCTTTAATTCACTCTCTATTTTTTCTGTCAGGAAATATGAAAGCGCCAGCCTAAACAAAATGTTCAGGCTGGCGCTTTATCGTTTTCCAAAGTGCAAGTCCCCCAAAAAACAATGGATTTTTGTCCATGTACCGGCAGTGTTTGCCTGCCGGTACATGGACGGGTTATTCTTCTATAATGTAGGGTTCAACCCGGCTGAGCAGCCGCAATCCCAGCGTCACCGTCATGCGCAGGCCGTCCGGTTCATATTCCTCCGACTCCACCGCTCCTTCCTCGCGGCAGGCCTGGGCCAGACCGCCTTCCCGGAAGGGAAGCAGCAGCGTGACCCGCCTGCGGTCGGGAGGTAGGGCCTGTGCAATCGCCTGGAGCAGTTGCGGGATCCCCATACCGGTGCGAGCACTGATGGCGATGCCTCCCGCCGGCGCCCCATCCGGTACCGGCGCGGCATCGCATTTGTTCCAGACGGTCAATACCGGCTGATCGGTACATCCCAGCTCCCCAAGCAGTGAGACGGTCACCTCCCGCTGCTCGAGCACATCGGGATCGGACGCATCGCACACATTGACCAGCACATCGGCGGCGACCGCTTCCTCCAGGGTGGAGCGGAATGCCTGGACCAGCTGATGGGGCAGGCGGCGGACAAATCCCACCGTATCCAGCAGCAGAACCTGCCGCCCGTCCGGCAGCCGCAGTGCCCGGGCGGTAGGGTCCAGCGTGGCGAACAGCTTGTCCTCGGCCAGAACGTCTGCGTCCGTCAGCGTATTCAGCAGGGTGGATTTCCCCGCGTTGGTATATCCCACCAACGCCACCGAACGGATTCCGTCCTTGCGCCTGCGTTCCCGGCGGCTTTCCCGGCGGCGCTGTACCTGTTCGAGCTGCTGCTTGATGGCCCCTATCCGCCGCCGGATATGCCGCCGGTCGCTTTCCAGCTTGGTTTCGCCGGGCCCACGTGTGCCGATGCCGCCTCCCAGACGGGACAGCGCCACTCCCTGCCCGGCCAGGCGGGGCAGGCGGTATTCCAGCTGCGCCAGCTCCACTTGCAGCCTTCCTTCGGCAGAACGCGCTCTCGATGCAAATATATCGAGGATCAACGTGGTGCGGTCAATGATCCGGCAGGGCAGGATCTCTTCGAGATTGCGCAGCTGGGTAGCGGAAAGCTCGCCGTCAAAAATGACGAGATCCGCCTCCTGCGCCATACACACCTCACCAAGCTCAGCAAGCCGCCCGCTCCCTATGGCGGTAGCCTTGTCCAGGGCCTCCCGTTTTTGCACAAGCGAGGCGATCACCTGAGCGCCCGCCGTGCGCGCCAGTTCCTCCAATTCGTTCAGGGAGCTTTGCGCATCAAATTCGCCGGTATCCGCCGATACCAGAACCGCGCGCTCGGTCTCCTGCCGGTTTTCGTATATTTCCACGCTGTCCGTCCTCCTTTTATCCTATAAATTAGTATACCACGGCCGCCGGTTTTGTCCATACAAACAATTGGCATTTCTCCCTGAAACGTGCTATAATAACAGAAATATCCCTTTATTTGCCTTTACCGGCAAATTCTGAGTTTTTATTTAAAGAAAGGTGGCGCGCCCATGGACTGTAAAGACCGTATAGCCGCCTATAAGCGGGAACACAATGCCATCATTGCCGCACACACCTACCAGGCACCGGAGATTCAGGATGTCGCCGATCTGGTGGGAGACAGCTTTGCCCTGGCGCAGAAAGCTGCGGTCTCCGACGCCGATACGGTGCTTTTGTGCGGGGTGCGGTTTATGGCGGAGGGAATCAAAATCCTGGCCCCGCAGAAAACCGTGATCCTGGTGACACCGCAGGCGGATTGCCCCATGGCCCGCCAGATCGAACCGCAGCGGGTGGCTGATTTCCGACAGGAGCATCCCGACTGGGGGGTGGTGGCCTACATCAACACCACGGCCGAGCTGAAGGCGGTCAGCGACGTTTGTGTGACCTCTTCGTCCGCGGTGCGGATTGTGAAAAAGCTGCCCTGGCAGCATATCCTCTTCCTTCCCGACCAAAACCTGGGGGATTACGTCCGCCGGATGGTCCCGGAAAAGGAGATTCTCACATGGGACGGGTACTGCCCCGTACATCACGCCATCTCAGCACAGGATATTGCCGCGGCACGGACACGATGGCCTTCGGCAAAGGTGGCCATCCATCCCGAGTGTCCCCCCGATGCGGTCGCCGCCGCCGATATGGTGGGTTCCACGGCGGATATCATCGGGTATATCGCCGCCCACCCGGACGATGAGATCATCGTCGCCACCGAACGGGGCGTCGTGGACCGGCTGAAAGAGCAGTATCCCGGCCGTTTGCACCAGCTGCGGGAGGATCTGCTGACCTGCCCGGACATGAAGCTGACCACACTCGACAGCCTGCAGGCCGTGATGGACGGCCGCGGCGGGGAAGAAATTGAGATGGACCCGGACCTGATGGCGGCAGCCCGCAAGAGCCTGGAAGCCATGATCGCGTTGGGATGAAAAAGGGGAAACACAATGAACGACTATGATGTTTTGATTGCCGGCTGCGGGGTAGCCGGTCTGTATGCCGCCTTGAATTTTGCTCCCGATGTGCGGGTGCTGATGCTGTCCAAACGGGAAACCACCCTGTGCAACAGCTTTTTGGCACAGGGCGGGGTGGCTGCCGTGGTGGACAAGGAGCACGACGATTACCGGCTGCATATTGCGGACACCCTGATTGCCGGCGGTTATAAAAACGACCTGCGCAGCCTGGAGATCCTGGTCAACGAAGGCCCCGAGGATGTGCTGCGGCTTATGAAAGAAATCGGTGTGGACTTTGACAAGGACGATACCCAGCATATCTCCATGACATTAGAGGGGGGGCATTCCCGCCGCCGCATCCTGCACCACAAGGATTCCACCGGCCGGGAGATCACCGAAAAGCTGTTGGCCGCCGTGCAGCGGCATCCCAACGTCACCATCATGGACTGGGCCCAGCTGGTTTCACTTTCTCCCCAGGAGGGCGGCTTTTGGGCAGGTCTGCTGGTAGGCGGGGAATACCGTGCGCTCACCTGCTCCTACTGCATTCTGTGCACCGGCGGTATCGGCCGGGTGTATCCGTACACCACTAATTCCGCCATCGCCACCGGCGATGGGATCACGCTGGCCTATGAGCTGGGGGCACGGATCAAAAACCTGCGGCTTGTGCAGTTCCATCCCACCGCTTTTGCCGCCGCAGCCGGCCGGGAGCGTTTCCTCATCTCCGAAGCGGTGAGGGGGGAAGGGGCGCTGCTGCTGAACCATGCCGGCGAACGGTTTATGCAGCGGTATGACGAGCGGGGAGAACTCGCCCCCCGCGACGTGGTCTCCCGCAGCATTATGAAGGAGGCAGCCCGCACCGGCAGTGAGGATTTTTATCTGGACATCACCGCACGGGGACCGGCATTCATCAAAGAGCGGTTCCCCATGATCTACAGCCGCTGCCTGGAAGAAGGGGTGGACATCACCCGCGAACGGATCCCGGTGTTCCCCTGCCAGCATTATCTGATGGGGGGAATCGACGTCAACGTCTATGGCGATACCACGGTGGACCGGCTTTACGCCGCCGGAGAATGCTCCCATACCGGCGTGCATGGGCGGAACCGCCTGGCCAGCAATTCCCTGCTGGAGGCGTTGGTTTTTTCCCGCCGCTGCACCTACGATATCAGCCGTCGAATGCGCCATGAAACCAGCGGCGTTACCGCCGCTCCTCCCCCGGTTCCGGAAGGGACCCGTCCTCTTGAGCCCGGATACCGCACCGAAATCCGCCAGATCATGCAGAAGGCCTGGTTTGTTATCCCGGATTACGACGCCGCCCGCGAAGGTCTTGCCCGCGCGGAAGAAATTTTGAAGACGCTGCGCACCGGCCGGTATGCCTGGACAACGGATTATATGGAAGCCAAAAGCCTGGCCACAGTCTGTGTCATTATTTTACGGGAAGTCGTGAACTCCCGCAAACAGGAAGGGGAATAAACAGATGCTGCCTTTCTTTTATGTGGACCGGTTGATTGAAACCGCCTTATCCGAGGATATCCACTACATCGACACCACCACCGATCTGATGATTCCCGAAGAAGGCCGCAGCAAGGCCCGCTTTATCGCCAAAGCGGACGGCGTTTTGTGCGGACTGGATGTGGCCCTTCGGGTGTTCCGGCTGCTGGATGACACCGTGGAATTCACCATTCACAAGCCGGAAGGTTCGCTGCTGCAAAAAGGCGATCTGATCGCCGAAATAGAGGGATACACCCGTGCCTTGCTGAAAGGAGAGCGCACGGCTCTGAACCTGCTTCAGCATATGTCGGGCATTGCCACTGCTACCCGGCAGGCGGTAGAGTTGGTGCGGGGAACCCGCGCCACCATTACCGATACCCGCAAAACCCTCCCTGGCATGCGGGCTCTGCAAAAATATGCGGTCATGGCAGGCGGAGGAAAAAACCATCGGTTCAACCTGTCTGATGGGGCCATGCTCAAGGACAACCATATCGACGCGGCCGGCGGCATTCCGAACGCGGTATCCCAGATCCGGGAAAAGCTGGGCCATATGGTAAAGCTGGAGGTGGAAACCCGTAACCTCGACGAGGTGCAGCAGGCCCTGGATGCAGGCGCCGATGTGATCATGCTGGACAATATGTCCTGTGAGGATATGGCCAAAGCGGTCAAGCTGGTAAATGGGCGGGTGCCGCTGGAAGCGAGCGGCGGCATTACTCGGGATACCCTGCGTAAGGTGGCTGAAACCGGTGTGGATATCATCTCCATCGGCGCCCTGACCCATTCGGTCAAGGCAATGGATATTTCCATGAAGATCGGTTGACCCGCCGCTGCCGGGCAATATTTCTCCAAAGCGGGACAAGCCCGCCAGGATTTTCAATTTTTACACGCAGGTTAAATTCCCTTCATGGAATCGTCACACAAGGCCTTTATACTGTAATCATCGGTAAAAGGAATTCCTGCCATAGGGGATTCCCCAAAAGCAGAACCGGTTACCGATTCCCGCCGATGCCGCAGCGGGAAAACGTTTTTTCTCCTCTTTTTTCTTTTCCTCTTTCTAAAAGCGCAGGGTTTGGCAGTTCATGCCTCCCTGCGCTTTTCCCTTTTTTCCAAGCAATCAAGCCTCGCGGTATGGAACACCTTTTGCAGTGTAAAGTTTATCATGCTGGAAACCATGGTAAAGCATTGCCTTCCCTTTTGACCAGCAAAACTTCCGGTGCCCCCTTCGTCAGGTGCCTTTATAATCCGGCACAGCGCCAAAGGGGCCCGGACTTGCCCGGTTTGGGCCCTGCACGTTTTGCCGTTTTTTCTTTTCCCCGTAAGAGCCTGTTGAAAGAGTAAAAAAAGGAGAAATTGCTATTAGAGAAAAGCAAAAGAAGAAAATTTTTTCCTGCGGCATGCGCCCCTAAAAACCACTTTATCAGCGAAAGCCGTCTTAAACGCTTTGTTTAGGCCGGTTTTTAAGAGCAGGGGTGATTTTGCGGGGGAGGCAGCCAGCGAGCAGAACCCTTGTGAGGCGAAACGATTCGTAGTTCCTCGTTCCAGCAGTCGAATTCTTCGACACGCTGAAACACCCCGGCGCCGTCTATAAAAGCGGCGCCGGGGTGTCAATTTTTTCTATTCAGAGCGTGTCATTGCGCATCGGTTCCTTCAACCTCATGCGTCCAGTTGTCCATAGCACCCAGGCTGTACACCGTCTCATAGCCCATTTCCCGTGCCTGTTCCAGAGCCGTCTGGCTGCGCACCCCTTTGGAACAATAGAAAATCAGCTCCGTCTGTTTGTCGGGATACTGGCTTCCCAGCGTGGATTCGATCTTGTCCAATGGAATGTTCACCGCGCCTTTGATATGCTTGGCCGCATAATCCTCCGCGCTGCGCACATCCACGATCACCGCTCCGTTTTGCTGATGCTGCAGGGCGGTATCCGAAGAAATGCTGTATTGCCGCACCGCTTCGGTATCCACCACAGCCACCGTGTACCCTTCGCCCACCGCAGCCAGCTTCCCGCCGTTGTAAGCGATCGCCGAAAAGTTGCCGCTGCCGATTTCCTCCATTTTGTTGCACTGGGTACAGTCCGGCATGGTGTAGAGCCGGCCCTCGTTACAGGCGGCAAACAGCTGTTGGCCGTCCCAAACCAACGAAGTCATGGTCAGGTTGGATATATCGCCGTTTGCGCCATTATAATAGGACAGGCTGCGGGGCATCCAGACATCGCCCGACAGAGAAGATGTCACCACCGGCCCCTCGTTTTTGTCCTGCCCCACCGCATAAAACAGATTCCCGGTCCAAACCACGCGCTCAAAGGAGGTGTCCTTCTCATAATAACCATTGTAATCCATTACTTTCCAATCGGTCAGGTTGCTGGATGTGATGGCCTGGCCGGCATCCGTAACCCCCATGCAAAGATCCTGGGAGGCGGCCAACCCGGTGATGGTGCTGTCCACACCACTGGACAGCTCATTCCATTGCTTGCCGTCCTCACTGTACAGCAAAGTGCCGTTTTCGCCCCCGGCAACATACCGGTCGTTCCAATGCACCACAGAATACAGGTCTTCCTCTGTACCCGTCTCCTGCTGGGCAAATGTCTTTCCGTCCGCCGACAGAAGGACGGTTCCGTTATCTCCTACCGCCAGCAGTTCCCGGTTGTAGGATGTAATATCCCGCAGGGTGCCGGTGACCGGGCTGGTGAGCGGCTGGGCCTGTTTGGTGTCTACATCGATCTCACCGATTTTTCCTTCGGTTCCCACCGCGATAAACCCCATGTTGAATGCAACCAACGCTTTATACCCGTTGGTTTCTTCCTTTTCGTCTTCGGCATCGGCCGTACTCTGGCAGCCCGATGTCAACCCGGCGCACATCACGCCGGCCAGGGCCAGGGCAAGCCAACGCAGCCCTCTTTTTTTCATAAGCGATTCCACTCCTCTGTCTCCTGCCGGTTTTTGCATCACAGCTGGCATTATACCACAAACAACCCCATACAGCAAGCCTGTATATAAAACATTTTGTGGATTTTACCAATAGTAAATATCCCCCGGTATAACCGGGGGATATTTACAAGAATAAAACAGCGGGGCGGCGAGTTTTTTCGCCGCCCCCTCTGTTTTAAACCAATGCAGCCGTTTTATGGGTGGCATACTGCAATATCAGCAGCGCATCCAACGCGCTGATCCCGGGCTGGCCGTCTGCATTGGCGCTTTCCATCTCCAATGTATTCAATACAACCTTTCCGGTAGCCGCCTGCAGCGCCAGCAGCGCATCCGAAGCGGTGATCTCGCCGTTTCCATCCACGTCACCAGCCAAATACCGCAGCGCGGCAACCGCCTGTTCGAGTGCCTGCGCCGCACTGTCGACCGCCGCCTGAGAAGCATAGGTCTCCTCCAGCAGCGTCTGCGCCGCAGCAAGACGGCCGTTTAGCACAACCAGTGTTTCAGGCGTATAGGTCTTTCCGTCCTCCAGCCGCGCCTGCGCCGCGGCGATGGCCGCAGTCAGGGCCTCCTTATTGGCGACCGGTTTTTGTGTCAGCCCCTGCTGTGCGGTGGTCAGATTCTCAGCCGCATTGTCGGCCTGCTCCTGCGTGGCGTTTTCATCCGCCGCTACCTGCCGGGCCGCCTCCAGCGCCTGATTAAAGGTGGCGACTGAAGCATCGGTATAAATGGAGAGATCCGTCAATTCCGCCGCCGCCGATATAGCCGCGTTAAGCGCGGTTTTATTTGCCTTAAGGACAAGCGCCGCCCGTGCCTGCTCCAGCGCATAGGTGGCTTCATTAACCTCGCTTTGCAGGGCTGCGGTGTTGGCGGCGATGCTTTGCGCCGCCGCCAGGGCCTGCTGAAATACCGTGACGGATGCCGGCGTATATGCGTCCGTGTCCACTTCCAAAGCGGCAGTGATGGCCTCGTTCAAAGCGGATTTGTCCGCTTCGATCTCCGCGTTATATTGCAGCACAATGTCTTTCACGCTGATGGACACGCCCTGATCATAATTGCTGTATTTGGGAGGCTCCGCCGGATCCACCTGATTAAGCAAGCCATGCAGGTCGTTGTACATGTAAAACTCCAGCTTGTCAATCTGTCCCGCCTGGATGATGCTTTCCGGAACCGGGAAGGTAACGGTGATATATTCCCCGACAACAGCGTCTTCCAACTGTCCTTCCCCGCAACTCAGCCGGTACTGTCTGTCGATATTGGAAATATCCACCCGGGTGCCGCCATCATCCGACCACAGGATCAGCGAACCGTTGACAATGTACTGGATCCACTGTTCCGCCGGTATATCCGCCAGCTCGGCCGGGAAAGTGGCATTGTCTTTGTTCACCCGCATATCAAGCGAAATGGTCATGTTCTCGCTATCGTAGCGGCTAAGATCGACCGGTGTCTCAAAGGTATAATCCACACTCATATAGTGGTCCACATCCGAATCCAGAACTTCTTGCACCAGCATCAGTTCTCCCGCCACCAGCTCCCTTTGGAGGATGTCGTCCGCCCGGCGCAGAAGGGTGACCTGGGCAAAAATTTCGGTGGACTGGGCGTCGGGATCGTTATAAACCTCCCACCCGGCTGCAAACAGTGCGTTGTACTGCGCCACCGACTGTGCCGTATAGCCGTGCAATTCGGTCTCATTGCGCTGTTCGTCCAGCAGTGCTTTCAGCTCGGTTTTGTCCAGTTCTTGTGGCTGCGCGTCTTCCACACCGTCGCCGTTGAGCTCTTTGACCACATAGCTGTCCTCTTCGGTGACGATATTGAGCATCTGCTTGCAGTCCAGATTCCCAATCACCTGACCGGCGGCGCCCGATTCATAAGTGAGATCGGGAACCCGGCCGCTGTTATCGCCGTTGTTGGATATGATGGTCGAGCCGTACAGGTTGAGGACGCCGCCGGTTTTGCAGACGCCGTTGTATACGCACCAGGAGAACAGCTGCACCAAATTGACGGTGCCGCCCTCCACATAAACCAGATTGGAAGCCGCATCCCACGCGTCTGCATTGAACAGGCTGACCGTTCCGGTAAAGCCGGGCTTGGTCCACACGTTATAGCCGCCACCCTGGCGGTTGAACACGCCCATGGAGCTGACAATGGTCAGTTCGGCATCGCAGCCGGCCTCGCCCACAACACCGTATGTGGCGGCGTCAAACGCAACGCCCCACATGGTCCCTTCAAAATCGCCTCCGGTATAGGGGTCGGTCATCAGAACGATCTGTTCCGCCACAATGATGTTGAAGCAGGAGAAAAAATTGACGTTTTTGACGTCGCCCAGGATCAGGCCCTTGGTGACGCGGGTGGTATAATCGCCCAGCAGATCGTCACGACGGGTCACGCCGTCGGCCGTTATCGTCCCATTGGGACAGTTCTCATACCGCCCCTGCTGTGTCCATCCGGAATAATTAAAATGCAGGTTCTGCACCACGCCGCCGTCGGTTCCGTGCCCCATGATCAGAGTGGCATACATCGCAGCGCCGGTCACATCGGTGATGACAATATCGTCGCACCGGTTGGTCATGGCATCGATCGCCGTATAGGTACCGATCATCGCCATATTCTGGATCCAGGTACCCTCATTTGCCTGCACGGTGGGCGGATAGGCGTGTACCATTTCCTCATCGATCAGTGCCTGGTCGCTGTACCCCTGTTCAGGATAAAACACCGTCATGCCTTTCACCCCGGACCCTTCGGACAGGGTAATCAGCGGCGCGCCGTTTTCGTTGTCCTTGCTGCCATACACATACAGCTGTGTTCCGCGATAGGTTCCGTTTCCGTAGTGAGCCGATTCAAAGGAGCCCCGCAGCTCTACCCCGGTGGGCACCGTCAACGCTCCTTCCAGGCGGTAGACGCCCGCCGGGACATAGACGGTACCGCCTCCGGCGGCACCCGCCTCATCCAGCGCCTGCTGGAAAGCCTGGGTGCTGTCCTGCTGCGGAATGTTCCGCACCGAACCGGCCACCGCTCCGTAATCCGCCACATTGAAAATAGCATCTCCCGATGGCTGAACATCCGACACATAGGTGTAGTCGTATTCGGGTGTGTGCGGAATAGAGGTATTGGCATCGTCCCGCCGGATGCGGGGATCGGCGTCGCTCCACCCACCTCCGGTAACAACGGTTTCACTGGCAAAAGTGTTTCCGGTCAAAATGACCTGTTTTACACCCGACTCCAACCGCAGGGGAACGCTGTTTTTGCTGTACTCACCATTGGAGGAGGTGAAATGTCCGCCGTTCATCCAGACGGCATATTCCTCCCAGTCTTCAAACACGCAGTCATTGAGGTTGATGCCGTAATCCGCCACTCCTATGGTACGGATACCCGCTGTGCCGCCGCTAAAGGTGGTGGCGGAAATGGCTATCGTTGCATTGGAATAATAGGAAATATTGGAAATACCGGGATACCGTTCCTCAAAATTTGGCCGTTCGGCAAAATACAGACCATATTCATCCGCCTCAATGTCGGAGTAGGTCAGTTCAAAGCCCGGATAGCCGACGCTTTCCATATACAGGCCCACCTGTACATCGCGGGTGGTAACCTTTCCCGCCGCAATGTTGCCGGGGACTATTTTCTGATAATTATCATCCGGCACCGCCGTCAGCATGATCGCATACTTGGCATGGCGGATGTTCAAGTCGTACCAATAGCCCCAGTCCTGTTCACCGGCCAGGATTGCGATCAGATTGTCCTCCACATACTGGTTTAAGGTCGTGAGGGCCTCGCCGGACGGCGCCCCTTCCAGGCCGCTGTTTGCCCAGTAGGCGGTATCAAAATACACATTTTCAATACGGGGAATATCGTAGGCATATGCGCCATGGATACCCCGGTAAAGCACGGTGCCGTACAAACGGCGAATCAGCATAGAGGAACAGCCGTTGTTGTAAAATCCATAATATGAATTATACAATGTCACATTGATAACGTCGGTATGGCTATCCCCATAGATGGTTGCCGAATACGGGATCGGGTCAGCCGCATTCTGTTCCGGATACCACACGCTGATGTCCCGCAGGCAGGCGGCACTTGACATGGAAATCAGGGGCGAGTCGGTCGGATCGGTGTTTCCCTTTCCGGTGTAGGCCATCAGGATGGTCCCTTTTCCAAGCCCTCCTTCGTCCGGATTCAACCACTCGCCCCGCAGGGTCACCCCGCCTGGGATCTGCAGGGTGCCGGTAACCTTATACCGGCCGGCCGGCAGAAACACCACGCCGCCGTCTGTCACTTTGTTGATGGCGCGCTGGATTGCCGCCGTGGAATCCCTCTCACCGGTTTTGTCCGCGCCCATTTGGGTGGCATCCACACTGTAGACGATCTTGTCCGAAGAAGTCAGCCCTTCCGAAGGCGTTGCCACACGCGGAGTGGTATTGTCCTCCATGGTGGTGTCCACCAAGCAAATATCCGACAGGGTCATGGTAAAATCGATTCCCTGATCCTTTGGCACCGTGTCGATATACACAATCATACGGTTCACGGCGCTCCAGTCCATGACCCCTTTGGTACTGATATTGCCGTTTTCCATCCAATCCGCCAGATTGATGCTGATGTAGTTGTCGCCCTTCTTCAAATCAAGAGGCGAAACAGAAAATCCCACATTGTGTTCCACGTTTCCGTCTGCCGCTTCCGGGTCCCCTTCTTTGTTGGCTTCATCGAGGGAACGCAGCTTGATGTAGCCGCCGCGGAACACATTGTCGTCCACATTGGGGTCGCTGGACGAAAGGGTCATGGTCATGCGCAGTTCCAGCTTGCTGAAATCATGTCCAGTCACATCAATCCCCTGCTCTGCCGATGCTCCGTCCGCATAGTCCCATTCGGCATACAGGTTCCCGTCCAGCCGCTCGGATGTCCGATAGGTCTTTTCCAGATTGGAAAATGTCGCTACCATATAGGTGGTGTCATACTCGTCCGCCAAAACAACCGTCCCCTCTAACGGCATAAGCATGGACGGCGCCAGCATCAGCACGCTCGCCACCGCCGCTGTCCATCGTTTCCACAGCGATCGAATCTTCATAATGTGCCCCTTTCTTCAGCCAGTATTACTTATCTTAAATCATACTCCAAAGAAAAAAATATGTCAATATTTTTAAATGTTTTTATCTTTTTCCAGGATTTGTGTGTATAATTTATACAATTTTTCCCATCCTCTTTGCATCCAATCCTTTTCCTTCATGGCCAAAAGAAGGAGGAGCATAATGCGTCTGCAACCACACGACAAGGCCAAAGGAAAAGTATCCCGTTTTTCAAGCACAAAAAGGGCGTTCGCATCCAAAAGCCCATGCGAACACCCTCTTTGTTTTTTCTTTTCATAAAATGGTTTTTCCGGCTGCGGCCGCTGGCGGCACGCCAGCACCCAGCGGACGTGCCGCTCATACCACACCACAATCCGCTTAGGCTTTACTCCAATACTTGATAATACCGGTCCACCGTTTCCAAAAGGAAATCGGTGCCCCGGATCCCCATAAGGGGCAGATGGGTAGCCAACTGGACGTGGCTTACCAGCGGAAAGCTGACGCACAGCCCTGTGTTGGTAGAATTTAACAGGTGCAGGGATACGTCATCCCCCAGCACCAGATGGTAGTCTAAGGCCCGCAACCAGTCAATCTGTTCCTTTTCACTGGCGGGATGGCGCACATCCGGTGCGGGATTTTCTATATCTTTCAGGGTGTGGGGACAAATGCAAAGCGTAGGATCGATATCCAGATCCCGGCACATTGCGGATAATCCCAGAATGGTATCATAATCCCCCACAATCGCCGCTGATGGCTTATGGGGCTTGTTGCGGTACATACTGGCATACATGCGGAAGGTGGCGGCATCGCTCTCCTTTTGTTTTAGCTGTTCGGCCACATCCCGGGAAACCGGCCGGCCCACGGCTGCGCTGATGGCGTCCAGCCATTTTCTCGTGCCGGCATAGCCGTAGGGAGCCCCATAGACATAAGGGGTTCCATAGGTTTCTTTAAGATACCGGGCCGCGGGCAGAGCCTCAGCCCGCAGCACCAGATTGATCCTGGCGGCACCTAAGCACGCAAGTGCATCAAGGGAGGAATCCACCCCTAAAATACTGCCGCGGGTCAATCCGAAGGCACGGGACAGGATATCCTCTATCTCCCACAAATCCGAATGGATACGGTAGGCATTGGCGGATGCGCCCAGCACATTGTACGCGGCTGGCTTTTCCCCGGACCCCGGGCCAGCCAGTTCCTTGGCCAGCATGGTGTACACCTGGCGAAGTCCCACCGTGTAATCTCCCCGGAACCCGCCGTTCTCCATGGCGATAAGACGGGCGTCCACCTCTGGCTGCATATACCGGCATACGCCCGCAAGGTCGGTGCCGATAACCGAGGTCACAGCCGAAGCGATCACAAAGATGACTTTGGGGTGGTAACCCGCATCCACTTCGCGGATGGCATCCTCCAGACGGCGGACATCCCCCATAACCACATCGTCCTCACTCATGTGGGTGGTAAACAGGTTCTGGTTGGGGGAGATCCCCATCTGGCCGAAAAGGCTGACACAGTAGTGGGTGGTACCGGCCGGGCCGTATTCCAGCACCACCGCGCCGTCCACGGTCAAAAGGCTCCACATAACCGCCATACGGTCGGATGGAGTAGGCAGATAACGGCAAAGGCTCATACGGCTTCCCTCTCTTTCCGCAGCGCAAGAGCTGCCTGGCTGACCCGCAACAGTTCGGCCACACCGGTGATGGCGGTCTCCAGACCCAGCATGGGGGAGACCAGATCCATGTGGGCGATTTCAATCCCCTTTTGGCGCAGCCGCTCGGCGTACTCGTGTCCCAGGTACAGATGGGGCCGCAGAACATCGTAGACATACTGCAGGGGGGCGATGTTGGCGGTCTTGGTGACATAGGGATTGCATTTGCGAAGAATGGCGTTCAGCCTTTCATCCTCCGGTTGGGGAATGGCGCTTGCCTGGATAAGCAGGGGCTGCATTCCCAGGCCCACCATAAAGGCGTTGAGCTCAAAGCATTCCACCGGCGTATTGCCGTAAATGTAGGTAATCCCCTCCAACCGGCCGGCCGCGGCTTCCACTGCCTGCTTGGCTTTTTGATAAAGCTCCTCCACCTCCTGAGGAAGAGGCAGCTCCAGATAGGTGAAAAGCTGCTGGTACAGGCCGTAAATGCGGTCGGGATCGATGTATTTGTCAAACAGGACATAAGGGGTGCCGAAAGCGGCCTGCATCTTTTGGGCCAGAGGCAGGCCAATCGGGTTGACCACGATGTTCACCCGCGCCGAAGCCGCCCGCCGGATCTCGTCTACCGTGGTGCCGCTGGGCAGCTTCATGCCAAGTGGCACGCCCGCCTGCGAGAGCATCCGGTACAGCTCGGTGGTGGTAAAATCCCCCATGCGCTGGCCGATGATATTGACCTGCTTTCCCTTGGGACAGGCCTCCATCATGGCAAAGCAGGCTGTGATGGTATCCCGCACACCGGGCAGATGGTTTTCGGTTTTGAAATGCTCGGTATGCACCGGCATGATGGGAATGTGATATTTCCCCTCCAGCTCTTCGGCCATGGAGTCCACATCATCCCCGATGACTTCCACCACACAGGTGGTCACCACAAAAACGGCCCGGGGCTTATATTCATCCATCAGCTGGTCAAAGGCGTCATACAGCTTTTCCCTGCAGCCAAACGTCACATCGTGCTGGTCCAGCACAACCGACAGGCAGCGGCCGTCCAGGCCGCCAAAGGCCGTGTTGCTGATGGTGGTGTTTTTGGTGTAATAGGTACATTCATCGGTGCCTACCACCAGCAGCACGCTGTCCCGGATCCCCCGCACCGCCATCATCGCCCCCATAAGGGGGCAGTGGGGGCCGGGAAAAATGGCGCTGGACAGGGGTGTTACTTCCTTGATGGTTTTCACGTCTGCCAGACGTTTCATCCGCCCTACAAGTTCGTTTCCGTTCAAACAGATTCCTCCCTCTTATGCAAGTTCTGCAAAGGCGATCAGGGGTTTGGTGCGTCCCTGGATATGCACGATGTCCGCGCTTACATTGTAGACTTCCTGCAGCATCCGGCTGGTGATGACCTCATCCGGCGTGCCCTCGCTGTACTTTTTGCCGTCTTTGATCACCACGATGCGATCGCTGACCTCAAGGGCATGGGACAGGTCGTGAAGCACCATAACCACGCCCACCCCCGTTTTCTGGTTGAGCTGTTTGACCATCTTCATCGTCTCCAACTGATGAGAGATGTCCAGATAGGTGGTGGGCTCGTCCAAAAAAAGGATTTCCGGCTGCTGGGTGAGCACGGTGGCGATCCAGACCCGCTGGGTTTCGCCACCTGAAATCTCATGGATGGACTTGTCCCGCAGATGGTAGGTGCCGGTAGCCTTTAAGGCGCCGTCCACAATTTTTTCGTCCTCAGCGGACAGACGGGAAAACAACCCCTGGTAGGGCATCCGTCCGTAACTGACCAGTTCCTTCACCCGGAAATCGGCCGGGGCCGAATGGATCTGGGGCAGCACGCCGATGCGGCGGGCCAGCTCCTTGGGATCGAAATCCTGCAGATCCCGGCCGTCAATGCATACTGTGCCCTTCTGGTAGCGCAGCAGGCGGGTCAGGGATTTGAGCACAGTGGATTTTCCCGAACCGTTCGGCCCGATGATGCTGGTGATCTCATGCTTGGATATATGGATATCCAAATCGTCCACGACCACATAGTCGCCGTAGCCGATCTGCAGATGGGTAGCCTTAACTTCCATTGAATTTCCCCCGCTTTCTGAGCATATACAGGAAAAACGGCCCGCCTACCACCGACATAACGATCCCCACCGGGATTTCCATACCGGGAACGATGGTGCGTCCGACGGTATCGGCCAGCAGCAGGGTGGCTCCGCCCAACAGGATGGAGGTGGGCAGCATCACCTTGTAATCCGAACCCACCAGCATGCGGGAAATATGGGGCACAACCAGTCCCACAAAACCGATCATTCCCGCCACCGATACGGTGGAGGCGGCCAAAAAAGCCGACACAGCTGAAAGGCAGATACGGCTGGCATTGACCCGGATGCCCAAATTTTTGGCCATCTCATCCCCCAGCTGCAGGGCGTTGGCATACCGGATGCACAGCAGCGACAGCCCCAAACCCACCACAGCGTATACCGCCATGGTGCGCACATGCACCCAGGACATACCCGAAAGGCTACCGTTCATAAAGGACAGCACGCCGGACAGGTTGTCTGCATTCATCAGCTGCAAAAGGGAATTGTAACCGCCCAGCACCGAGTTGATCGCCACACCGGACAGAATGATACGCACCGGGTCTACCCCACCCTTCCAGGCCATAACATAAATGAGTACGCAGGCCAGGCATGCTCCCACAAAGGCGAACAGCGGCAGGGACAGGGTCAGGTTGGGAAAAATGAGAAGCACGGTAATCGCTGCCGTACCCGCACCGGCCGACACACCGATGGTACCGGGATCAGCCAGAGGATTGCGCATCACCGCCTGCAACAGGGCGCCACCGGCCGAAAGTGCCGCGCCAATCAACAGGGCCAGGATCACGCGGGGGAGGCGCAGGCTGAGGACCACGACACGGGTTGTGCTCTCCTCCCCGGAAAAAATAGCCTGCAGGACCTCACCGAAGGAATAGCCGGCGCTGCCGATGGCCACCGATGCGACCACCAATACCGCCAGCACGGCCACGAGAACCGTCCAGACCACGCTGACCCGGAGTATCCGGATACCCCCCTGGTTCTTTTTCAATGCTTTGGACGCCATTTGTCAACTCCTTTCCAAGACCGCCCCAAAAGGCGGACACCCCCTGCTCACATAAGCTGCCCGTTTTACCGGAACCCGCTTGTGGACAGGGGGAGCCGTGGACATATTTTATTGCTCGCTGAAATATTCTTCCAGCTGATCGGCCAGGTCCTGGATGTTGTTGATGATGTTGATGCCGGCGGTGGATACGTATTCACCAGGCAGGTAGATCACGTTGCCCTGCTCCACTGCGGGAATGCTGTTCCAGAAATCGGGGTTGAGCTCGTACACGCCCTGCATCAGGGTCTCCACGTCCTGGGCGGTACCGGATCCGGTGATAAGCACCACATCCGGGTTGTATTCCACAGCCGCTTCCATATCCAGCGGAATCATGGATGCAGCCTGGTCGTTCTCATACACGCTTTTCAGTCCGCACATAGCCGCCATACAGCCCAGAGTGGCCTTCTCCGTCTGTAAGTACATGTTGGTTGGGCCGCCTGCCAGCAGCATAAGCACCGTTTTGCCCTCACAAGTGGTTTTCAGCTCATCCACCCGGGCATCCAGCGCATCAAACTGAGCCATGGTCTCCCGTCCCTTTTCGGCCAGCTCCTCGGTCATGGAAAAAGCATCCACCAGGCTCTGGCTCTGTTCGCGGATCACGTCGTACATATTGTAGGTCTGGGAGTTGGTGGCCACATAGTAGACCGGGATACCCAGACTTTCAAGGGTATCCCCGTAGTCGGCCTGCTGGCCGGCCGCCATCATCACCAGGTCCGGTTCCATCTCCACGATGTTCTCGGCGCTAAAGGTATCGCTGCTCAGGGAGGGCAACAGCTCAGCATTCAAATCCTCCGGATAATCCAGTACTGTGGTGGTAGGCACCGCTGCCAGGTCCACCCCCATCTGGTAGAGGGTCATGACAGGATAGGTGGTCATGCAGACGATTTTTTGGGGCATGGCATCCATTTCAATAACATCGGTGTATCCCAGCTCCTGCATATGGGCGGGGTATTCCAACCGGAAGGTCTCGGCCACTTGATTTGACACGCCGGAAGACATGCCGGACGAAGGATCGGATACAGGGGTGTCCCCCTCCGAAGAACAGGCCGCCATGGACAGGGCCATAGCCGCTGAAACAATCAGCGCAGCATACTTTTTCATTTTCATGGATCGTGTTCCTTTCTTGTAAAGAATTGGGTGTAAGGCTTGCATTCAGGCCTCCTCGGCCAGGATTTTGTCTGCCAGGGCGTTGTAAACCTCCCGCATGTGGGAAGTTTCCAGTGCCTCAAACACCGTGCCGCCCCTGGCCTCGGCCGCCTGGATATCGGGCGAACGGGGAATGTACTGCACCATCTGCGTACCGATCTCCTTGAGCGCTTCTTTCACGGTAGCCTCTTCGTTCTCAATATTTTTTGCATTGAGGATAAGACCCCGCAGCCGGGCATAGCCCCGTTTTCCAAAGCCCCGGATGGCGGTGGCGATGTTGTTGGCGGCATACAGGCTCATCATCTCCCCGGAGGAAACGATGTACACTTCCCGGGCATAGCCTCCCCGGATGGGCATGGCAAAGCCGCCGCAGACCACGTCCCCCAGAACATCGTAGATGACGATATCCGGCTTATATACCTGGAAGGCCTGTAAGCTTTCCAACTGCTCAAAAGCGGAGATGATCCCCCGGCCGGCACATCCCACACCAGGTGTCGGTCCTCCGGACTCCACGCACAGCACCCCGCCGAAGCCTTCAAAGACAATATCCTTCAGCCCAATGGCGTCCCCCTTCTCCTTGATCTGTTCCAGGACGGTTGGGATGCGTTTCCCTCCCATCAGATTCTTGGTGGAATCCGCTTTGGGGTCACAGCCTATCTGCATCACCCGGTAACCCTTACCCGCCAGGGCCGCCGACAGGTTGGAGGTAGTGGTGGATTTGCCGATCCCTCCTTTGCCGTATATGGCGATTTTGCGTTTTACCAAGTCTTCCAAGCTTAACCAGCCTTTCCTGCTTCAAAAATTTTCCGGGAGGCCTTCCCTTTTTTCAAAGAGTATGATATCATATGGTTAGTTTTACCTAACCAACAGACGACAGTATAGCATAAAACCGCCCGGCTGTCTTTCAAAATAATTGACAGAACTTTCAGATTAAACGGAAGGATGGAACCGTGGACAACAAAGACTTTTCCTGTAAAGAAGAATTTTACAATTTTAAGGATTTATGTGATGCTGCTTTGCATAAAGATCCCGTACGGACGAAAAAAATCTTAGAGGCACAGTCCGGTTGTCTGTTTGAGTCGGGGGCAGACGAGGCCGGCATGATGGTTTTCCTGACCTCTATGAATCGCGGCTTTTACAACTATATCCTGTATACCATGAACCTTTCGCTGCACCGGTGCTGTCATGATAATCTGCGCCTCATCCACCACTGCCGCAGCCGGGATGATTTTTTTGCAGCCGCTGCCGAAATTATCCATGCCTATTGCGGGCAGCTGGCGGCCGCCCCACGGGACAATCTGTATATCCTGCGGGCAAAAGAATATATCGCCCGCAACCTGGACAAAAATCTTCGGCTGGAGGAAGTGGCCGCCCATGTGTACATCAGCAAGGCCTATTTATCTGAGCTGTTCACCGCCTGCACCGGCAAAACCTTTTCCGCCTATGTCACCGAACTGCGGATGGAACGGGCGGGTCAGTTGCTGCGTTCCACCACCCTTTCGATTCATGATGTAGGAGTGGCCTGCGGCTTTTTTTCCCCGGCCTATTTTTCCACGGTTTTCCGTGAACATTTTGGCGTTTCCCCCCGGCAGTACCGCTCCACCCCTGCCCGGGAAAGCCGGCACACCGCCTGATAAAAATAAAAAGCGATCTCCCGCCAGGCTTAAAAATGAGAAGGTCACCCGGCTTATAAACCGTCATTTCACAGTGAAGCATTTTCGGGCACGCGTTTTTTACACGGGAAATCATCTTTTCATGCGGCTTTTTGCCTGTCCTAATTTTTTAGGGCTGCACAAGGACAAAGCACTTCCCTGTCTCTCCGGCACAGCCGGAAGTCTGCACCTAAAAGGCAAATCACATCCTATTTATCTTGCCGTCAAAAGCGGGAACAGGAAACCGCACCGAAATCCGAAGATAAATATTTTTCTCATTTTTTCGCTTTGCAGGCAACTTAAAACCACCCTGCTACAAAAAAACGGCTTGAACTTATCGTTCAAGCCGTTTTTTAGGCGCTGTTTATTTTACAAGCTCAATAATAGCCATCTCCGCGGCATCTCCGCGGCGGGCGCCCGTTTTGATAATGCGGGTATAGCCGCCTTTGCGGTCCGCATAGGTGGGGGCGATTTCGTCAAACAGCTTCTTGGAGACATCCTCCTTGGTCACAAACGCATATACCAGCCGTTTATTCGCCAGAGTCGGGTTCTTGGCAATGGTAATCATTTTTTCCGTCATGGAGCGCACCTCTTTGGCGCGTGTAACGGTGGTTTCAATGCGGCCCTTCTCAAGCAGGAAGGTGACCATAGCCCTGAGCATCGCCATACGCGAAGCGGTGGGACGCCCGAGTTTTCTGGTTCCAGGCATTTGAATTCACTCCTTTTGTCCTAAATGCGCACGGCTTTCACCGTACCGATAAAAGAATTATTCTTCCTCTTCGTACAAGCTAAAGCCCAACGACGCCAGCTTGTTGATCACTTCCTCAAGCGATTTGCGGCCCAGGTTGCGCACCTTCATCATATCTTCTTCGCTCTTGTTGATGAGGTCCTCCACTGTGTTGATGCCCGCACGTTTGAGGCAGTTGAACGACCGGACCGAAAGATCCAGTTCCTCAATGGTCATTTCCAAGACCTTTTCTTTGCCCTTGTCGTCCTTTTCCACCATAATGGAATCGCCGGAATACGCTTCGCCCGACAGATCGACAAACAGGTTCAAATGCTCGGTGAGCACCTTGGCTGCCAGCGACACCGCTTCCTTTGCAGAAATGGTACCATTGGTCCACAGCTCCAGCGTGAGCTTGTCGTAATCGGTGATCTGTCCCACACGGGTGTTTTCCACCGTGTAGTTCACCTTTACCACCGGCGTATAGATCGAGTCGACCGGGATCACACCGATGACCGGCGCCATGAGCTGCTTGTTGCGCTCCGCCGGCACATAGCCCCGGCCCTTGTCCAGGGTGATCTCCATGAACAGCTTGGCACCCTCGCCCAGGGTGGCGATATGCATATCGGGTTCGAGGATCTCCACCTCACTGTCGCATTTGATCGACCCGGCGGTCACCTCTCCGGGACCTTCCGCTTCGATATATACCACCTTCGGGCCGTCGCCGTTGATTTTCACGACCAGGCCTTTAATGTTCAAAACGATCTCGGTGACATCCTCTTTGACGCCCTCTATAGTGGAGAACTCATGCAGGACACCATCGATCTTAATGGAGGTTACCGCGACGCCGGGCAGAGAGGAAAGCAGAACACGGCGCAGGCTATTGCCCAGGGTGGTACCGTATCCGCGTTCCAACGGCTCCACGACAAATTTGCCGTAAGTACCGTCTTCGGCCAGGTCGAGCGCTTCAATGCGGGGCTTTTCAATCTCAATCATGCAAAACCCTCCTTATAAAATCGGAAGGAAACCCGCCGCCGCGCCCTGCGGCGGCAGCCCTTCGCTGGTTGAATACGGTCATACAAAACCGAGCGGCTCCGATTACTTGGAGTACAACTCGACGATAAGGGTTTCTTCGATCTCCAGATCGATGTCCTCGCGTTCCGGTAACGCTACGATTTTCGCTTCCATAGCCTCCCGGTTGACTTCGAGCCACTTCGGGACGGTGCGTCCGCTGTTTTTCTCCACAATCTCTTTGATCAGTCCCAGCTGACGGCTCCCGTCTTTTACCGAGATGGTCTGGCCGGGTTTGGTCAGGTAGGAAGGAATGTTCACCTTGCGGCCGTTCACCTGGAAGTGGCCGCTGAGCACCAGCTGACGGGCCTGGGCACGGGAGCTGGCAAAGCCCAGACGGTACACCACATTGTCGAGGCGGGATTCCAGAATACGCAGCAGGTTTTCACCGGTCACGCCCTGCATTTTCTCCGCCATCTCAAAATAATGACGGAACTGGCCTTCCAGAACGCCGTAATAACGGCGGGCAATCTGTTTGGTACGCAGCTGTTTGCCGTATTCGGAGGCTTTGCGGTTGCGGGCCTGCCCATGCTGGCCGGGAGCATACGAACGTTTCCCCACCGAGCATTTATTGGTATAGCAGCGTTCGCCCTTCAAAAACAATTTCTGTCCTTCGCGGCGGCAGAGTCTGCACACCGCACCGGTATATCTTGCCATATGTTACACCTCCTGAATTACACGCGTCTTCTCTTGGGAGGACGGCATCCGTTGTGGGGGACCGGGGTCACGTCTTTGATCATGCTGACCTCAAGCCCGGCGGCCTGCAGGGCACGGATCGCGGCTTCACGGCCGGCGCCCGGTCCTTTTACATAAACATCCACACTTTTCAGGCCGTGTTCCATTGCCGCTTTGGCAGCGGTTTCCGCGGCCGTCTGGGCGGCAAACGGCGTGGATTTCCGCGATCCGCGGAAGCCCAGCTCGCCGGCGCTGGCCCAGGACAGGGCATTGCCCTGCGTATCGGTGATGGTCACAATGGTGTTGTTAAAGGTGGCCTGGATATGGGCAGCGCCACGCTCGATATTCTTGCGTTCTCTGCGGCGGCGGGTAGTCGCCTTGCCCGCACTGGTTTTTGCAGCAGCCATTCTTATCCCTCCTGCTTACTTTTTCTTGTTGGCAATCGTCTTCTTGGGGCCCTTACGGGTACGGGCATTGGTCTTGGAACGCTGTCCACGTACCGGCAAGCCCTTGCGGTGACGCAGTCCGCGATAGCTGCCGATCTCGATCAGGCGCTTGATGTCAAACGCCACATCGCGGCGCAGGTCGCCTTCCACCGTATAATTGTGGTCGATGTACTCACGCAGTTTGGAAACTTCTTCCTCGGTCAAATCGCGCACGCGGGTGTCGGGATTGACACCGGTGGCGGCGAGAATATCGGAGGCAGACTTGCGGCCCAAGCCGAAAATATAGGTCAGGCCGATTTCAACACGCTTATCTCTTGGCAGGTCAACGCCAGCAATACGCGCCATAAATTATCCTTCCTTTCTGACAGTGCCGGTCGCGGCACAAAAGTGAGCTTTCCGCCGGCATTAGCCCTGGCGTTGCTTGTGTTTCGGATTTTCGCAGATCACCATCACGCGGCCTTTGCGCTTGATGATCTTGCATTTTTCGCAAATCTTTTTGACAGAAGGTCTGACTTTCATTAGGGTCCCTCCTTGCGCTGTGCGCGGCTTTTCTTAAACTGAGGATCCGCCGGTGCGGATCGCATCTATTTTGTCCGCCATGTGATCCGGCCTTTGGTCAGGTCATAGGGGGACATCTCCACCGTGACCTTGTCGCCGGGCAGGATGCGGATATAGTTCATCCGCAGCTTGCCGGAAATGTGAGCCAGGATCTGATGGCCGTTTGCCAGCTCCACCTGGAACGTTGCGTTGGGCAGAGCTTCCACTACGGTACCTTCCAATTCGATAACATCCGCTTTGGACATTTGATAACCTCCATCAATGCTTGGTGCCGCGCAAAGCGGTCACCCTTCGGTTGGCCCTTCGGCCTGCCGGAAGGCGGCCAGGGCGCGGCGCAATTCACGATTGGTGGCCATTGACGATTCCTCTGCCCGGAAGGGGGTAGCCTTCAGATGGCGCGGATTTTTCCGCTTGGGTGCTTCCAGCCGCCGGTGGCGTCCATCCGCCACCCAAACGCCCTGGCAGTCCGTACGGACCACCACCATCCAGGTTTCCCGATCCTTTCCGGCCAGTGAGATCACCACACAGCCATGCTTCAACATCGGTCACCCTCCTTATGGGAGCGTCAAAATCACGGGACCGTCGGGGGTAATCGCGATCGTGTGCTCGAAATGGGCCGACAGGCGGCCATCTTTGGTAACCGTTGTCCAACCGTCCTTGAGGATACGCACATCTTGTGTACCCGCGTTGATCATCGGCTCAATGGCCAGGGTCATGCCCGGCACGAGCCGCGGACCGCGGCCGGGTGTTCCGAAATTGGGTACGCTGGGGTCTTCATGCAGGTCCGTGCCTACTCCGTGGCCGACAAACTGCCGTACAACCGAGTAACCACGCACCTCGACATACCGTTGTACCGCGGCGCCAATATCGCCGATGCGATTGCCCGCCACCGCCGCCCGGATGCCTTCGTACAGGCTTTCCCTGGTGGCGTCCATCAGGGCCCTGGCCTCTTTGGAGACCTCCCCTGCGGGAAAGGTGGCGGCGTTGTCGCCGTGATAACCGTTAAAATACGCTCCCACATCAACGCTGACGATGTCGCCCGCCTTGATTTTGCGTTTGTCCGGTATGCCGTGGATAACCGTCTCGTTTACGGATATGCAGGCGCTTCCGGGGAACCCGCCGTATCCGAGAAAAGAAGGCTTAGCCCCCTGACTCTCGATATAGCGGCGTACCAGATGGTCGATCTCCTGCGTGGTCACGCCGGGTTCGACCGCCTCGCCCGCCAGCTTGAGCGCCCGTGCCGAGATGATGCAGGCCTCTTTCATGGCGGCCAGCTCCCGGCTGTTTTTAATGGATATCATAGATCACGCCTCTAAAGCGGCCAGGGTCAGCCGGGTGGTATCCGCGACTTCCTCCTGCCCTTCCACAATGAACAGCTTTTCCTGCTTGGCATAGTAGTTTTTCAGAGGCTCGGTCTGTTCATGGTATACCTGCAAGCGTTCTTTTACCGTATCCGGATGGTCATCCTTGCGCTGAACAAGGGTGTCTCCACAGCGGTCGCACACGCCTTCCACCGCCGGCTTTTTATAGTCGACATGGTAGGAAGCGCCGCAGCCCTGGCAGACACGGCGGCCCGATACACGCTGGGCAATCACATCGTCGTCCACTTCGATATCGATCACGCGGTCGATGACAATGCCCATGCGGTCAAGCGCCTCGGCCTGTGGGATGGTCCGGGGAAAGCCGTCCAGAATAAATCCGTTTTTGCAGTCATCCTGTGTCAGCCGGTCCTGGATGATGCCGATCACGACATCGTCCGGTACCAGGCGGCCGGATTCGATATACTCTTTGGCTTTCAGTCCCATCTGCGTGCCGCTTTTCAGCGCTTCACGGATAATATTACCCGTGGAGATAGTGGGAATATGCAGGTGTTCGCTGATCACTTCCGCCTGCGTTCCTTTTCCGGCGCCGGGGGCGCCCAGGAGTATGAGTTTCACCGAATGATTCCTCCTTTTTCATCCGCCGGCCGGAAGGGCGCGGCCGCGCCCTTCCGGCATCCGTTTGCAACACCGCTGCGGCCAGCGGCCGGGCGGTGGACTTTCCGACAAAACTGGGATTACTCGAGGAAACCTTTGTAATGCCGCATCATCATCTGGCTTTCGATCTGCTGGGTGGTTTCCAGCGCCACGCCCACAACGATCATGATGGACGTGCCGCCCAGCGTCAGGCCATAGATGCCGCTGGCTGCGCCGAAGATGCCGGGGAACACCGCGATGACACCTAAGAACAGCGAGCCGATAAGCGTGACCTTCGAGAGAACCCGTTTGATATAATCCACCGTGGGCTTGCCGGGACGGTAGCCCGGGATAGCCCCCGAATTTTTACGAAGATTATTGGCCATCTCCAGCGGATTATACTGAATGGTCACATAGAAGAAGGCAAACCCGATGATCAGCAGGAACAACAGGGTCAGATAGACCGGATGCGACTGGTCAAAGGCATTGGCAAATGCGCCCCAAAAGCCTCCCTCCGGCCGTCCGGTAAAGGTCATGATGATGGAAGGCAGAGACACGATCGAGGAGGCCAGAATGATCGGCATAACGCCGGACATGTTGACCTTGATCGGGATATAGGTGTTCTGCCCGCCGTACATTTTCCGGCCCACCACCCGTTTGGCATACTGCACCGGGATGCGGCGCTCCGCATTCGTCATAAAGACGATGAACCCGATGATGACAACAAACAGGATGAGAATGACCGGCACCAGGATCACGTACTTAACACCGCCGCTCGAGATCTGCCGGACACCCATTTCATAGAAGATCTGCCACAGATAGGTGGCGCCGGCCGGCACCCGGGAAAGGATACCTGCGAACAGCAGGATGGAGATACCATTGCCGATACCTTTTTCATTGATCTGCTCACCCAGCCACATCATCAGCGATGCACCGGCCGTAAAGCAGAGGACGATCACAATGGCGGCAAACCACAGGCCAAAGCCGCTTTCCGCTTCCGGAGCCAGGGCCTGATAGCGGTTCTTGACCATGAAGTAATAGGCCACGCCCAGCAGCAGGCCCAGGCCGACGGTGACAAACCGGGTGATCTGCCCCAGCTTTTTGCGGCCCGCCTCGCCGTCCTTCGCCATCCGCTCCAGGGGAGGAATGGCCACGGTCAGCAGCTGGATGATGATGCTGGCGTTGATGTATGGGGTGATGGACAGGGCAAAGATGCTGGCGTCCGAAAAACCGCCGCCGGACAGCAGGGTCAGCATATCCATAAAGCCGCCGGTGCTGGTGCTGACGGCTTCATTCAGAGCCGCTACATCCACGAAGGGCACGGATATGGCCGAGCCGATACGGAAGATCAGCACGATAAACAGGGTGTACAGGATCTTTTTGCGCAGATCCGGGATCACCCATGCGTTGCGCAGAACCCGAAACATGTCAGATCACCTCTGCCTTTCCGCCGGCTGCTTCGATTTTCGCTTTGGCAGCCTCGGAAAAAGCGGTGCATTTTACCGTCAGCTTTTTCTGCACATTGCCATTGCCCAGAATCTTCACGCCGTCATATTCTTTTTTAATCAGGCCGGCAGATTTCAATGCGGCCGCATCCACGACGGCGCCATCCTCAAATTTGTTGAGGGCCGCCACGTTCACGCTGGCATACCGGGTAGCAAAGATATTGTGAAAGCCTCTTTTGGGGACACGCCGCTGCAGAGGCATCTGGCCGCCTTCAAATCCGGGCCGCACGCCGCCGCCCGAACGGGCCTTCTGGCCTTTGTGTCCTTTTCCGGCGGTTTTGCCCTGGCCGGAGCCATGGCCTCTGCCGATCCGCTTTGCCTCCCGGGTGGAACCGGGGGCCGGGGACAATTCATGTAGCTTCATTTGTTCGCACCTCCTTGTCGATTGCTTACGCTTCGCTTACCTCGATGAGGTGGATAATCTTGGCCACCTTACCCTGGGTCGCTGCGTTGTCGGGCTGGCTTGTGCAGTCACCGATTTTCCGCAGCCCCAGAGACTGCGCGGTCGCGATCTGGTCTTTCTGGCAACCGATCAGGCTGCGGACCAGTTTAATCTGCAGCGCTTTTGTATTCGCCATTCTAACCATCCTCCCCTTTAACCTAAAATATCCTTAGCGGTCTTGCCGCGCATCGCCGCCGCCTGGTCGGCCGTACGCAGCTGCTTGAGGCCTTCCATGGTCGCACTGACGACGTTGCAGGGATTATTGGACCGCAGAGCCTTGGCGCGGATATCGCTGATACCGGCCGCTTCCATAACGGCACGCACCGCGCCGCCGGCGATAACGCCGGTACCGGGGGCGGCGGGCTTCATCAGCACTTCGCCGGCGCCGAACTTGCCGATCACTTCATGAGGAATGGTGCTGCCTTTCAGCGAGATCTTCACCAGGTTCTTTTTCGCGTCCTCAATCCCCTTGCGGATGGCGTCCGGCACTTCGCCGGCTTTCCCCAGGCCGAAGCCCACGGTGCCCTTGCCGTCGCCCACCACGACCAGCGCGGCGAACTTGAAGATCCGGCCGCCCTTTACGGTCTTGCTGACGCGGTTGATCGCGACCACATTTTCCTTGTATTCCGAGTCTTGCTCTCGTTTAGCGTCAAATCTGGACAAAGTATTTCCTCCTTTTCCTTAGAACTTGAGGCCGCCCTCGCGGGCGCCTTCGGCCAGTTCTTTGACACGGCCGTGATACACATAGCCGCCGCGATCAAACACGACCTTTTCGATGCCCTTTTCCACAGCCCGTTTTGCGATCAGTTCGCCGACCTTTTTGGCGCCTTCCTTATTGCCGCCCGAAACGCCGAAATCCTTTTCGGTGCTGGAGGCGGACACCAGCGTGACGCCCTTGACATCGTCGATCACCTGCGCGTAAATGTGGTTGAGGGAGCGGAACACGTTCAGGCGGGGACAATCAGCGGTACCGGAAATTTTTCCGCGCACCCTCTTGTGGCGGTGGAGGCGCGTCGCATTGCTGTCTTTTCTGCTGACCATAATGATTCACTCCTCCCTTACTTCTTACCGCCGGTCTTGCCTTCCTTGCGGCGGATGACCTCATCGGTATATTTGATGCCCTTGCCCTTATACGGCTCCGGCGGGCGTTTCTCGCGGACTTCGGCGGCAAACTGGCCAACCAGCTGCTTGTCGGCGCCCGCAATGATGATCTTGTTGGGACCCGGCACCTCAATGGTGATGCCCGGGATCTCGCTGACGGTCACCTGATGGCTGAAGCCCAGGTTCATGACCAGGTCCTTGCCCTGCTTCTGCACACGGTAACCGACGCCGTTGACATCCAGTTCTTTGGTGAAGCCCTTGGTCACGCCTTCCACCATGTTGGCGATCAGCGAACGGGTCAGGCCGTGCAAAGACCGGTTTTCCTTCTCGTCGTTGGGACGAGTCACCACAATTTCATTTCCTTCCACAGCCACCGTCATGTTGGGGTGGAATTTCTGCGTCAGGGTGCCCTTCGGCCCTTTTACGGTAATGGTGTGGCCGTCCAGTTTGACGTCCACGCCGGAGGGAAGGGCGATCGGTTTGCGTCCAATTCTCGACATATTCTCCCTTACCCCCTTACCACACAAAGGCCAGGACTTCGCCGCCCACATGCTCCTGACGGGCTTTTTTGTCCGTCATGACGCCTTTGGATGTGGACACAATGGCGGTGCCAATGCCTTTCATAACTCGCGGCATGTCCTCGCTGCTGGAATAGATGCGCAGGCCGGGTTTGGAAACGCGGCGCAGGCCCATCAGGACCGGCGACTTGGACGCGCCCTGATACTTCAGGGTGATGCGGATGATCCCCTGCTTGCCATCTTCGATAACCTGATAATTCTTGACATATCCCTCGTCAACAAGAATCTGGGCAATAGCCTTCTTCATGTTGGAAGCGGGGATATCCACCGAGTCATGCTTTGCCGAATTCGCGTTGCGAATTCTCGTCAACATATCGGCGATCGTATCGGTGATTTGCATTCCGTCAACCTCCTTTTAGCTATTACCAACTGGCCTTGCGGACGCCGGGAATTTCGCCTTTGTATGCCAGTTCCCTGAAGCAGATACGGCACACGCCGTATTTCCGCAGATACGCATGGGGACGACCGCAGATTTTGCAGCGGTTGTACGCCTGGGTCGAATGCTTGGGCGGACGCTGCTGTTTGACTTTCATCGATGTTTTAGCCACAGTTTTCCCCTCCTTATCTAGCAAACGGAGCGCCCATCAGGGTGAGCAGCTCGCGTGCTTCTTCGTCAGTTTTTGCCGTTGTCACAAAGCAGATATCCATTCCGCGGACCTTGTCGATCTTATCGTAGTCGATCTCCGGGAAAATCAGCTGCTCTTTCAGGCCCATGTTGTAGTTGCCGCGGCCGTCGAACGCATCCGGGTTGATACCGCGGAAGTCACGCACGCGGGGGAGCGCCACATTGAACAGGCGGTCCAGGAACTCGTACATCCGGTCGCCGCGCAGGGTGACCTTTGCGCCGATGTTCATCCCTTCCCGCAGTTTGAAGTTCGCCACCGATTTGCGGGCCTTGCACACCACGGGGCGCTGCCCGGTGATGGCGGACAGGTCGGCGATGATGGCGTCGATGACCTTGGCGTTGTCGCGGGCCTCGCCGCAGCCGACGTTGATCACGATCTTATCCAGCTTGGGGATCTGCATAACGCTCTTATACCCAAATTTGCTCATCAGGGCCGGAGCGACCGTTGCTTTGTAAAAGTCCTTCATTCTGGCCATTTCCTAAACCCTCCTTACAGCGTTTCGCCGCAGCGCTTGCAGATGCGCTCTTTGGAACCGTCGGCGAACTTTTTGTGGCCGACACGCGTCGGCTTGTTGCAGTGGGGGCAGATGACCATGACTTTGCTGGCATACAGCGCGCCCTCAGCGGTGACAATGCCGCCGGGATCGCCCATCTTGCGGGGCTTGACATGTTTTTTCACAATGTTGCGGCCCTCCACAATGACCTTGCCCTCCTTGGGGCTGACTTCCAGGACTTTCCCCTTTTCGCCTTTGTCATCGCCGTTGATAATCAGGACGGTATCGCCCTTTTTCACATGTAATTTACTCAATTTCCGACCCTCCCATCACAGCACTTCGGGAGCGAGGCTCAGGATCTTCAGGTAATCCTTGTCTCTGAGCTCTCTCGCTACCGGTCCAAAAATACGGGTGCCTCTGGGGTTTTTGTCGTCGCGGATAATCACCGCCGCGTTTTCGTCAAAACGGATGTAGGTACCGTCCTCGCGACGCACGCCCTTTGCCGTGCGCACCACAACGGCCTTCACGACTTCACCTTTCTTAACAACGCCGCCGGGTGCCGCTTTTTTAACCGAAGCCACCACGACGTCGCCGATATTCGCATACCTTCTGCCGGAACCACCGAGGACACGGATGCACATAAGCTCCTTTGCGCCGGTGTTGTCGGCAACTTTGAGGTAGGTCTGCTGTTGAACCACAGGGTGTTCCTCCTTTCAAGACTCACCGACTGATTTATTTTGCTTTTTCGATTATCTGCACCAGACGCCACCGTTTGTCCTTGGACAGCGGACGGGTCTCCATCACCATAACGCGGTCGCCGCGGCGGCACTCGTTGTTCTCGTCGTGCGCCTTGAGCTTCACGGTGCGTTTGATGATCTTTTTATAGAGCGGATGACGAACATTGTCCTCGATCGCCACAACGATGGTTTTGTCCATCTTGTCGCTGACGACCAGGCCGGTGCGGGTCTTTCTCAAATTGCGTTCGCTCACAATAACTCCTCCTTCCGTTTACGCCTCGGCGCCGTTCTTGAGCTCGTTTTCGCGCATAATCGTTTTGACAATGGCGATCTCCTTCCGGACGGCCTTCAGACGCATCGGATTGTCGAGCTGGTTAATCGCGTGCTGAAAACGCAGATTGAACAGCTCTTCTTTAAGGTCTGCGAGCCTTTTGAGCAATTCCGCGTCGCTCATCTCTCTGATTTTGGTTTTCTCTGTAGCCTTCATGCCTGCTCACCATCCGTTTCTTCCTTGCAAACAAATTTGCACTTGATGGGCAGCTTGTTCGCTGCAAGTCTCAGGGCTTCGCGGGCCGTTTCCTCCGGCACACCGGCGATCTCAAACATCACACGGCCGGGTTTGACCACCGCCACCCAGTATTCGGGCGAACCTTTACCGGAACCCATGCGGGTCTCGGCCGGCTTTTCGGTAATGGGCTTGTCGGGGAAGATCTTGATCCAAACCTGTCCGCCACGCTTGATGTAACGGGTCATGGCGATACGGGCGGCCTCGATCTGGTTAGAGGAGATCCACGCCGGCTCCAAAGCCTGCAGGCCGAAATCACCGTATGTGACCGTATTGCCGCGCAGCGCTTTACCGGTGAGGCGGCCGCGGTGTACGCGACGGTACTTAACTCTTTTGGGCAACAGCATTATTTGCGGCCTCCTTCCTTGCGGGGTTTCGCAGCGCCGGCCAGCACCTCGCCGCGGTAGATCCACGTTTTCACGCCGATGCGGCCGTAGGTGGTGTGAGCCTCAGCAAAACCGTAATCGATATCCGCGCGCAGGGTCTGCAGCGGGATGGTTCCTTCGTGATACTGTTCGGTACGGGCGATTTCCGCGCCGCCCAGACGGCCGGACACCTGAATCTTGATGCCCTTGGCGTTCATCTTCATGGCACGGCCGATGGCCTGCTTCATGGCGCGGCGGAAGGAAATGCGTTTTTCCAGCTGCTGGGCGATGTTTTCCGCCACCAGCTGGGCGTTCAGATCCGGATTGCGCACCTCAACAATGTTGATGAGGGTGGGCTTGCCCAGCATCTTTTCGCAGGTGGCACGCAGTTTTTCAATCTCCGCGCCGCCTTTGCCGATCACAATGCCGGGTTTGGCGCAATGAATGTGGATGCGCACGCGGGACGCGTCGCGCTCAATCTCGATTTTCGGTACACCGGCGGCGTACAGCGTCTTTTTGAGGTATTTGCGCAGCTTGTAGTCGGACGCGATGGTGTCGCCAAATTCGCTGTCCTTTACAAACCAGCGGGAATTCCAATCTTTAATAACGCCGATCCGCAGGCCGGTAGGATTGACTTTCTGTCCCATAATGTCCTCCTCCTTCGCTTACTCTTTTTCCTTGAGAACAAGGGTGATGTGGGATGTTCTCTTCTCGATGCGGTACGCGCGGCCCTGCGCTCTCGGCCGGATCCGTTTCAGGATGGGGCCGGGACCCACCAGGCATTCGGCAACATACAGGTTGCGACGGTCCATGTTGCCGTTGTTCTCCGCATTGGCGACCGCCGATTTGAGCAGCTTTTCCAGAGGCTCGCAAGCGGCTTTGGGGGTGTTGTGCACAATAGCCAGAGCGACATCAACCGGTTTGTTGCGGATGAGGTCGAGAACAATTTTGACTTTGCGGGGGGAAATACGGACGTATTTAACCTGCGCCCTTGCTTCCATTGTAATTCTCTCCTTTCAACCGCTTACTTCGAGCTCTTCGAGCCGACATGACCGCGGAACGTACGGGTGGGGGCGAACTCTCCGAGTTTGTGTCCCACCATGTCTTCGGTGATGTACACCGGCACATGCTTCCGGCCGTCGTGCACCGCGATGGTGTGACCGACGAAATCCGGGAAAATGGTCGAGGAGCGGCTCCATGTTTTCAGGATGCGTTTCTCCCCTGCCTGATTCATCTCCTGAATCCTTTTGAGCAGCACGGGCTGTACGAAAGGACCCTTCTTTACGCTTCTACCCATAAATCATGAATCTCCTTTCGTTTACTTTCCGCCGCGGCGTTTCACAATGAATTTATCCGAAGCCTTGTGGGTTTTGCGGGTCTTGTAACCCAGCGCCGGCTTGCCCCACGGGGTGACCGGGCCGGGACGGCCGATGGGAGACTTGCCTTCACCGCCGCCGTGCGGGTGATCGCAGGGGTTCATAACGGAACCGCGGACGGTGGGACGCCAGCCCATGTGGCGTTTGCGGCCGGCTTTACCGATCTTGACGTTTTCGTGTTCGATGTTGCCGACCTGGCCGATGGTGGCCATGCAGTTGAGGGGCACGTTGCGCATTTCGCCGGAGGGCAGGCGGATCAGCGCCATGTTGTTTTCCTTACCCATCAGCTGCGCCATGGTTCCGGCGCTGCGGGCCATCTGCGCGCCCTTACCGGGATACAGCTCCACGTTGTGGATGAAGGTACCGGTGGGGATGCTGGCCAAGGGCAGGGCATTGCCGGGTTTGATGTCCGCGCTGGCACCGGCGGAGATCTTGTCCCCAACCTTGAGCCCCACCGGCGCTACGATGTAGCGTTTCTCCCCGTCCTCGTACTGGACCAGGGCGATGTGGGCGCTGCGGTTGGGATCGTACTCCAGGGTCAGAACCGTTGCGGTCATATCCAGCTTGTTGCGTTTGAAATCAATGATCCGGTATTTCCGGCGGTTGCCGCCGCCCCGATGGCGGACGGTGATGCGGCCGTAGCTGTTGCGGCCGGCCTTTTTATTCATCGGAGCCAGCAGGCTCTTTTCCGGCGCGACCTTGGACAGGCCGCTGTAGTCGATGACCGACATGCCGCGGCGGCCGGGGGTCGTCGGCTTATACGTTATCGTAGGCATTCCGATTCACACTCCTATAATATGGCTTTGCGGGAGCTGCCTTTTGCTCCCATACGTTGCCCGGTCCCCAGTGGGACCGTTTGCGTTCTTCCTTAGAACATGCCGTCGAAGAACTCGATGGTTTTGGAATCTTCCGTCAGGGTAACGATCGCCTTTTTCCAGTCGGAGGTGTATCCCTCATACCGGCCCATGCGGCGTTTGCGGCCCTTCATGCTGATGGTGTTGACCTTGAGCACCTTCACGCCGAAAATCTCCTCCGCCGCTTTGGCGATCTCGATCTTGTTGGCGGAGTCGGCTACACGGAAGGTATATTTCTTCTGGGTGAGCGCCTGCACCGATTTTTCGGTGATGACCGGCGCCAGAATCACGTCACGAGCATTCATTATTTGTATACCTCCTCGATCTGCGCCACCGCGTCCTTCACCACGATAAAGGTATCGCTGTTCAGGATATCATAGGTGTTGAGCGTATTCACAAGGGCTACCTTGGCGCCTTCGATATTGCGGACCGATTTCACAACGGTCTCGTTGTTTTCCGGCAGGACCAGCAGGACCTTTTTGCCGGTTTCCAAAGCCTTGAAGGCCGTAGCCATGGTCTTGGTCTTGATCTCTTCGAGGGTCAGGCCGTCGAGCACCTTCATCTCGTCGGCCGCCACCTTGGCGCTCAGCGCGGACTTCATCGCCAGGCGACGGACTTTTTTGTTCAGGGAATACCGGTAATCGCGGGGCTTGGGACCCAGCGCGATGCCGCCGTGCGTCCACTGGGGAGCGCGGGTGGAACCCTGACGGGCGTGGCCGGTGCCCTTCTGGCGCCACGGCTTTTTACCGCCGCCCCGCACTTCCGAACGGGTGAGGGTGGACTGAGTGCCCTGACGCTGGTTGGCCAGATAATTGACAACGGCGCTGTGCAGCACGGTCTGGTTGGGCTGGATGCCGAAAATCGCATCGGACAGCTCCATGGTGCCGGTCTGCTTGCCGGTCATGTCATAAACAGATACTGTGGGCATATGATTTCCTCCTTCCCTTACGCCTTCTTGATCGATTCGCTGAGAACCACAACGCTGCCGCGGGCGCCGGGAACCGCACCCCGCACGGCGATCAGGTTGTTCTCCGCATCCACTTTAACAACGGTCAGGTTCTGAACGGTGACCCGCTCGCAACCCAGATGACCGGCTCCCTTCATTCCTTTAAATACGCGGGAAGGAGAGGAGCAGGCGCCCAGGGAACCCGCATGACGGGCCACAGGACCGCTGCCGTGGGATTCCTTGAGGCGGTGGAAATTCCAGCGCTTGATGGCGCCGGCGTAGCCTTTACCCTTGCTGGTGCCGACCACGTCCACCCGGTCGCCGGCCGCAAATGCGTCCGCTTTGACCAGGTCGCCCACATTGAAAGCGTCACAGTCGTCGAACCGAAACTCCCGCAACGTCTTTTTGGGAGCTACGTCCGCCTTTTCAAAATGGCCTTTCAGGGGTTTGGTGACTCTCTTGGCCGAAACGTCGCCAAAGCCGAACTGAACGGCGCTGTAGCCGTCGTTTTCGACGGTCTTTTTCTGGACAACCACGCAGGGACCGGCTTCAATGACGGTCACCGGAACGACATTGCCCTTTTCGTCGAAGATCTGCGTCATGCCGACCTTCTTGCCGATGATGCCTTTTTGCATTGTCTGTTACCTCCTTGGTTATTGGTTGAACGCCGGCGGCAACCGGCCCTCAACATGACCTCGCAGCGGGGATGACAAGCCGTGTGATCTTAATTACAGCTTGATTTCAATTTCCACGCCGGCGGGGAGTTCAAGGCCCATCAGGGCCTCAACCGTCTTGTTGGAAGGACGAAGGATGTCGATCAGCCGCTTGTGGGTGCGCATCTCGAACTGCTCACGCGAGTCCTTGTACTTGTGCACCGCGCGCAGGATGGTGACCACTTCCTTCTGGGTGGGCAGCGGCACGGGACCGGAAACACGGGCGCCGGTGCGGCGGGCGGTCTCCACGATCTTCTCGGCCGACTGGTCGACCAGCTGATGGTCGTACCCCTTGATACGAATACGGATTTTTTCTTTGACTGCCACTGAAAAACGCCTCCTTAAAAATTTGAGTTGGCGGGCGGCGCCGGATTGTACATCCCCGCCGGGTGTTTCATGCCCGTCGGAGAAAAAACCGGAAACTGGCTGGGTCTCCAAGTTCCGGGATACAATAACAGCGTCTTACCGGCAGGGCAGGCCTCGCAACTCGACAGGGCGCAAGGCCCCGCAGCCTGCCCGCACGGTATTTGTTGTCGCCCGGTTTAAAATCGGACATACTCCACGGAAAAACCGGCCTGCCAAGCGGCCGCAACCTCCCGCTTCATCGCATATCGTGCAGTCTGGACTGCCGGCAAAAGGGCGCATTTTCCCCTTTGTCCACAGTCACGCCCGATTATAATACCATAAGCGCCAGCCGATTGCAAGCTTTTTCCAAAAAAAATTTCGGTGGAATGCAAAAAAATATCCCTTCCGATTTGTACAAAACAGAAGGAATATTTTTTGACCATGCATATGGTATCGCGCGCTTCCCCAGCGCCACCACATATTGTTTTTTAGCGGATCAAGCGTCTTTTTCCAGCAGCCGCACGATCTGCCCGACATACATCCGGTGATAATCGCCGTCCCGGTAGTGCTGCTCCAGGGATGCATCCACAAAGCACTCTTTTTTGATATCGTCCGCATACAGCTTGCGGCAGATCAGCACGGTCGAAGCCTCGGCAAAATAGGGGGCTTCCCGGTCAAACACGGGCGTCAGGCCGGCGTCGGCTATTTTGTCGGTATCCCGCCCGGATACCCGCCCGCACAGGGCCAGGGCCGGCCGGTATTCTTCCGGGAAAAAGCACAGGGAATAGTAGTCTTCCTTTTCAACAAACCCAAAGGTGTAACGGGAATGCCGGATAAAGGCAAAGCTGACGTCCTGCCCCCACAGAACACCCAGTCCACCCCAGCTCGCCGTCATGGTATTGCATTTTTGCGCATCCCCGGCGGTGATCAGCATCCATTCCTTTCCGATTTTTTCAAATACATTGGCATCCCATTCGGCGCCGGTTCGTTCTTTCCAGCCGTTCATAAAATCTTCCACCTTTCCTTCGTGTTCCCGCAGGGAGCACTTCCCCATGCACGATATGCTTTCAGAGTGTGACTTATGCCCCGTACCCCCTTCGGACAAAAGCCCTGTGGGCCTATACGCCCTTGCTGCCCATCAGTATATAAAGAATGGCCGGGTTTGTCAATGCGGCGCGGGAGCCGGGTCAAGAAGGGCTTTTCATTGACAATTCTGCTCGAATCTCTTACAATATATTCCGTATTTTACGCACCTGCGTTTTCCAAATCGTTTCTGGTTCATGCGTATGTCCGGCTGTTTTCGCAGCCGGCAAGGAGGGATTCCCATGCCGGCATCCGCGCCGCCCGAAAAAAACACAAAGCCTTCTTCCGGCAATGATGTTGCCGGATCTTCTTCGGATACCCTGGATGCGATGCGGCGGCAGCTGCAGGCCGAATACCGGGAATCGCTTGACCGGCTCAAGCGGGAAAAAGCCGAACGGCTGGCTATCCAGGCAGCCGATAATGCACCGCGCCCCCGGTGGACCGCAATGCGCTCCCAGCGGTGTGCCGACCCGCATAAAAAGGAGTTCCGCCGGATGCGCTTCCGGGGAGCCGCCGTGCTGCTGCTGTGTCTTTTTGTGACCATATCCCTGCTGTGGAACACGGTGTTGCGCCAGCCGGTGCTTTATCACCTTGCGGTGGAGTGGCAGCAGCAAGGGCGCTATACCCAGGCGGCCGATCTCTTCCTGCGCCTGAACGATTATCAGGACGCATCCCAGCGAAAGCGGGAATCCTCCTATCAGGCAGCCATGCAGATGCTGGGAAAACGGGAGTATCCACAAGCGGCCCGGCGGATGTACCGGCTGGGCAGCTACCGGCAGGCCCGCACGGATATCCAGCGGTACATGACCGGCAGCGTTGCCATCGGCCTGTCCCACGCGCTTGCTGTAAAGCCCAGCGGGCAGGTCAAGACCGGCGGAGAATCCTTATACGGGCAGGCTGCGGCCGCGGACTGGGAGTCGATCATGGCGGTGGCAGCCGGAGATAACCACTCCGCCGGTTTGAAGAAGGATGGGACGGTTGTCGCCGTCGGGCAGAACCAATATGGCCAGTGCGATACCACCGGCTGGTCTGATATCCGTATGATCGCCGCAGGCGGCAACCATACCCTGGGGCTACGGAAAGACGGGACCGTGGTGGCCACCGGCCTGAACGGCGACGGCCAGACCGAGGTTTCCTCGTGGACAGACATCGTTGCCGTGGCCGCGGGTGAGCGCCATTCGGTGGGTTTGCGGGCGGACGGCACCGTCGTGGCTGTCGGACAGACACAGGCGGGCGCCTGCGATGTTGCCGATTGGCAGGGAATCGTCGCCATAGCTGCCGGAAGCCAACATACGGTTGGCCTGCACCGGGACGGCCATGTCCTGGTGGCCGGCGCCTCTACGGCGGGTCAGGCCGAGGTGGAGGACTGGTCGGATATTGTGTCGGTTGCGGCCGGGGCCTTTTTTACCGCCGGCCTGCGTTTGGATGGGAGCATCGTGGTGGCCGGAAGATTGGGCGCCACCCAGGACCCCGTGCTGGAGGAAACCGGCATTGCCGCTATTTCTGCCGGGCCTTACCAGCTCATTGCCCTCAAACAGGACGGAAGTGTTCTCATAAAGGGACGACTCTCCGAAGGGAGTTTCAACAGTTACCTGTGGCACAGCATTGGTGCGCCAACCGACGATTTTTGAACCGCCCTTGCTCTGGTTTAATGGGGACAGCCGATGCGCTGTTTTGAAAGATCATTTAGCCCAAACAACGCACCGCCACAGCGAACCGCAGCCGCCGCCTAAAGAGGGGCAAAAGCGCCTCTTACCATTTGATAAAATCCAGGCACACCTGCAGACGGCAGGTGTGCCTGGATCACTCTATCCTCTCTTCAAATCCTAAAAAATTTTCCCCGTGGCGCATTGCAGAATTTGCAGGGCATCGGCAGCGGTGACCGAACCATCACCGTCAAAATCCGCTAAGGTAACGGAAGGATCATCCAGCACAAGTTTTTGTGTAACATGTTGTAAAGTTAAAAGCGCATCAGTAGCTGTAATTTGCCCGTCTGCGTTTACATCGCCAATTTCGCCGCTGCCGCTAACGATGATCTCACATGTTGCTGTAGCCGCAGCGCCAAATCCTCCCCGATAAAGTGTAAGAGTCGTTTTTCCTGCCTTTATCCCTCTCACATGTGCCGTCTGGTTCAAAGGGGTTGCTGCTGTCATTTCTATTTCACCGCCGGACAGCGTAACACTTGCTGTGCGCGGGTCCGATATGACCCAATATTCATAAAATTGATTGCCGCTTACGGCCGCATCGGTCACAAGGCGAACATCCAAAAATTCTGAATATGCCGACAGCTCCGCCACCATAGAAAAAACATCTTCTGTGTCATCTGTTTCAAAGCGATACCATGTACGATCATCGCTATTAAAAACCGGCTGTGGATTTTTTTGAGACAACCAGTCCCAGCGGCTATCCTCCAAATCAAACGTGTTGGTGGTGACTTTAAAGTCTATTCCGATATTCACCAAATGATCGGAGGAATATAGATCGACTGTGCCCAGATGAATATCCACTGTCTCTCCCAGTGGAATCGTGACGGTGTCATGATCCAGTGTCAGAGTAGATGGGCGCTGCACATATTCGCCAAAACCCGTGCGGTCTACGCTGTCTACAAACGGCAAATCCCGTACTGTCTCCATGGCGGCCAGCAACTCACGTTCCTGTTCTACATCCATCCACAAGACCAGTGTGTATTGAATCCCCTGGGTAACGGTTTCCTTTTTTAGCATAAACACCTTTTTACAAGAAATGCCCGGAAAATCAGCCGGTGAAAACGCACGGCTGTCGGATGTTCTGGCCGTGATTACCATGCTGTTATCGTAGGTCCATTCCACAAAGGGAATATCAAGATCAATGCCCCTCTGCGCGTCCCTTTCTTCCAGCGCGGCTACAGGAATGCACCCTATTCCTACCGCCAGTGCAAACAAGAAAGCCAACAAACGTATACGTTTTTTCATAAGCCGTTCCTCCTCTTAAAAATCGGGGTATGTATGATCGGATAAAAGCAATCCCCCAATTTTGCATCAGCTTTAATTTCTTTCAAATACATTTTATTACATAAATTAGGCAAAGTCAAATAAAATATCGCATGAATTATAACGCATAAACGATAGATATTATATAAAACAATCAAACATGGCCCATGTTTTTCGAAAACTCGATTGGGCCAGCTTATCGTTTAACTTAAAAGCTCCCACTATCAACACTTCTGTATGGATGGTCTGAAAGCCATAAAAAACAAAAAATGCGGACAGAACACACGTCTATCTGCCCGCTTGATACGCCGCACCAAAGGCGGCAAAGAAAAAACCGCTTTTCCTCACCCTCCCGGTTCGCTCTTTGCGCCTTTCAAAACCTTATTTTTTTAAACAAACCGGCCTGAACATAGCGTTCAGGCCGGTTTTTATGGATATGCGGCTGCATATTCCCGAAAAATGATTTTTAAGTTCCCTTTTGTTTTTCTCCACTTCAAGCGTTTTTATCCACCGCCGAGACATAGCAATGGCCCTATGCCATTACCCACTTTGTCATCCCCCCGTTTGAAATGTCCTCCCCGTCCGGGAGGGGGATTTATGTAGGCGGGTTTTGCGGGCCTTCCTCCCGTCCCCGGAAGCGGGCAAATCTCCGGCAAAATCCCTGCCGGATACGCACGACCCATCCGCCGGCCCACATCACCAGCCGCATGGCCGGATAAAGCAGCAGCAAAAATACGACCAGCACCAACACCCCCTGCAGATTCAGAGGAGTCAGTGAGAAAAAGGAGCCAAAACCAAACACCAGGGCTGTCATGGCCACGACCATGCTCCCCCAGATGAGCCGCCGCTTCCAGTCAAAGGGTTTGCAGACCTGATAAAGCACAAGCAGGCCGTTGACCGACAGCACCAGAGCGGCAATAGTGGACAGGGTGGCGTGGGGAAAATCAAAGGCATAGGCAAACGCTTCCACCCCTAAGATGGTGGACAGGGCCGCCAGTCCTCCCGGCAGTGCGTGCCACAGGACATTTTGCATAAACCGTCCCTTTACCAGGCTGCGGTTGGGCTCCAGCGCCAGGAAAAAGGAAGGAATGCCGATGGTCAAAGCGCTGATGAGGGTGAGCTGCATGGGCACCACCGGATAGGGAATGTTGACAAACACCGTGACAAGTGCCAGCAGAAAGGAAAAAATATTTTTCACCAGGAACAGCGATGCCGCCCGTTCGATGTTGTTGATGACCCGCCGCCCCTCCATTACCACCTGCGGCATGGCGGAAAAATCGGAGCTGAGCAGCACCAGCTCGGCGGCCTGGCAGGCCGCTTCGCTTCCGGAGGCCATGGCAATGCCGATGTCCGCATCCTTAAGGGCCAGCACGTCGTTGACGCCGTCCCCCGTCATGGCCACCTTGTGCCCGGCTTTCTGTAACGCCCGCACAAAAGCCCGCTTCTGGTCGGGCGTCACCCTCCCGAAAACCGTATACTGCTCCACCGCCTGCTCAATCTGTTCCTCGGTTTGCAGACGGGTGGCATCCACATATTCCCCGGCCCCCGCAATACCGGCACGGGCCGCCACCTGGGACACGGTCAGGGGGTTATCCCCCGAAATGACCTTCACGGCCACCCCCTGCTCGGCAAAATACCGGAAGGTATCCGGCGCCTGCGGCCGGATGCGGTTGGCCAGGCGGATAAAGGCCAGCGGCTGAGGATTTTGGGGGATGGGCCCTTCGGGAAGCGCTTCGCAGCGCGCCAGCAAAAGGACCCGTTCCCCCTGGGAGGCAAACCGCTGCACCTGTTCTTCTACCGCTTTGTAATCTTGGCGCAGGATGAATTCGGGCGCGCCCACCAGATAAACTCCCCGTCCCCGGAACGCGGCCCCGCTCCATTTGGTAGCGGAGGTAAAAGGGATCACCTTTTCCGCCGTCCAGCCGGGATTGCCGGAAAACCGCTCTTTCATGGCCTTGGCGGTGTCGTTATCCACTTCCATAACCGTATAAAACGCATTCAATATGGTTTCGGCCTCTTCGGGGGAACAGCCGTCCACCGGCTCCAGACCACAGACCTGCATCCCCGGTTCGGTGATGGTGCCGGTCTTGTCCACACAAAGCACATCCACCCGCGCCAGTGTTTCAATGCAGCTCATATCGTGCACCAGGGTCTTTTTCTGCGCCAGCCGGATAACGCTCACCGCCAGCGCCACGCTGGTGAGCAGGTATAGTCCCTCCGGGATCATCCCGATCAGGGCGGCAACCGTGGCCACCATCGTCTGGCGGAACGTCATATCCAAAAAGAAATACTGTTTAAAAAATAAAATCAGCCCAATGGGGATCAGCGCAATGCCGATGACTCGGATCAACCGCTGCAGGGATCGCATCATCTCCGACTGCCCGGCGCCTGCGTCTTTTTTGGCTTCCAGTGTCAGCCGGGAGGCATACGATTCGGCGCCCACCCGGGTCAGCTGGGCGCGGCAGCTTCCGGCCACCACAAAGCTGCCCGACAGCAGCGGATCTCCCGGTCCTTTGGGCACGGCGTCCGCTTCCCCGGTGATCAGTGATTCATTCACCTGCACTTCCCCAGCCAGCACCACCCCGTCGGCGCTGATCTGGTTGCCCGCTGCGAACACCGCCACATCGTCCCGCACCAGGTCTCGTGTATCCACCTGTATCACCCGGCCATCCCGCACCACGGCAGACTGCCGGGCAGACAAAAGGGTGAGCCGGTCGATGGTGCGCTTGGAGCGGATCTCCTGTATAATACCGATCAGGGTATTGGCAGCCGCCACCACAATAAACATCATGTCCTTGAAGGAGCCGACAATCAGCAGGCAAACCGCCAATACCACAAAAATCAAATTGAAAAAGGTAAAGGCGTTGTCAAATACGATCTGTTTTTCACTTTTGGTGGGCGAGGCCACTTCCACATTGGCATAGCCGGCCGCTGCCCGTTCGGCAGCCTGCTGGCTGGTCAGCCCCTGATCCGGATATGGATAAACAACGGGGATTTCCCTCCCCGCAGGGGAAACGGGCGATGTTGGAGAGGTCTGCGGGTTCCTTTTGTTTTGCATAACCATCGGTGCCTTTCTGCTGCCCGCTATGTAGATTGCAGAAAAACCCGGCTGCGGGCAACGGATTTTTCTTTATTGTATATCCCTTCAAAGAAAATTTCCATACCCAATTATGAACGTTCTCTGACAATTTTCGCGGTGAGCCGGAAAGGGAGACAAAAAAGCCGCTTGGGAGATACCCCAAACGGCTTTTTGTTATCGATCCCGGTCTTCCACCACATCGGCGCTGTCCCTGAACAAAAGGGAAATACACCAGATGCCGGCCAACGCGATTACCGTGTAGATGACCCGGCTGACAGCGGCGCCCATGCCGCCGAACGCCCATGCGACCACGTCGAACTGGAAAAGTCCGATGCTTCCCCAGTTGAGCGCACCAATGATGGTGAGGATCAAGGCGATCTTGTTTAACATACACGTTTCAACTCCTTCGTGTTTACCCCTTTTACTTTCGCAGAATACGCTGCAAAGGTAGTATGCGTTTCCAAAGGCAAACTATACACGAAAATTTTAAAAGGGGGCGGCTGGTATAAACTGGAATTTTTTGCCCATACTTGCGATTGAAAGGAGCTGGAACATATGAAACGTTGGGTAAAGGCGCTGAGCATAGGACTTGCGCTCACTTTTCTGATTTCGCTTTGCGGATTTTCCTATGACTGTGAGGAGATCCGCCAGCAGGTATTGCGTCTGCATGTCCTGGCCAATTCAGACAGCGAGGAGGATCAGCAGCTCAAGCTCAAGGTGCGGGATGCGGTGATTGAAAAGGCCGCCGGAATTTTTGACGGCATAAAAGAAGAAGATGATGCCAAAGCGGTGGCGCAGGAGCATCTCGACGCGCTCACCCGCACCGCCCAGCAGGCGGTATACGACGCGGGATATGAGTACCCGGTCAGCGCCTGCCTGACCAAAATGTATTTTGAAACCCGCGCGTATGATGCAGGCACCATGCCGGCGGGCATGTACGACGCACTGCGTATCACCATCGGCAAGGGAGAGGGGAAAAACTGGTGGTGCGTAGCCTTCCCGCCGCTGTGCGTGGCCAGCGCCACCGATAACGCCGCCACCCTTTCGGATGTGCTGACCGATTCCCAGCAGGATATTGTGGAGCAGCCGCAAAAATACGAGGTGCGCTTTAAACTGGTGGAGTGGATGGAGGATATCGGCAACGCCATTCGGGAATGGACAGCATAAATCAAAACCGCAAAGACAATGGATAGGAGCGGGGGATAAAATAACCCCGCTCTTTTCCATTTTGGACCTCCAAAACTTCCATCGATAATTTGAAAAACACATGGAGAATATGGCCGCTTAAAATAGTGGACTACCTGAGCTTTAAAAATCGTAGTGGAAAACACCGATAAAATCTATTGCTCCTTTGTTGTCTGTTTTGAAACAGCAGAAGTGACACGAGACCAGACACCGGCCTAAATAATCAGCGGATACCCCAAAGAAGGAGGGATATCCGCTGTTTTCTGTTTACGCCGGCTTTTGGGCCGTCATTTTGGGGATACGCACCGTCAACTCCATAAAACCGTCCCGCTCCGTTTGTTGGATCTGCGCGGCGATCCCGCTGCTGCGCATGGTTTCCACCGCGTGGTTGAGGGTGTTGAAAAACAGCCGCATATCCTTTACCAGCGGGGCGGGGGGACGCATCGCCGTCTTTCCCCTTGTTTCCTCGCCGGCTTTTTTTGCCGTCATCTTTTCGGTCTGCGCCACCGTCCAATGCTCGGTGACCATCCGCTGCAGCAAGGCCATACGCTGTGTATGCTCCTGCACCTGCAGCAGGGCGCGGGCGTGTTCCTCGCCAAATCCGTTTTCTGTAAGCAGTGCCTGCTCCCTTTGCGTCAGCTCAAGCAAACGCAGCTTATCGGCCAGCTTTTGCTGGGAACAGCCCAGCAGGCGCGCTGTTTCCTCCTGTGTCAGCTGAAACTGGCGGATCAGCGACCGTATCCCCGCCGCTTCTTCAAAGCAATTGAGCCTTTCCCGCTGCAAATTCTCCACCATGGCCAGAGCCGCTGCCTGCAGCCGGTCGGTTTGGATGACCAGGCAGGGCACCTCCCGCAACCCGGCAATTTTGGCCGCCCGCAGCCTGCGCTGTCCGGAGATGAGCACCGGCCAGTCCCCTTCAAATGTCACGGTCAGGGGATGGAGCAGCCCGTTTTCGCTGATGCTCTGAGCCAGCTCCAGCAATTTGTCATAGGCGAATTCCCGCCGCACCGGGCTGGCGTTTTGGCGGATCTCCCGCACCGGAATCATCCATACCCGCCCCTGGCTTTTGTAGCGTTCCACCCGCTTTTCTCTTCCCCACATACCGACACTTCCTTTCCGTCTCCATCATACGCCAAGATGGATACGGCATCTGTCGGAAACCGGCTGTCGCCAAACAGCGGTTAGAGCGGTTGTTTTGCGATTTTTGCAGAGGGACGGGGATATTTTTGCGGGGTGGCGTTCATTTTGCTGTCTCTTATACACATCTCCGAGCCCACGAGACTCCTGAGCATCTCG
>ENA-UALL01000032-UALL01000032.1-human-gut-metagenome-genome-assembly--contig:-NODE-32-length-87881-cov-6.701444_pt1 | contig 87881 bp, 80 predicted proteins | sample MGYA00243699_ERZ654466 | MGnify/ENA primary metagenome ERZ654466 (study PRJEB26926, sample SAMN06164635) | human gut metagenome | biome: ENVO:00009003; feature: ENVO:2100002; material: ENVO:00002003...
TCGGAGATGTGTATAAGAGACAGGCACCAAGACCGAGTCCGCGGATTTTGTCGATATCCTCCTGCCTTGCCGTTACCATTAAAATCGGAATATTCAGCTTTTCCCGCAACCGGCGGCATAGGGAAAATCCGTCCATACCGGGAAGCATCAGATCCAGCAGAATCAGGTCAAAACCGCCGCTGATGCCCCGGTGCAGGCCGGTGATACCGTCCGGGGCGATCTCCACTTCGAAGCCGTTGAGCTCCAGATAATCGCGTTCAATAGCAGCGATTGCTTCATCGTCTTCAATAATCAGTATTTTTGCCATTATTCTCTCTCCCCTCCGGGAAGGTTTATACGGATGCCAAGTCCCTGCGGGTCTCCCCGAAACGCCTGTACCGTTCCGCCCATGCGATGTACAGCATGGGCGACAATCGCCAGCCCCAGTCCGCTCCCTTTATCCGGGTTTTGACGCGCGGGGTCGCTGCGGTAAAACACATCAAACAAATGGGGCAGCGATTCCTCCGGCACGCCGGGGCCGTCGTCCAAAAAGGTGAGAACAAAGCCCTGCCCGGCCGGTTCAAGCCGTATCCATGCGGTCCCTTTTTCTTTGCTTTTATATTTCAAGCTGTTTTCCAAAATATTTGTGATGATGCGGCGCACCTGCAGAGGGTCCGCGTAAATGCCGGCAGGGGACAGCTCCATACGCACGGTAAGCCCCTTTTTTTGGTAGTCGTCTGCATTTGAGGAGACCACCTCCCGGATGAGTTTGTCCAACCGGAGCAGACGGGGACTGTCCGGGTATTCCCCTAACTCCATTTGTGAAAAAAGGAACAGCTGGGAGACCATGTGCGCTAAATTTTCTGTCTTCTCCCGGATGATCTCCAGATACCGCTGTTGCTTTTGCGGCGTGTTCGCTACGCCGTCCAAAAGGCCCTCCACATACGCCTGGATTGAGGTGAGGGGGGAACGGATATCGTGGGAAATTCCGGCAATCAGCTCCCGGCGGCTTTTCTCCTGCTTTTGCGTCAACTCTACGGATTGTTTCAGGCGCAGGGCCATTTCGTTAAAGTCGGAGCAAACCGGAGCAAATTCATCGTTTTCCTTGTATTCGATCCGATAATTCAGGTTGCCGTCCCGAATCTCGTGCACGCCGCCGGACAGAATGGCCAGCGGCGTTTTAATCTTTTTAAAAACAAATTTTGTGAGGAAACGGTTTGTCACCCATATGGATGCAAAAACCGCGAACACCACCAAAAGAATGGACAGGACAAATGCCGTCACTGCTTTCAACGTTTAACCGGCCCCCGGCGAATATTTCGCCGGGGGCCGGTTGGCTGCCTGTTTTTCCATTTCAGGCCAAACGAATCAGGAAACGACTCAGGAAACGACGTGGAACACATCCTCCCCCCGGAAAGGGCAGTCGTCCCCGGCCAGCAGGTGGATGCGGTTGGCACACAGGTGGGATACCCGCACCGCCACCCCATCCAACCGGCGGCCGTCCGGGGTTTCAAGGGAAATGACCTGTCCGTCCAGCAGGGAGAGGGTGGAAGCATCCTCCGGCGGCATATGGATATGGGGTTGGGGAATCAGCACACCGGAGGAGAGCTTTGCCTGGCCTTCCGGTCCGATCAGGGTCACCCCGCCCGCCGCCCCGTGGCCGGAAAGCTCCGTGTGGGCATCCACCCCCAGCCGCTGCGCCAGCGCGGCGGACAATTCCACCTGATTGTAAGGGGAGGAAGGTCCCGTCACCGGGAGGGTGATGGTTTCTCCCGAAGGGCCCTGTACCTCCACCGTCTGCTTTGCCACGAACTTGCCGGGCATGTCGGTGGGCTCTTTCGGGGTGAGCTTGGCCGTTTCTCCAAACAGTTTCCACACCATCCGCCGGGTCAGGTGAACGTGGGGGGATTGAAGGGTTATTTGCAGCTGTTCGCTATTCATGGATGATGAAAACTCCTTTGTTTACAGGTGAACGATCTGACCGCTGCACACCACGCAGGCGCTTTCCTTGTGGGGCTGTTCGGTGTAAAAAGCGATCTGCACTTCTTCGCCCGGGTCCAGCTCGGCACGGCGGTTGGCATAGAGGTTCCCGTCGATGTAAAAATCCGCGCTGAGAACGTCGGTGATGCCGCCGTCGTTGCGGGCGGTCAGAATATAAGCGCCGTCCTTTTGCTCCAGGGACAGGACAAACCTGGCCTGCAGGTCCTGGTCATATGTGAATTCACCCATCACGCCCTGCGACGCGTCGTCATAGGCGATGCGGGCCTTGCGGTATTCGTTGCCTTCGTTGCAGGCCGGCGACATGCCGCCCACAAATACGCGGAACACCCCTTTTTCCACCCGGCGGACCAGGTTAGCGTCCAGCAGGGAAAGGTCATACGGCGTCAGAACAAAGGAGACCTCTTTTGCCTCGCCGGGGGCGAGGTGCACCCGGACAAAGCCTTTCAGGGTGGTCACCGGGGTGGAGACACAGGTCTGCATGTCGGTCACATACAGCTGGGCCACCTCGTCCGCTTCCACCTTGCCGGTGTTGCGCACCGTGGCGTATACCACCACGCTTTGCCCATCCTTTTCGGTGCGCAGCCCCTCGTATTCAAAGGTGGTATAGGACAGGCCATATCCGAACCGGTAACGGGGAATGGCCGGCATGTCCAGATAGTCGTATTTGCGGCCGGACAGATGATAGTTATAAAACAGGGGGAGCTGCTCCACGCTGCGGGGGAAGGAAATGGGCAGTTTGCCGGTGGGACACACATCCCCAAAGAGAATATCCGCCACCGCGTTGCCGCCTTCTTCTCCGGAGAACCAGGATTCCAGAATAGCCGCCGCATGTTCGGCCGCGTATTCCAGGATGACCGGCTTACCGGTGGCCGCCACCAGGATGACCGGCTTGCCGGTTTCGCAGACCGCACGGATCAATTCCTCCTGTGCGCCGGTGAAGTGCAGGTCGGCACGGTCGTTGTTTTCCCCGGTGGAGCGGGCGCAGTCGCCCACCCCCACGATCACCACGTCCGCCTGCCGGGCGGTTTCCACCGCCTGGGCAATGTCCTGGTCGTCCGGGTCCATAAAATCGCAGCCGCGGGCGTACAGCAGGGCGTCTTCTCCTACCTTGTCCGCTATGCCGTCATAGATGGTGACGGCCTGGTCCTCTTCAGGCGTACAGGTGTAATCGCCGAACTCCTGTGTTTTGATGGCCGGGCCGATCAGCGCGATTTTTTTCGTCTCTTTGGAAAGAGGCAGGATACCGTCGTTTTTCAGCAGCACCATGGACTCCTGCGCCACCTGGCGGGCCACCCTCCGATGGGCGGGAATGTCCCATTCGTCCACATCCGCCCAGGCGAGCGGGGGATTTTCCTCACGGTCAAACACGCCCAGTTCCCATTTGACCCGCAGGATGTTGCGCACCATCGCGTCCACATCCTCCATGTCGATCAGGCCTTCGTCCAGTGCGGGTTTGATCCCCGCCTTGTAAACCTGGCCCGCTGCGCACAGGTCCACGCCGGCCTTGGCCATGATGGCAGTCGCTTGGGTGGCATCCGCCGCCATGGTGTGTTTGGTGTACAGATGCTCGGGCGCGCCCACGTCGGTCACCACATAGCCGTTAAAGCCCCACTCCTCACGCAGCAGCTTGGTCAGCATTTCATGGGAGCCGGAGCAGGGAACGCCATTGTTGGCGTGGTAGGCACTCATGATGGATTTGACCTTCCCCTTTTTCACTGCGGTGCGGAAGGGAGGAAAATGCACCTCCCGCAGGGTCCGTTCGGAATACCCCACAATGTTGCTGTCCCGGCCGCCTAATCCGGCGCCGTGGGCAGCGAAATGCTTGGGGGTGGCGGTGAGTCCCAGGCTCTGGTAGCCGTCAATCCAGGCCATACCAATCTGTTCCACCAGATAGGTGTCCTCACCAAAAGATTCCTCCACCCGGCCCCAACGGGGGTCGCGGGCAACGTCCAGCACCGGCGACCAGGCCTGCAGGGCATTGGCGGCTTTGCTTTCCACGCCGGTCACCCGCGCCGCTTCCTTCACGGTATCCCGGTTCCAGGTGGCGGCCATGGCGATGGCCTGCGGGAAAATGGTGCATCCGGTGCCGTAAGAATAGCCATGGACGCATTCCCCTTTATACAGCGGGGGAATGCCGAGCCTCTCCACCCCGGCGATACCCCAGCTTTCGGTGATTTGGGAGATCTTTTCGTCCAGCGTCATCTCATCCAACTGGGCCTGTATCCGGTCTTCAAATTCTCCCTTTGGCTGGGAGACGACCGCTGTTTTGCTGCGTTGGTTCATCTTGATATCCTCCTTTACCGGTGCATCGATTGCACGGTGTGATTGGAGGTATCATATCATATTTCTCGACAAAATAACAGCCAAAAAGGCGAAAAAACCAGCCATTTTGAGCCATTTTGTTTTTGGCTTTCTTGACTTTTGCAGGCACCTGGGGTAAAATTGGCAAAGAAACGCTGCTTGGTAACGGAAAAACGGCCCACAGGTCCCGCCGCGGGTGTTTGTTTTTGTTCGACACAAAAGGCTTGTCTTTTTTATCCTGCCGTAGGACAATAAGAACGCCCGGCAAGAGGGGGAGTTATGGTGCGGTATCTCTGGCATATGATCAGGCAATATGTGCAGCGCGTGGGAGAGGATTCAGTCGGGGCGTATGCCGCCCAGGCGGCTTTTTTCATTCTGATCTCCGCCTTTCCCTTTGCCATGTTGGTGCTCACCGTGCTGCAATATCTTCCCTTTTCCCAGGAAGAGCTGCTGCACAGCTTCACCAATATTTTGCCGTCGACCGTTGTCTCCTTTATCGAGACCACCATGGAGGACATCATGGACCGTTCCATGGGCGACGTCACCATCATCTCCATTACCGCGCTGACGACCCTGTGGGCTTCTTCCAAGGGATTTTACGCTCTGATGCAGGGGCTCAACGCCGTCTATCGCATTGAGGAAAAGCGCCCCTGGCCGGTGCTCAAGCTGTTGTCAGCTTTGTACACGCTGGCGTTTGCGGTTCTGCTGATTGCCACGCTGGGCCTGCTGGTGTTCGGCAACAGCATTTACCACTGGATTGTGACAAAAATCCCGGCCATCACCGATCTGGCAGTGGTGGTCATCAGTCTGCGCACTTTTGTGAGTTTCACCATTTTCGGCATCTTCTTTTTGCTTCTCTATCTGTTCATCCCCAACCGCCGCATCCGCAAGGAGCAGTTTTTGACGGAATTGCCCGGCGCCATGGTCAGCGCTCTGGGCTGGATTGTATTCTCCTATCTGTATGCTTATTATTTTGACCATTTCGGAAGGGAATCCTATGTCTACGGCAGCCTGACCGCTGTGGTGCTGCTGATGCTCTGGCTTTATTTTTGCATGTTTATCATGCTGGCCGGGGCCGAGCTCAATGTGGTGCTGCAAAGCGATGTGTTCGACCCCATCCATCAGTGGTGGCAAAGGCGGCGGCAGCGCAAAAAAGCGGAAAAGCGGGCAAAGGACAGCGGGAAGGATTGAGACATCTTGCGGCTGGCAAGATCGTTGCGTTGCCGCTTAAAACAACCGCGGGAAAACGGTATATAACAAAAAGGCATCCGGTAAATGATGAGGTTCCGTAACGAATGTTTTGAAAACAAGCGATAAAGACGATCGGTACGGTATATTGCAGAAAATCTAAAATTTAAAGTTGGAGGAAACTGCAATGAAATCATTATTTGAAGAAACAGGCGGGACTTATACACTGCAAGGCGACTATTACTTTCCAAACCTCACTCTGCCAGCCGAAGAAAATAGGCCCATAGGGATATGGGGACAGCGGCACGCAAGGTATCTTAAACAGCACTATAAAGTTCGGTATTACAACCTACTGACAAGCGGTAAGCTGAACGGTTATCTTGCGGATATCGACAAGCAGGCGGAAGCAATGTTTTCCCGACTGCTAGAACAGATGGCAGAGCATGAGGGCATAACCGAAGAACTGAAAGCCGAACATCCGATGGAAGGGATAGGCAGGATGAACGCACTGCGTGAATCGGCAGTGGAAATCGTAAACGCAGAAGTGATTTTCGCATAAACCGAAGCCGATAGGAAAGCGGTGTCATCAAACCTGTAACGCTTTGAAACACAAAAACGAGGGGTAAGGTACAAACACCTTGCCCCTCAAAGTTTATGCCTTAAAAGCAGCTTGAAATCAAGCTTTTTCAGCCTCTATTTTTCGATTTCTAACAGAACAAATATGCTTTCGCATACGAAAGCATATCTCGATGGATTTTCACAAAACAACACAGAAACGAAGGAAGATGACAAAACCCTTGATATAATGATGGAAAATGCGATCTAAACATATTTTACGAGAAATCAGGAAATTCATTGAGATTTCGCAAACTTTGTGCTATACTACCCTTATCATGACAATGAGGTGAACCGTATGGCAGTACAATATAACAAACTGTGGAAACGGCTGATCGATATGAAAATAAAAAAATCCGCCTTAACTGAAATGGCAGGCGTTTCGGCTTCTACCATTGCAAAGCTTAGCCATGACGAATATGTGAGCCTTGAGATTTTAGAGCGGATCTGCAGGGCGCTTCACTGCGAAATCGGCGATGTAGTGGAGCTCAGTAAGGAGGCAGAATCATGAAGCGGCAGAAAATCACATCCTCAGAGCTGCTTTGCGCAATCTGTTTTGCATTATGCTTTTTTGCCTTTATGCTGACGGAGGCGTTTATCAACGAGCGCTGTGCCGTGATTCTCGGAAGCAGTGCCGTAAATCCCGCATATACCTTTGGGCTTGTCTGTACCGGATTGGGTTTTTTTTCGTTTTCCCTGCTGCGCCGTCTCTGTAAAAAAGAAAAGTCCAGGAAAACGGCGCAGACCATTCTTGGTATTCTGTGCATTGGGGCGGCTATGGTTTTGCTTTTTGCAGATCATCCGGCACTCTTTCTGACAAGCTCTGCCGCAGCCCTGCTGCTGACCGGCCATATCAGCGGATGCGTGTATTACAATACGTCCATGTATTTCACCGGAAGTCGGTATACGGGACGATTGATCGGCACGGGTATGGGAGCGGCGATCCTCTTACAGTTTGTGGTACAGAATTTGATGCCCCAGTCTGTCGCCTTTATCATCAGCATTGTTTTCAGCGTTGCATTTGTCATGTGTTTTATCATAAAAGCGCCGAAGGACTGGATTCTGGAAAATCCTTTGCCCTATTCGGCGGATACCAAAAAAGAGTTCAAAAAAGCGCTGTTTCTGATCGTCGCGGTGGTACTTATGAGTCTTGTAGCCGGAATGATCGACAGCGTGCTGACAGCCTTCAATGCCGAAAAATCTTATGATATTTACGGCGGCGTTCGTCTGTTCTATGCACTGGGGCTGATTTTGGCGGGGGTCCTTGCCGATATCAGGGAACGGAAATATCTTCCCCTTTCCACCGTATGTACGATCCTGCTCTCCTCTGTCTGTATGTTCTTTCTCTCGGATGAAGTCAGCTATTTTGCCGGTACTGCGCTGATGTATCTGTACAGCGGCTTTTATGTGATCTTTTTCACGGTGATGTTTCTGGATTTTGCACCCAAAAGCAGCAGGCCGGAGCTGTGGGCGGGTATGGGGCGCATTGTACGCAGCTTTACGGTAGCGGCAACCGTGCTGCCGGCGTTCAACATCTATGGCGCAGTTGGCAATACGGTGCTTGCTGTGGTAAGCTGTCTGCTGTCCATCCTGATCCTGCTGGTATTGCTGCCGTATCTGAGTAATGCCGCCGTTTCACTCAAACCGACAGAGAAACTGACTTCCGAAAGTCCCATGCTCTCCCCGCAAGAACGACTGAACCTGTACGCACAGCACTGTTCTCTGACGCCCCGCGAAACGGAAGTGTTGGAAAAATTACTGACTACCGAGGACGGCGTACAGGAAATTGCCGACAACCTGTATATCTCCCGCCGGATGCTACAGCGATATATCGCCTCTATCTATGAAAAGACCGAAACAAAGACGAGACTCGGTTTGTTCCAGAGCTATATGAATTTTACAGCAGAATAAATTCGTTTAGGTAGAGTGCCGCTTTCCACAAAGAAAGCGGCCTTTTTTTGTTTATTTTATAAAATGTCACATATGTGAACCCCTGTTTTTAAAAGAATGGCGCACATGTGAACTGCAAAACCTCCGATATTTTTTATACAATCATAGTAAAGTAAGAAAAAGGAGGAGAACGCATGAAAAAGTTTCTTTCATTTTTCTGCGGAAGGGGCGCTGTGTGGCTGTATCTTTCCATTTTGGCTATGGCTGTCTGCCCCACTATGGTTTCAGTGCTTGCGGCGCTTATAAAAGGCTCGCTCTTAGGGGAAACCGAAATGCTTTTCACCAAAATGGCGGGTTCTTTGATAGGCTGGCTGTTTTTGTGCTTTGTCTTCGGGACGGCGCTGAACGAGGAATATACCTACAAAACAGCGCTGCGTCTTCTGCCGCGGCAGCTGTTGAACGGCGTTTTGCCCATGCTGGCGGTCTATGCTGCACTTGAATGGCTTTTCACCACGCCAAAAGCACAAATGCCGCTGTCGGTTTACCTGTTCATGTCGCTGATTGAAACATTATTGTTTTTGCCGGCGATCTGCCGTCTTGCCCTGTCCTCAAAAGAAGATCAGAGCGGTCTGTTCGTAAAAGGCTCGGCAATGTGCTTTATATCACGCCACCTGCTTACCTTTGTTCCCGCAGTCCTTTGTTATTATTTTTCAAAACAGCTGGGAGTAGCTTTGCCGTCATGGCTTTTTGAAATGGAAATATTTGAGCCGCTTTCAAGACAGTTTTTACTCTATATTCCGATTGCCGCTTTGCAGTGGGTATTACTGATGCCAGCCTTTAAGCTTGCGGTTAAAAAGCTGACAGAGCCTGCAAGGGTTTCTAAAAGAAAGAAAAAGAAGGAAACAGCTACGCAGTCCTTTGCCGGAATTGAATCGGAAAACGCAGGCTCGTCAGACCAATCCCTCAAAAACAGGCTGTATATACCGGGCTTAGCGGTCGCCGTGGTTTGCTTTGCCGTATTTGCCGGTTTTTCCGGTGTCAGCATTTACAACATAAATACCGACCCGAAAGGTATCGACGGTCCCAACAGAGGATATGTGGTTATGTCCGCCGTAGACGATTGTATCGCCGCCGGAGACGAGGCTTTCGACCGCAACGACTACATAATCGCTTCCGTGTATTACGATTATGCCAAAACCCTTGTAGCCGCATGGCAGGGCTATCTTTATGACAGCGATCTTCTGGAAGAGGCGTTAGAGGCTAACCCCACCGATGCCGAGATAGTTCTTCTTTCGGCGCTGGCAACCGATGACCCCGAGGGACATATAAAGCGACTTATCAACGAAAATATTGCCCCGGATTACCTGCTTGAGGCCCTGCTTTCGATTGACGGCGCCGGCGGCAAACGCGAGGCTCTGCGCCGTCTTGTGAGCAGCGGAATCGTGCAAAAACGCTTTGTCTTCCCCAATACCCTCAGCGAAGAGGAAATTGAGGATTTGGAAAAAGCGGTAACTATTGCCCACCGCTTAGTGGAGCGGCGCGGCATAGTCAAGGCCTATTACTATATGCTGCGGGAAGGCGACAACAGCTCCAAAGCGGTACAGACAGCCTGTGAGCTTGCAAATAAATACCCCGATGATTTTTATCTGCAAACCTTTGCCACAGAGATTATGTGGTACACCACCGAGGCGGGCGGCAATTGGATAGATAACGAAGTTTTGGTACGATATGCAGAAATGCTCAGGGAAAGCACGACCGAGGATGAAACCGATAAGATACTTTCTTTAAAAGCCTTTATTTCGAGGATTTATATGAACGCTTCAGATGACAAAGAGGCGCTTGAATTCTTGGACAGCTTCTTTCCTGAGGTCACCGCAGCCGAAATCGATGCGCTCAAAATTTCCCTGTTTCACGGTGACAGACAGTATGACAAGGCGCTGGAGCTGGCACAGGAATACTCAGAGAAATATCCGGACGATGTGGCAAACAACAGTTATCTTGCCGTAGGCATGCTGCCGCGCAATCCCGACGCTGCGATTGAAAGCGCTTTGCGGCTGGCAAACACAGTAACGACTTCAAATGACGCCGAAGAGATTGCCAAGGCGGATGCCGGTATCGGCGTATTCCTTGAATACATTTTCGGATATTACACCGCGCCCGACCATAATTTTTGCGGATACCAGCTCTTTTACTCCTCGGTATTCAGTGAGGAACAGAAGCAAAAACTTCAGTCCGATCCGGTGATAGGCGCATATCTGGAACTCTGGACCTGCCAGGACTATAACGAGAAGATCCGTATCGCCAGTGAGCTGATCGACCAGTATGCAAGTCTCCCCTATGCGCTTTATGAGAGAGGATACAGCCGGAATCAGCTGTCAGAGTTTTCCGATGCGCTAACGGATTTATCCAAAAGTCTGGAGCTTGATCCTATGAATGCTTTTGCCTATATTGAGCAAGCCGTCGCTTATGAAGGAGTAGGAGATTACGCCGGTTCACTGAAGGCAATCGAAGAAATGGATTTGATTCTTGACGAGCTGGAGTATCATCCCACTATGAACGAACGGGGCATCGGGGTATACATCAGCGTTTTCCTGAATAATACCAAGCACGCCATGTACGAAGAGCGCACCGACTCTCTTTTGAATCCCAACAATTAAGGAGGTCACCGATATGATAAAAAAATTATCTGTAATGTTTACGGCGATAATTTTTGTGCTTCTGCTCATCAACGGTTTTACCGTTTTTGGGGTTATTTCATTATTGCTTTCGGTCACCGCCCTTACGGGTATCATTTTATTTGGAGATAAGCTTTCCGGCAGAATGCCGCAGATCTGCCTTTGTGTCGCCGCGGCAGCGCTGATAGCCGGAGCGTTTTTCGGAACACCATCCGTGCCCGCCTTCGACGACGCGGCAGTTTTGGATCAGGAAAAAATAGAAGAATATCAGGAGAAGCATCCTGTACCGGACGCCGAAGCAATCGAAAAGGTGGAAACGCTTATTGGCGAGGAAAAGTACGATGAGGCAAAAACCGCCCTGAGCAAGCTGTCATACAGCAGTGAAAAGCCACTGCTTCAGGGAAAAATCCTACTCGCACAGGAGGACTATTACAATGCTGCCGCTACACTGGCTCAAATAAAGGAAAAGGACGAGGAATGTTACGAAATGCTCCTGCGGGCAAGGCTGTTCCAATACAGCGGCAAAGTAAACAGTCAAATCTGCGACACGGCGCAGGACGCCGCTTATGACTATCCCTTTGAGCCTTATTTCATGTATATGGCAGGCTACACCTGCTATGAAACCGACAAATATGTCCAGGCGGCATATTATTTGGGAAAAGCTCTGGACATGGAACCGGATAATCCTTATGCCAACTATTACTACGCCCTGAACTCCTATGTGCTGGGAAATACCGAGCAGGGGCTGGCGTTTCTTGATTATGCTGAGGAATGCGCCAGAGAGCAGGGCGGTTTTGAGGAGATCATCGACTCTGTTTCGGAATACAGAACCTTAATGGAGGAGGGAAAACAGTGAAAAACAGCCTGCTAAAAAAGAGCGCAAGCGTTGTTCTGACAGCCGCCGTCCTGTTGAGTACGGCCGGCTTTCAAGCGGTAACCGCAAGCGCGGAATCCCTGGGCGCCGCCCACCGTGAATTTGTGAATTCCTCACGCACAAACGCAGACGGTCATACCGCCTCAAGCCAGTGGCGGCTTCGGGACCGCGCAAATACCGGTAATTTTACCGAGGATCTGAAGACGGAATGGCAGAATCTGTGCGACTCCTTCCGTTTCAGACCCCGTGATGATTCTGCGTCAGCCGACGATATGAAACCTATCGACGCGATCAAGCCCTTTATTCAGAACAAGGTGCGGGAAGAAGCGGAAGGCATGGACCTGGAAGATGTGACCAATGCCCTCGAGAACTTCGGGCGGAGAGAAAGCAACCTTCAGGAGGCGCGGGAGGATGCCCGGGGGAACCGCAGCCAGAGCTCAGACGATGACGGAGGCAGTCTGCAAGACACAGTCGAAGGCTACAAGGAAAAAATCGAAGGCTATATCGACACTGCTGAGAAAGTCGCCACCTTTACCAATTCGGAACACAACCACCCCTTCATGCGGTGGACGCATTACAGCTTCAAAAATATGGAGCTCGGAACCTCAAACATAAAGCAGGCGGAGCCGGCAAACGCAGCGGTAAGCAATATGCTGGAGCTCATGGGCGACGACACATTTACCAATTATATGAATACCCATACCAACGAACCGCTTGACCTTATGGACGGCGTGACTGAATACGCCGATAATATCACGTACAAGATGATGAGCAACACTTTTACGCCGCAGGACATTGTGGGCCCTGGCAAGGATGGCAGCCAAGGGGCGCTCACCCGGCCGCTGCCTACCGTTACCGAGGAGAACAACTGGTTTTTGCGGGAATTACAGATAATCAAACAGCTGCCAAAAGATATTTTCAACTATTTTTTCAACGACTTCGCCGATGATCTCGGAAAGATGGTCAGCAAATCCTGGAACGATCTGTGGGAAAAGATATCCGGTCTGTTTAAAAATGACGCTAAAAAGAAAACCGGTCCGGGCGACGCAAGAACGCTTCCTGTACTGCAAACGGCGATAAAACCGAATATCTATCTCTATCCGACCGAGGAAGCCGATGTGGAGGTACGCTTTAAAAATCCTGAGCTGCTCACAACCGTTATACCGGAATATACGGATTTCTGGCAGGCAACGGCACAGCCCGACGGCAGCCTTACCGTAGACGGAGAGAAATACGGCTTCCTGTTTTACGAGTCGGATACCTCGGTGCAATATATGCAGCGAAACGAAGGCTGGATTATAAAACCTGAAACCAGGGAGCGGCAATTGAGCGAAATCGCGGCGCAGTATGCGTTCAATGCGCAGGAAACAGAGGATTTTGTGACCTTCTGGTGCGCAAGGCTTGAAAGCGGTACCTCTTATATTATGTATCCTCAGCTCACGGAAACGATTGATGCGCTGATGCCCGTGGAAATAACTCCTGCCCCCGACAGCGTTTTCCGTGTATGGTTCCTCTTTGAGACTGTAAGCGGAGAAGCTGTACTTCCGGCAGAGCCGAAACCCACCCCGATAGAACGGGCAGGCTTTACTGTTACGGAATGGGGCGGAATCGTGACAGGAGAAACAAAAAGCAGCATGAATGCTGCTGCGCCGGGATAAAAAGTAGGAGGAGAACGCATGAAAAAGTTTCTTTCGTTTTTCTGCAGCAGGGGCGCTGTATGGCTGTATATTTCGGTTCTCGCCATGGCTGTATGCCCCATTATGGTTTCAGCCCTTGCGGCGCTTATAAAAGGAGCGCTCTTAGGGGAAACCGAAGTGTTTTTCACCAAAATGGCGGGTTCTTTGATAGGCTGGCTGTTTTTGTGCCTTGCCTTCGGGAGAGCTCTGAACGAGGAATATACCCACAAAACAGCGCTGCGTCTTCTGCCGCGGCAGCTGTTAAACGGTATTTTGCCCATGCTTGTGATCTATACCGCCATGCAGTGGTTTGTTTCCCGCACCGAGGGTGAAATGCCGATAGACTCTTTTGTCCTGCTGTCAGCGGCAGAGAGTTTTCTTTTCGTACTCGCACTTGGGCGGCTTGCCATTTCTTCCCGCATCGGCGATGAAGTGAACCTGTTTCCGAAAGGCGTTTCCGTGCTGCTTTGGGTGCGGCATCCCCTTGCTTTTCTGGCGGTATATGTCAGCTATGGCGTGTCCAAGCTGATGGGGGTTCTGTTTGACTATCTGTTTTCCGGCAGCAGCTTTTTTGCGGCTTTGCCAAGGCAATTTTTGTTATGTTTTGTGGCGGCGGTCCTGCAATGGATGATTTTACTGCCTGCATACCATTTTGCAATAAAACGATGTTTTGAGAATCCCCGCAAAAAACAGAGAAAAAAACAGAAAGATAAAGCAGAGTATGTTGAAGTCACCGCTGCGCAGGGTGTTCCGGTTTTGGATGAAGAGAAGCTGCCAGAGCCCAAGCACAGACTTTTTGTTCCTGCTCTGGCTGCAAGCGCCTGTTCTCTGGTGCTTTTCGGCATTTTCATAGCGGGTAATCTTTACAACATAAACAACAATCCCAACGGCACCGACGGCAAATATCGCCCATACGCCGCGATATCCTCAATAGACGCTTATCTTGAAGCAGGTGACGATGCTTTTTCAAGAAACGATTATATCACCGCTTCGCTCTATTACGACTACGCCCGTACTCTGACGGCGGCATGGCAGGGATATCTTACGGATGGAGAAGGTCTTAAGGAAGCCCTTGCCGCCAATACCGGTGACACCCAGATCCTTATTCTTAGCGCGCTTGCGACCGATGAGCCGGCGGCACAGCTCAAGCGGCTCATGAACGAGGGGGTGGAATCGGATTATCTGCTGGAGGCTCTGCTTTCAGTTGAAAACGCGAGTGAAAAGCGGACAGCGCTGCACCGCCTGATCAGCTACGGAATTGTGCAAAAACGCATGGTTCTTCCTACTGAGCTTGACGAAGAAGAAAGAAAGGAACTGGAGGACGCAGTTTCCATTGCTGTACGAATGCTGGATCGGCGAAAAATCGTAGAGTCGTATTACTGGCTGTTCCGTGAGGACAATAAAAGCAGTAAGGCGTTGAATATTGCTTCGGAGCTTGCCAATCAGTATCCTGATGATTTTTATATTCAGGCGATGACGACGGAAATTATGTGGATATTGGGCGAGGCCGGAAATACCGCCCTTGACCGGGATACTTTGGAACGGTTTTCCGGTATGATCCGTGAAAACACAAAAGAGGATGAAACCGAAAAAATTCTTTCGTTCAAAGCCTTTTTTACCCAAATATATATGAATGCGGGGGATGAAAAGGGCGCACTCACGTTTTTGGAAGACTTTTTCCCTGATGTCAGCGCAAAAGAAATTGAATCCCTGCACATCAGCCTTCTGCACGGAGAGGGCAAATATGACGAGGCGCTCAAAGAGGCGCAGGAGTTTGCCGAGAAATATCCGGACGACATCGACAACCTCGGTTACCTTGCGGTGGGGATGCTCCCCCGTGACCCGGACATTGCCATAGACAGCGCGCTAAAACTTGCCGGTATTATCGAAACCTCGGAGGATCCGGCGCAGATCAGCGCGGCGGATTCCGCGATTGGCACCTTCTTGGAATATATCTTCAGTTACTATACGGCGCCAAATCCCCAATTTTGCGGATTTGAGTATTTTTACAGCAAGGAGTTTACCGATGAGCAGCGGCAGAAGCTGTCCGACAACCCGGTGATGTATGACTACCTGCTGCTCTGGCAGGGCGGCGGGGGCGATCTGGGCAGCAGCCCGGGCTCGGCAATCGTTCAGGCGAACAAGATGCTGGAACAGCATCCTGACCTGCCGTATGTGCTGTATATCCGCGGCTTCAACAAGGTGCAGGGAAAGCTCTTTGAGGACGCGATACCGGATCTGGAAAGAAGCATTGAACTTGATCCCAGTAACCCCTTTGTCCGCATCGAACTGGCAGTCGCCTACAACGGTGTAGGGCGATACGCCGATGCGCTGCGGGTCACCGAGGAAATGGACGAAATGCTGGATAATATGGGCTATCACCCCTCGGCGGGCTATGTAGGTTTTTCCTATTATATCAATGAGTTTCTATACGAAGTCAAGCAAAATATGTATGAAACGGCGGACGGAACTGCCGAATCCGCAGAGTGAAAGGAGGCGGACAGAATGCTCAAAATTATAACAGCCGTTTTCACAGTACTGACCCTGTTGCTGCTGCTTGTAACCGGGTTTACGCTTTGGGGGACGCTCGCCTTTCTGCTGGCTGCTGCCGCCCTGGTGGGCATATGTTTCTTTAGGGAAAAGCTGTCCGGGAAAATGGCTTTCATCGGCGTTGCGGTCGCTACCGTCTCCTTTCTGGTAAGCGCCCTGTTTGGCGCCCCCGGTATGCCGCACTTTGCCGAGGCGGCACAGTCTGATGTTTCGTCGACAGAGGAAAATCAGGAGGACAACCGCCTTCCGGACAGCGCCGCCGTGGCAGAGGCTGACCGGCTTATTTTGGAAGGAAAATACGACGAGGCAAAAGAAAAAATCAGCGGCCTGCCCTACTGCGATGATCGTTCGGTTTTAGAGGGAAAGCTTCTTTTGGCGCAGGAAGAATATTACTCGGCAATCCCGTGCTTTAACAAAGTCGAAAGCAAGGATGAGGAATGTTACAGCCTTTTGATCGAAGCGATGTACCGGCAAAACAAGGGAAAGGTGGATGCTTCGCTGTGCAGCAAGGCGCAGGACGCCGCTTATGACTGCCCCTTTGACCCCTACCTGATGTATTTTGCGGGATACTCCTGCTATGAGACCGACCAGTATGTGCAGGCGGCGTATTATCTGTCAAAGACTCTGGAGATGGAACCGGAAAATCCTTATGCCAACTATTATTATGCGCTTACCGCCTACGCACTGGGCTATACGGAGCAAGCGACGGCTTTTCTTGATTACGCCGGCCAGTGCGCGGAAGCGCAGGGCGGGCTGGAGGATTTGCTGGCCTCGATAGAGAAATACAAAAAACTGATGGAGGAGGGAAAGCAATGAAAAAGAAACTCTTGTCCAAAACCTTGAGCGTTTTTACGGCGATGGTTCTGGTTTTTGCGTCGGCTGCTGTGCCGGCATATGCGCAGGACGGCGACTATTCCCTCGGCGCGGCGCATCGGGAGTTTGTGGAATCCTCCCGTTCCGGAACCTCTTCCGGGCACACGGTCTCAAGCCAGTTCCGGGAATCGCAGGCGGGCGCCCCGTCCGGCTTCATGGATCGGCTGCGGCAGGGCTGGGAAGATCTTTCTTCAAGCTTCCGTTTCCGCCCGCGGGATACCGACAGCGGCACAAGCGGCGGAGGGAATATCGTGGACGATATGAGTCCGAGCATTGTGGGCACCGGCATCGGTCAGGGACAGGACGCTCTGGCAAACAGTATGACGTCGCTGGGACGCCGTCAGCCCAGCCAATATCAGGCTGCCGGAAACCGGCTGCAGCAGGCGGGTGAATCTCTCCGTTCTAACGGCTACATCACCAGAACAGTTGATACCATCAACACGGTGGATACGATACGAACCTTTACAGACACCGGACACACCCACCCTTCTATGGTCTGGACCCATTACAGCTTCAAGGCCGGAGGTTTGCTTACCAGCAACATCGGCGCTGCTTCCGCAGCGGCGCCTGCCGTGGGAGCAGTGGGGGACTTTGTGGGCGGCAATGTCTGTACCAACTATATGAACAGCCACACCAGCGATGTGTTGGAAATGGCGGATGGCATGACCGAATACGCCGACAACATCACCTATAAAATGATGACCAACACCTTTACGCCCAGCGATATTGCCGGTCCCGGCCCGGACGGCAGCCAGGGCGCTCTGACACGACCGCTCCCCAACAGCGGGATACAGGGCGGGCTGATGAGCGATATCTGGAATTTTACAAAAATCATGTTCAACTCCCCCGCGCACGCTCTTAACTGGATCATTACCGGCGGAAAGTCTGATAATACATCGAGCGATCCCGGCGATCTGTCCGTCTGGTCAAATTTATGGAACAACATCTGCGACGGCTGGAACAGCATCTTCGGCAATAAAAAGAAGACCGGGCCGGGCGACACCAAGAGCTATTTCAACCACCGGTTCGTCGTATCGTTCAAGTTATGCAACGAGTGTGTAAAGGAGGGACTCGACGGCACCAACTGCCCTCACTGACAACAAAGAGATTGAGGAGGAAAACCATGAAGAAGATCAAGACATTGGCGTGTCTGTGTTTTGCGGCAGTTCTGCTGTTTGCAGGCTGTGCCGACGATAAAAGCAATAACGCATCAGAGAACGATACATCAGAAAGTCTATTGTCTGAGGAAACTGCTTCAGGGGATGAAGATTCATCAGCCGATATATCTGCGCCCAGCGGCACCGCTTCAGGCACCGCACCGTCGAATAATCCGGGTGCCGCTTCAAATGTCACGGCGTCTTCTGCACCAAGCAAGCAGGATCTTTCCCAGCTTGACACCTCGGATTACAGCGGCTCTTTCGGAACCTATACCACCCTCACCGACCCGACCAGCGGTGTTCCGGTCATGGACGCCGTGCTGCCCTACGGCTGGACAGCGCAGGTGCAGTGCGACTGGAGCTTTGTCTCTACCAGCAACCCCTGTATCGCAAACATAATATTCACAAGCCCTGACCAAAAGGCAACGGTCCTGATTCAAACCGCTCACGACTATCTGCAAAGCTACGACACCTCGGGGCTGTTCCCTCATCAGGATTATACCGACAGAGAAACCTATATCGTCCACCTTGCCTATAAGAACGCCGGGCAGGTGCTTGATATGTGCTTCAACGGACTTTTGGGCACCGGCGGTACGGTGGTAAAGGAAGATCCGGTGCCGGATGAGGTGCAGTCGCTCCTCGATCAGACGGCACAGACCTATCTCACCACGCTGGTGAACGGCATCAACCAGATCGGCGGAGGCTACGGGGTGACTGCGCAGGCGTCCGGGAGCGAGGGTACGGTCTCCATGCGCCGGTACAGCTATACCGGAAGCGACGGGCAGAGTTATCTGGCTGACGCCATGGCACTTTGCGTGGCGGCGGAGTATGTCAGCCCGAGCTACGGAACGAGCTTTGTGTATATCCCGTGGGCGGTTCCGGGGATAACGGTGTTTTCCGCGCCGGACGAGGCGACGCTGGAAAAATACCGCCCGCAGTATGAGATGATCACCCAAAACGCGGTGATACGCAATGAGTTCAACTATGTCAAGCAGGCGTACGGAAGCCAAATCCGCAGTATGCTCATGAAGCAGCAGGCAAACTCTATTGCCGCCATGACCGAGGCGCAGGCGCAGTCCTATCTAAGCGACTACGATTCCTCCTCTTACACCTCGGACGACTGGGCGAACGACTGGAGCGATTATATCTACGACCGTAACGAATACACCACCGCCGACGGCTCCACTATAAAGGCCGGCACCGAGTTCGATACGGTATATCAGAACGGGGACGAATTTTATTTCGGCTCGCAGGGCTCCGCACCATTCGGATGGGAACAGCTGACCCCTAACTAAATATACTTGCTGCAGCATGCGGCGGAAAGGATAAGAAATATGAGGCACGCAAAAATACCGGCATCAATTTTTATTTCGATCCTGTTTTTATTTACGGCGGCAGTGCCTGCATTTGCAGAGCCTTTACCTGAGGAACAGCTCAGATGGAAGATTTACAGGGCCGATGACGGCACAGAATATGCCGTAATCACAGGATGCAGCAGCGAAGATCCCGTGTGGGAATTCCCGGCGGAGATTGACGGCAAACCGGTTTTGAAAATCGAACAGCTGCACCCGGATGACGCTTCTTTTTCTAACACCACAACTAAAGAAATCATCATTCCGGAAGGGGTGGAGGAAATCAACTATGCCTTTGTGTCATACTTTGCGCTGGAAAAGGTCACCCTCCCCGAAAGCCTTAAAAAAATAAGCTGGAGTTGTTTCAGGGGATGCTCGGCGCTTAAAGAAATCAATCTTCCCGAAGGTCTGGAAGTCATTGATTATGACGCGTTCAGTTACTGCAAGGCGCTTGAAGCGGTGAAGATCCCCGACAGCGTAACGGAACTGGGAAAACAAGCTTTTTTCAACTGTACGTCGCTGAAGGAGGTTACATTGGGAGCAGGGATCAAGGAAATCCCCGATAGTGCTTTTGACGAATGCATGGCGCTGACACCCATTGTCATTCCCGAAGGCGTGGAGCGGATCGGCGAATATGCCTTTGACGGCAGTCTGAAAACGGTCACTCTTCCCAAAAGCTTGACCTATGTGGATAGAAGCGGCTTTATTTTCGGCAACCTTGAAAAAGTCGTCTACAACGGCACAGAAGAGGAGTTTGAGCAGATCGAATCCTACGATGACGAGATCCGATTTATCCAATGTCCTATCGAATACGCCGACGGCACAATAGGCGGCACAGATATATCTCAAAACAGCGGTTCATCGGACGGAGAAAAGAGCGGAACTGTCTTATTCGTCACCATTACTGTCATTGTAATTTTGGTGCTGGTAAGCGCGTCGGCATTCTTTATTGCCAGACGCAATAAGCAGGCAAAGCAAAAATAAACAAAAGGAAGGAATATTTATGAAAATTAAAAAGAATTTGGCGGAGACTTTAATTTATCTGAGCGCATACATAGGCGGCGCGGCGTTTGCGCTTGTAGGAGGACTTTTTTTCCTAAAATGCAAAGATGAGAATATTAAAAAACCGCTAAAAATCGCACTGATGCTGTTTGTTGTTTTCCTCGGTGCAGATGCGGTCGCCCTTATTCTTGAGGACCTGTTTTCCGCCGTTGAAATATGGAATACCTCCTACTGGGTGGATCTGATCGTCGATCTGGGCAAAATCATTGTTTTTGGGTTGATGGCGTTTTCGGCATTTTCGGGAGGCAGCAAGGAGTTTTACGAGCTTGAAGGTTTTTCAGGCGAAAAATAAGGTCTGCTGAAAGGAGATATGAATGATGAAAAAACTGTTGGCTTTTATACTTGTATTTATGATGATGTTTTCAATTGCCGCATGCGGGGGCAAAACCGATAAGCAGTCTGACGGCGGTACGTCCGATAAAGGCGGTGAGAGCGCGATTAGCAATCTGGGCTTCGAAAATGCCGACGACGCGCAGCGTTTTGTGGAAAACTTCAACAGCAGCACCGACGGATATGCGTATATGGTTGAAAGCGACGCGGAGAGCTATGAGGGCTCCTTGAGGGAACAGGGTTATTCGGTCTACCGTATTCTTATCTGGAGCGACAAGGATGTGGAGAACAGGAAGGATACCCTGGGAGATTTTGAGGGCAAAAGCCCTGACAACAACATAAATATACGGCTTATCTACAATCCCGACGGACAGCTGGTTATGCTTAAAACCCTTTTGACCGTCAGCAACAGCTCGGATTTGGGTAAAACCGATGACGCTTTTTCCTGTGAAGCCATGACGGATATCCTTGCCGCCCTTTTCCCTGAAAACAGCGATACGCAAACCCATGAGCTTTACGAAAGCCTGAGGCTTCCTGCCGCTGAAAAAATCGGCACCTTTGAAACAAAGAGCAGTTATGACAGTAAAATCGAGCTGGTCGAGCATTTCTTCTCGCATTGCGGATACACGGTCGGGGCCGACGATACAATCAGCGTGGTTTCGGAGTATGACTGCGACGGCCGTGACTTCCGGCTCATCTGCAATCCGATGGGAGAATTTCAGGATGAGCTTTACGCAATTTACTGGGATATCAGCTTTGTGTCATTCGATGACACGCTGGTGTATGAATCCATTTTAAGCATATCGGCTTAAGGACAAGAATCGGAAAGGACAGTGACGTATATGAAAAAGTTGTCGGCATTACTTTTGATCCTGATGTTAACGTTTTCTCTTACTGCCTGCGGCGGTAAAGGATCATCCTCTCCGGTCAGTGACAAGCAGTCCGGTTCGGCTGACGGCGGCAACGCGTCGGCAAATACCGGCACAGAGTCCGGCGAACCGTTGGTGCTTCCCCTTTATAACCGTTTTTACCTCAATGACAGCGAGCTGGTGCTTGTAAAGGATGACGGCAGCGCGGTCATAGACTTCGGCGACGGATACGAGGAGGAAAGCGCCGCAGTCCAGAAGCAGATCGACGCCGTCGGCAAAAAATGGGCAGGCGTTGTCAAGGCTGTCTGTCTCGACAGATGTGTATGGCTGATCTCCACTGACCGCAAGCTCTATGAAATAACCAATAAAAAAACAACCGTGCTGAAAGAAAATGTGGTGGGCTTTTCAAACGATGATTATACCGTTATCCTGGTTTACGGCGACGGAACAGTAGAGCATATAGGCAATCGGTCCGACAAGCATCCGGATATTTCAGGGATTCAGGAATGGACAGATATCGTTCAGGTGGCGCACGGCTATACGGTTGCGCTGGGACTGAAAAAGGACGGAACCGTGGTTGCGGTCGGGGGTAACGACAAGGGGCAGGCGGATGTTTCCGGCTGGACGGATATCGTACAGCTCGCTGTATTTGACTCTGTTTCTACCATGGACATCGAAGGAACCGAAGGCTTTTCGGTAGGGATTAAAAGCGACGGCACATTGGTGGCAACCGGCCAATATTACTATGGCAGTGATATTTCAGGGCTGCTGGCCATAACCGATGTAAAGCAGATCGCCCGCGAACGCGAAAATGTCGTGCTCCTGAAAAATGACGGCAGCGTAGTAAGCAATCCGGGCACCGAATTCCTCAGAACATCCTTTGAGGGCGTAGCAGATATCGCCGCAATCGGCTTCGAGTGGGACAAACAGCAGGATTATATTTATGTGAAGGAAGACGGTACGGTTGTGATTTCCCCGGATTTTGAGATGACCGGCAGCGGGGTCGGGCTTTCCATGAAATAATAAAAATTAAAGGGGGCGATATCATGATATCGGTTCAGCGCATTCTGCCATATACCAAGCAGCTGGTGCTGTATGCGCTGTATGATGTTCTGGATTCGGAAGAAAGCGAATACGACAAAGCGGAAAACGGAGGTATCGCCGCCGAAGTGACCGTTTACGGAAACAGAAGCGGATTTACGCTGTCCGTGTCCGAACAGCCGCCCGCTACCGTCCTGACTGTGGAGATCAGCGTCCCCTATGGTGGACTTTCCCGGCAGGGCGAGCAGCGTGCGGTGGATTATCTGGCAGACCGTGTAGAACAGCTGCTGGAAAACGAGCTGAAAATCTCGGCTCTGACAAAGTCAAAAGGAGGAAACATAACATGAACACAAAAAGAAGAAAAACAGGGGCAAGGCTGGGGACAATACTGCTCAGCCTGTGCCTGATGATGGGGCTGCTGCCGACGACAGCGTTTGCACAGGATACCGGCACCACCATCTTTGGGTACGAGGGCAGCGGTACATGGAGCATGGCGAGCGTCAGCGCCGAGGATCAGTCCGATTACACCGCTCTGACAAGCTACGATTCATTTGACTGGTTCTACGGATTAGAGATGATCGGCGACACCATCTACGGCGTGTACAGCAGCTATTACAACAGTAGTTACGATTCCGAACTGGTGATCCTGAACCCCGACCTCACCATCCAAGAAACGGTGGGCGGATGGTTGAACAGCAGCCTGGATATCGAGCAGATCATAGACACCACGGTGCAAAACGATACCCTGTGGGGAACCTACAACACAGCCGAGTACGAGTATAGTTTGGAGGGCGGTGAACTCGTTTCTATTTTCAAGAGCGGCACATCCTACCTGATCCCCATAGATTTAGAAACAGGCATGCCGGACACCACCCAGGCCAAACAGGTCACCGGTTTGCCCGAGCGTGAGATCATCTACGCCATCGCCTGCAACGCAAGCGGCCGGATGTACGCCATCGTGGCCGACGGCGGAGAGAACGGCGGCGCAGCCTCTCTGTATACCATTGACACAACCACCTTTGCGGCGAACAAGGTGGGCGACACGGGCGTGGCCACCAACTACGTCTCCAGCAGCACCTTCGCGCCGGACGGCACCCTCTACTGGGCAGAGAACAATGCCGGAAAGCTCTATACCGTAAATACCGCCACCGGAAAAGCGACAGCCGTGTACGGCGGCACCATCGGCGGCTCGGGGCTGTCGCTCAATGCCATGATGATTCCAAGCGACACTGCCACGACAGCCTATGTCAATTTCGTTGTCAACGGCGAAGGTACTGTCACTATGAATGGCCAAGAGGTCAGTGGGTGGCAGAAGGTTACGCCGGGGGATGACCTTTCGTTGATCTTCACGCCCAACACCGACCGCAACGTGAAAGAGGTCGTCGTGGACGGGGAGAAGATGGAATTCATCGACAGCTACACCCTTAAGAACGTGAGCGCCTGGAGTGCGGGCGCCCATACGGTGGAAGTGACCTTCGGGTCCAGGGACATCAGCATCAATGCCGACCAATGGGGAACGCAATACCTTGGTACGGCCACTTTGGAATATCATCCGTCCTTTGAAGCCGGTCTCTATTTCACTGTATCAAACGGCCCTTCAAGGAAGACGGCGGCGGGCGTGTCCAACTATGAAATTTCCATCGAGAAGGACGGAAAAACCATCGATAAAAGCGACCTTGTCCCCGGCACCTATGACATTCACGTCACCAGAGCAGAAGACAAGTATTGGAACGCGCTGGATATCGTTCTGAAAGATGACTTGATTATCACAAAGCAGACCGACCTCATTCAGTGGAGTGATCTGGAGCTGACGGCAAATCCGGGCGACACCCTGGCGGATATTGAAAAGCCTGCCTATCTTGTGAGCTCGCTGGACGGCAAGCAGATTCCGGGTACGTTCTACTGGATCGATGACGAAAGCACCTCCGTAGGGGAGCTGGGCGACAGAACGGGATTTAAGTTCCGCTTTGTGCCGGATCCGCTGTCAGATGACCTTGCCGTTCTCTACGATTTCTCCGCCATGCCCGAGGACGGATTTCAGGGTGATGAATGGAATCCATATACCGCCTATGTGACGGTGAAAGAGGCGAGCGATATCCCCAGCAGCACGGATCCCATCGACCTGCCGGTGCGGGTGCTGGAAGAGGGCGATACAGACTATTCCCCGGCTCCCGAGCTTTCCGCAGCCTTTACCCCGGACACTGCGGTGACCGTGGGCGAATTTAACGAGTTCCAGGGACTTGCTATTGACTACCATTACCCAATGGTCGACGCTGAGCTCAGCGAAGGCTACGACATCCAGACGGAGTATACCGTCTCCATTCCTCTTACTGACTACGAAGGCGAAACCCTCAGCGGCACCCTGACGATTCCTCTGCCAAAGGGGTATGACGGCGCAAGTGCCCGTATTAAGGGTGGCGCTGCGGCCAGCAGCTATACCGCCACCACTGTCAGCTTCCCGGTGACGCTGGACGTATCCGGCGGTACAGCCGAGGTGTTCGGACTGCTGATCGAATACAGGGAGGCGCAGGAGCCGGTACAGCCGCCGGTTATTATCGCCGGAGCCAACGGCAGCTGGCAGAAGGGCGGCACAGACGGGCTGTCCTTTACTTCCAACGCAGCTTTTGCCGATTTCATCAAGGTACAGGTAGACGGCAAAGATCTGGACGCTTCCAACTACACAGTAAAAGAAGGTAGCACCATTGTGACTTTGAACGCCGCTTATCTCAACACCCTGTCTGTCGGTAAGCACACCCTCTCCATCGTCTCCGCAAATGGGACAGCTACGACGGAGTTTACGATCACGGCGGCGCAGACCGGCGGCGACCAGACGGAAGGCAATCAAACCGGCGGAGACAACCAGACCGGCGGCACCACGCCGCAGGAACCGGGCAAGAATGAAGGTGCTGTCACCAGTCCGCAGACCGGAGACAGCAGTAATGCGGTATTGTGGATCGCCCTGTTATTTGCGTCGGGAGTCGGATTGATGGGAGCAGCCGTCTACAGCAGAAAAAAAGATACAGCAAATAATCAATGATGAAATTGTCCTGTGATTACCTCACAGGACAATTTTTTGTATACAGCTTATGGCTACAATCTTGACAATCAAACATTTGTTCTATATAATAAAATTGATAGCATATCTGTCACCACAACGGAATATCTATTTTCACAAATTGATTGAGAGAACGGCAATAAGCCGGACAACGCCTGCGGTACGCTAAGGGAAAGTACCGCCGCTTCTGAATTGCTTTGAACTGTCGGCAGTCAGGTAAGCGTAAAGGACAGTTTCGACTTTGAATTTCAAAGCCGGTTACATGAATGTGAAGCCACCACCGCAGGGGATCAGTCTATCCTTTTTGCGGGAAGTCGGTACGCATTTGTGTGCCGGCTTTTTTGTTGCCCGAAAGCCGGTTACAACGGAATGACCGGCTGGATGGGATATGATTTTGCCAAGGCCTCTTGTGTGAACAGAGAGAGTGAAACGACGCTGCGGTAAGATTCCGGGGCAGGAACAGAAAAACGACATTTAGGCAAACCGGCGAAAAAAGAAGAGAAAATGTGTCCATAGGGATAACGAGCATCGGATTTTGATACCAAAATCCATCCACAGCCTAAAGGCGTGTGGACTTAACTCAGGGGAAAGTCTCGCCTGCCGGCTCGGTCGGTGCTTCTAAGATTCGCTTAGAGGTGTCCACCGGACACCCGCACCCCTGAATACCCCTTTACAAAGTTAAAACACAAGAATGGAGATGATATATTTTGAGCAAGAAACAAAGTGATAAAAAGGTCATAACAGTAAGACTGACCGAAGAAGAAAAACAGAAATTAGAGTATTGCTCTAACCTGTGCGGATTATCGCAGTCCGAGTTCATAAGGCAGCTTTGCAAAGGCAAAGCGCCCAAACCACAACCCAAAAAAGAGTTTTGGGAAGTGCTTGAAGCACTCTACGCAGTCCATAACAGTTTCAAAAGCTGTGCAAAATTCGAGCCTTCTGCTTTGGAAATCTGCAAGGAAATTGAGTGTTTGATCCTCGATTTACAGGAGGTGGGATAATGGCAACCACTTCACTTTGGCATATCAAAGGCAGACTGAAAGACTTGATTGCCTATGTGGAAAATCCTGAAAAGACTGTAGCAAAGGACAAGGACTTGCAGGATTTCTATAATGTCTTTTCCTATGTCAGCCGACCCGAAGCAACAGAAAACGGCGAGTATGTTTCTGCCATCAACTGCTTAAAAGAGATTGCCTTGCAGCAGATGATACTGACGAAAAAGCAATACGGAAAAGATGACGGATATATCGCCTGGCACGGTTATCAAAGCTTCAAGCCCGGCGAAGTTACACCCGAACAGGCACATGAAATCGGTTTACAGTTGGCAAAGGAAATGTGGGGAGAACAGTATCAGATCATCGTCACTACCCACCTTGACAAAGACCATCTGCACAATCATTTCTGCTTCAATTCGGTTTCCTTCTTAGACGGCAGGAAATACAACTATTCCAAAACAGAGCAGAGAAAACTCCGTGAAGCATCCGACCGAATCTGCCGGGAGCACGGCTTGTCGGTTATCGAAAAACCGCATAAAGCACCATCAAGGCAGGTATGGCTGGATGAGAAAAGCGGCAGGCCGACAAGATACAATGTTTACCGTGAAGATGTAAAAGAAGCCATCAATTTCAGCCGCCGTCCCTACTATATGGAGGAGTATTTGCGGCGGAAAGGATATATTACCGACTTCACAGGAAAGCATTGGAAGATACGATTGCCGCAGTATGAGCATTTTACAAGGCTGGACACGCTGGATGAAAGATGGACGCCCGAACATATCCAAAGGACAATGGGCGCTTACGCTTCCTTCGGAAACCGCAGGGCGGCAATCACCTATCCGCCCCAAATGCCGAAGAGCCTGCGGGACTGGTTCAAGCCGTTTCAAAAGACGAGCCATATCTACCGGCTGTATCTGCACTACTGCTATCTGCTCGGCGTTCTCCCGAAGAAAACCACCTACCGCCCCACAAGCCCCTATCTCAAAGAGGATTTAAAAAAGCTGGAGGAGCTGTCCGAACAGGTGCGGTATATGAGCAAATACGGCATTGAAACCTTTGACGACCTGTATGCGGACAGGGAGAGATTGCAGGGTGAAATGGATAAACTGATCGCTTACCGCACCAAGCTGCAAAACAAGATCCGCCGAGCCTCACCAGCCGAAAAAGAAATTTTGCGGGAAGAAAAAGCAAAGGTTACGGAGCAGATTACCACTTTGCGAAAGCAGCTGAAACTAAACATGGGCATTGAGGAACGGTCAATTAAAATACAGGAGAAAACCGACCTGCTCTATGCCAACGAATACAGAGCCAAAGAAGCCGAACAGAACAGAAAATCACAGCGAAAGGAGCGTGACGCACGATGACGGACAGAGAAAGAGATTTGGAAGAAATCCTTGCAAGGTTAGAAAAACAGCGTCCTGAGATTGACAGGATTTTAAGCCGTCCTACTGTTATGGATACAAAAAGACCGGCAAAAAAACTCTGCCGCATTCCGCCGGATATGGACTTTACAGTAAAAGACGGTAACACGGAATATGAAGTAGCCGGTATGTTCAATCCTGACAGTGACGAATTTTTAATCAATACCATTATCCGAAAACTCGGATACCAATTCAGACAGGAATGATAGATGTTATCGCTTTAAAGCGTTGAATCGAGACTCCGGATATGGTATACTGCAATTACGCAATATACTGTATCCGATTGTCGGAAAGGAGTTACTTTGAACAACAGACAATCAGAACAGAACAAAATCACCGCCCTCTACTGCCGGTTAAGTCAGGATGACGGGCGTGAGGGCGAGAGCAACAGTATTGTCAACCAAAAGGCGCTGTTAAAGGAATATGCGAGAAAGCACAGCTTCAAACATCTGCAATTTTTTGTCGATGACGGCTATTCCGGGACGAGCTTCGACCGTCCGTCTTTTCGGGAAATGGAACAGCTTATTGAAAGCGGCAAGGTGGGAACGGTTATCGTCAAGGATATGTCCCGGCTTGGCAGGAACTATTTGCAGGTCGGGATGTATACGGACATTGTTTTTCCAGAAAACGATGTGCGGTTTATCGCTGTCAACGACAATGTGGATTCCGCCGTACAGACGGAATTTGACATGACGCCGATCCGCAACTTCTGCAATGAGCTTTATGCCAGAGATACCGCCAAGAAAATCAAGTCCACCTTCCGAATGAAAGGCGAAAGTGGTAAGCACCTGACTACCAATCCGCCATTCGGATTCGTTAAGGATGCCGAAGATAAGGATAAGTGGCTGATCGACGAAGAAGCGGCGCAAACCGTGCGGTATATCTTCAAGCTGTGCTATGACGGACTTGGGCCTACGCAGATCGCTAAGAAGCTGAAAGTGGAAAAAGTGCTGACTCCAACGGCATACAAAACACAGAAGGATGGAAAACTGCTTCCTGCCGAGCCGTACAAGTGGGCGCAGAAAACCGTTGCAGGGATTTTGGAGAAGTTGGAGTATATCGGGCATACCGAAAACTTCAAGACAACCTCTAAGAATTACCGCAGCAAAAAGCGTGTGTGGAATGAAAAGGAAAACCGCCGGATATTTGAGGATACCCACCCTGCCATTGTTGACAGGCATATCTTTGAGACGGTACAGGAAATCCGCAAACACAAACGCCGCCCGACCGCAACGGGAAAAATCAGTATCTTTTCGGGAAAGGTGTTCTGTGCGGACTGCGGAGCAAAACTGCACTACTGCACAACAAACGCTTTCAAAGGGAATCAGGATTTCTTTGTTTGCGCTAATTACCGAAGCAATACAGGAACCTGCACCGGACACTATATCCGAGCAGTAACGCTGGACAGATTGGTGTTTCGCCACATTCAGGGCGTGCTGTCCTATATCCAGCAGTTTGAAGCGTCCTTTGTCAAAAAGGAAATGGAAAAAGCCAATACAGAACGAAAATTATCCGTTGAAAAGGCACAGGTAGACATTGTAACGCTGAAGCGCCGTGATGAGGACTTGGATACGCTGTTCAAGCGGATCTATGAGGATATGGTGTCGGGCAGGCTTACGGCAGAACGGTTTGACAAGCTTTCTTCTGAGTACGAAACAGAGCAGAAGAATGTCAAGGCAGCAATCCTTGATTTACAGGAACTGATTGACAGCGGCGAGCAGGAACAGCACGACCTTCAGCAGTTTCTGAGGAATGTACGCAAATACACCGATCCTGAGGAACTCACTGCGGAAATCCTGAACGATCTGGTTGACAGAATTGTGGTACACGCTCCCGACAAGAGCAGCGGCCACAGAAAACAGAAGATAGAGATTTACTACAAGACCGCGGGCATTATCAATATTGCCGATGAGGACTGCGTTGCCCTCGACGGCAGACAGGAACGCTGGCACAAACAGACAGCCTGACGACGCAAAGCGGCGGCACAGCCTTTCGGCTGCACCGCCACCTTACATATTTCCTTCGTTATCGCACCTCGGCTAAGGGGTTTCCCTTTTCCGGATGCCTTTTTGCAGAGCGCTATTGAGAATTTGATTTTGCACCGCCGGTGTTCATTATTTATCCCCGAACAGAGCGGCCAGATCATCCTGGGCCACGGGGCGGATCTTGTTTTCCACCAATACCTTCACCGCCTTTTCCGGGTCGTTAACCCGGAACGCCATATAGGCCGCGTCCTTTTTGCGGGTGATAAAGGCATAGGTGTATTCCACGTTGATGCCGCTTTCACCCAAGGCGGTGAGCATCTTCACCAGGCTGCCCGGCTTGTCGGACACCTCCACTCCCAGCACCGGGGTGACAGCGCAGATAAAGCCGGCTTCCTTGACCACATTGACCGTTTTGTACGGGTCATCCACGATCAGGCGCAGAATGCCGAAATCCTGTGTTTCGGCAATGGAAAGAGCGCGCATGTCAATCTGGTTTTTTTCCAGAAGCCGGGTGAATTCCGCCAGCTGGCCGGGCTTGTTTTCCAGAAACACGGAGATCTGATTGATAGTCATTGCCAAAACCCCTTTCTCAGTACAGATTGCGTTTATCGATGATGCGGACCGCCTTACCTTCGCTTCGGCTGATGCTCTTGGGCGCTACCAGCTTGACGATGGCATAGATACCCAGCATGGCTTTGAGGGCGTCCACCAGTTCTTTCTCGCGGGCGGAAACTTCCGACAGGTTGTCGGAGAACATTTCGGGGGTCATCTCCACCTGAACCTCCAGCTTGTCGCTGTTGTGTTCCCGGCTGACGATGATCTGATAATTGGCGGGATAGCCCTTGCTCAGCAGCACCGTCTCGATCTGGGAGGGGAAGACGTTGACGCCCTTGACGATGAGCATATCGTCGCTGCGGCCCATCGGCTTGGACATGCGCACATGGGTGCGGCCGCAGGGGCATTTTTCATAGTTGAGCACACAGATGTCGCGGGTGCGGTAGCGCAGCAGGGGAAACGCATCTTTGGTGATGCAGGTGAAGACCAGCTCGCCCACGCTCCCTTCCGGCAGCACCTCGCCGGTATTGGGGTCGATGATTTCGGGGATGAAGTGATCCTCGTTGATGTGCATGCCGTGCTGGTCGCTGCACTCAAAGGAAACGCCGGGGCCGGAGATTTCGGTGAGTCCGTAAATGTCATAAGCCTTAATGCCCAGCTTGTTCTGAATATCCTGGCGCATTTCCTCGCTCCAGGCCTCTGCACCGAAAATACCGGCCTTCAGCTTGATCTGATCCCGCAGGCCGCGTTCGATGATGCTTTCCGCCAGGTAGGCGGCGTAGGAGGGGGTGCAGCAGAGAATGGTGGAACCCAGGTCGCACATGAACTGGATCTGCCGTTCGGTGTTGCCGGAGGACATGGGCAGGGTGAGGGAACCCACCTTGTGGGAGCCGCCGTTCAAGCCGGGGCCGCCGGTGAACAGGCCGTAGCCGTAGCAGACATGCACCACATCCTCATTGGTACCGCCGGCCGCCACAATGGCGCGGGCGCAGCAGTCGTCCCACAGGTCGATGTCATGCTGGGTATAAAACGCCACCACCCGGCGGCCGGTGGTGCCGCTGGTGGACTGGATGCGCACGCAGTCCCGCAGGGGGACGGCCAGCAGGCCGTAGGGATACGCCTGGCGCAAATCCTCTTTGGTCAAAAAGGGCAGCTTGTGCAGATCGTCGGTTGAACGGATGTCGTCGGGGGTGACGCCCTTTTCGTCCATCAGGCGGCGGTAGTAGGGGACATTCTCGTACACACGCTTGACCGTGGAGACCAAGCGTTCATTCTGCCAGGCTTTGATCTGCTCCCGGCTGGCACATTCGATGTCGGGCTGATAATAACGCTCCATAAAGGGGATCTTTCCTTTCCGTGTAGGATTATGAGACAATACGGCGATAATCCGACTGTTTTACAGGGATACTATACCATTTTATCGGGATAAAGTAAACAAATTTTTTGCCATTGCAAAAGTTCTTTCTGAGCAATTACTTTGTGGATTTTTTAGGAACATTAAATAATCAGTGATTACATAATATGTGTTTTGTTTACTCTTGTTAAACTTTGTAACCGTATGATATAATTATATGAAAGTGGAGGAGGGGACAAAATATGGATTATGAAGATTTATTATTGGTGGCATTTTTAATTTACGGACTGGTCATCATTGCGGTTGTAATAATTATAGGAATATTAATTTGGATATTCAAATCACCGTTTAAGTATCCATATATGGTAATTAAACTTGATATATCAGGAAAGAGAGCCCCAGCAAAGGAGGATTTAATAGATAAATATTTAAATGAAAATGGCTTTTCTCAATTTTTAGAGCATTACGAATACATTAAAAGATGGAAAAATGAATGTCAGGACAGAATAGCTCAAAAAAGATTAAAACATAAAAGGGAAAAGCAATTTTTGGCTTGCCTTGATGATGAGCATATGTTTTGTTTTGAACTTACAAGATCTCAAACTCGTTACCAGCAAAGAAATTATGTAAAAACCTCTTATCGAGTAAAGGTTACTGTTGCACAGTTTGCGAAGAGTTTTGATTATTTGGAAGCAAGATATAAGGCCTTGAAAAATATTGGATTTGAATGCACTCTTTCTGAATATAATGCAAAAAACCAAAGAAAGTTGATGACAAAAGCATTACGCGAAGAAATTGCTGTTCGAGACAATTATACTTGTCAAATTTGTGGAAAATATATGCCGGATGGAGTTGGGCTACATATCGACCATATAATACCCATTGCAAAAGGAGGAAAAAGTATTCCATCTAATCTTCAGGTTTTGTGCTCAAAGTGTAATGGCAGAAAATCTAAAAAATAAAAAAGCGGATTTTTACATATAAGAAACCCCAAATCCCGTTTTTCTGTTATAGGAAAACGAGCATTTGGGGTCTCTTTTAGACGCCTATAAAGATAATGTCAATCCAGTTCCAGTGCGCCGGTGTAGAGCTGATAGTAGGTGCCTTTGAGCTTGAGCAGATCCTCGTGGGTGCCCCGCTCGATGATGCGGCCGTGGTCCAGCACCATAATGGCGTTGGAGTTGCGCACGGTGGACAGACGGTGGGCGATGACAAATACGGTGCGCCCGGTCATCAGCGCATCCATGCCCTGCTGCACGATGGCCTCGGTGCGGGTGTCGATAGAACTGGTCGCCTCGTCCATGATCATCACAGGCGGGTCGGCCACAGCGGCCCGCGCAATGGCGAGCAGCTGACGCTGGCCCTGGGAAAGGTTGGCGCCGTTGCTGTGCAGCATGGTGTTGTAGCCGTCCGGCAGGCGGCGGATAAAGTCGTCCGCACCGGCGAGCTGCGCCGCGGCAATGCATTCCTCGTCACAGGCGTCCAGGTTGCCGTACCGGATATTTTCCATCACCGTGCCGGTGAACAGGTTGGTGTCCTGCAGCACAATACCCAGGCTGCGGCGGAGATCCGACTTTTTGATCTTATTGATATTGATGCCGTCGTAGCGGATCTTCCCGTCATTGATGTCATAGAACCGGTTGATGAGGTTGGTGATGGTGGTTTTGCCCGCGCCGGTGGAACCGACGAAAGCCACCTTCTGGCCTGGCTTTGCGTACAGGGAGATGTTGTGCAGCACCGTCTTCTCCGGGGTGTAGCCAAAGTTGACATCGTAAAAACGCACATCACCCTCCAGCCGGGTGTAGGTGGTGGTGCCGTCGTGGTGGTGATGCTTCCAGGCCCAGACATTGGTGCGCTCCTCGCACTCGCTCAGGCTGCCGTCGGCGTTCTCCTTGGCGTTGACCAGGGTAACATAGCCTTCGTCCTGCTCCGGTTCCTCGTCCAGCAGGGCGAAGATGCGGTGCGCACCCGCCAGGCCCATGATGACCATGTTCACCTGGTTGGATACCTGGCCCACGGCGCCTGCAAACTGTTTGGTCATGTTCAGAAACGGCACCACGATGCTGATGCTGAAAGCCATACCGGAAATGCTGATGTTGGGGACATCTGTCAGCAGCAGCGCGCCGCCAACCAGAGCCACCACCACATACATCACATTGCCGATGTTACCCAGCAGGGGCATCAGAATGTTGGCAAAGCGGTTGCCGTTTCGGGCATTGAAGAAAATCTCACCGTTCACCTTGTCAAAATCGGCTTTGGCGCCCTCTTCGTGGCAGAACACCTTGATGACCTTTTGCCCGGTCATCATTTCTTCCATAAAAGCCTCGGCCTTGGCCAGGGTAACCTGCTGGCGCAGGAAGTACTTGGAGGAACGCTTGGTGATGGCCTTGGCAGAGATCACCATACACATGACCCCTACCACCACCAGCAGCGCCAGGATAGCGCTGTAATACAGCATGATGCCAAACACCACCAGCAGTGTGATGCCTGAAATGGTCATCTGGGGCAGACTTTGGCTGATGAGCTGGCGCAGGGTATCCACGTCGTTGGTATAATAGCTCATGATATCGCCGTGCCCGTTGGTGTCAAAATACTTGATGGGCAGATCCTGCATGTGGTCAAACATTTTCTGGCGCAATTTTTTCAGCGATCCCTGGGTGATAATGGCCATCATCTGAGTGTAGAACGCACCGGCGACAAGGCTGATGACATACATAACAACCAGAATGGCCACATACGTCAGGATACGTCCGGACACGGACGCCCAGTCGCCGCTCTGATAGCTTTCATCCACGATAGCGATAACATTCTGCATGAACACAGCCGGGGCGGCGCTGACGATGGCGTTGATCAGGATACACACCATGGTGACAGGGAGCAGAACCGGATAAAACTCAAACAAAGTTCGCAGCAGCCGGCGCAGCACACCTTTGGGGGCACGCTGGCCCCGCGCTGTTGTGGTGCGGGGAGCGGCATCGGTTTTATTCTTCGCCATCTTGATCACCTGCCTTGTTCTGGGAAGTATATACCTCGCGGTAAATGTCGCTGGTTTTCATCAATTCGTCATGGGTGCCGATGGCGCTGATGCGCCCGCCGTCCATCACGATGATACGGTCGGCGTCCTCAACAGAGGCCACGCGCTGGGCGATGATGATTTTGGTGGTATCGGGGATAAATTCGCGGAAGCCCTGACGAATCAGTGTGTCGGTGCGGGTATCCACGGCGCTGGTGGAGTCGTCCAGAATCAGGACCTTCGGCTTTTTAAGCAGTGCGCGTGCGATACACAGACGCTGCTTCTGCCCGCCGGAAACGTTGGCGCCGCCCTGCTCAATCCAGGTGTCGTACTTTTTGGGGAACTGCTGAATGAATTCGTCGGCCTGTGCCAGCTTGCAAGCCTGTAGCATTTCATCATCGGTGGCGTCGGGGTTGCCCCAGCGCAGGTTGTCCTTGATGGTGCCGGAAAACAGCACGTTCTTTTGCAGAACCACCGCCACGTTGTTGCGCAGGGTCTCCAGGTCGTACCGGCGCACATCCACGCCGCCCACCTTCACGCAGCCTTCGGTGACATCGTACAGGCGGGGGATGAGCTGCACCAGCGTGGATTTGGACGAACCGGTGCCACCTAAAATACCGATGACCTCGCCGGATTTGATGTGCAGGTTTACATCGGCCAGCGCCCGGTGTTCGGCCTTTTGGGAATACTTGAAGCTGACGTTTTCAAAATCAATGGAACCGTCCTTCACCTCTGTGAGGGCGCCCTCCGGACTGGTCAGATTGCTTTCCTCCGACAGCACCTCCACGATACGCTCGGCCGACTCCATCGACATGGTGATCATGACGAACACCATGGACAGCATCATCAGGCTCATCAGGATCTGGAAGCTGTAGGTGAGGATGGACGACATCTGGCCCACATTGATTCCGCTGCCCTGGCTGGTGATAACAGCATAGGAGCCGAAGGAGAGCACAAACACCATACCCGCGTAGACACAGAATTGCATCATGGGGTTGTTCAGGGCCATGATCCGCTCGGCTTTGGTGAAGTCCTTGCAAACGTCTTCGGCAGCTGCGGCAAATTTCTTTTTCTCATAGTCCTCGCGCACATAGCTCTTGACCACCCGCATGGCCTGCACGTTCTCCTGCACCGAATCGTTGAGCGCATCGTATTTGCGGAACACCCGGCGGAAGATGGGGGTGGCCTTGCGGATGACCAGCACCAGGCCGATGCTCAACAGCGGGATGGTGACTAGGAAAATCATGGCCAGCCGACCGCCCATGGCAAAGCCCATGATGAACGAGAAGATCAGCATCAGCGGGCCGCGGATGGCCACGCGGATAATCATCATAAAGGACATCTGCACGTTGACAACGTCGGTGGTCATACGGGTGACCAGGCTGGACACCGAAAATTTGTCGATGTTCTCAAAGGAGTAATCCTGGATACGGTAGAACATGTCTTTGCGCAGGTTGCGCGCAAAGCCGGTGGAAGCGGTGGCGCAGGTGTTACCGGCTGCAACGCCGAACACCAGCGACAAAACGGCCATCACCAGAAGTTGGATGCCGTAATTGACGATCACGGACATATCGCATCCGGCCTGCATTTCATTGACCAGGTTGGCAATGGTGAATGGAATGATACATTCCAGAACCACTTCAACTATGACCAGAAGCGGTGTTAGAATAGCCGCTTTTTTGTACTCGCGTATACTGCGAGCAAGGGTTTTTATCATATGTGACATTCCTCCAAAACACGATGCAGCGGGTACGTATGCCGCGCATCATAAAAATAATGACAAAACATGGAGCTGGATGCCGGCTACCTGTCCAGATTGGCGGACATCTGCGCGGCGATTTCCAGAAAAAGCGCAAGCTGCTCACTTGAAAGCCCCTGTGTGAGACACTGCTCAGTCTGCCCAAGATACTCGTCGATCTGTGCGTCCAGACACGCCGCCTTATCCGTGGGGATCAGACTTTTCAGACGCGCGTCGCTGGCCACGCTCTGGCGCAGGATCAAGCCGTTTTTTTCCATCAGCTGCAGAATACCGGTGGCTGTGGAACGGCTCAGGCCGAAGGTGCTCTCCACGTCGCGCTGGAACACGGGGCCGTCGGCGCATTTCACAAGGATGTAATGCATAACACGGCTCTGCATCCCGGTAAGGCCCAGGCTTTGCATGTTTGCATTCATGCGCTTTTTCAGCTTGTGGGACAGGACGTTGATCCATGTCCCACAGTCTATTCTCATTTGAATTTCATCCCCCTCTTCAGCTGTAAAACAACAAGGATTGCTCGAAATTGTTCGAAAACGAACAAATTTTACCGCACAAATAAAATATTGTCAATATACCATTTGACCGTTTTTATGCACAACCAAAATGAAATTTTGTGCGGATAGTGTGTGCCGTCTGCGAGAGCAGCAGGCAGCCGGCCCAGCATGGAATGGTCGGGCTGTGGCGGGCAGGTCATGGATGGCTTTTGGGCAGTGAAACCGCCCTGCGGGATGGGCTCCATAATCGCGATACGGTTTGCCCAGCGACAGGGCAACGGGGGGATAGCCATTGTTTAAAAAGGGAAAAGCCAGCTGAACCGGTCCAGAAGCCCTCCGCGCCGACTACGGTAAGCTGAAAAAACAGGTTAAGGACTACGACGTTATCAAGCAGAACATAGACAGCATTTTGCGGCAGAACGGGGAGGTGGAACGGGGGAGGGAAACAGAGAGATAATAAAAAATGAGGTATAGCAAATCCGGCGATTGCTATACCTCATTTTTTATTCTGGTTTCTTTTTCTTTGTATCGCCATCACGGCTAAAGTTTTCATGTCCTATCTGCTCATTAAGCGTAGACAACTCATGCCCTATCATGTTTACGCCTTCATTACAATTCGTAATCATGTTAGCTGTCGAGCCAGTTGGTACGACGGGTGTTGGCGCGGGTGCAGGTGTTTGATTTCTCACTAACTTTGACAAATCCACTACTGCGTCTTTAGGGTCGTTACTCATATTTTCACCTCTTTTCTTATGTCAGCGTTATGTAAATAATGACTGAAATGAGTGTAACTGAAATACCATATAATGATTTTCTAAACGCTTTAGCACGTTTTTCGTTCAAATCACGGTGCTGTAAAATTATATCCCTATATGTAAAAATTAGTTTGCAGAGAGCAACGATACGTTGTTCTGCTAACAGAGTTTCATTTATGCTTTTAACTTCAAGATTATGATGTTGTTTTACGATTATGGTCTTTATTATCATAATCATTGTAAAAAGAAATCCTATATATACCGCCAATCCGCTTATAATCTTGATAAAATCTAAAAATGTCAGCGGTATAACCATAAGCGAAAAAACATCTTTTAATTGTACCTTTTCAAATAGAAAAATACATATTGCGCCTAACAAAGCCATTATCAAACCCGCGCGATTTTCAAAGCTCTGTTTTTTGTTTCGTTCATTCTCATATTCATTTTTAACTATATCCAAATACTCTACAATAGCAGTATCATTAAGTTCAACCATGTGTGGTTGAGCTTGATTTTCCATAACTATCACCACCTCGATAATTCCTTTAAATAAACAACAGCAGCTGTTTAGGCAACCGATGGAACCGGCCGGCAAGCGGTCTTTGTGCTGCCAGAAAACGCTGCAGGGAATGGGTGGGGTGCAAGCACAGCGGGCTGTATTGCCGGAGGATGCCCCATGGGGAAAGAGAAAAGCGAAGGCGCCGGCACAATACGTACCGGTGGAGTTGGCGAAAAAAAGCCGCCGCGAACGAGATATCTCGTTCGCGGCGGCTTGGTGGAGACGGAGGGATTCGAACCCTTGACCTCTCGGATGCGAACCGAACGCTCTACCAACTGAGCTACGCCCCCATGGGAAACCACTTGGCCTATTTTAAACGAAAAGAGACGGCTTGTCAAGAGGGTGGGCTCAACTTTTTTGCATTTTCTAAAAGAGCACCCGACAGGGGCGGTTGTTCGGGCAGGGGACAGAGCAAAGCATCCATGCAGGCAGCCTCCTCAAGCGAGTGGGTCACCATAACGATTAGGCGGTCTTTATAAAGCTCACGGATAAGGGCGGCGATGCCGGTCATGCGGGAGGTGTCCAGCCCGGTGAAGGGCTCGTCCAAAATCAAAAGACCGGCCTCGGCGGCCAGGGCGCGGGCAATGGCAACCCGGCGGTTCATCCCGCCGCTGAGCTGAGGCGGGTAGGTGTCCGCCTCTTCCTCCAACCCTACGGCTCGCAGCCAGTCTTCCGCCTGCCGCCGTGTCATCCCCGGCCGGGCCAACCGCACATTGGCCTCCGCACTGCGCCAGGGCAGTAAACGGTCCTCCTGGAATACGGCAGCCACCGAAAGGGTGGAAAGGCCCTCGATTTTTCCCCTCTGAGGCTGTTCCAGACCGGCCAGCAGACGAAGCAGGGTGGTTTTTCCACAGCCCGACGGGCCGAAGAAGCACAGACAGCCCTTTTCCGGCAGGGTAAAGGAGACGTTTGACAAAACCGGTTTGTCCTCGTAGGCAAAAGAAACCCGGTCAAAAATAACAGCCACAGCTTTAAGCCTCCTTTTCCACATTAAAACGCCGGCCCAGTTTTTTGAGCAGCCAAAACAGTCCTTTTTCCAGCAGCAGGCTCAAGGCAACGGCGGTAAAGGTCCAGGCAAACACACGCGGGGTTTCCAGATAAAGCTTGGAGCTGTACAGCTCCCCGCCAATGGACAAGGCGGGCCGGCAGATCACCTCGGCTGCAATGCCGGATTTCCAGGCAAAGCCCAACCCGCTGGAAAGCGCGGACAAAAAGTAGGGCATCACCGAGGGAATGCGGATATGCAGCCAGGTTTTCGGCGCGCTCCAACGGTATACCCGTGCCATTTCCAGCAGCAGCGAGTCGGTTCGGGCGATACCGGTGGCCATGTTTTCCCACACAAGCGGGGTCACCATCAGGAAAGAGATGAACAACGGCAAAATACCGGAACGTATCCACACCAGCGCCAGGATGATGAAGGAAGCGACGGGAGCGGCCCGGATGATGCGCAGCAAAGGAGAGAACAGGAGCCTGGCCAGGGAAAAACGGGTGGTCAGCACCGCCAGAAGGCAGCCTGCGGCCACTCCGGCCAGACAGCCCCCTGTGATGCGCAGGAGGGACAGGCCGGTCGCCGCCCAAAATTCGCCGGTGGCGGCCAGCTCCACCCATGCCCGCCAAACAGCGGATGGCGCAGGAACCAGCAGTTCCTGCGCCACCAAAGCGCTGACAATCCACCAGCACAGCAGCCAAAAAGCCGCAACGCCCAGCGCGGCCGCGCATTTTTTAAGCGGTTTCACCCAGATAGTAGAATGCGTCATCCGGCATTTCGCCTCCGATCGACTGGGGATTGGCATCCATCAGGACCTGATAATATCCGGAGAGCTGCTCTTTCATATCCTCTCCTTCTATATAGACCAGGTTACAACCGACGATGGCATTTTCCGCCACCAATTCATTGTCGATGATGCCATATTCCACGCAAAGCTTTGCGGTTTCGGGCCGCATGGCATTGGCCCGCTCAATGGAAGCTTCGTATTCCCACAGGAAGGTGCGGATGCCTTCGGGATGGGCGGCGACAAACTCTTTGTTGGCAACGATGCAGCCCATCATCAGGGAACTTTCGCCATTTGCCACCTTGTCCCATTCCTCGGTCATGCTCAAAGCGGTGTAGATCGATGGATTCTGCGTCTTGATGGTGGTGACAAGGGGTTCGGGGACCATAGCCACGGCGCCGGGAGTCTCCAGTAGGCGAGTGGCCAGCTCCTGGTTTTCCGTCAAAAATTCAATGGTCACGTCCTCGCCGGGGATCAGGCCGTTTTTCTCCAAAACGTAGTTGAGCACGTATTCCGGGTTGGAACCCTGGCCGGTGGAGTAGATGGTTTTGCCTTTCAAATCGTCAATGGTCTGGATGGTTTCCCCGTTTTCCAGAATATACAGGACGCCCAGAGTGTTCACGGCCAGCACCTGCACCGAGCCGTCCGTTTTGGCGGAAAGCGCCGCGGCCAGATTGGTGGGGACAGCCGCAATATCCACTTCGCCGGCAGCCAGTTTGTTGATGGCGGTATCCGGTGTGGTCACCATCTCAATGGAATAGCGGTTCTGGGCCGTCCCGTTGTCCTGATTGGCCCAAAGGTTGACCGCTCCCACCCCGGTGGGGCCGTTGATAACAGCCATGCGGATATCGATGGCTTCGGATGCGCCGCTGGAGGAGCCGCCGTCCGGATTGCCCTCATCCGAACAGCCGGTCAGCATCCCGGCGGCCAGCACCAATCCGGTCAAAAGGCAAAGAAATTTTTTTGTAAATGTTTTCATAACAGGCTATCCACTCCTTATTATATTGCAATGGCCTTGATAGACCCGGTTCAGGGACAGATGCGCAACAAGGCATATCCGGCCAAGCGCCGTAAAAAGCCCGGAAACATTCTGCCCCAAGTTGGAAATGAGTATACCATACTCTTGGGCGGGTTGCAAGCAGGCGGCCGGCTGGTCTTTAGAATATTTTCCTGATGCCGGTTCAGGCCGCCGGCCGGAGACTTGTTCGGAGTTTTGACTTTTTTGGCAGAAAAAGGCGGATGCTTTTCCTGCGTTCGCCGCATGACCTTTCCGCAAAAGGACCATACTGAAAACAGACCATTTACGGAAAGGGCGTGTCCGAGCTGTATAACAAGGTGGAAATCTGCGGCGTCAATACCGCTAACCTTAAGGTGCTCAGCGAAAATGACAAAATGCGTCTGCTCAAAGAAATGCACGAGGGAAACCCGCATGCGCGGGAGGAACTGGTAAACGGGAATCTGCGGCTTGTGCTCAGCGTGATCCAGCGGTTTACCCAGCGGGGCGAAAATCTGGACGATCTGTTCCAGGTGGGGTGTATCGGCCTTATCAAATCCATTGACAATTTTGATATCAACCTCAACGTGCGGTTCAGCACGTATGCCGTGCCTATGATCATTGGGGAGATCCGCCGGTATCTGCGGGATAACAACAGCATCCGCATCAGCCGTTCCATGCGGGATACCGCCTACAAGGCCATGCAGGTAAAGGAACAGCTCACCAACGAAAACAGCCGGGAACCCACGGTGGAGGAGATCGCCCGACGGCTGGATATGCCCAAGGAAAACGTGGTGCTGGCCCTGGAATCCATTGTGGAACCCATGTCGCTGTACGAACCGGTTTACTCCGACGGAGGGGACACCATCTATGTGATGGACCAGGTGGGGGACCACAACGACGACAAAAACTGGCTGGATGAGATTGCTCTGAAAGAGGCCATCCGGGGGCTGAGCGAGCGGGAGAAAAAGATTTTACACCTGCGCTTTTTTAAAGGCATGACCCAGATCGAGGTTTCCAATGAGATCGGGATTTCCCAGGCACAGGTCAGCCGGGTGGAAAAAGGCGCGCTCGAACAGATCAAACGGCAGATTTAAAATTGCTGGCCTGTTTGTGCATACTTTCTTTCGTCCGAGCATAGGGTATGGCAGGGAGGTGTGCGTATGCTTTGCCGTATTACCGATATGCACAACAAGGAAGTCATCAATGTCTGCAACGGGCACCGCTTGGGATGCGTGGACGATGTGGAGGTGGATACCTGTACCGCCCAGCTGGTGGCGATCGTCATTCACGGCCGTTCCAAATGCATGGGGCTGATGGGGCGGGAGGACGACATCATCATCGGGTGGAAGGAGATCGAGGTCATCGGGGACGAAACCATTCTGGTCCGCCGGGAGGCGCCGTCCTGCTGCCCGCCGCCCGGCCGCAAGGGGAAGCATATTCTGGGAGGAATATTCGGCGGATGATCCCCATTTCTTTCCCGTCGCCACGCCCAAAAGCCAGGGAAAAAACGCCGAAAATTTTGGTTTGATTTTTGTGCGGTATGGTGGTATAATAGGAATATTAAAACGTTTGGGAGAGGGAAATCATTGGATAAATTCATTATTCAAGGGGGCTGCCGTCTCCAGGGAGAAGTGGAGATCAGCGGCGCCAAAAACGCTGTAGTAGCGATCCTTCCGGCTGTGATTCTTTCCGATGGCCCGTGCCATATAGAAAATATACCGAATATTGCCGATGTTTCGACCGCCCTGGAGATTCTTTCCAGCCTGGGGGCGGTTGTCCGCCGTGTGGACAAACACACCGTTCAGATCGACCCACGGGGCATTTTTACCCATACGGTCCCCCATGATCTGGCCCGTCATATGCGCGCGTCCTATTATTTCATCGGGGCGCTTCTGGGACGGTATGGGGAAGCCCGCGTGTCCATGCCGGGCGGATGCAATTTCGGCGTGCGCCCCATCGACCAGCATCTCAAGGGCTTCAGCGCATTGGACGCTGCGGTATCCCCTATGGAAAACGGCATGATCGAGGTGCGCTCAAGCTGTCTGACCGGTAATTCGATTTATCTGGATATGGTCTCGGTCGGCGCGACCGTCAACATTATGTTGGCGGCGGTGCGGGCCAAGGGCACAACCATTATCGAAAATGCCGCCAAGGAGCCTCACATTGTGGACCTGGCCAACTTTCTCAATTCCATGGGGGCGGACATTCGGGGCGCCGGTACGGATGTGATCAAAATTCATGGGGTGGAACACCTCACCGGGACCACTTATTCCATCATCCCCGACCAGATCGAAGCGGGCACCTACATGGCGGCCGCAGTGGCCACGAAGGGGGATGTGCTGGTGCGCAACGTCATCCCCAAGCATCTGGAGTCCATCACCGCCAAGCTGCAGGAGATGGGCGCCGATATTGAGGAATACGACGATTCCATCCGGGTCAGGATGGACGGCCCGGTCAAGCGTTGTAATATCAAAACTATGCCCCATCCCGGATTTCCCACCGATATGCAGCCGCAGATCGGAGTTTTACTGTCATTGGCCGAGGGCGCCAGCATCATCACCGAGGGTATCTGGGAAAACCGGTTTCGCTATGTCAATGAACTCCGGCGGATGGGCGCGCAGGTCCAGGTGGACGGCAAGGTCGCGGTGTTCCAGGGGGTGGACCATCTGGAGGCGGCACCGGTAAAAGCGGTGGATCTGCGGGCCGGTGCGGCGGTGGTGATCGCGGCTCTGGTGGCGCACGGTTGCACTGAGATCGAGGCTATCCATCACATTGAACGGGGCTATGACAGCATTGTGGAAAAGCTCAAAAAGCTGGGAGCGGATATCCGCCGGGTGACTGTACCGGATGCGGTCATGGCCCAGGCCTTATAAAACGGATATATACAGTTAAAGATTCTCCGCCGGAGCGGAGAATCTTTTCTTGTCAAATAGATGCGAAAAGGGAAGGGACGTTTATGGCACGGTATTGTCCGCTTTTCAGCGGAAGCAGCGGGAATTGCACCTATATCGGCACCGCGTCAGGCGGTGGCGTGCTGATCGACGCGGGCGTCAGCGCCAAACGCATCGAGAACGCCCTGCTCGAGCGGGAGATCGACCCCGCATCCATCCGGGCCGTGTTGGTTACCCACGAGCATCGCGACCATGTGGCGGGGCTGCGTGTGCTGCTGAAGCGCTATCACTACCCGGTGTATGCCTCCCGGGGAACATGGGACAGCCTGCTGGCAGATGGCATCCTGACCGAAAAGGACTTGGGCGGGGTGATGGAGCCGGGGGACAACACGGTAGCGGACATGAAGGTCACCGCTTTCCATATCTCCCATGACTGTGCCGAGGGAATGGGCTTTTGCTTACATACGCCGGATGACCGCTGTATTGCGGTGGCTACCGACATGGGGGAGATGACCCCCGAAGTGCGGGATGCTGTGGAAGGCTGCGACCTGTTGCATATCGAATCCAACCATATGGTGCGGATGCTGGAGAACGGTCCCTATCCCTATCCCCTCAAGCGGCGTATTTTGTCGGCGAAAGGCCATCTGTCCAACGAGGACTGCGCGGCCGAGCTGCCCGGGCTGGCCCGGCAGGGGACGGCACGCTTTTTCCTGGCCCATTTGAGCCGGGAAAACAACACGCCGGATCTGGCGTATATGACGGCCCGCGCCGCTTTGTGCGAAAGCGGCCTACAGGAAGGGCAGGATTTTTTGCTGCAGGTGGCCAGGCCGGATGGCGGCTGCCGGATGGTGGTGTTCTGAATGATGCACATAACCCTGCTTTGCGTGGGCCGGTGCAAAGAAAATTATTGGCGGCAGGCCTGTGCGGAATATGAAAAACGTCTGTCCGGTTTCTGCCGGTTCCAGCTTGTCGAGGTAGAGGAGGAGCGTGCGGCCGAACGTCCCTCTCCCGCACAGATCGCAGCGGTCGTCGAGGCGGAAGGGAAACGGATTTTGTCCCGGCTGCCGGCCGGCAGCTTTCCGGTGGCGTTGTGCATCGAGGGGAAACCGGCCACGTCACAGGAACTGGCCCACCGCATCCAAACAGCCGCCCTGGAGGGGATCAGTCACATGACCTGGATTATCGGCGGTTCGTGGGGCCTGTCCGATGAAGTCAAGCAGGCGGCCCGTTGGAGGCTGTCCATGTCCCCCATGACCTTTCCCCATCAGCTGGCCCGGGTGATGCTGATGGAGCAGCTTTACCGCGCGTTCCAAATCTCGGCCGGTGGGAAGTACCACAAATAGCATAAAAACCGCCTTTTTTACGTGCGCCCCGTAGGCAAAACGCAGAAAATGGCGGTTTTCAAAATTTTACCACGGAAAAACTTGCCCAAAAGGTGAAGTCGTGGTATAATAATTCGGCAAATCGCACACAACGCCGTTCCCATGGCTGGTGCCGCATTGCGGTGGCCGTGGCAGGGCACGGACAGGTGGTCCGGTCCAAGGGTGTTGTGGTGGAGAAACCAAGGAGGAATTTTGTATGGCAGTCGTATCCATGAAACAGCTGTTGGAAGCTGGCGTGCATTTCGGCCACCAGACCCGCCGCTGGAACCCCAAAATGGCTCCCTATATTTTTACGGAGCGCAACGGTATCTACATCATTGACCTTCAGAAGACCGTCCGCAAGCTGGAAGAGGCGTATGCCTTTGTCCGCGATCTGGCGGCAAACGGCCAGAACGTCCTGTTTGTCGGCACCAAAAAGCAGGCGCAGGAGTCCATCCGCGAGGAGGCTGAGCGCGCCGGTGCGTATTATGTCAACGCCCGTTGGCTGGGCGGCATGCTGACCAACTTCCGCACCATCCAGGGCCGTATCGCCCGCTTGGCGCAGCTCAAGAAGATGGAAGAGGACGGCACTTTTGATTTGCTTCCCAAAAAGGAAGTCATCAAGCTCAACCACGAGATCGAAAAACTCGAAAAATTCCTGGGCGGTATCAAAGAGATGAAAAAACTCCCCGGCGCCCTGTTTATCGTTGACCCCCGCAAGGAAAAGATCGCCGTGGCCGAGGCCAAAAAACTGGGTATCCCGATCGTGGCAATCGTGGACACCAACTGCGATCCGGACGATGTGGATTATGTCATCCCCGGCAATGACGACGCTATCCGTGCGGTAAAACTGCTGGCGGCTACCATGGCCAACGCCATCATTGAAGGCCGGCAGGGCCAGGACAGTGCTGAGCCGGCTGGGGAAGAAGCCGCCGAGCCTGCGGAGGACGCGGCTGAACAACCGGCTGAAGAAGCCTAAAATAACCCATAATTAAAAATAGCAGGAGGTTGTTTCCCATGGCATTTACGGCAAAAGACGTGCAGCAGCTGCGCGAGAGAACCGGCGTTGGCATGATGGATTGCAAAAAAGCTCTGACCCAGGCCGACGGCGATATGGACAAAGCGATTGATATTCTGCGGGAAAAGGGCCTGGCGGCAGCCGCCAAAAAGTCCGGCCGCATCGCGGCCGAGGGCTTGGTCTATGCTTTCGCGGACAGCGCCCAAAAAGTGGGCGTTGTGATCGAAGTGAACTCGGAAACCGACTTCGTCGGCAAAAACCAGGACTTCCAGACGTTTGTTAAAGCTCTGGCCGACATTGTGGCGGAAAAAGCCCCGGCAGACGTTGCCGCTCTGATGGAGCTGCCCTTTGAAGGCAGCCTGACGGTAGCCGACGCTCTGCGGGATAAGATTCTGGTCATCGGTGAAAACCTGAGCATCCGCCGGTTTGTGCGGTACTCCGGCGACTGCGTGGCCTATGTCCACGGCGGCGGCCGCATCGGTGTGCTGGTGAAGTTTGAAGCGGATGATGCGGCGGCTTCTTCGGATGTGCTGCAGGAATGCGGTAAGGACGTCGCGATGCAGATCGCGGCACTCAACCCGCTCTATCTGGACAAGGAAAGCGTTCCGGCTGCGGATATCGAGCATGAAAAAGAAGTGCTGATTGCTCAGATCCAGAACGATCCCAAAAACGCCAACAAGCCCGCCAACATCATTGAAAAGATGGTGGACGGCCGTATCGGCAAGTTCTACGAGCAGAACTGCCTGATGCAGCAGGCTTTCGTTAAGAACGGGGACATCACCGTCGAGCAGTATGTTGCAGACGAGGCGAAAAAAGCCGGTGCGATGAAGGTCGTTGATTTTGTCCGCTTTGAAAAGGGCGAAGGCCTGCAGAAGCGGGAAGACGATTTTGCCGCCGAAGTCGCCGGCATGGTGAAATAAGACGTTTATAACAGGCTGAACGAGAAAGACCGGGGTTGTCTTGAGCAAAACCCCGGTCTTTTTATATCCCTTCACTTTCTCTGAAATCGTTCCCCCAAGAACCGCGTTTGTAAAAAAATTATGAAGAATTGAAAAAAAGTGCTTTTCCCTCTTGATTTTTCCAGATTTTAGGGTACAATAGGTGACAGGTTAGCACTCCACGACATTGAGTGCTAAAATTAACATCTCACATAGGAGGAATTGTTTATGACTATCAAACCTCTTGCTGACCGTGTGGTCATCAAAATGGTCGAAGCGGAAGAAACTACCAAAAGCGGTATCATTCTGGCCGGTTCTGCCAAAGAAAAACCCCAGGTGGCCGAAGTAGTGGCAGTTGGCCCCGGCGGCAATGTGGACGGTAAGGAAATCACCATGTACCTGAAGACCGGCGACAAGGTGATTACCAGCAAATATTCCGGCACGGAAGTAAAGCTGGACGGCGAGGAATACACCATTGTCCGTCAAAGCGATATTCTGGCCATTGTCGAGTGATGATCAATCAATACTGTTTAGGAGGAATACACCATGGCAAAAGAAATTCTGTATGGAGAAGAAGCCCGCAAGGCTCTGCAGCGGGGTGTTGACCAGCTGGCCGATACCGTAAAGATTACCCTCGGCCCGAAGGGCCGCAACGTTGTGCTGGACAAAAAGTTCGGCGCTCCCCTGATTACCAACGACGGCGTCACCATCGCCAAGGAAATCGAGCTGGATGATCCCTTTGAAAATATGGGCGCTCAGTTGGTAAAAGAGGTTTCCACCAAAACCAACGATGTGGCCGGCGACGGTACCACCACGGCGACCCTGCTGGCTCAAGCGCTGATTCGTGAGGGCATGAAGAACGTGGCGGCCGGCGCCAACCCGATGGGGATCAAGCGCGGCATGCAGACCGCTGTGGACACGGTTGTGGACGCAGTTGTGGCCAATTCCAAAAAGGTCAGCGGCACCGATGACATCGCCAGCACGGCCACCATTTCGGCCGGTGATGCGGAGATCGGCAAGCTGATTGCCGAGGCGATGGAAAAGGTGTCGGCCGACGGCGTGATCACGGTGGAGGAATCCAAGACCGCCGATACCTATTCCGAAGTGGTGGAAGGCATGCAGTTCGACCGCGGTTATATCACCCCCTATATGGTCACCGATACCGACAAAATGGAAGCTGTCATCGACGATGCGTACATCCTGATTACGGATAAGAAGATTTCCAATGTGCAGGATATTCTGCCCCTGCTCGAGCAGATCCTGCAGGCAGGAAAGAAGCTGGTCATCATCGCCGAGGATGTGGAGGGCGAAGCCCTGTCCACCCTGATCGTCAACAAGCTGCGCGGCACCTTTACCTGTGTAGCGGTCAAGGCTCCCGGCTTTGGCGACCGCCGTAAGGAAATGCTGCAGGATATCGCCATCCTGACCGGCGGCCAGGTGATTTCGGATGAACTCGGTCTGGAACTGAAGGAAACCACCATTGATCAGCTGGGCCGTGCCCGCCAGGTCAAGGTGCAGAAGGAAAACACCATCATTGTCGACGGTGCCGGTGATTCCGCTGAGATCAAGGCCCGGGAGAATCAGATCCGTGCCCAGATCGAAACCACCACATCTGATTTCGACCGTGAAAAGCTGCAGGAGCGCCTGGCAAAGCTGGCTGGCGGCGTAGCGGTCATCAAGGTCGGTGCGGCTACCGAAGTGGAAATGAAAGAAAAGAAGCTGCGCATTGAAGACGCCCTGTCCGCCACCAAGGCGGCCGTGGAAGAAGGTTTGGTGGCCGGCGGCGGCGTGGCGCTGATCAACGCCATTGCTTCCCTGAAGCCTCTGCTGAAATCCTCCACCGGCGACGAAAAAACCGGTGTGCAGATCGTGCTGAAGGCTCTGGAAGAGCCGGTGCGTCAGATCGCGCTCAACGCCGGTCTGGAGGGCAGCGTCATCATCGACAAAATCTTGAATTCCCGCAAGCCCAACTATGGCTTTGACTTTGCCAAGGAAGAATACGGCGATATGTTCGCGGCGGGTATTGTGGACCCCACCAAGGTGACCCGCTCGGCCCTGCAGAATGCGGCCTCGGTCGCGTCCATGGTGCTGACCACCGAATCCCTGGTGGCCGACAAGAAAGAACCCGCTCCGGCAGCTCCGGCAGCAGCCGGCGGTATGGACGGCATGTATTAATTCCCAATATTGCGCCAATGCTCTCCTGCGTTTTGCAGGAGAGCATTTTTTTGTGTACGGCCAAAGTCTGAAATAGAAACCGAAAAGGGAGGCTTTGCGGCACAGCTTCCGGTATAAGTCTGCGTGTGAAGAAGACAATGCCGGGGAAAATAAAAGGCTAAAGCAAGTCGCATTCTATCAAAATGTTAAAAAATGGCCGATAGTGGATGATAAAATGGCATGTTTCCATAATTGCGGCATGATATAATAACATAAAACAGACCGTTAGGAGGCGTGTGTATGTTGAGAAAATGGTTGGCGATGATGTCTACTGTAGTGTTGCTGGCAACCGGTATGATATGGCCATCTGCCCAAACAACGGCCACCTCCCAGGAAAACATCCTGTTCGAAGATCACTTCGATACGGAGCAGGAAGGGGTCTGGGCGGTGGAAGGCGGCACTTGGGCGGTGCAGGATGGCGTTTATGCCCAAAGCGCAATGGGCAGCGCCGGAGCCATGTCCTTTGCCGGGGAAGAAAGCTGGACTGATTACGAGGTCTCAGCCGATTTTGTTATCCATAACAGTGAACAAAACGGCCCCTATGTGATGCTCAGCGGCCGGGCGGACGGTTCCCAGAATCGGTACATCGGCGCCTATCAGGAGGGAAAGCTGGTCATTGACCATCGTATCAACGGACAAAAGCAGCCCAATCTGCTGGCCAGTGTGAACTGCGCCAGGCTGGAAAAGGAAACGCCGTATACCATGACCATGCGGTTCGAGGGGGACAGCATCAGCGTAAAGCTGGAAGGCGGGAACCTTGCAGAGCCTGTCGTGGCGGAAGCGACCAACTCCACCCACACGAGCGGCAAGATCGGGCTGGCCACCTTCCGGGCTGTTGTCGATTTTGACAATGTGGTGGTGAAGGGATTGGAAACCGGTGAGCCGGAGCCGCCTCAGCCGGAGGATGGGATCCTGTTTGAGGATGCTTTCGATACAGGAGCGGACAGGTGGACAGTGGAAAACGGCTCCTGGTCTGTACAGGACGAGACTTATGTCCAGAGCAATCTCAGCGCTGGGGCCATGACTTTCGCCGGCGATGAAAGCTGGACCGATTATGAGGTTTCGGTCGATTTTATCATTCAAAAGTCCGAAGGGAACGGACCGTATGTGATGCTCAGCGGCCGGGCGGATGGTTCCCAGAACCGGTATATTGGCACTTATCAGGGAGGCCGGCTGCAAATCAACCGCCGTATCGGTGGACAAGATCAGATTTTGGCCGATGTATCCTGCAGCCGGTTGGAGCAAGGAAAGGAATACACCATGACCATGCGCTTTGAAGGGGATCGCATCCATCTGGTGGTCGAAGGGATCGGCGAAGCAGATGCGGTGGATGCCACCCATGCCAGCGGGAAGATCGGTCTGGCCACCTATAAGGCGCAGGTCGCTTTCGACAATGTGGTGGTGAAAAGATTGGAGGACACAGAAGATCCGGATTCGATTTTGAGTGTGCAGGCCCCCCAGAATTACCAGGTCATCCAGCGCAATGTGCAAGCCCAAAGCGCTCCGGTCCCGGTCGAAGGCCGGGTGGCAGAGACGGTGGCCAAGGTGCAGGCGAGAGTGCTGGATTATGACGACAGCAGCCATGTGGCGGTGGATTGGACCGAGCTGCCGTTGGAAAGCGGCACTTATTCCGGCGAACTGACCGTTCCCCAGGGGGGATGGTACTGTCTGGAGGTGCAGGCGCTTGACGAGCAGGGGGAAGTCCTGCAAACCATAACGGATATCCACAAATGGGGAGTTGGCATCAACATTCTGTGCATTGGGCAGTCCAACATGGTGGGGCAGGGAGCCCCGCCCTATACGGTGGCGGACGATCTGGTGGCCAACTTCCGCTCCAACGCCTGGAGCCATCTGCAGGATCCTTACGACGGGGCAGGTGCATCGCTGGTCCCGGCTATGGCCAACATGCTGGTGGAAAATCTGAATCTGCCGGTTGGTATTATTCCCGCCGCCGATTCCGGTTCCGGCCTGCATCAGCCCAATGAAGGCAGCCCCGCCAACTGGTATTGGATGTATTACAATGAAGATAATCCGGCCGATAGCAGCACCCTGTATGGCCGGGCGGTCACGCGGGCGCTGGCCGCAGGCGGAGTGGAACTGGCTGTGTGGAACCAGGGAGAAACAGACGGCCGGATGCTGGTGCCGGAAGAGACCTACGAAGCAGATATGAAAGAGCTGCTCGCCCGTCTTCGCCGCGATTTGGGGAATGAGGCCCTGCCCATCTTCCTTTGCCAGATTGGTACCCACGATACCAATATTTCAAACGACGCGGCCTATTCCGCCATCCGTACCGCCCAGCATGATCTGGACGACGGCGAAAATTTCTTCCTGGCCGCTACCGAAATGGAATTTGAACGGAAAGATACGGCCCATTATACCACCCCCGGCCTCAACGAGATCGGCCGCCGGGTGGCCAACAGCATGCTGTATTATTACGGCCTGTCGGACTATTACCGTGGTCCCTATATCGATGGGGCGGTTTTTACCGATGAAACCCGCACGGTGATCGATGTGAACGTTGCGCATCGTGGGGGAGACGACATCACGCCGGAAAGCGGAATCACCGGTTTTTCTGTTCTGGACGGCGATACCCCTGCTGTCATCCTGTCGGCGGTTCGCCAGGATGCGCATACCATCCGGCTGACCTTGTCTGCACCGGTAGAAAATAGTGCCCGTGTACGGTACTTATATGGGCTGAATCCGGAGCATACCAATGTGGTGAAGGATAACACCGATATGAAACTGCCGTTGGAGGCCACCCCACGGGATATCGTGGTGGCAGAACATGAGCATGTATGGGGGGATTGGACGGTAGAAAAAGAGGCGACGGCGCAGGAGGAGGGCCTGGAAGCCCGCACCTGCACTCTGTGCGAAAAAAGGGAAACACGTGTTATTCCCGCTTTGGAAGTGATGCTGGGGGATACAGATGGCAACAGCATCATCATGGCTTCCGATGCGTTGCTGGCCCTGCAAGCGGCAACAGGCAAGCTTGAACTCAACCAGACCCAGAAAGCGGCCGCCGATGTAAATGGAGACGGAGAAGTCGGTTCCGATGATGCACTGCTGATTTTGCAGTATGCTACCCAAAGGATCGCCGCTTTCCCTAAAACGGATACCGTGCTGTGACAACATCTGAAAGGGGGCCCCGGTAAAAAACCGGGGCCCCCTTTTCTAGTGCCGTTAGATGTCAAAATAATTCCTTCCGTCCAATCGGGGGAGCCATAAGTTTGTTGTATTGACCTCCGGGTGCAGACAGCAGTCCAATCTATCCTTATCCATTCAGGGAAGCGTATGCTGTGTCCACTGTTTCAAACTGCTGATCCATCCACTCCAGCCGGGTAGACAACCAGTCCATCAAAAGTTCGCAGTCATACGAATAGGAGGTAGGGAGGCTCCAATACTCATGATCGGCGGCTGCGTGGGTGTATAGCTGCGTGTAATATTCCTCCACCTGCCCCGGCATAGTGGCCAGATAGTCACGGTTTTCCCAGTAGCAGTCCCGCAACCGGGCAATAAAGGTTTCGTCCCGATAAAGCTGCCGGTACCACTTTCCCTGACGGCCGGGTACCCACTGCTGGGGATCGCTCTCCTTGCTGTGATCCAGATAATTGCCCGAGCTGCTGTCGAAGTCCCATACCGGGCCCATATGAAACTTATCCCCGCCGGTGCCTTTGTACATATAGGTACTGGAAAAGCTGCCCGAATCCAGATTGCCCATGAATTCGTTGACCAGCCAATAATTGACCAGACTGTCCACATCAAACAAATCGCTGTAATGCTGCCCTTTGTCGTTTGTAAAATCGTCCGCATATACCGCGTCTTCGAAATCCTGAATGTAGCCGGTCAGATATTGGAACATTTCCTCATTGGTATTCAGGTATTCCGGGCTTTTTACCGTGATGGGCACGTCGTGGGAGGTTGTGAATTTGCTGATCTCATCGTAATAGCTGTTAATCTCAATCAAAAAGCCGCCGGTGGTATCGTAGCCATTGGCCGAGGTGAGGGAGGACAGGTCGGTTTCATCCTCCGCTTCGTCCTCCCAGTCGATGATGTCCACACGGGTTTCCCCTACCCGTACCTGTTCGCACAGCTCATATACCCCGATATCCTCCCCGTTGAGCACGACCTTTACAAATACGGAGGAGGTAGTGGGCAGTCCCAGATGGGCAGAGAGGTCAAAGGCCAGCCGGTTGCGCATAAGGGTGCGGTCACGGTAATTCGCCAGCAGGACCCAGTGCTTATTTTCTCCCATGCCGAACAGGTCGTCCTTTTTATCCAGCTTGATTTTGTAGGGCTTTTTAGGGTACATATCCCAGGTGGAATTGCCCCGGCCACGGATCTCAATTTTTCCGCTGTAAAGCTGAGCATCCGGCGCGCCATCGGCCTGAATGGTCATGTTGGCGCTGAGATAGTCCTCCTTGCTGACGATGGCGGCGGCATTTTCTGTGTCGATGGTGATCACCGGCAGCGGATCGGATACATAGGTGGTAAAGGAACCGCTGGCGGTGGTGAAATAGGTTTTTTCCTGAATTTCAAGGACCGGCCATACCTGGATGCCGTCCATTTCCCACAGGGTCAAAGCACTGGGGGCATAAAGGGAGGTGGTGGCAATCAGACGGTTCTGGATTTTCCAGATATACAACAACACCCTGCCGTCGCTCCCCAGTCCGGAGATAGCCAAGGGTAAAGGGGTATCCTTTTGCGCCACCGTGGACGTAAAGGCAGCCTGAACCGGATAAGCGGAGGGGATTTCCTGCGGGGAATGCTCTGCCAGATAGGTCAGGGAAAACCAATCAAAATTAAGTCCTGCTTTTGACTGCTCAAAAACCAATTCGTGTTCTCCGGACGAAAGATACAGGTATCCGTCGCTGATATTGGTATAGTAAGTGCTCCAACTGTTGGTGACTGCCGGCGTCAAGGTAAGGGAATCCCCACCGTCAGCCGAAAGGGACAGAGTGACATCGCTGATGACCGACAGAGAATAGGAAACCAAATAGTAGCCGCTTTTTTCCACTGTCAGAGTATACCGGTACTGATTGCCGGCGGAGGTATGCCCAATCGAAGTGCCGCCGGAGTGATTTACCAAGGAACAGGTTTCGGGGTATTCCCCGGATTCGGCTTCGATTTTTTTGGTTTCCAACGTCCGGTAGCCGGGATCGTACGGTTCTTCGGGAGGGGTGGTGGGCGCGGTAGTGGTGGTAGTGGTGGTAGAGGTGGTTGCGCTCGGCGTGGTAGTGGTAGTAGTGGATGCGCTGGTGCTTGTGGTGGACGAGGTGGTGCTGGATGTGACAGACGCAACCGGGAAGGACGAAACCTTTAGGGTCGCGTATTGCAGGATGAGCAGTGCGTCCGAAGATGTCACCCCGCCGTCTGCGTTGACATCGGCCAGGCGGCGCTGCTGTTCGGTCAAATCGATTTTGTCTGTGGCGCATTGCAGTGCCAGCAGCGCGTCTGTCGAGGCCACGAAACCATCCAGGGATACATCCCCCCATACCGGTTTGGGATCGGCATTGGGCTGGGCGGCTACAAGAGTGACCGGCAGTAGAAATGCCAGCAAAAAACTGAGCGCTTTTCTCATTGATATTCCCTCCTCCATTCAAGGCAGCATAATTTATAAAGTATTGTATATTAGTTTTTTAATTTTGTCAATTATATCCAATTAATTTCCCCGCTGCTTAAAAAGAAAGGGATTGTGATTTTTTCAGAGATTTGTTATGATACCACTATTCCATCTTGCAAAAAAGGAGTTGTGGGTATGCGGTTGGACAAATATCTCAAAGTGTCCCGCCTGATCAAACGGCGTACGGTGGCCAACGAAGCGTGCGACGCGGGAAAGGTAATGGTAAACGGCAAGCCGGCGCGGGCGTCCTACGATGTGAAGGTGGGAGACACCATCTCTATCACATTGGGTGCGCGTGAAGTCACCGTGGAGGTGACAGAGATCAAAGAAACCGTTGGGAAAAATGATGCGGCCCTGCTTTATCGGATGAAATAAGCAGCGGTATATTCTCCCCCCACCGTGCATAGGAATGAACCGTAGCGAAAGAGGGGGAGATGGACTTGACAGACGACAAAAAAGTGGTGCCCATGCCGCATCAGCTCCTGCTGGAAGACCGGCAGCGGCTGACTGTTTCGGGTGTATCAGATGTGGACAGCTTTGACGAGACCACCATTGTGGTCTATACCGACATGGGAGAGCTGACCATCAAAGGGGAAGGCCTGCACATCAGCCGCCTGAATATTGAGACCGGAGATCTGCGGGTAGAAGGCAGTATCCAGTCTCTCATCTATGCGGAATCAGCGGCTCACGGCGGATTTTTCAGCCGCCTGTTTAAATAGAGGCAGGCCATGGAATGGAGTAACAGCGGCCAGCTTTACAATTTGTTTTTGAGCTGTGGTTTTGGCTTTTTAGTGGGAGCCTATTACGATGTGTTCCGTGTGATCCGTTTGATGCTGCCCTGCCGCCGGGGCGCGGTGTTTTTTCAGGATGTGTTCTTCTTTGTCACCTTTGCGGCGGCCACATTCCTGTTTGATCTCACCCTGACGGGAGGACAGCTGCGGTTCTATCTGTTTATAGGGATGGGGGCCGGATTTGCCGCCTATCATTTTACACTGGGTCGGTTTGTGATGGCTTTCGCCCGTACGATTTTGCAGGCGATAGGATGCTTTTTTCGCCTTATCTGGAGAGGCGTTTGTTGGCCGTTTCGCCTGGCTGGGCGGCTTTTGCGGCGTCCGCTTATGTTTTTGCGGGCAAAAGGAGCCGCTTTTGTCAAAAAAGTTGTTCTTTTTTTAAAAAAAGGCTTGAAACAGAGCCGCGGGGTATTGTATAATCAAAGAAACAAGAAAGCTCGGGAGCAGGCGGCAGAAAGGACGGTCGGCATTGAAGGTACTCAAAAGTCCCAAAAAACGCGGCAGTGTTATCCTGCGGGTAGCGGTTTTGGCTTTTTCGGCGTACATGCTGGTCATCCTGGCGCAGTTGCGCATGCAGATCGGCGAAAGCCAAAAGCAGCTCGACGAATGCGAGGCTCAAGAAGAACAGCTTCTGCAGGATATCGAGGAAATCGAAAGTCAGCTGAATAATGTGGACGCCTATCTGGAGCAGCATGCCTATGAGCAGGGATACGCTGTTCCCGGGGAGAGCATCTACCAGGAGGCTCAGGGAGCCAATTGAACAAAACAGGAGGAAACAAGGCGTATATGCAGGTGGAAGTTGGAGCGGTCTTTGAGGGAAAGGTAACCGGCATCACCAAGTTCGGGGCATTTGTGGAAATGCCGGACGGAAAAAACGGCATGGTGCATATTTCGGAAATCGCACCGACATATGTCAAAGAGATCCGCGACCATGTGACCGAAGGCCAGATGGTCAAGGTGAAGGTGCTGAGCATCAGCGAAGACGGCAAGGTCAGCCTTTCCATGAAACGCGCCCAACCGCCGGCGCGCCGGGAATCCCGTCCGCGGGCTGTGCAGGCGCATCGCCCGGGTGGGTTTGAGTGGCAGCCCTCCAGCAGCGGCGGAAGCTTTGAGGATATGATGTCCAAATTCAAACAGGCCAGCGATGAAAAAATTTCTGATCTGAAGCGGTCGATGGACGGCAAGCACGGCGGTTTTTCTCGCCGGGGATCGAAATGACGCGATGAGGACAATTTGAGGGGCGGAGCGTTTGCTCCGCCCTTTTTTAGAAAATTTTTTAAGCAAGGAAGTTGAGGACTATGCGGGACGTAACGGTGCAGGAAATTGAACAAGCAGTGCGGGATTTGTGCATAGAGGCGAACCGTCATCTGCCGGCCGATGTGCGCCGGGCGGTGGAGGAAGCGGCCGGACGGGAAGACCAGCCTTTGGCAAGGGACATCATGTCCGATTTGAAGGAAAACATACAGGCGGCCGAGGAGATGTGCCTGCCGGTCTGCCAGGATACCGGCATGGCGGTGGTGTTTATCCGCCTGGGTCAGGAGGTGCACATCACCGGGGGATTGCTGGAAGATGCGGTCAACCGCGGCGTGGCGCGCGGCTACACCGAAGGGTTGCTGCGCTGTTCAGTGGTGGAGGACCCGCTGCGCCGTGTGAATACGGGAGATAATACCCCCGCCGTGCTCCACCTGTCGCTGGTGGAAGGCGACCGGGTGGAGATCATGGTGGCCCCCAAGGGCTTCGGCAGCGAAAATATGAGCCGTATCCGCATGTTTACCCCTGCGTCCGGGCGTCAGGATATTCTGGATTTTATCTGTGAAACGGCCCGCCTGGCCGGGAGCAACCCTTGCCCTCCCATGGTGCTGGGGGTAGGGATCGGTGGCGACTTTGAGATGTGCGCCCTGCTGGCCAAAAAAGCCCTGTGCCGCGGGTTGGAGCATCCCCATCCCGATGCGTTTTATGCCGCTATGGAACAAGAGGCGCTTGAGCGGGTCAACCGGCTGGGGATCGGCCCTCAGGGATTCGGGGGCGTTACGACGGCCTTGGGAGTGGCCATCGAAACCTATCCCACCCACATCGCCGGGCTGCCGGTGGCGGTGAATGTGGGCTGCCATGTCACACGGCATGCGGCGGTTACCATTTGACGGCGGGGGAGACGACAGGACATATGAGTACAGAAGTATGGAATTACTGCGCTCCCTGCCTGTTTGGCATAGAGGGGATCCTGGCCGACGAGCTGCGGCGTATGTCCGCCCAAAACGTGCAGGCGGAAAACGGCCGGGTCCTGTTTTCCGGTGGAATGGAAATTCTGGCGCGGGCCAACATCACCTCGCGCTATGCCGAACGGGTGCAGCTTTTGATGGGGCGGTTTCCCGCGCGCACCTTTGACGAGTTGTTTGAAGGGGTGAGGGCCCTTCCGTGGGAGGAGTGGATCGGACAGCGTGACGCATTCCCGGTCAAGGGGTGGTCGCTGGATTCCAAGCTGCACAGCGTGCCCGACTGCCAGTCCATAGTAAAAAAAGCCATTGTGGAGCGGCTCAAAAGCCGCTACCATCTGAACTGGTTTGAGGAGACGGGGGCTGTCTATCAGGTGCAGTTTACCCTGCACAAGGATGAGGCGATGCTGCTCATCGACACAAGCGGTCCCGGTCTGCACAAGCGGGGTTACCGCGCCAATGCGGGGGGCGCCCCCATCAAGGAGACGCTGGCCGCCGCCATTGTGGACCTGATGCGCTGCCGCAATGCGGCCCATGTGTACGACCCCTGCTGTGGTTCCGGCACCCTGCTCATCGAAGCGGCTTTGGCGGCCCGGCGGATTGCACCGGGGATAAGGCGGCGGTTTGCTTTTATGGACTGGGAGAGCGTTCCCAATGACGTCTGGCGGCAGGAACGGCAGCGGGCAATGGAGATGGAGCAACGCGACCGCCCCTTTGCCGGATGGGGCGGGGACGTGGATTCCGCCTGTGTGGCCCTGGCCGGGGAAAACGCGGCCAAAGCGGGCGTGGGAGATTGCGTGCACGCCTGTGTGGCGGATTTAAAACAATTCCGTCCACAGGGGGAAAGCGGCGTGGTGCTGTGCAATCCGCCTTATGGCGAACGGCTGCTGGATGTTCGCCAGGCCGAGGCCCTTTACCGGGAAATGGGGCGTGTTTTCCGCCCGCGTGCGGGATGGAGCTATGCGGTTATCAGCCCTCATGAACGGTTTGAACAGCTCTTTGGCCGGAAAGCCGATAAACGCCGCAAGCTGTATAACGGCATGCTGAAATGCCAATTGTATATGTATTATAAGTGATTTGGATTTTTCCGGGGGAATTTGGGGCTTACCCTTTACAGAAGGCCCCAAATATAGTAGAATAGGAAAAAACTGACAGGCCTCCCGCACAGCGAAGGCCTGTGTGGGAGGAACTGTCATGCAGCCGAAATACAAACGGATACTGCTCAAGCTGAGCGGGGAGGCCATGGCCGGCCAGCAGGCGACGGGTCTGGATTTTGATACGGTTTTAAAAATCTGTTCCGCTGTGAAGGAATGCGCCGACGCCGGGGTGGAAATCGCCATTGTGGTGGGCGGCGGCAACTTTTGGCGGGGCCGCTCGGGCGGAAAAATGGACCGTACCCGCGCCGACCACATGGGCATGCTGGCCACCACCATCAATGCGTTGGCTCTGGCGGATGCGCTTGAACAACTGGAGTGCAACGTGCGGGTGCAGACCGCTATTGCCATGAACCAGATCGCCGAACCCTACATCCGCAACCGGGCCATCCGGCATCTGGAAAAGGGGCGGGTGGTCATCTTCGGATGTGGCACCGGCAACCCCTTCTTTTCCACCGACACGGCGGCTGCCCTTCGCGCCGCAGAGATCGAAGCCGACATCATCTTCAAGGCAAGCATGGTGGACGGCATCTACGACAAAGATCCCAAGACCCATCCCGATGCCGTCAAGTTCGATACCATCACCTATCTGGATGTGCTGAATAAGGACCTGAAGGTGATGGATTCCACCGCTGCCACCCTTTGCATGGATAATCAGATCCCGATTTTGGTGTTCAACCTGAACGACCCGCAGAACATTGTGCGGGCTGTGTCGGGGGAAAACATCGGCACGGTCGTACAGTGACGCGGCGCTTATCCGCCGAAAGGCAAACGCAGGTACCACCCATCATTTTAATCAGTGACAGGAGGATACGCATATGAATCAGGTGTTTCAAACGGCAGAGGAAAAGATGAACAAAACCGTGTCGGCTCTGGAAAATGAGTACACGGCCATCCGTGCAGGCCGCGCCAATCCGGCGGTGCTGGGCAAGCTCATGGTGGAGTATTATGGCGTGCCCACGCCGGTCAACCAGCTGGCCAGCGTCTCGGTGCCGGAACCCCGCACCTTGATGGTGCAGCCCTACGACAAGACATCCCTTAAGGATATTGAAAAAGCGATCCTCACCTCCGATATCGGACTGAATCCGCAGAACGACGGCTCCACCCTGCGGCTGATTTTTCCGCCGCTGACAGAGGAGCGCCGTAAGGAACTGAGCAAAACCGTGTTAAAATACGCCGAAGAGGCTAAGGTTTCGGTGCGTTCGGTGCGCCGCGATGCCATCGACCGGCTTAAGGATATGAAAAAGAAGTCGGAGATCACCGAGGACGACCTGAAAAACGCCGAAAAAAAGGTGCAGGATATCACCGATAAGTTCTGTAAGGAAATTGACGGCATCGCCGCGAAAAAAGAAAAAGAAATCATGGAGATCTGATAAAAAGCGGTCAAAGCCCTTGCCGCCCGGCAAGGGCTTTTGGACGTATTTATCCAGGAAATCCAACAGCAGGAAAGGCGGGACGGCATGCGTTTTTTTCGCCGCAATCGTCCGGAGCAGGAACCGGCGCCGGTGCATATTCCCGTGCACATCGGCATTATTATGGATGGGAACGGCCGCTGGGCCAAAAAAAGAGGGCTGCCCCGCCAGGCAGGGCATGCCGCCGGTGCGCGGGTGTTCCGCACCATCACCAAGGAATGTGAAAAACGGGGTATCCGCTATCTGACGGTCTATGCGTTTTCCACCGAAAACTGGAAACGTCCGGCCGAAGAAGTGGATGGCATCATGAATCTGCTGCGGGATTATCTCAAGGAATCTCTCCGCGATTTTAAAAAGGAGAATATCCGCACCCGGTTTATCGGGGATTTTGAACCTCTGGCCCCGGATATCCGCGCGCTCATGGAGGAAGCCGAACAGTCCACCCGTGACAAGACGGGGATGACCCTAAACATTGCCATCAATTACGGCGGCCGTCACGAGATTGCGCAGGCGGCACGCCGGCTGGCTCAGGATGTGCGCGCGGGCGTGCTCAAAGTGGAAGATATAGATGAGGAACAGCTGGCAAGCCGGCTGTATACCTGTGGTCAGCCCGACCCCGATCTGATTTTGCGGCCGAGCGGGGAATACCGGCTGTCCAATTTCCTTATCTGGCAGTCGGCCTACGCGGAATATGTGTTTATGGACGATATTCTGTGGCCGGATTTTTCCGCTGCCGATCTCGACCGGGCCATTGCCGAATTCTCCCGCCGCCAGCGGCGCTTTGGAGGGGTATAACCAATGAAATCCAGAATTATTGCCGGTGTTATCGGCGCCGCGCTGACCCTGATCGTTCTGTTGGTCCTGCCGCCGATCGCCTTGAATATTGCCATGGCTTTTCTGTGTGGCATCGCCATGTACGAGATTTTGCATGTGGCGCAGGTGCAGCATGTGGGATTGTCGCTGCTTTCCATCCTGTTTGCGGCCAGTTCTCCCTTTTTATTGCTGGCCAAAACCTACCTGGTGGCGTTGGCGGTAATCCTGCTGTACATGGTAGCACTGGGAATCATACAGGTGTTCAGTCACCAGACCCTGCGGGTGGAACAGACCGGGTTTGTGTTTATGATGTCCATGCTGGTGCCCATCTCCCTGTCGTGTATGGCCTATTTCCGCGGGTATAGCCCACAGCACGGCCTGTTTTATATCTTTTTAGCCTTAATCATAGCTTGGATGTGCGATATTGGCGCTTTTTTTGTCGGAACCTTCTGGGGCCGGCATAAGCTCTGTCCGTCCATCAGCCCCAAGAAAACGGTGGAAGGTCTGATCGGCGGTATTGTGGTTTCCATTTTTACCAGCCTGCTGGCGTCCTGGTTGTACACCCTGCTGTCGCCTGTTAAGGGCACCTTTACCATCTGCTATTGGCAGATCGCGCTTCTGTCCTTTGTGGGATCGTTGCTTTCGGTCGTGGGCGACCTGTTTGCCTCGGTCATCAAGCGGGGCTGCCACACCAAGGACTTTGGACACATCATCCCCGGCCATGGCGGTGTTATGGACCGGTTTGACAGCCTTTTGTTCGTGACTCCCGCCCTTTATTTGGTGGTGCATGTCTGGCCTCTGGCCGTGCCGGTTTAAAGGAGATGGCAAGTTTGCAACAACAGCCGATAAAGAGGTTGGCCGTTTTGGGCTCTACGGGTTCCATTGGCCGCCAAACGCTGGAGATCGCCGCCCATCTGGGATACCCTGTAGCGGCGCTGGCCGCGGGGCGGGATGTGACGGCCATGGAGCAGCAAATCCGTTGCTGCCATCCGGCAGTAGCCGCATTATTTGACGAAAAGGCGGCCGGAGATCTGCGGGTGCGGGTCGCCGATACCGGCACCAGGGTGCTGGCGGGGATGGACGGCCTTTGTGAGGTCGCCTCTATGCAGACTTTACCGCCCGCGGACGGCATGGAGAATATGGTGGTAAACGCCGTGGTGGGCATGGTCGGTCTGCAGCCGACGCTGGCGGCTGTCGAAGCCGGGCGGGATGTGGCCCTGGCCAATAAGGAAACCCTGGTGGCCGGCGGCGCTTTGGTAATGGAAGCGGTTCGCCTCCACCATGTCAAGCTGCTGCCGGTGGACAGCGAGCATTCGGCCATTTTTCAGTGCCTGCAGGGGATGCCTCCCAACCGGGCGGTGAAGAGACTGATTCTCACCGCGTCCGGCGGCCCTTTTTTTGGACGGACTGCCGCGCAGCTGGAAAGCGTGACCCTGCAAGAGGCCCTGCAGCATCCCAACTGGAGCATGGGGGCCAAAATCACCATCGATTCTGCCACCATGATGAACAAAGGGCTGGAGCTGATTGAAGCGCGCTGGCTGTTTGATATACCCGCCAGTCGCATCGACGTGGTGGTCCACCGGGAAAGCGTGATTCATTCCATGGTGGAATACGACGACTGTTCGGTGATGGCGCAGATGGGACGCGCCGATATGCGCATTCCCATCCAGTACGCCCTGACCTGGCCGTTGCGCCGTCCTTCTCCGGTGGAACCGCTGGATCTGACCGCCTGCGGCAGTCTGACCTTTTTTGAACCGGACAGCCGGGCTTTCCCGGCTATTGACATTTGCCGCCGTGCCCTGGAAAAGGGCGGGGTGGCACCGGCTGCGGTCAATGCCGCCAACGAACAGGCGGTGGCGCTGTTCAGGCAAGGAAAGATCGGGTTTGCCGATATCAGCCGGCTGGTGGCCGGCGCGCTCGAAAAAGATTGGCCGGATACCGTGTCGCTTGCCACCATTCTGGAGGCGGACCGGGAAAGCCGCCGCCTTATTTTACAGAAAATAGGAGGATAACTGCTTGGGCGTCTTATTGTTTATCCTGAAAATCCTGATTGCGGTGCTGGTGTTTGGGATCATCATTCTGGTGCACGAACTGGGCCATTTCCTTATGGCCCGGCTCATGGGGGTAAAGGTGGATGAATTTGCCATCGGTATGGGGCCTGTGCTTCTCCGCTTTGGCAAAAAGGAAACGAAATATTCCCTGCGCGCTTTTCCCATCGGCGGCTTCTGCCAGATGGAGGGAGAAGACGAGGACAGCGAAAATCCCCGTGCCTTTGGCAACAAAAAGGTGTGGCGGCGGGTGCTGATTGTGGTGGCAGGCGCGCTGATGAACCTGATTTTAGGCTATGTTCTGCTGCTGGTTTCCTACGCTGTGTATACCCAACCGCAGCCGGGAGAGAGCGTCGCCCGGTATTCCAGCACCACCGTTGCCGAACTGCCGGAGGATTCGCCCAGCTACAAGACCGGCCTGCGTGTGGGCGATACCATCCTGAAGGTGGACGGCAAGCGCATTGTGACCGACTTTGACCTGGCGTCGATCATGCAGAGCGATGAAGACGGTGTGTTTGACATGGTGGTCCGCCGGGATGGGGAGAAGGTGGAACTGGACGGCGTGACCTTTACCCTGACAACCGATGAGGAAACCGGCGCCCGGTATCTGGTATACGATTTCAAGGTGTACGGTGTCAACAAGACGGTTTTGTCCACCCTGGCACAGGCAGGTAAGATGGAATACTCCATCGGGGTGATGATCTGGCGCAGTCTGGGAGACATCATCACCGGAAAATACGGGCTCAACGATCTGTCCGGCCCGGTAGGGGTGGTGGACGCCATTGGCGACACCGCCATTCAGGTGGACGACAATACCGGCAATGTGAGCGCGGACATTGAATCGCTGCTGATGCTGGCGGCCATGATCACGGTGAACGTGGGTATTTTCAACCTTCTTCCGTTGCCGGCGTTGGACGGCGGCCGCCTGTTGTTCTTGGCCATCGAAGGGATTTTCCGCCGCAAGGTGCCGGCCAAGTACGAGGGAATGGTACACATCATCGGTATGCTGCTGCTGTTCGGTTTGATGATCGTGGTCACCTTCAGCGATATATTCCGTATTTTCAATGGGGGATAACCCTTCATAAAGGAGCGCGCAACATGGAAAGACGCAAATGCCGGCCGGTAAAGGCCGGACAGGTGACCATCGGCGGCACATCCCCGGTCACCGTACAGTCCATGCTCAATGTCCCCGCCCATGACCGCCAGGGGAACGTAAAGCAGGCCCGCGAACTGGCGGCTGCCGGGTGCGAGATCCTGCGGGTGGCGGTGCCGGACAGGGAAGCGGTGGACACCATTGACGCCATCAAACAGGCAGTGGATATCCCTCTGGTGGCGGACATCCATTTCGACTACCGGCTGGCGCTGGAAGCTGCGGCTGCCGGGGCGGACAAAATCCGCATCAACCCCGGCAACATCGGGGGAGAGGACCGGGTGAAGGCGGTGGCACAGGAATGCCGCAGCCGGGGAATTCCCATCCGCATTGGCGTGAATGCCGGTTCTTTGGAAAAGGACATTCTGGCCAAATACGGGCATCCCACCGCCGAAGCCCTGCGGGACAGCGCGCTGTACCATGCCTCGCTGCTGGAGAAATTCGATTTTACCGATATTGTCCTGTCCCTCAAATCCTCCCACGTCCCCACCATGGTAAGAGCGTATGAGCTCATTGCCGGGGAATGCGATTATCCGCTGCATCTGGGGGTGACCGAAGCGGGCACCGAACGGATGGGGATGCTCAAATCGGCGGCCGGCATCGGGGCTCTGCTGCTGCAGGGGATCGGCGACACCATCCGGGTGTCTCTGACCGCCGACCCGGTCAAAGAGGTGCGCGCAGGGATCGACCTGTTACAGTGCCTGGGGCTGCGCAGGCAGGGGGCTGTCATGGTGTCCTGTCCCACCTGTGGGCGAACGGCCATCGGCCTGATTCCCATGGCCGAAGAGGTGCAGCGCCGCCTGGAGGGGGTGAACAAGCCGATCACCGTGGCGGTGATGGGCTGTGTGGTCAACGGGCCGGGGGAAGCCCGCGAAGCGGATATCGGCCTGGCCGGGGGCCGGGGCAAAGCGGTGATCTTCCGCAAGGGAGAGGTTATCCGCACAGTAGACGAAAAAGGGGCGGTGGACGCCCTGTTTGAAGAAATTGAGCGACTGTAAAGAAGAAGGACAAAAACCATGAGCAGCGTCACCTTTATACAGCTATTTAAACCATACCTGTCCGGGGAATCCCTGCCACAGGAGATCGCGGACGGAATGGTGGAGAATATACAGATCGACAAACGCCGGGGCCGGTTGACCGCCCGGCTTTTGCTTCATACCTTTGTGGAAGCCCCGGTGCTTGAAACGGCGCAAAATGCCGTGGCGCAGGGGCTTGCTGCTTGCATGCTCTTAAAGCAGGTGGAATTTACCCCCCGTTACCCCGAGGACAGCCTGTCCCCGGCTTGCTTTGCCACCATTGCCACCTTTCTCAGCCGCCGGCACCACGCCATCAACGGCACCCTGCGGGATGCGCAGTGCACTCTCGAGGGGGATACCATGACGGTATCGCTGGCACACGGCGGCCTGGATATTTTGCAGACGACCAAAGCCGATCTGCTGCTGGCGCAGTTGATTGGGGAGCTGTTTGGCCGTTCGGTCACCGTGCACTTTGACGGTGTGACCGAGCTGAGCAGCGACGACGAGGAATACCGCCGCACCATGGAAGCGGCCGACCGGCAGGCCGCCGAGCGGGCGCGGGAGTTGGCCGCACAGCAGGCTGCCGCTGCGCCTGCCCCGGAAAAAGCGGCTCTGCCCAAAGCGATCAAGCCGGCCGATCCAACTGCCAAACCGTCTGACGGCCTGCCCATTTATATGGATACCATGCAGATGCTGTTCGGCCCGGTCATCCGGGAGCGTCCGGTGGCCATGAACACCCTGGAAGCCGACGGCAGCCAGGTGACGGTGTGGGGGGAAATCTTTAAAACAGATTCCCGCTCCAACCGGGACAACACCAAGACCAATTACACCCTGTACATAACGGATAAAACCAATTCGGTGGGACTCAAGATCTGGGCCGACCACAAGCGGGACAAGGATAAAATCGAGGTGCTGGAAGGGCTGAAAAAGGGCGATTGCCTTCTGGTGTGCGGCACGTACGATTATGACGAGTACGCCAAAGGCAACCTGCTGCGTCCCCGGTCGATGGCGTTGGTCACCAAATACACCCGCATGGATTTAGCTGAGGAAAAACGGGTGGAGCTGCATCTGCATACCAAAATGTCCATGATGGATGCGGTGTCCACGGCCGAAACTCTGGTCACCCGTGCGGCTTCCTGGGGACACAAAGCCATTGCCATCACCGACCATGGGGTGGTGCAGGCCTTCCCCGAAGCCATGAATACGGCCGCCAAACTGGCGAAAAAAGGACAGGATATCAAAATCCTCTACGGAGTGGAAGCCTATTTCATCAACGACAGCATAGCGGTGGTGGATGGCCGCGCCCAGGGAAATCTGGACGGGGATTTTATTGTATTTGATATTGAAACCACCGGCCTGAGCGCCCGCAACGACCGCATCACCGAGATCGGTGCGGTGCGGCTGCGGGGAGGGGAGGTGCTGGAGGAATTCGATACCTTTGTCAATCCCGGCATGCACATCCCCGAAAAGATTACCCAGCTCACCGGCATCGACGACGCGATGGTGGCCGACGCGCCAAAGGAAAAACAGGCGCTGGAGGAGTTTTACGCCTTTTGCGGGGATACCCCCATCCTTGTGGCCCATAACGCCGGGTTCGATACCTCCTTTATCCGTGCCGCCGCCGGCCGGTGCGGGATGGACTATCCCTTTACCGCGATCGACACAGTGCCCATCAGCCGGGCGCTTTATCCCCGGCTGAAAAACCACAAGCTGGATACCGTGGCCGCTCACCTCAAGCTGGCTCCCTTCAACCATCACCGCGCCTGCGACGATGCCCGCGTGCTGGCGGATATCTTTATTCATCTGGTAGCGGACATGAAGCAACAGCGCTCCATCACGGCGGTGGAGGAGATCAACACCCAGCTCAAAGGGAGCGACACCAAGGCCATGCGGCCATATCATCAGATCATTCTGGTCAAGAACCTGAAGGGATTAAAAAATCTGTACAAGCTGATCACCTGGTCGCATGTGAAGAATTATCATAAGAAGCCACGGATCACCAAAAGCAAGCTGGAAGAGCTGCGGGACGGCCTGATTGTGGGCAGTGCCTGCGAGCAGGGGGAGCTGTTCAAGGCCATTGTGGCCGGCAAGCCTTGGGGCGAGCTGTGCGACATTGCCAAGTTCTATGATTTTTTGGAAATCCAACCCCTTGGCAACAACCGGTTTATGCTGCGGGAAGGTCTGGCCAGGGACGAGGAACAGCTGCGGGAATTCAACCGCACCGTGGTGAAACTGGGCGAAAAGCTCGGTATCCCGGTGTGCGCCACCTGTGACGTGCACTTCTGCGACCCGGAGGATGAGATCTACCGCCGGATTTTGATGGCGGGGCAGGGCTTTTCCGATGCGGACAACCAGGCGCCGCTGTATCTGCGCACCACCGACGAAATGCTGCAGGAATTCGCCTATCTGGGCGAGGAAAAAGCCTATGAGGTGGTGGTGAAAAATCCCGGCCGCATCGCCGATGAGATCGAAAAGATCCGCCCCATCCCGGAGGGGACTTACCCGCCCCACATCGACGGGGCGGAGGAACAGCTCCAGGAGATCACCTGGAACCGCGCAAAGGAAATCTACGGTGACCCGGTGCCGGAGATCGTGGCCCGGCGCCTGGACCGGGAGCTGAGCTCCATCATCAAGCACGGGTTTGCCGTGCTGTATATGATCGCACAGAAGCTGGTAAAGGATTCGGTGGATCACGGCTATCTGGTGGGGTCGCGTGGTTCGGTGGGTTCTTCCTTTGTGGCCAATATGGCGGGGATTTCCGAAGTGAACCCGCTGGAACCCCATTACATCTGCAAAAAATGCCACTATTCCGAGTTTTTCACCCACGGTGAGGTGGGCTCCGGTTTTGACCTGCCCGAAAAGAAATGCCCGGTCTGCGGTGAACTGCTGGGCCGGGACGGCCATGAAATTCCCTTTGAAACCTTTTTGGGATTTGACGGGGACAAGGCCCCGGATATCGACCTAAACTTCGCGGGCGAGTACCAGTCCCGCGCGCATAAATACACCGAAACGCTGTTCGGCAGCGACCACGTATTCAAGGCCGGTACCATTTCCACCCTGGCGGACAAGACCGCCTACGGCTTTGTCCGCAAATACGCGGAGGACCGGGGGATGGTGCTGGACAACGCGGAGATCGAACGCCTCACCCAAGGCTGCAGCGGGGTCAAGCGCACCACCGGTCAGCACCCCGGCGGCATGGTGGTGGTGCCCAACGACAGGGAGGCTGAGGATTTCACTCCGGTGCAGCACCCGGCCGACGATCCCAACTCCGATATTCTCACCACCCATTTCGACTTCCACTCCATCCACGACACCATCCTCAAGCTGGATAACCTGGGGCACGATATTCCCACCATGTATAAATACCTGGAGGAATACACCGGCATCAGCGTGATGGATGTTTCCATGTCCGACCCGCAGGTGTACAGCCTGTTTACGTCACCCGAAGCGTTGGGGGTGACGCCGGAGGATATTGAGTGCCCCACCGGCACCCTGTCCATCCCGGAAATGGGCACCCCCTTTGTCCGGCAGATGATGCTGGACTGCCGTCCCAAGACCTTTGCCGACCTGTTGCAGATATCCGGCCTGTCCCATGGCACCGACGTGTGGCTGGGCAACGCGCAGGATCTCATTAAAGCCGGCACCTGCACCATTTCGGAGGTGATCGGTACCCGCGACAGCATCATGACCACCCTGATGCATAAAGGCTTGGAACCCAAAATGGCGTTCAAGATCATGGAGCGGGTGCGTAAGGGTATGGTGGCCAACAAAAAGATCGACCCCAAGGAATGGGAAGAGATGATGGCCGCCATGCGGGAAAACAATGTGCCCCAGTGGTACATCGATTCGTGTATGAAGATCAAATACATGTTCCCCAAGGCACACGCGGCGGCTTATGTTATCGCGGCGCTGCGAGTGGCGTGGTACAAGGTGCACCGCCCGGCGGAATATTATGCCGCCTATTTCACCGTGCGCAGCGATGATTTTGACGCCGAACCGGTGATCGCGGGCAAGCACGCCGTCAAGGCGTTGATGGATTCTATCCGTGCCAAGGGCAAGGAGGCGTCCAAAAAAGAACAGGACTGCGCCGACACCATGCACATTGTCTACGAGGCCATGCAGCGGGGAATCGAATTCCTGCCGGTGGATCTGTACAAATCCCATTCCTACAAATTCCTGATGGAGGATGGCAAGATCCGTCTGCCCTTCAGCTCGGTCAAGGGGCTGGGCGGCGCGGCGGCCCAGGGCCTGATGGACGCCCGCAACGGAGGCCCCTATATTTCCTGCGACGACCTGCAGACGCGCAGCGGCGTTTCCAAGGCGATCATCGATTCCCTGCGTCAGCTCGGCGCATTGGATGGTCTGGCCGAAACCAGCCAGATGAGACTGTTTTGAGGATATGTTCCCGTCTGCACGGACATATGCCGGGCGGCTTTTATCCGCGGATTCGTTTAAACGGCGTGATCTGCCGGTTTTTCTCCCTGTTTAAAAGCCGCCCGGCTTCGGGCGCGAAAAAGGTTGACAGCGCGCCTTTATTATGATACTATACTATCGCATTAGCGAACTAAAGCGATGTAAGGTGAGCCATCCAAGGCGTTTGGGTGGAATACCCTGCCGATGAGGGCAAAGTGGCCGATAGGGAGCCAGCTTACCGGCCAACAAAAAGCTTGCACACGAATAAAAGGATTTGAACGGAGGCAGCTATGAGAAAAAACCGGCGCATAACCCCGCAGGGGACGCGCGATTTGCTGTTTGAGGAATGTTTGGCCCGCCGCGAGGTGGAAAACCGGCTGAGTGATTTGTTTGTGCAGCGGGGCTTTTGCGAAGTGATGACCCCCGGCATTGAGTTTTACGACGTGGTACCGGGGGATAACGAAGCCATCCCGCCCGAAAGCGTCTATAAGCTGACCGATACCAAGGGACGGCTGCTGGTGCTGCGCCCCGATTCCACCATGCCCATCGCCCGGCTGACCGCCACCCGCCTGCAAAATGCACGGCTGCCCATCCGGCTGTACTACGCGCAGGATGTGTTCCGCCTCAACCAGGGTCTGTCTGGCCACAACGACCAGACCTTTCAGGCCGGGGTGGAGCTGATCGGCGCGGCAGGTGAACGGGCAGATCTGGATATTTTGTCCCTGGCGGCGCAGTCCCTGCGGGAATGTGTGGGGGATGATTTCCGGCTGGAAATCGGCCATGTGGGCGTGTTCCGCTCCCTGGTGGATCAGCTGGAGGTGGACGCCGAGACACGAGATGAGATCCGTTCGCTGGTGGAAAGCAAAAATTACGCGGCCCTCAGCGACCGGCTGGATACCCTTCCGGCGGATGAGACGGTGGCTGCCCTGCGGCGGCTTCCCCGTCTGTTCGGCGGGGAAGAGGTCCTCGAAGAAGCCCAGGCTTTCTGCCGTACCGATGCTTCCCGCCATGCTCTGGATACCCTCAAACGCCTCTACCAGGCTATGAAGGAATGCGGGCTTTCCGACAATGTGATGATCGATCTGGGGCTGGTGCATCCCCAGGAATACTATACCGGCGTCATCTTCCGCGGATATGTGGAGGGAAGCGGCGACACGGTGGTGTCGGGTGGACGGTACGATACCCTGCTGCGGCAGTTCGGCCCGGATCTGCCCGCCACCGGCTTTGGTGTGAACGTGGATTCGCTCACCAAGCTGTTGCTGGAACGGGGAAAAATCGACCCGGTCATCCCGCCGGAGGTTTTGGTTGCAGCCAAGGATGGCTGTGAAGCGCAGGCCCTTAAAAAGCTGGGAGAACTGGTGGAGGACGGTGTATTGTGCGAATTCAGCGTGTTTGATACCCTTGAAGGGTCGATGGACTATGCCCGCAGCCGCCGTATACCCAAGGTGATGGAAGTGGGCAGCGGCGATGTCAACGAATACGAAGTGTAAGGAGGACCGGGCATGAAACCAATCCGTATGGCCCTGACCAAGGGGCGTTTGGAAAAAGACACACTGGCCCTCTTTGACCGGATGGGGCTGGACACATCGGCGGTGCGGGATAAGGGCCGCCGCCTGATCCTGCCGGTGGGAGACCAGCTAGAGGTGGTGCTGGCCAAGGCGGCCGATGTGCTCACCTATGTGGAGCATGGGGTGTGCGACCTGGGCGTGGTGGGAAAAGATACCATTGCCGAAGGGGGCGGCAGCTTTTACGAGGTATTGGACTTGGGATTTGGCCGTTGCCGGTTTGCCCTGGCGGCGCCCAAGGAAAGCGATTTTTTTGCCGGATATACGGTTAAAACGGTGGCCTCCAAGTACCCCAATGTGACCCGCGCCTATTTTGATAAAAAGAACATGGATGTGCGGATCATCAAAATCGAAGGTTCGGTGGAACTGGCCCCTCTGCTGGGGCTGGCCGACGGGATTGTGGATATTGTGGAAACCGGTTCTACCTTAAAGGAAAACGGGTTGGCGGTGGTGGAGGAGGTCATGCCCATTTCCGCCCGCCTGATCGTGAACATGGCCTGTATGAAGCTGCGCAAGCGGGAGATTGAAGAGCTGATTGCGCAGATGGAAGGGCAATTGCAAAGGGGATGAACAACATGATTACCATGGTAAAGGCCGATGGAAAAGCGGAATATGAACTGCTGCGCCAGCTGGAACAGCGCAGCGGAGAGGTGGACCGGAAGGTAACGGCGTCGGTCACCGATATTCTGGAACAGGTCCGCACCCGCGGGGACGATGCCGTACGGGAGCTGACCGCCCGGTTTGACGGAGTGGATGCACCGGTGCGCTGCCTGGAACGTGAGGAGCTGAAAAAGCTGGCGGAGGGCTGCTCGCCCACCGTGTACGGCGCGCTGGAACGGGCCGCGGAGCAGATCGCCGATTTTCACAAGCGGCAGGTGCAGCAAAGCTGGCTGACCACCCGGCCGGACGGCACCATCCTGGGGCAGCGCATCCGGGGACTGGCCCGGGTGGGGATTTATGTGCCGGGAGGCACGGCGGCTTATCCGTCGTCGGTGCTGATGAATGCCATCCCCGCCCGCATCGCCGGAGTGGGGGAGATCGTCATGGTTACCCCGCCCCCCAAGGATGGCGGCTATAACGCCGATGTGCTGGCGGCCGCTTACATCGCGGGTGTGGATAAGGTGTATCTGTGCGGCGGCGCACAGGCGGTGGCCGCGCTGGCCTATGGCACCGCTACCATCCCGCGGGTAGACAAGATCGTCGGCCCCGGCAACATCTATGTGGCCACGGCCAAACGGCTGCTGTTCGGGCAGGTGGATATCGACATGATCGCCGGGCCCAGCGAGATCCTGATTCTGGCCGACGACACCGCCGACCCCACCTATCTGGCGGCGGACCTGATGTCCCAGGCCGAGCACGACGTGCTGGCCTCCGCCATTCTGCTCACCCCGTCCGAGAGGATCGCACGGGAAACGGTGGGTGAGCTGGAAAAACAGGTGGAATCCCTGCCCCGCAAAGAGATCATCCGCCGGTCCTTGGCTGACTACGGTGCGGTGATCGTCTGCCGGGACATGGATGAGGCGGTGGATTTTGCCAACCGCCTGGCCCCGGAACACCTGGAAGTGATGTGCGACCAGCCCATGGAATACATCGGCCGGTTGGATAACGCCGGGTCGGTGTTTTTGGGCAGATACTCGCCCGAACCGCTGGGCGACTACTATGCCGGGCCCAACCATGTGCTGCCCACCAGCGGTACGGCGCGGTTTTTCTCGCCCCTGTCGGTGGACAGCTTTGTGAAAAAATCCAGTTTTATCTATTACAACCGTCCGGCCCTGGAGGCTGCTCGGGACGATATTGTGGCGATTGCACAGGCCGAAGGGCTTCAGGCACACGCCCACTCCATCGAAGTGAGGTTTCAGTCATGAGCGGGTATACTCTGTGTCCCAAGGCGCAAAATCTTCAGCCTTACGACCCGGTCGAAGGGACATACCGGGTGCGGCTGGACGCCAACGAGTCCTTTTTGCTGCCCACCCTGGCCGACCGGAAAAAAATGGCCGAAGCCGCCGAAGAGGTGGCTTTTAATCGCTACCCCGACCCGTTGGCGAAGGATTTGTGCGCGGCCTTTGCCGGGCTGTACGGCATCGACCCGGCTCTGGTGACGGCCGGAAACGGCTCGGACGAGCTGATCTCGGTGATTTTTTCCACCTTTTTGCAAAAGGGGGAAAAGGTGCTTACTCTGGCGCCGGATTTTTCCATGTACCGGTTTTACGCCTCGCTGGCGGAAAATCCCTGTCTGGTGCTGCAAAAAGATGACAGCCTGTGCATTGATGTGGATCGGGTGATTCGCACCATTCGGGAAGAAGGGGTGCGGCTGTTGATTTTTTCCAATCCCTGCAATCCCACATCCGTGGGACTAAAGCGGGAGGATGTGCGGCGGATCATCCGGGAAACCGATGCGTTGGTCATTCTTGACGAAGCGTATATGGATTTTTGGGACCAGTCCCTTTTGGCGGAAGCGGGCGAGTATGAGAATCTCATCATCCTGCGCACCTGCTCCAAAATGTTGGGGATGGCGGCGCTGCGCTGCGGCTTTGCCGTGGCCTGTCCCACCCTCACCGGCATCCTGCGGGCGGCAAAATCCCCGTATAACGTCAACTCCGTCACCCAGGCCATGGCGGCGGTGGTGCTGCAAAATCCAGATTACCTGCGGGAATACCGCCCGCTGCTGATGGCTTCCCGCGATATGCTGCTGGAAGGCTTCCAGCTGCTGGAACAGGAAGGGCTGGTGGAACGGGTATATCCCACCTGCACCAATTTTGTGTTTGTAAAAACCCGGCAGGCTACCGCCATCTGGGAATTTTTAAAGGACCGGGGCATCATTGTGCGGCGTTTTGGGGAAGACTATCTGCGGATAACCGCCGGTACCCAGGCGGAAAACCAGGAGGTACTGGCCTGCACAGCGTTTTGGCTGCGGCAGGGAAAGGAGAGCGGAGCATGATGCGGGAAGGAAGCTATAGCCGGCAGACGCGGGAAACCTCCATCGACGCGGCCATCTGCCTGGATGGAGGCAATGTGGAGGTATCCACCGGAATCGGCTTTTTTGACCATATGCTGGAAGCGTTTGCGGTGCACGGCGGTTTTGGAATGACGGTGCGGGCCATGGGCGATTGGCATGTGGACGGCCACCACACGGTGGAGGATACCGGCATTGTGCTGGGCAAGGCCCTGGCACAGGCGCTTGGCGACAAAAGCTCCATCGCGCGGTTCGGCAGCTTTTTTGTGCCCATGGACGAGGCTTTGGCCTTTGCCGCCGTGGACGTGAGCGGGCGGCCCTTTTTGGTGCTGGACGCAGCCTTCCGGGAAGAGCGGGTAGGGGAATTCGACACCTGCCTGACATTGGAATTTTTCCGGGCACTGGCCTTCAACGCGGGCATCACCCTGCACATGAAGGTGGAATACGGCAGCAACGCGCACCACATGATCGAGGCGTTGTTCAAGGCGGCGGCACATGCCATACGCCTTGCCGTGGCCCCGGCACAGGGGTGCCTGTCCACCAAGGGATCGCTTGACTGAGGAGGAAAACCGGCATGGTGATTTTACCCGCCATTGACATCAAGGATGGACAGTGCGTCCGTCTGCTCAAAGGTGATTTTGATACCGTCCACCGGGTGGCCGAGGACCCGCTTGAAACGGCGCGGGGATTTGAGCGCGCCGGTGCGGGGTGGATACATATGGTGGACCTGGACGGCGCCAAGGAGGGCGGCCGCCGCAACCAGGCCATATTCGAAGCGGTTGCCCGCTCCACGTCGCTGAAGGTGGAGGTGGGCGGCGGCATCCGGGATATGGATACGCTGGAGGGCTATTTTGCATCCGGGATTTCCCGGTGCATCCTGGGTTCAGCCGCGCTGAAAAACCCGGAGCTGGTGCGCCGGGCAGTGGCGGAATACGGCCACCGCATCGCGGTGGGGATCGACGCGGTAAACGGTCTGGTCGCCACCGAAGGCTGGTTGGACGTGTCACAGGTTCACTATCTGGATTTGGCGCGGCAGATGGAAAAAATGGGGGTGCAGGTGCTGATCTTCACCGATATTTCCAAGGACGGCACCCTGCAGGGCCCCAACCTGTCCCAGCTGGCCGCGCTCCAGCAAGCCGTGAATTGCCAGGTGATCGCATCGGGGGGAATACGGGATATCGGGGATATCCGCGCCTGCCGCGATCAGGGTCTGTATGGGGCCATCTGCGGCAAATCGCTGTACAGCGGCACCCTGGATCTGGCCGGGGCCATCCGTGAAGGGGAGACCGCTATCGACCGGATGGACTTGGACAGCTATTTTGAAAAAGCCTCCTTGATTCCCGCTATTGTGCAGGAGCAGGCCACCGGTCAGGTGCTGATGCTCGCCTACATGAACCGGGTCTCCCTGCAAAAAACGCTGGAGACCGGCACCACCTGGTTTTGGAGCCGGTCGCGGCAGGAATACTGGAACAAAGGCGCCACCAGCGGCAACACGCAGCGGGTGGTATCGGTAACCGGGGACTGCGACCGGGATACCCTGCTGATTGAGGTGGTGCCGGCCGGACCGGCCTGCCACACCGGCGCACATTCCTGCTTTTTCAATACCCTGAAAAAAGGAGAGGAAAACAATGGATAACTGCATTCGGGAGGTCTACGCCACCATCCTTGACCGCCGGGATCATCCGGTGGAAAAATCCTATACCCATTATCTGTTTGAACAGGGGATCGACAAGATCCTGAAAAAGGTGGGGGAGGAAGCGGCGGAAACCATCATCGCCGCCAAGAACGGGAAAAAGGAGGATACGGTGGGGGAAATTGCCGACCTGGCCTATCACCTGCTTGTGATGATGGCGCAGCAGGGGATCACGCCGGAAGATGTGCGGGATGTTCTGGAGCAGCGCCATGGCAAGTCCGGCAATCTCAAACGATTCAAAACGGTGGATAAAAACACCTGATTCTTGGTTCCTTATGCTTTTAAGCGGTGGAGCTTGCGCCCGGCCGCCATTCATTCAATTTTTAAAGAGCAAAAAACAGAGGGGATCACCTCTTACAAAAAACCGTCCGTGCAGGAAAGCAACCTTTCCCGCACGGACGGTTTTCTCTTTTAAAAAGTTTATCCTGAGTGCTTTCCCGCCGGTGCCGGTCAAAACCATCCGGGCAACAGCGCTGGTTAATCAAACGGCATCTGTTTCGTCCTCGAGATTCTCTTGCTCCCCATAAAACTGCCGAGCCGTGTCCTCAAAAAAACGATGGGTCTCATCGCACAGGGACCTGGCACTTTTTCCGTCGGAAGGGATCGGTTCGCCGATGGTCATGATGAGGCGGGGACGCTTGCGGTCGGTCTGGTCAAAGGTGATCACCATGGGGACGACCGGTACACCGGCCCGCACTGCACAGACAAAACCACCGCGATGAAAGGGGCGAATCCCCTGATAATAGGGCCAAAGCGCGCTTTCAGCGCAGAAAAGCACCAGTTTACGGCGTTCCAGCAGATGGGTAACGATGCGCCTGAATTCTTTGACGCCGGATACCGTCCCTCCCAAAGGGATTCCGCCCAGCGCCCGCAGCAGAGAACCCGCCACCGGGATATCCATATTTTCTCCCAGGGTGACATAGCGAACCTTGCGGGTGCGGATAGCGCAGCCGCAGGCAATGGGAACATCCAGAAAATGGACATGGTTCAAAATCAGAACCGCCCCTTGCCCGCGGACCTTTTTTAAATTTTTTCGCCCCACGATCCGGTAGCGGCAATCCCATTTCGCCCAGATGGGCAGCAGCACCAGTGCCAGTCCCCGCAGGGCTACCGTATACAGCCGGTAAAGAGGCCCCCGCTTCTTGTGATAATAGGCATCGTCGATGACCGAGCGTTTCTTTTTCAGGGGCATGTGCAAAATATGCCGGTCGGGATCACGCGGGTATTGCCCCGTCATTGAAATCCCTCCTCGCGGTAATAGCGACGGGCATCGTTGAACATGGTTTCCATCCGGTCCATGCAGGTGTCGATGGAAAACTGGCGGGCATATTCCTGATAGCGCCGGGAAAGCGCCTCCTTTTCTTCGGGATGCTCGATCCAGTAATCGATCTGTTGGGCCAGGGAATGAGGATCACCCTGCCGGAACAGGTTGTGTTCGGTCAGAGCAAACTGGTTGGTGGCGGATTTTTTGCTGTCGGATATTACCGGCACCAGGCCGCAGGTAAACGCCTCGATGCAGGAAATCGCTTCGATCTCCGCGTCGGACGGGTGGACATACAAATCGCACATGTTGATAATATCGCATAGCTGGTCGGCAGGATAAAGTCCCATAATAGGCGGATACCGCAGCTGTTTTCCCATCTGCTCGATTGCCTGTCTGCGGGGACCGTTGCCGGCAAAAATCAACTGGATGCGGTCAGCATACCGGCTCTGTTCGGCCGCGTGGATCAGAATATCGTGCCGCTTTTCAGGGGAATACCGCCCCACAAACAGGATGCAGATGCGTCCCTGCCAGTCGGCAGGCCGCTCCACCAATTTGTGATGGAAGGTGGGGACTACCCCGTTTGAGATCACCCGTGCGTCCACCCGGTAACCGTTGGCTTCAAGCTGATCGGCAATAAAACGGCTGGGACAGTGGACAAAGTGGGTGTAGCGGTAAAAGCGGTTCCAGAACAACCGGTAGACAAAACGGTTGGGCAGGGAAGAATGGAGCAGGAAAATATGGCTGGTGATATTTTCCGGCTGGCAGTGAAAAGCGGTGGTGTAGGGGATCCCCATCTCCTTAGCCAAGCGCACTCCCACCTGACATACCTTGAAGGGCATGAGAAAATGCACCACATCGCAGCCCTCCATCCCCCGGCGCAGAAGTTCCTCATCCGGGCGGGCAAAGGTCACGCCGTTGCGTTCGATATAATGGCGGACAGCCGCCGGGATACGCCGCTTTTGCAGCGTGATGTATCCCGGTCCTTCGCCGGTGTAAGGCGAAATCACCGTCACCTCGTGGCCGCGCGCCCGCATATTTTCCACCAGCCGCCGGGCGGTGACACAGGTGCCGTTGTTGGTTTCTCCATAAACGTCGGTTACCAAGGCGATTTTCATTTGTTTCCCTCATCTCTGCAATGCCGCATCACACGACGTGTGAACAAAATATACGTCTTAATATTATGTCATATTTTTTTGTTTTTTGCAAGGTCCTACAGGTCCTCCGGGAAAAGCGTCCGGTTTATGGAAACAAATCCATGGCTGCAAGGGATAGTTCGTGAAAAAAGGGCCATCCTGATAACAAAAGAAAAAGTTTCTTGTTTTACGCACATTTTACAAAACTTTGCTTTTCCATTTTACCGGCGGCCGGTATCTTTGTTCATGGCAAGAGTAAAGAGCCTACATTAAAAAGTATCTGGAGGAATGACAGATGAGACAGACATGGAAACTGGCTGTAGTTGGCGTATCGCTTTTGGCGATGCTGACCGGTTGCTCGTCCACCGGCGGCGATGATTCGTCCACTGCCAGCGGCGACAGCAGCACGGCAAGCGATGCCGGTGACAACACTGCGATGAGCGGGGCCATTTCGGTTATTTCCCGTGAGGAAGGTTCCGGTACCCGCAGCGCTTTCATCGAGCTGTTTGGCATTGAAGAAGAGGATGCCAACGGTGAAAAGGTTGACAACACCACCGAAGAAGCCGTCACCACCAATAACACTGCGGCGATGATCACCAACGTCAGCGGCAACCCCAACGCGATTGGCTACGTTTCGCTGGGTTCCCTCAACGACACGGTCAAGGCTGTGAAAATCGACGGCAACGAAGCCACTGCCGAGAATGTGAAAGCCGGTACCTACAAAGTTTCCCGTCCCTTTAACATCGTTACCAAGACCGACGGCGTCAGCGAACTCGCTCAGGATTTCATCAACTACATCATGAGCACGGATGGCCAGGCCATTGTGGAAGAAGAGGGCTATGTCCCGATGGACACCACCACGGAGTATTCCAGCAACGGCGCCACCGGTACCCTGACGGTAGGCGGTTCCTCTTCCGTCTCTCCGCTGATGGAGAAACTGGCTGAGGCGTATGAGGCGGCCAACGCGGACGCAGACGTTCAGATCCAGACCACCGACTCCACCACCGGTGTGACCTCCACCATCGACGGTTCCTATGACATCGGCATGGCTTCCCGCGCTGTGAAGGACGAAGAAGTCAGCCAGGGCGTCACCGGCACCCAGATCGCCATCGACGGTGTGGCCGTGATCGTCAACAACGAGAACACCATGGACGATCTGACCTCTGACCAGGTTAAGAACATCTTCACCGGTTCTGTCACCGATTGGTCCGAAGTTGCCTGATAAAACCTGAACCCCTGTTTATCCATATAAAGGAAAACGGCCCGTAACAAGGCCGTTTTCCTTTGATTGGGAGGAATAAAAAGTACATGAAGAAGATTAAAGAACCACTGATGCACGGCGTTTTTGTGGTAGCTGCCTGCGCATCCATTTGTGCGGTGGCTCTGATCTGCGTTTTCCTGTTTGCCAACGGCATCCCCGCCATGCAAAAGGTGGGCGTGTTTGACTTCCTGCTGGGCACTAAATGGAGACCCGGCAACGATATTTATGGCATCCTTCCCATGATCGTCGGCAGCTTGTACATCACGGCCGGCGCTATTATCATAGGGGTGCCCATCGGCATCCTGTCGGCCGTGTTTTTGGCCAAATTCTGTCCCAAACCCCTTTACCGTATTCTCAAGCCGGCGGTGGAACTGCTGGCGGGTATCCCGTCGGTCGTTTACGGCTTTTTCGGCCTGGTGGTGCTGGTCCCCTTTGTGCGGGATCATTTTGGTGGCGACGGCAGCAGCATCCTCACCGCCTCCCTTCTGCTGGGATTGATGATCCTGCCCACCATCATCACCGTGTCGGAATCTTCCATCCGCGCCGTCCCGGAAAGCTATTACGAGGGTGGCCTCGCGCTGGGCGCCACCCATGAGCGCAGTGTCTTTTTCGCCACCCTGCCGGCAGCCAAGTCCGGTATCATGGCGGGGGTCATCCTGGGGATCGGCCGCGCTATCGGTGAGACCATGGCCGTTATCCTGGTGGCGGGCAACCAGCCCCGCATCACCGGGGACTTGCTCAAGGGCATCCGCACCATGACCACCAACATCGTTTTGGAGATGGGTTATGCATCCGGTCTGCACCGGGAAATGCTGATTGCAACCGGCGTCGTGCTGTTTGTCTTTATCCTCATCATCAACCTGCTCTTCTCCGTCATCAACAGAAAGAAGGGGTGAGGATATGGAACAAATCAAAGCCATCAACCGGCAGACGTTGGGCGAAAAGCTTGCTTCCTATAAACGCCACCCTCTGTCTCTGGTACTGCTGATTCTGGTCATCCTGGCCATTGTCATCACCGGGGCGGCGCTGTTGCTGCTTATCGGATATATTTTGGTAAAAGGCGTGCCCTATCTCACGCCGGATCTGTTTTCTTTGACCTATACCAGCGAAAACGTTTCCATCATGCCGGCGCTTGTAAACACCCTCATCATGACGGTGATGGCCCTTATCCTCGCTGCGCCATTGGGCATCTTTTCCGCCATCTATCTGGTGGAATATGCGGGCAGGGGAAATGTGCTGGTCAAGATCGTGCGTGTTACCGCTGAGACGCTGTCCGGTATCCCCTCCATTGTATACGGCCTGTTCGGTATGCTGTTTTTTGTCAATGCGCTGGACTGGGGCTATTCCTTCCTGTCGGGCGCGTTTACATTGGCCATCATGATCCTGCCCCTCATCATGCGCACCACCGAGGAAGCGTTGCGCTCTGTCCCGGACTCCTACCGGGAGGGCAGTTTCGGCCTGGGCGCGGGACGGCTGCGCACCGTGTTCAAAATCGTGCTCCCCTCCGCTGTACCGGGCATCCTGGCCGGGATCATCTTGGCCATCGGGCGTGTGGTGGGGGAGTCCGCCGCGCTGTTGTATACAGCGGGCAGCGTGGCCGATTATCCCAAAGCCATGATGCACACCGGAAACGGCTTTCTGGACGCGCTGTCCGCATTCCTGTCGTCCGGGCGTACCATGTCGGTGCACATGTATGTGCTTTCCAGTGAGGCGTTGAACGTGGAGCAGGCCTATGCTACCGCGGTGGTGCTGCTGATCGTGGTTATCGGTATCAACGCGCTTTCCAGCCTGATCGCCAAGAAAATAGCAAAGGGATGACGATATGAACAAGTTTACCATTGAACATCTGGATTTATATTACGACAAATTTCAGGCGCTCAAGGATGTGAACCTGAATTTGGAGGCCAACCGCATCACCGCCTTCATCGGCCCGTCCGGCTGCGGTAAATCCACCCTGCTGAAATCCCTCAACCGCATGAACGATCTGGTGGAGGGCTGCCGCATCACCGGCAAGGTGGAGCTGGACGGGGAGGATATCTACGGCAAAATGGACATCAACCACCTGCGCAAACGGGTGGGCATGGTGTTCCAAAAACCCAATCCTTTTCCCATGAGCGTATATGACAACATCGCCTTTGGTCCCCGCACCCACGGCATCCGCAGCCGTTCCAAGCTGGATGAAATCGTGGAAAAGTCCCTGCGCAACGCGGCGATCTGGGATGAAGTGAAGGATCGTCTGAAAAAGAGTGCGCTCGGGCTTTCGGGCGGCCAGCAGCAGCGCCTGTGCATTGCGCGGGCACTGGCGGTGGAGCCGGAGGTCCTGCTCATGGACGAACCCACCAGCGCTCTCGACCCCATCTCCACCTCCAAGATCGAAGATCTTGCCGTGGAGCTAAAAAACGAGTATACTATCATCATGGTGACGCATAATATGCAGCAGGCGGCGCGTATTTCCGATAAAACAGCCTTCTTCCTGCTGGGAGAAATGGTGGAATACGGGGATACGGAAAAAATCTTTTCCCTGCCGCAGGACAAGCGTACCGAAGAATATATCACGGGGAGGTTTGGCTAATATGCGCAACCGGTTCGACCGTCAGCTTGAGCGGCTGAATACCGAGCTGACCGAAATGGGCGAACTCATTGAAAGCGCCATCGACGGCGCGGTATCCTCTCTCACCAAGCGCTCAGAGGAGCAGGTAAGGGTGACCGAGCTGATTGAAAAAGACATCAACCAGAAGGAAAGCGACATCGAAAGCCTGTGCCTTAAGTTGCTGCTGCAGCAGCAGCCGGTGGCCAGCGACTTGCGCCTGATCTCGGCCGCACTGAAGATGATCACCGATATGGAGCGTATCGGCGACCAGGCGGCGGATATCGCCGATCTCAGCCTGTTTATGGCGGGCGAGGTGCCGGACGAGCGGATGAAACTCCTGATGAAAATGGCGGATGAAACCACCGATATGGTGCAAAAGAGCGTGCAGGCCTTTGTGAATCGGGATATGGACCTGGCAGAGAAGGTCTGTGACCAGGACGACGTTGTCGACGACCTGTTCACCCAGGTCAAAAAGGACATCATCGCCTGGATCCGGAAGGACACCGATACCGGTGAGCTGGCCATGGATTTGCTCATGGTGGCCAAGTACTTTGAACGCATCGGTGACCATGCCGTCAACCTGGCGGAATGGGTCGTGTTTTCCATCACCGGCCAGCACAAGCATGAGGATATGTTCTAATCCTCTTTCATATGAACCCGTGGGGCTTGGGTGTGCAATTGCACACCCAAGCCCCTTTTGTTGATTCCCGAAATTAACAAAAACAGCCGTCCCGGTAGGGACGGCTGTGATGGTGACCCATCGGAGATTCGAACTCCGGACACCCTGATTAAAAGTCAGGTGCTCTGCCAGCTGAGCTAATGAGTCATATCGTAAAATTCGTTGCTAAAATATTATATCCAAAGTGAGTATAAAAGTCAAGGAAAATATAACAAAATTTGCTATTCGACTTTTTGACCAAACATAAGCAAAACACATTTTTAAAATAAGGTTGAAATGTCGAGAAATGACAAGCGAAATTCTGTCCCTCTGTGGTGGATTCGCCATTTTCCGTTGGATAAGCCGCCTATAATGAAAACTACAGTCACAGGGAGGTGGGGCGGATGCCTGTCATATACATAGATGTTCTGCTGGCGGTAAATCTGCTGATCGATTTTTTGCTGTTGTCGGCAACGGCATATCTGCTCCATGTCCCGGCAAAGCGCTGGCGAACCGTAGTTGGCGCGGTATGTGGCGCGCTGTGCTCGTGTATTATCTTTTTGCCACCGCTGCCACTGGTGGCAACAGTGGGGATCAAACTGGCCGCTGCCGCTGGAATCATCCGCATTTCGTTCCCCTGGAGGGGAGCGGCCCCTTACTTTAAGCAGATGATGGTCTTTTTTGTGGTTTCCACTGTGTTTGCAGGGGTGGCGTTCGGACTTTGGGTGGCCTTTGTTCCGCAGGGAATGGCCGTCATAAATGGCGTTGTATACTACGATGTTCCGCCGCTGTTACTGGTCTTTTTCAGCGTGGTCAGTTATGGCCTTTTACGATTATATGACCGGTATATGCGCAAAAAAGCGCCCCGGCAGGGGATATACCGTTTGAAAATCGACGGAGGAGCGGGGATGACGGAAATCAATGCTCTGTACGATACGGGTCATCATATAACGGAACAGTTTTCAGGAAGTCCGGTCGTCATTGTCCATTATGACGCACTCAAATCCAGCCTACCTGCCAATTTGCAGCAATCGCTGCTGCTGATGATGGATGGAAAAAGCGATGAGCTGTCTTCCCATGCGGCGCTCAAAAGCCGGATGCGGTTGATCCCGTTCCATTCCATGGGCGGCGCAGGGCTTCTTCCCGCATTCCGTCCGGTGGGAATGTGGCTATCGGACGGGGCGGGGCATACGGTGGATATCGGTGGAGCCTACGTGGCAGTCAGCCGCCGCTTGAAAAGCCGGGAATATCAGGCGCTTATCGGCAGCGACCTTACGGATATGCTGAATACAAAACAAGGGGGAACCTCTCATGAATATTCCTGTACGGCGGGATAGAAGAATGAAGTGGCTGCGAAAGCTCCGGCTATGGCTGCACCGGCTGTGGTATGGCAAGGCAGACGAAGTGTATTATATCAATGGTTCTGCCGCGTTGCCCCCGCCTCTGACAGGAGAGGAAGAGGCCGAAGCATTGGCCCGTATTGAGCAGGGAGATCCCAAAGCACGGGAACTGCTCATCACCCATAACCTGCGGCTGGTGGTCTATATCGCCCGTAAGTTTGAAAGCTCAGGTGTGGGAATCGAAGATCTCATTTCCATCGGTACAATCGGACTTATTAAAGCGGTCAATACTTTCTGTCCATCCCGTAAGATCAAGTTGGCCACCTATTCCTCCCGATGTATTGAAAACGAAATTCTCATGTATCTGCGTAAAAACACCCAGCTTCGCAATGAAATGTCCATTGAGGAACCCCTTAATGTGGACTGGGATGGCAACGAACTGCTGCTGTCCGATATTTTGGGGAGCGACCCGGATATTGTCAACCGCGGTATCGAGCAGGAGGCGGAGCGGGATCTGCTGTTGGAATGCGTATCCCATCTGTCGCCTCGGGAGCAGACCATCATGAAACTGCGGTTTGGTATCGGCGGTAACCGCGAGCATACCCAAAAGGAAGTGGCGGATCTATTGGGTATTTCCCAGTCCTACATTTCCCGGTTGGAAAAAAAGATTATTCGCCGGCTGAAAAATGATATTGAACGGGTTTTGGAATAAAAGTTCTACCGATTTTCTGATTATCTTGGCACCACTTCGCAAATGTCGGAATTGCTTGGAATATCAAGCATTTCCGGCATTTTGCGTTTCGGAAGATACCCCGCATATCATGGCATATCGGAGCCTCATTTGGCGGTCAAAAGTAGTAAAAGCGTAGTAGAAAACCGGCCTTACTACTAAGCCGCCAGCTTGTCCATCGCCGCCTTCGCAGAGGCGTAATCCGCATGAGCGTAATAGTTCAGCGTCATGGTGATGTTGGAATGTCCCATGATGTATTGCAGGTCTTTGGGGTTCATTCCAGCCTGGGCAAGCCGAGTGCAGAAAGTGTGCCGCATGGTATGGGGCGTGATGTTCGGCAGCGCCTCATCAGGCTTGTGGTGCTTGTTGTACTTCCTGACAAGCCCCTGGAACATGCTCTCGTAGCAGGACGCCGTTTTGGGAAGGCCGCTTTGGTTGAGAAACAGGAAGTTGGTGTACCCCCCGATATTGACCGGGGCGGCCTTGCCCCTGTTCTTCACAGCCCGCTTCAATGCCTGGTAGACCTTCTCGCTCATGGGGATTTGCCGCACGCCATTCTTGGTCTTGGGCGCGTCCACATAGTAGCCGAGCTCGCTGTCCCGCAGAAGCTGGTGGTCCACATCGATCCGGCGGTTCTCAAAATCCAGATCCACCGTCAGGCCGCACAGCTCGGAGACGCGGAGGCCGGTCCCCAGCAGGACGATGATCTCGTCGCAATACTTCCGGTAGACCGGGTCGCTGCCGGCAAAGGCCAGGAGACGGTCCTCCTGTTCCTGGGTCAGCGCGACTTTTTCCTCCGTGTCATCCTCCAGGACCGTGTCCATAGCGAAGTTAAACGGGTTTTTTCGGATGCAGTCATCCTCAATCGCCGTGTAAAAGGCCGCTTTCAAAGACCGTTTCCAGTTGTTGATGGTCTTGTAGGCATAACCCTTCTCGCTCATCCTGATGGCCCATTCCTTGGCGTCCGAGAGCTTCACCGTGTCAATGCTTCGGGAGCCCAAAGGGTCGCTTTTCAGAACGGACATCAGATATTCCCGGCCCTTCTCGGTGCTCCGCTTGACATTCTTCCGATGGCTGTTCTGACGGGCATAAAGCTGGCAGACCGTCATCTTCTTGCCGATGGTGTCAATCCCATCGTTCAGGTCTCGCAGGATCTCCTTGACCTTCTCACGGAGCGAGATGTCATCCCGCTTTCCCGTAGGGGTCTTGTCGGTGGGGACCAGTTTCCAGGCATACACGAATTGAGTCTTTCCGCAGGCGTCCGTGTACTTGTAAGCGTATCTTCCGTCTTTTCTCTGGCTCTCTCCAGTTCTTAAAATTCGACCTTTGCTATCGCGTCTTTTCTCTGACATGATGTAAAGCTCCCTTCCATCGCTGGAATGAGCCTCGATACGCTATACATATTATACCGCGCCCTGGGCCCATTGTCAGCCGGCTTCGTCAAATAACCTCCAGCTCGTCGATGACTTTCTCAAACTGCTTGCGCTTAATCTGGAGGCGGTTGCCGTTCATAATGAGCCAGTTGGCATCAGGGTTTTCCTCGGCTAACCTACGGAGCTTCTTTTCCCCAATGCGAAAATATCTGGACGCCTCCTCAATGGAAAGCGTGTATTTTTGCCAGATAGGAATATCGTTCGTGTTCAAATACAACACCTCCTAAAAATTTGCGCGTCCCCTTCAAGAGGACGGTGTTGCAAAGAATAAGAGGCAGAAAACGGATGGCCGCCGGCTGCGGCTCCACGGGAATTTCACCCCGGCCCATGCTGATGGGTGCGGCGCACGATGCTTTGCGGGCGTCCAATGCGCGAGTCTCATTATCCTGTCTGCGCGTCCTCGCCCACAGGCTGCCACACCTGCTTCACGGCTTGGTGTTCATCGCTCTTCTGTTTGGTAGGGGTCCCGTCCTGCGGACTTGCAACAGGGTCATGGCGCACCGGCCGACCGGCTCGACGCAGACAGATCGTATCCGTCTGCCTTATACTGCGCCGGAGGCCTCCCGCCGGGCTTTCTTTGTCAAGGAGCTATACGGGGACGCCGCGTGGAAAGGGGGAAAACACGCAGCGCCCGGCCCTGGGTCAGTTTAGATTAAAGCCCAGGATGGAGATAATCAGCTTCGTTTCCAGCCGCCGGCGCAAATCTTCATCTACCTGGGGACGAGGAAAACCGTCAAGGTCATAGCTTGTCCTCGTAGACAGCGCGGCGATGTAGCCGGAATAGTGCCGGACTACCCGGTTCACCGCTTCGGGGTTGCCCCCGACAGCGGCGGCGATCACCGGATAAGGGATCAGCGACGCCCGCGTGCACGCAGATTTAATCATCCGCTTCACCTCCCATCAGCTCCTTCAGCAGCCGATAGGCTTTCTGCCTGCGGGTGTTGACCGTCCGGCGGGCCATGTTCATGTACTCGGCGATCTCGCGGTCTGCCATGTCCAGGAACCAGTACATCAGGAACTGTCTCTTATACACATCTGACGCTGCCGACGATAAGGCTCGTGTAG
>ENA-UALL01000039-UALL01000039.1-human-gut-metagenome-genome-assembly--contig:-NODE-39-length-81181-cov-6.918411_pt1 | contig 81181 bp, 65 predicted proteins | sample MGYA00243699_ERZ654466 | MGnify/ENA primary metagenome ERZ654466 (study PRJEB26926, sample SAMN06164635) | human gut metagenome | biome: ENVO:00009003; feature: ENVO:2100002; material: ENVO:00002003...
GAGATGCTCAGGAGTCTCGTGGGCTCGGAGATGTGTATAAGAGACAGCAATTACACCGTGTGGGCAACCTATACCAGCCTGGCTTCGGCGGTTCTGGGTATCTGGCTGTCCTGTTCCGGCCGGCCGCTTTCGGGTATCATCTGCTTAATTGTTTCGGGCTTTTGCGATGCCTTTGACGGCCGCATCGCCCGCACCCGCACAAACAGCACCGAGCAGGAAAAGCGCTTTGGCATCCAGCTGGATTCCCTGTGCGATCTGGTCTGCTTCGGGGTGCTTCCGGTCGCCATTGGATTTTCGGCCGGCCTGCGCGAATGGTACTATGTGCCGGTGTTTCTGCTGTATATCCTGGGCGCCCTGATTCGCCTGGCCTATTTCAACGTGATGGCCGAAGAGCGCCACGCCCATCCCGGGCAAAAATGCACCGGGTATCTGGGCCTGCCGGTCACCTCCACAGCCTTGATTCTGCCGGCGGTCTATCTGCTGCGCAGCTTTGTCCCGGCGGAGGTGTTTCCCGCTGTTTATGCCGCAGCCCTGCTGCTGATCGCCGCTGCGTTCGTGATAAAATTCCATGTTCCCAAGCCCCACCTGAAAGCCATCCTGGCCATGCTGGGTGTGGGCCTGGTGGAACTGATTGTGCTGCTGATATTTGGGAAGTGATAAAATGTCCGGATTGCTAAAAGCGCCGGTAACCGGCGACCCCAAGCCGACGGTTGCCGTGCAGGATGCAAAAGGCGGTGTGCTGGCTTTTTTGTACGGCACCCTGCCCGGCCGTATGCTGTTAAAACCGCTCACCCGCCCGGCGTTTTCCCGGCTGGCGGGCGTGGTCTTAAACAGCCGGCTTTCCTCGCTGGCAGTGAAACCCTTTGCCCGGCGGCACGGCATCCGCCTGTCCGATTATGAACCGGTGTCCTACCGCTCCTACAATGAATTTTTTACCCGCCGTATCCGGCCCCAGCTCCGTCCCATCGACCGGGACCCCACCCATCTCATCAGTCCCTGCGACTGCAAGCTGTCGGCCTATCCCATCGACGAAAACAGCCGTTTTGAGATCAAGCACTCCTCCTATACGGTACCGGAACTGCTGAGGGGTGACCCCATTGCGCAGGAATACCGGGGCGGCACCTGCCTGATCTGCCGTTTGACGGTGGATGACTATCACCGGTATTGTTATCTTGACGACGGCTGGAAAGAGGACAACCATTTTCTGCCAGGCGAGCTGCACACCGTCCAGCCCATCGCTTTGGACCATGTCAACATCTACAAACGCAACTGCCGGGAATATACGGTCCTGCACACGGCGCATTTCGGCGATGTGGTGCAGATCGAGGTGGGCGCCCTGATGGTGGGCAAGATCCGCAACCACCATGGCCCGGCGAGTTTTGGACGCGGGCAGGAAAAGGGCTTCTTTGAATTCGGCGGCTCCACCATCGTGCTGCTGCTCAAAAAGGACGCGGCTGCCATAGACGCGGATATTCTGAAAAACACCCGTCTCCATCTGGAAACCATTGTCCGCATGGGCCAGAAGATTGGCACACAACTTTAAAAAGCCATGACAGGGGGCTGTCTCAAAATGTATTTTCACGCATTTTGAGACAGCCTCTTTGCTGTTCGCCCTTGCTTTTTGCTGCGGCGTTTTATACAATAGAGAAAATCAGACAAGGAGGGGATTCCCCTTGAAAATCGCATATGGCTTATATCCCGGCATGGTGCTGCAGCGGGAAGGTGATCTTTGCCGCGTCCGGTTTGCCCTAAAAGATGCCTGCGGGCCGGTCACCGTCATTGTGCCCCATGGCCGTCTGGAAGAAATCGGGCCCGACAACGGGTATCGCTGCTTTTGGCTGACCGGTGTGCCGGTCGGCGGGCCCTATACCCTGACCCTGTCGGACGAAAAGGACAGCCTTACCCTGCACGATCTGTATGTGGGGGACGTCTGGCTGCTGGGCGGCCAATCCAACATGGAAGGGGTCGGCTATTACCGCGACATTGCCGGTGAAGTTTGCCAACGGCCCGAACTGCGCCAGTTTTCGTTTGACAATGCCCACTGGGAGCTGGCCGAACCGCGGCTGCACCGCGGTTGGCTGAGCCCGGAACCCTATATGCAGGAGCACTTCGCCGGACATGGCGGCGTGCACGAGCGGGGGGTGGGGCCCGGCTTCTTCTTTGCACAGGAGATGTACCGCCGCACCGGCGTCCCCCAGGGGCTGATCCCCTGTGCGCTGGGTGGTTCCAACCTGGGCCAATGGGACCCGGAAGGTTCGTCCGACGGCTACCAGTTCTATCAAATGACCATGACCCGGTTCAAGCTGTGCGGCTCGCATGTCCGGGGGCTGTTCTGGTACCAGGGCTGCGCCGAGGCGAACCCGGACGGCGTGCGGCTGTTTACCGGGCGGATGCAGCGGCTGTTCGATGCCTTCCGGCGGGATACCGGCAATCCCGCCCTGCCCATTGTGCAGGTGCAGATCGGCCGGTTTACCAATACCCCTCCGGCCGAAGACCGGCATTGGAGCGGGATACGCGAGCAGCAGCGCCGCCTGACGCAGGAGATCCCCCATCTGGATACGGTGGCGGTGACCGATGCGGAATATGCCGACGGCATCCACCTGCAGGCGCGCTACCAGATGAAGCTGGGCAAAAACGCCGCCGAAAGCATGTTCCGGCTCTGCTTTGACCCCCAGGAGCGGGCCTCCCTGCCCGCGCCGTCGCTGGCCTCCATCCGCGTTGTGCGGCTGGACGACTTTGGGGAAGCGCTGGCCGCCCGCTTTGACAACATCCACGGCGGTCTCATCTCCCCCGGTGTCCCGTCCGGCTTTGCCCTGTCCCGCTCCCCGGATAAAATCGATACCTACAGCATCTTCCGCCTGGAGCTGGCGGCCAATACCGTGTTCATCCGGCACGAATCCCCCGAAAATGCGCTGCGAGACATGTACCTTTCCTATTATTTCGGCAATGGGGCCTATGCCAACATCACCGATATGGCCGGCCGCCCCCTGCCCGCCTTCGGCCCGCTGAAGCTGGGAGACTGGCTGCAATAAAAATTCCCGTGCTGACAGAAGGACTTGGTAACCCAAGTTCCAATGGCCATCCTATCCTGAACATGTCAAAAGCCCACCTGCCCTACAGAGTCAGGTGGGCTTGGTCGTTTTATATGCCGGATGTCCGCTTTGCCATACCGAAATGGTCAGCCCATCCACAGCAAGAATATTTTGCTGTGGATGGGCTTTCAGGCATCTGGGTGCCACGCTTACAGTTCCAGCCCCTCGTAGTTTTCGTTGAGGATCTGGCAGGAGCGGGACATCTTTTCTTGTTCTTCTTCAGTGATGGCCAGTTCCAGCACCCGTTCGATTCCCTGCCGGTTGACAATGCAGGGAACCCCCACGAACACATCCTTTTGACCGTATTCTCCCCGCAGGCGGGCGGATACGGTGAGCACACTGCTTTCATTGGAGAGGATAGCGCGGGCAATGCGGGTCATGGCCATGCCGATGCCGTAATAGGTGGCTTTTTTCGCTTCAATGATTTTCTGTGCGGCGTCCCGCACTTCGGTGGAGATGGTCTCCAGGTCCTCCAACTCATACCGGTTATGGGGAGACCGGCAGATATCCAGCACCGAACGGGTGGCCAGCATGGCCTGGGACCAGGGGACAAATTCGCTGTCGCCGTGTTCCCCCATGACATAGGCGTGCATGTTGCGGGCGTCCACCCCGAAATAATCCCCCAGCAGGTAACGCAGGCGGGCGGTGTCCAGTGTGGTGCCGGTGCCCAGCACCCGGTTGGCGTTGAACCCGGACAGCTCATAGGTGACGCGGGTCATGATGTCCACCGGATTGGTGGCCACCAAAAAGATACCGCCAAATCCGGACGCCACCACCGGTTCCACAATGGAGCGAAACACCTGGGTGTTGCGTTGCAGCAGCTGCAGGCGGGACTCTCCCGGCTTCTGATTGACCCCGGCGCAGATGGCCACGATATCCGCATCGGCGCAGTCCTCGTATCCCCCGGCGGAGATCTTCATGGATGTACCCGAAAAGGCCAGCCCGTGGTTTAAGTCCATGGCTTCGCCGTTGGCCCTTTTGCGGTCGATATCCACCAGCACCAGTTCGTCACAGATATGCTGGTTGAGCGCCGCATAAGCAAAGCTCATCCCCACCATGCCGGTGCCCACCAGCACGATTTTGCGGCTGTTGTTCATAATACCTGCCTCCTTTTTGGTCGCGTTTATTCTGTTCTTATAGTATACCGCATTTTTTGTAAAATTGCTCGCTGCAATTAGAATATTTTTACAGCCGGCGCAGGGATTGCCAATCCGGGCGGGATCGTGTACACTTTGAGCAGGGCGTTAATCCGTTCCCGTGAGGGGGTGGAAGATACCACGAAAAGGAGATCGATCATGATGAAAAGCATTTATGACGATGCCTCGTTTTTTGAAGACTATGCGCGCATGGCCCGTTCCCGGCAGGGACTGGACGGCGCGGGAGAGTGGCACGAGCTGCAAAAGCTGCTGCCGGATTTTTCCGAAAAGCGTGTGCTGGACTTGGGCTGTGGCTACGGCTGGCACTGCCGCTACGCGGCTGAGCACGGAGCCAAGTCCGTGCTGGGTATCGACCTTTCGGAAAAAATGCTGACCGTTGCCCGGCAAAAAAGCGCCGCATCCATGGTGGAATACCGGCAGGTGGCAATTGAGGATTTCGACTATCCAAAAGAGGCGTTCGATGTGGTGCTCAGTTCCCTGGCCCTGCATTATGTCGCATCCTTTTCAGATGTCTGCGCCAAGGTGGCGCGCTGCCTGGTTTTGGGAGGGGATTTTGTCTTTTCGGTGGAGCATCCTATTTTTACGGCTTACGGCACCCAGGACTGGATATACGACGGGCAGGGCAACGCCCTGTATTGGCCGGTGGACCGGTATTTTGACGAATCCTCCCGGCAAGCGATATTTTTGGGCCATCGGGTGGAAAAGCAGCACAGGACCCTGACCACCTATTTAAATGAGCCTTTGCGGCATGGGCTGGCCATTACCCATGTGGTGGAACCGCAGCCTGACGAGCGGATGCGGCATCTTGTGGAAATGCGGGATGAACTCCGGCGGCCCATGATGCTGCTGGTGGCGGCCAAAAAGGTGAAATGATCAACACCATACCAAACAGCAGGAGGCGGCGTACCCGGTAAGGGATACGTCGCCTCTTGCTGTCAACCGTATTCTTTTTGGGGGAACAGTCGGGCGCACAGGGGCTTTGTCACGCCTGCCGCCGGTGCTCCTTCTGGTTTTTGATGACCTTGAGCCGGAAAAAGTCCTCCCGCTCCTTCTCCTCCAGAGAGTCGGAAATGAACTTCACGGTGGAGGTGAGCCGGGGGATGATGATATTTTTCAGGGCATTGGCCCGTTTTTGCGTTTTGTTCACCGCCGTGGCCAGACGGTAGACGCTGTTTTCCACCTCGGCCAGCTCGGCGGTCAGCTTTTTCACCCGGTCAAACTGGATATACGCCTCGTCCACCAGGGAACTGGTGAGCATAAACCCGTAAGGGATCTTGATGGGCTCCGATTTCAGCGACACCATGGGAATATCCACCCCCATGACGCTGCGGGAAGAGAGCTGCAACCCCTTTTCCACCGGGACCGAGGCCGCGATGTCGGCGCACACACCGTGCGCCACATTGGCCCGCTGCAGCGCCAGGTATGCCTGCGCATAGCCGGTATCGATCTGCGTCTGGAGAACAGCCGCGCGGTCGATCAGCGCCATCATTTCCCGCACAATGACATTGCGCTTGCGGTCCAGCAGATCAAAACCCAGCATCGCCAGGTCCAGCGATTTTTTTGTGTTGATGAGATTGCCTTTGGTGGGAAACACCTGGTCAGCCATCGTGCGTCACCTCTTTTCTCCGGCAGGGCATCAGGTCGCGTCCGCCTGCGCCTGTTCCTGCTCCTGTTTTCCGGCCGCCACCGGGTCCACCACTTCGGGTTCGGGGCGGTAATGCTCCTCAATGAGCTTGTCGTCCATCCGGTCGAGTTCTTCCCGCGGCAGGGTGGACAGCAGCCGCCAGCCAAGGTCCAGGGTCTGGTCGATGGTGCGGTTGACGTTCTCCCCCTGACGGATGAACTCCTCGTCAAACCGGCGGCCAAAGGCCATCAGCTTTTTGTCGGAGGGAGAAAGCTCCTCCTCACCGATAACCGACGCCAGCGACCGGGCGTCCTGCACCCGGGCATAGCAGGCGAACAGCTGGTTGGCCACCGCCGAATGGTCGGCACGGGTATACCCCTCGCCGATGCCGTCCTTCATCAGGCGGGACAGGGAGGGCAGCGCCGCCACCGGCGGGTAGATGCCGTTGTTGTCCAGGGAACGGTCCAGCACGATCTGCCCTTCGGTGATGTATCCGGTCAGGTCGGGGATGGGGTGGGTGATGTCGTCGTTGGGCATGGTGAGGATGGGGATCTGTGTCACCGAACCGGTGCTCCCCTTAATCATGCCCGCCCGCTCATACAGGGAGGCAAGGTCGGAGTACAGATACCCGGGATAGCCCTTTCGGCCCGGGATCTCGCCCTTGGAGGAGGAGAACTCGCGGCAGGCCTCCGCGTAGGAGGTCATGTCCGTCATAATCACCAGGATGTGCATGTTGCAGTCAAACGCGAGGTATTCAGCCGCTGTCAGGGCACAGCGGGGGGTGAGGATACGCTCGATGACCGGGTCGTTGGACAGGTTGAGGAACATGGCCACCCGGCCCAGCACCCCGCTGCTTTCAAAATCCCGCCGGAAATAATCCGCCACGTCGCTGGTAACCCCCATGGCGGCAAACACCACGGCAAAGTCCTGCCCTTTCTGGTCGGCAATCTTAGCCTGCCGCACGATCTGGGCGGCCAGCTCATTGTGCCGCATGCCCGATCCGGAAAAGATGGGCAGCTTCTGGCCGCGGATGAGCGTCATCAGGCAGTCGATGGAGGAAATGCCGGTGGCAATGTAGTCGCGGGGATAGACACGGGAAACCGGATTGATGGCCGAGCCGTTGATATCCCGCGAGGTTTCGCAGAAAATATCCCCCAGGCCGTCGATGGGGCGGCCCGCCCCGTCAAAGATGCGGCCCAGCAGTTCGGGCGACAGCGCCATCTCCACCGGATGCCCCTCCAGCCGGGTACGGGTGTTGTCCAGAGAAATGCCGGTGGTGCCTTCAAACACCTGGATGATGGCCCTCTCCCCATCCAGCTGCACGATACGGCCGGCCCGTTTGCTGCCGTCGTCCAGCAGGATGGTGACCGTCTCTTCAAAGGAAGCGTTTTTGACGCCGTCCACGGCAATCAGCGATCCGGCAATCTCCTTTACGCCGACATATTCGATAACCACACAACCACTCCCTTAGGCGGGCTGCACCAGCCCGCGGATTTTATCGTCGATTTCAGTGATATAGCCGTCCAGCAGGTCCAGACGGTTGTTGGGAACGTCAAACTTGATGCGGGAAACCTTGTCGAACAGCCCCAGTCCCAGCACCTTTTCCAGCGGGACCGACGCCGCCACCGCCTGCAGGGCCGCTTTGTGCAGATGCAGGATCACCCGCATCATTTTCAGTTGTTTTTCCAGGGGCACAAAGGTATCGTCCGCATGGTAGGCGTTCTGCTGCAAAAATCCCACCCGGATCACACGGGCGGTCTCGATGACCAGCTTCTGGTCGTCGGGGAGCACGTCGGAGCCGATCAGCTTGACGATCTCCATCAGCTTGTTTTCTTCCTGCAACAGCTGGGCCAGCCGGCCGCGGCATTCCATAAAGTCCTCCCCCACGTTCTGGGCGTACCAGGCGGAGAGATCGCCGATGTATTCGCTGTAGCTGTTCATCCAGTTGATGGCGGGGTAATGCCGGGCATAGGCCAGCGACTTGTCCAGCGCCCAGAAACAGCGGGTGAAGCGTTTGGTGTTCTGGGTCACCGGCTCGGAGAAATCGCTTCCCTGGGGGGAAACGGCGCCGATGATGGTGACGCTTCCCTCGCGTTCGCCCAGGGTTTCCATCATCCCGGCCCGTTCATAAAACGCCGACAGGCGCGACGGCAGGTAAGCCGGGAACCCCTCTTCGGCCGGCATCTCTTCCAGCCGTCCGGAAATTTCCCGCAGCGCTTCCGCCCAGCGGGAGGTGGAATCCGCCATAATGGCGACGTGGTATCCCATATCGCGGTAATATTCCGCCAGGGTGATGCCGGTGTAAATGGACGCTTCCCGCGCCGCCACCGGCATGTTGGAGGTGTTGGCGATCAGGGCGGTGCGGTCGGTCATGGGACGGCCGGATTTGGGGTCGACCAGGCTCGAAAATTCCTCGAGCACCTGGGACATCTCGTTGCCCCGCTCGCCGCAGCCGACGTAGATGATGATATCCGCATCGCACCACTTGGCCAGCTGGTGCTGCGTCATGGTTTTTCCGGTGCCGAATCCGCCGGGGATGGCGGCCGCGCCCCCCTTGGCCAGCGGGAACAGGGTATCAATAACCCGCTGCCCTGTCACCAGCGGCATGTTGGCGTACTTGCGGCGTGTCACCGGGCGGGGTACCCGGATGGGCCACTTCTGGCACAGGGACAGGGGATGTTCCTGCCCGGCCTCATCGGTGAGCACCACCACCGTGTCGTTGACATGATAAGCCCCGTTTGGCTGCACCTTCGTCACCCGGCCGCTCATGCCGGGAGGCACCATGCATTTATGGGTGATGATGGGGGTCTCCGGGCAGGTGGCGTAAATATCGCCGGGCTGCAGCGAATCCCCTTCCTTTACGGTGACGGTCACATCCCAGGTCCGTTCCTCATCCAGTGCCGGGGCTGTGGCGCCGCGGGTGATGAAATCGCCGGACTGCGCTTCCAACGCCTTCAAGGGGCGCTCGATCCCGTCAAAAATATTGTCCAGTATCCCCGGCCCCAGTGTGGCGCACAGAGGCCCGCCGGTAGTGATGATCTCTTCCCCCGGCCGCAGGCCGGTGGTGTTCTCATACACCTGAATGGTGGTCTTATCGGAGGTGACGCCGATCACTTCGCCAACCAGCCGTTCCTGGCCTACCATGACCATTTCCATCATCGACAAGCCGGTATGCCCTTTGATGGTAACAACCGGGCCGTTGATGCCATGAATAAGAGTTTGCATTTGCGCCGCCTCCTTTCCTACGCCGGTTTCACGGACAGCCCCACCGTCCGCACAAACCAGTCGTGCTGCTGCTCCATCTTGGTATCGAGGGTGTCGTCGGCAAGGATGCCCGCCTGCGCGTTCATCCCCCGGATTCCGCCCAGGTGGATATCTTCCACATAATCAAAGCGGCTTCCCTCGGGGCAAAGATCCCGCAGACTGTCTTCCAATTTGCGGTCCTGCTCACACAGGTAATAGACCGTCCCCTGTGCCGGAAGGATCTTTTGCATTTTTTCAAGAGAGGCGCGCAGGCTCTCGGCATAAGCCGGGGTAGCGGTATAGGCCTGCAGCCGCTGCCGCACCTCGTCAAACACCGCATCGGTGATCTCCTGGCGGCGGCGGATCAGCTCCCCCCGCCGGGTGAATTCCCGCTGGGAGAACTCCTTTTTCAGCTGGTTGTTGACATCCTCCCGCTCCTGATGGATCAGGTTATAGGATTCCTGCAGCACCTGCTGTTCCGCCTGCTTGAGCCGCTCTGCCTTGAAGGCCTCCACCTCGTCGTGGATCCTGCGGCTTTGCTCCTGCGCATAGGCGGTGATGGCCTCCACAAATTTGTTGACTTTTTTATCGTTATCTATCATAAGCCGGTTCAGCCTTTCTTTGGGTCAGATCTTGATACCGATAGCCTCCCGCACATAGCGGGTGATGGAGTCTTTGGCGCGGCCGTTGCCGTGCCGGTCGGGGATCTCCACGATCAGCGGGCGGGAGCGGTTGAGCTTGAGGTCGTCCACCAGATCGCGGCAGAGCGACACCAGCCGTTCGGTCATGAGGATAACGGCAATGTCCTCCTGCTCCATGGCGTCGGAAAGCGCCTGGTGCACTTCGTCCGCCTCGTGCACCACCACGCCTTCAATGCCGGCCAGCCGCATCCCCACCTGGGTGTCGATGTTATCGCTGATTAGATAAAAGCGCACGAACCATTCCTCCCTTGTCTGCCGGTTACAGCAGCAGGATCAGGATGGAGATGAGCAGTCCGTACAGGCCGAGGCCTTCGCCCAGGGCCACGAAGATGATGGACTTACCGAACGCCTTGGGGTTTTCCGCCGTGGCGCCGATAGCCGCCGCCGAACCGGAAGCAACGGCGATACCGCCGCCAATGCCCGCCAGGCCCACCGCCAGAGCAGCGCCGACATATTTGAGGCCGTCATCGCTCGAAGCAGCCGCGGCATCGTCGGTCTGGGTCTGTGCGGCCGCCGGATCGGCCGGCTCATCGGCGGCAACGCCCATGGGCAGGATAAAGCTGAAAGCCATAATGGCCGCCAGGCAGAGGAAATGCATCTTCATCGCCTTATGCGGCGCCCAGCCTCTTTTTTTCACCAGCAGCACCGCTGCCGCAACCGAAAGGAGCAAAAGGGCCACCGGAACCATCAAAAACCAAGCATTCATAATTGACAACCTCCACTCAAAATATGTCGTGATTATTCTTCGGCATTCACCGATAGAGGACGGAAAGTCTGGCCGTCGCCGATATAGTACCGGCTGAACATCTCATAAAATTCCAAACGCATGACCTGAATGGCCACCAGTGTGGCCTCCATGGCGATGACGATCCCATTGCCCAGCACCATGGTGACGATATGTCCCATCAGGCCGAAGGGCTCCGCCAGGGCAAACACGGCCAGCATCATACCGGCATGGACCAGCACGAAAGCGCCCACCCGCAGGAACGACATGGTGTTGGAAAGATAGGTCAGCAGCGTTTCAAACAGCTCAAAAAAGTTCTGGACAATGAACTCGCCAATCCCCTGCGGCTTCCAGTCCGGGTCATGTGCCACCAGCTTGCCCAGCGGCTCCTTGCAAAAGATGACCAGCAGGGGCAGAACCAGCACCAGGATGATGTACACCGGCGTCATCAGCGGGATATCCAGCAGCAGCTGGCAGGCGCATCCGGCGATCAGGCCCACGTAAAACACAAACCCGGCCAGGCCGTTGGCGCTGAAAAAGGCGTTTTCCCAGTCCCGCCTTCGCAGGCTGGAATAGATGTTGATGCCCATGGAAATGACGATGAGCACCAGCCCCGCCGCGACGGACAACAGCAGGATCGACGTGGCCGACGACATCACATCAATCGGTTTTTCGTCAAGCCCGAACACGGCCTTGTAAAACGGGTCCAGCAGGTTTTCAAATCCGAACACCGAGCCGTACACCACGCCAAAAAAGGCGGAGGAAATGCCGCAGGGCACCAGGATGCGGCCGATGGCCATTTTTTTGAACTTCCACATCAGCCACCCCACGATGGAAACCAGAAGTCCCTGCCCCACGTCGCCGAACATGATGCCGAACAGCAGCACATAGGTGACCGCCACAAACCCGGTGGGGTCCACCTCCCCGTAGCGGGGCACCCCGTACATGTCCACCAAAAACTCAAAGGGCCGGAAGGGTGCCTTGTTTTTCAGCTTGACCGGCGGGGTGTGCCGGGTGTCGGCCTCGGCCTTTTCAAAGGTGACGGAGACCGATTCGATGGGGGCGAGCATTTCCTCAAACCGTTTTTGGTCGGGAGCGGGCACCCATCCCGTCACGATGAATTCCTCGTGATACCGGGCGGCATAGCGGCGCAGCCCGAACAGGTATTCCTTGCGGTGGATGGCGGCCCAAACCGCCAGGCAATCCGCCTTTTCCCGCTCCCATATCTCGGCCATCGCCTGCCGGGCTTCGTCCATATCGCGGGCGGCCTGTTCCTGCTCCTGATGGAGCCGCTGGAGGATCTCCTCCACCGTCCCGGTCATGGGCGGGATATGCACCCGTTCAAAATAAAGCCCGGAAAAAATATGGTCCACATCACCGGCAAATTCCAGAGGGGCAAAGTACATGCCCCAGTAATAGTTCTTTTCCCGTCCGGCCGGGAAAAACAGGACATACGGGTTGTCCCCGTACAGGTCCAGCTTATCATAGCTTTCGGCCGGCAGGCGCCCGAACCGGACCTTGATATTCTTGCAGGACAGGATACTGCTCAGCTCCACATTCAGCCCCTTGAGGTGCTCGAACTGTCCAATATCCCGCACCAGCGCTTCCTGGCGGCCGGTCAGCTCTGTCACACGGTCGGCCGCCGCTGTGGCCTGGTCGCTGAAACTCTGTATATAGGTCAGCCAGTCCTGCGGCGCCTTGGTGGAGGGCGGCGCCTCTTCGATCTGGCCGCCAATGCGTGCGATGGCCGCTTTGAGCCGGTTCATCGGCTCGGTGTAGGGATTTTCCTCCCGCACGGCGGAAAAATCCCGGGTGTCCGAGAAAAAGGTCAACGCGTCCTCCGGATGAAACAGTCCGCTTTCACCACATACCTGCATGACATCATCCAGATACGGCATCAGCCCGACAATGCTGACCAATTTCATGGTGGTGATCGCCAACTTGAATCCCTCCCTTTCGGTATCGTCAATTCCCGCCCAGGACCAGCATCTTTTCGATGTCGGCGGGGGCCAGGCCATAACGGACGCCCTCAATCACATTGATCAGGTCATCCAGCTCCATTTCGGTAATAATGATATAAGAAGCAAATACCACCAGCGGATAGGTGGAAAAATGCATAAACCGCCGGGCGGCAAAATACGGCAGGCGGACCGCCAGGTCATCCACATGCTGGATCTGTTTTTCGTCCAGCCACTTGCCGGCTGTGGAAAAAAACAGTTCCAGCACCTTTTGTTCATCCTCCGCCTCCACCATCTGCCCCAGCACCGTTTTGGACAGGTTGCCGGTCACCGGAAGCAGATTTTTCCGGATGGCGGCCGGTTGCATTTTAAAATACCGCTTCATCCGCAGGATGCGGGACACATTGATCGCGTCCACCTGGGTGCCGAACAGCCGCATCATTTCACTGCGCGGCCGGGTGGGCAGGCTCTGGATATCGTCAAACAGCATGTGGAACAGATAAGAGGTCAGGGCGTTTTCCACATCCGTCAGGGAGACCTCCTCGACCCGGCAGGGCAAAAAGCGGCGAAGCAGGGGCTCGTACGGGGTGTGGCCGGTCGCCTCCACCAATTCCTCAAAGCTTCCGGCTGCCGCCATCCGCTTGAGGTCCAGATGGGTGGTGTGCACTAAAAACGAGGGGACCGAAAACAGGAAATCCCGCATCCGGCCGGCCCGCATCAGTTGCAGGCAGCGCATGATCTGCTCAATCTCGCTTTTCTGGATATAATAGTCCGACAGCCGCTGGTTCATCGACCGGTCGTAGTACATCAGCGATTCATAGTCGTCAAACAGCTTGCGGCGTATCATGGCCTCCAGATAGCCGCGGTGGACGGTGGATTCGTTGACATCGGCCAGCACATCGGCATAATGGGTGCGGGTTTTCAGATAGGCTGCCACCTCGCCCACGCTGTGGCAGCTCAGAAGATTTTTAAAATCCTGACGGGTCAGACAGCGCCCGTACATAGCGTGCGCCTTGGCTGAAATCGCCTGATCCGAATGTGACAGCGCCATGAACTCCCCGTCCTTTCCAAGAATATCCGCCGGTGCTTACTGCTCCAGCACCCGCTGCACGATCTGTTCCACCCACTCCTCACGGTGGTCGGCATAGGCCTGTTCCAGTTCGGCGGCCTGTCCGTCGTAATGGGCCTCGCATTTAGCCCATTTCTGCTCCATGATGGTGCGGTCCATCTCGCTGTTGATCTGGATCCGGCGGCGGGCCTTTTGCAGATATTCCTCCCGCAGGGCCTTTACCTTTTCTTCGATCTCCTGTTCACAGGTCAGCTTTTCCCGCTGGGCTGCCTCGGTGGTCTCCTGTGCCTTGCGGTCAACGTCGATGATTTGCTTGATGATATCCGGCATTTTCATCGCCTCCTTAACGCTATGGCCAAGCATCATAAATATCCAGGCCGGAAAGGCAGCGCTGCATTTGCTGCTGCTTTCCGGCCGTCTTTGGTCGAAAAATCAATTTTTCAGGCTCTGCATGGGAGCCGGGATGCGCCCGCCTCTGGCAATGAACCGGGCCGGTGAGCTTTCGTTGAGCGGCATCACAGGGCCGCCGCCCAGCAGGCCGCCAAAGGAGAGTTCCTCTCCCACCTTCTTGCCGATGGCCGGGATCACCCGTACGGCGGTGGTTTTGGAGTTCACCATGCCGATGGCCGCCTCGTCCGCGATGATAGCGGAAATCACCTCGGCCGGCGTATCGCCGGGGATATTGATCATATCCAGCCCCACCGAACACACGGCGGTCATGGCTTCGAGCTTTTCAATCCGCAGGCAGCCGCTGCGGGCCGCGTCGATCATGCCGCGGTCCTCGGTCACCGGGATAAACGCCCCGGACAGCCCCCCCACATGGGAGGACGCCATCACGCCGCCCTTTTTCACCGCGTCGTTGAGCAGCGCCAGCGCCGCCGTTGTCCCGTGCGCGCCGCAGCATTCCAGGCCCATCTCCTCCAGGATGTGCGCCACCGAATCGCCGACGGCCGGCGTGGGCGCCAGCGACAGGTCCACAATCCCAAACGGGACGCCCAGACGGCGGGACGCTTCAAACGCCACCAGCTGGCCCATCCGGGTGATCTTAAAAGCGGTTTTCTTAATAATATCCGCCACGCCGGTCAAATCGCAGTCGCCGGCCTTGGCCAGGGCGGCCCGCACCACACCGGGACCGGATACCCCCACGTTGATCACGCAGTCCGGTTCCCCCGCGCCGTGGAAGGCCCCCGCCATAAACGGGTTATCCTCCGGAGCGTTGCAGAAAACCACCAGCTTGGCGCAGCCGATACAGTTGCGGTCGGCGGTGCGCTCGGCCGTCTGGCGGACGGTGCGCCCCATCAGCGCCACCGCATCCATATTGATCCCCGCCTTGGTGGAACCGATGTTCACCGAGGAACAGACATGGTCGGTCACCGCCAATGCTTCCGGGATGGAGGCGATCAGCTCCCGGTCGCCGGGGGAAAATCCCTTTTGCACCAGCGCCGAAAACCCGCCGATAAAGTTGACCCCGCAGGCCACAGCAGCCTTTTCCAGGGTAACCGCCAGCTTCACCGCATCCTTATCGTCGCAAGCCGCCAGCACCATGGCCGCCGGCGTAACCGCGATCCGCTTGTTGATGATGGGGACGCCATATTCCTTTTCAATCTGCTCGCCGGTCTTCACCAGGTCCTTGGCGTACCGGGTGATCTTGTCGTACACCCGGCGGCAGGCCTTGTCAATATCGCTGTCGCAGCAGTCGAGCAGGGAGATCCCCATGGTGATGGTCCGCACGTCGAGGTTTTCGTCCTCGAACATGGAGATGGTTTCCAGAATATCTTTTACATCGATCATAAGCCGTCAACCCTCAAATATGATGCATGGTGTGGAAAATGTCTTCGTGCATGGTGTGGATGGAAAGTCCCATTTCCTTGCCCACGCCGTCGAGCGTATCCACAAACTGGGTAAAGGGAATATCGCTGGCCGCCACGTCCACCATCATGATCATGGCGAACATATCCTGCAAAATCGACTGGGTCACCTCAAGCACATTGATATGATGGGCGGCGCACTCGGCCGTGACGCGGGCGAGAATCCCCACCGTGTCCTTTCCCAAAACCGTAATAATCGCGCGTTTCATAGGATGTCCTCCCAGTCTCCGGCGTTAGCCGCCGGCCTTAATCTGAATTTTAACCGTAGTATACCACACCCCTGCGAAAAAAGAAAGCGTTACACCTACCTAAAACGCCCCCCGAACTTCTTTAAAATTTGCGACTAATGACAATAAAAACTTGGGAAGTTTTTGTCTTTTCCCGTCCGGGAAAAGGGAATCTTCCTGCGAAAAGCCCTTGCCGCGGACAGGGGCCCGCTTTCCCGAAGCCGCACCCGCCCGCCAGGAGGGCTTCTCGGCGGAAGGCACCCCTGCACAGGAAAAGCCTGTGCCCGGCTTGATATTAACACTTGACTTTTTTTCACCCTGCCGCTATAATACTTAGCGTACTTGCCGGTGTGATGGAATTGGCAGACGTAGTGGACTCAAAATCCACCGGTGGCGACACCGTGCCGGTTCGAGTCCGGCCACCGGCACCACGCCGTCGCGGATTATGTATTGTCCGCGATGGCGTTTTCTTTTTGCCTTAAACTCTACGCCGCTCTCCCTTTCCGGGAATAGTGCCGTTTACTTTGCGTGTTCATGTGCAATTTTTGGCGGGAGTGGCGCGTTAGTTAGAAAAGCTTGTTTTCCTAAATAGTGGTACAAAATAGTCCGTTCTCTCTACAGATTCTATAAATTTGCCTTTTCTTTAAAAATCCATTTTCAGGCAGGGGGCATCTCCATGGAACAGCCAACGTTTTTTGAACGGGATACCACCACTCCGCTGGCCCAGCGGCTGCGCCCGCAGTCGCTGGACGAGATCGTCGGGCAGCAGCATCTGCTGGGAGAAGGAAAAGTGCTGCGCCGCCTGATCGAAAGCGACCACATCTCCTCCATGATCTTCTGGGGGCCTCCCGGCGTGGGAAAAACCACCCTGGCCCGGGTGATCGCCAACCGGACCAAGGCGGCTTTTATCGATTTTTCCGCCGTCACCAGCGGGATCAAGGAGATCCGCACCGTGATGCAGCAGGCGGAGGAAAACCGCCGCTACGGCGAGAGGACCATTGTCTTTGTGGATGAGATCCACCGCTTTAACAAGGCCCAGCAGGACGCCTTTCTCCCCTTTGTGGAAAAGGGGAGCATCATCCTGATCGGCGCGACCACCGAAAACCCATCCTTTGAAGTCAACGGGGCGCTGCTGTCCCGCTGCAAGGTCTTTGTCCTGCAAAGCCTGACGGCCGATGACCTGATAAAACTGCTGTCCCGTGCGCTCACCGATCCCCGCGGCTTTGGGGATCTCCATGTCAATATCGAACCGGATATGCTCAGGGCCATCGCTAACTTTGCCAACGGGGACGCCCGCACCGCCCTGTCCACCCTGGAAATGGTGGTGCTCAACGGCGAAGTAACCGGACAGGCCGTCACCGTAACCGAACAGACACTGGAACAATGCACCTCCAAAAAGTCGCTGCTGTATGACAAAACCGGCGAGGAGCATTACAACCTGATCTCCGCGCTCCACAAGTCCATGCGCAATTCCGACCCGGACGCGGCGGTCTACTGGCTGGCCCGCATGTTGGAAGCGGGGGAAGACCCGCTGTATATCGCCCGGCGGGTGACCCGGTTTGCCAGCGAGGACGTGGGCCTTGCCGATCCGCGTGCACTGGAGCTTGCGGTGGCCGCCTACCAGGCCTGCCATTTCATCGGGATGCCGGAATGCACCGTGCACCTGACCCAGGCGGTGGTCTATCTGTCCCTGGCCCCCAAATCCAACGCTCTGGATGTGGCTTACAACCGGGCAAAGCGGGATGCGCTCTCCCAACTGGCCGAACCGGTGCCGCTGGTCATCCGCAACGCGCCCACCCGTCTGATGAAAGAACTGGACTACGGAAAAGGGTACCAGTATGCCCATGATACCGAGGACAAGCTGACAAATATGCAATGCCTGCCGGATTCCCTGGTAGGGCGGGAATATTACCAGCCCACCGAACAGGGGCTGGAGGCGAAATTCAAAGCCCGGCTGAAACAGATCAAGGAATGGAAGAAAGAGCATGCTGCGGGCAAACCGGAAAAGTAACCGTTTGCAGAGCGCCCCGGCCGGTCCGCTTTTTTTGGTGGGGACACCGGCGTGATTTTTTGCAATTTTCGCATGCGGTCATTCTCAATTTTTTCTTGACTTTACCCGGGCGGCGGACTATATAATGTAATTAGCAGAGCGGGGGCCGGGGGCTCCTATCTCCAGCGTCCGCCGGAGGAGCGGTCTTCCGCTGTGAATTTTAATAAGGAGGAATGCGCGATGTCTGAGAAAAAACCGGCGCCCGGAACGGGTGGAAACCGCTACATCCCGTATGCCCAGCGTACAGGGGAAGAATCGGCCGTTTATTTTACCCGGGACCTTTCGGCTCAGGGCCTGCAAAAGGTGTTTGACCGGGTAAGCGAACCGTTGACGGGTAAGATCGCCGTCAAGCTGCACACCGGCGAGCCCCACGGCCCCAATATCATCCCCCGTCCCTGGGTGGAATCGCTGATCCAAAACGCGCTGCCATCCGCCTGTATTGTGGAGACCAACACCTACTACGAAGGGGATCGCTTCACCACCGAACAGCATCGGGAGACCCTGAAGGTGAACGGCTGGACTTTCTGTCCGGTGGACATTATGGATGAGCAGGGGACCGTTTTTCTGCCTGTCAAGGGAGGCAAATGGTTCACCGAGATGTCGATGGGAAAAAACATCGTGAATTACGATTCCCTGCTTGTTCTCACGCATTTTAAAGGGCACACCGTGGGCGGCTTCGGCGGCTCGTGCAAAAACATCGGCATCGGCTGTGCGGACGGCCGCACAGGCAAGGCGATGATCCACACCACCCCCGGCTCCGACGATATGTGGGACATCACCAAAGAGGAATTTATGGAGCGGATGACCGAATCCGCCAAGGCGGTGGTGGACCATTTCTCCGGCCACATCACCTTTGTGAATGTGCTGCGCAACATGTCGGTATCCTGCGACTGTGAAGGGGTAGCCGCCGCACCGGTGGTGACGCCCAACATCGGCATTCTGGCCTCCCGCGACATCCTGGCCATTGACCAGGCGTCGGTGGACCTGGTGTACGCGCTGGGGGAGGCGGATCACAAGGACCTGGTGGAGCGCATCGAATCCCGCCACGGCCTGCGGCAGCTGACCTATATGAAAGAGCTGCACATGGGCAACGACCGTTACCGGCTGGTGGATACCGACCACGGCGGCGCGGCCATCTCCTCCGCCGATGCGGTAAAGGGCGTTGTCCCCTTTTCCCCCAAAAAATAAAAAGGCTCCCTTTTCAGGACAGGGCCGCCGCTCGCCGGATGACAGGCGAGCGGCGGCCTTTTGCTGCTTTTTTCCTCTGCTGAGCCTCCGCCGGACGGCAGGAATTAAGAATTGTGCAGCAAAACCATGAGGCAATTTTTAAAATTTTGGGCAAATCGGCTTGCTTTGCTCCGCAAAATCCTGTATACTGGATATATTCTGTTGCCGCCGTGGCGACCATCTGTTTTGCGGAAAATCATAGAAGGGTTGGAGGAACATGACAGGAGATACCATTCAAATCATGATCACCATGATCGTCTACATGCTGGCGGTCATCGGGATCGGCCTTGCGTTTGCCCGCAGGGCAAACAAAAACTCGGAATCGTATTTTTTAGGCGGGCGGTCGCTTGGCCCGTGGGTCACCGCCATGAGCGCGGAGGCATCGGACATGTCGGGCTGGCTGTTGATGGGATTGCCCGGCGTCGCCTATTGGTGCGGGATCGCCGACGCGGCGTGGACCGCCATCGGCTTGGCTGTGGGAACCTACGTCAACTGGCTGATCACCTCCCGGCGGCTGCGCCGTTACAGTGAAAAGGCCGGCAACGCTATCACCCTACCGGAGTTCTTTTCCAACCGCTTTCACGAAAAGAGCAAGCTGGTGATGACCATCGCAGCCCTGTTCATCCTGATCTTTTTCACCGTGTATGCGGCAAGCTGTCTGGTCACCTGCGGCAAGCTGTTTTCCACCCTGTTCGGGTTTGGCTATGTGCCCATGATGATCGTGGGGGCGGTGTTCGTCCTTGTCTATACCATCATCGGCGGGTTCCTGGCCGAAAGCGCCTCCGACTTTATGCAGGCCATCGTGATGATTGTGGCGCTGGTGGTAATCGTGATCACCGGCACGGTGGCCGCCGGCGGCCCCGGCGCTGTATTGGAAAACGCGGGGAATATTCCCGGCTTCCTGGACTTCTTCGGGATCGCCACGCCGGTGACAACCGACGGGGTGCAGCAGGTGGTCGGCGGCCAGCCCCAATTCGGCGAGGCAGGCAGCTACAGCATCCTCACCATCGTTTCGTCTCTGGCCTGGGGGCTGGGGTACTTCGGCATGCCGCAGGTGCTGCTGCGGTTCATGGCCATCCGCAGCGAGCATGAGCTCACCCGTTCCCGCCGTATCGCCACCGTCTGGGTGCTGATCTCCCTGACTGTGGCCGTCCTGATCGGCGTGATTGGCCGCACCCTGTATCCCACCGCCCTGACCACCGCGGCCGAATCGGAGAATGTCTTTATCCTGCTTTCCACCAACCTGCTGCCGCCCTTGCTGGCCGGCTTGGTGATGGCGGGTATCCTGGCCGCCACCATCAGCTCGTCCGACTCCTACCTGCTGATCGCGGCTTCGGCTTTTTCCAAAAACATCTACCAGGGCCTTTTCCGCCGCAAGGCGACCGACAAGCAGGTCCTGGTGGTCTCCCGCATCACCCTGTTGGTCATCACAGCCATCGCCATTGTCATTGCGCTGGATGAAAACAGCGTCATCTTTACCATTGTCAGCTTTGCCTGGGCGGGCTTTGGCGCCACCTTTGGCCCGTTGATGCTGTTCAGCCTGTTCTGGAAGCGGATCAACCGGGCGGGCGCCGTGGCCGGGATGATCGGGGGCGGTGTGATGGTGTTTGTCTGGAACCTTCTGATCCGTCCGCTGGGCGGCATTTGGGATATCTATGAGCTGCTGCCCGCCTTTTTGTTCTCCTGCCTGTGCATCGTGGTGGTCTCCCTGCTCACCGCCCCGCCTTCGGGAGAGATCCAAAAGGAATTCGACGACGTCCGTTCCGGGGTGTGACCCGGCGGCTGCTTTCCCTTGCGCTGCCGGATGAAGGGCAGCCCCTGCGGGTTGGGAGCTTTTCCCGCCTTGCAGCCATACTCTCTCCCATCCCATGTTTTTATATGGATATAATACGCACCCGCCCCAGCCGCCAAAAAAGCGGTTGGGGCGGGTGTTTAAGCTACCGGGTGTCGAACCCGATATGCCGAAAGCGCACCGGTGCGGCGGATTTTCACCTTTTCGTCCTTGGCGGGCGACAGCCCGCCTGCGGCCTCAAAAGCATCCCCACCGCCTGCATTTTCGGTGCGAAGCAGTTTTGGGTGAGGGGATTTTTGTGCGGGCAAGGCACAAATGCGCAGGAATACTGACGTATTGCAAGCATTTTAACGCTGCCCGCGCGAAAATAAACCACCCAAAACCATATTGTGTTCGATTCCCGGCAGCTTAAGCTACCGGGACTTATTTTAAAAACATACGGATCATTTTTTCGTGCAGGGAGGTATACGGCTGATACCGCATGGGCAGATCCATAAAGGTCTTTTTGTCCACCATGCTCTTTTTGTGGGAAAAGGTATCGAACCCCACCTTCCCGTGATAGGCGCCCATACCGCTCTCCCCCACGCCGCCAAAGCCCATATTGCTGGTGGCAAGGTGAATGATCACATCGTTGACACATCCGCCGCCGTAACGGCACCGGGAGGTGACCCGGCGGATGTTGGCCTTATCCTGTGAGAAGATATACAGCGCCAGGGGCCGCTCACGGCGGTTGACAAAATCGATGACCTCATCTGTTTTCTCAAAGGTGAGCACCGGCAGCACCGGCCCGAAAATCTCCTCCTGCATCACCGCATCCTCCGGGGTGACCCCGTCCAGCAGGGTGGGTTCAATCCGCAGGGACGCTTCGTCATACCCGCCGCCGTGCACCAGCTTGTCCCGGTCGATCAGGCCGAGGATCCGCCTAAAATGCTTTTCGTTGATGATCTTGCCATAGGCCTCGTTGTGCAGCGGTTCTTCCCCGAACTGCCGGCGGATCTCATCCCGGATGGCGTCGAGCAGCGCCGGTTTGACCCGCTTGTCGCAAAGAATATAGTCGGGGGCCACGCAGGTTTGCCCGCAGTTGAGGAACTTACCGAACACGATCCGCCTTGCGGCCAACGGGATCTTGGCGGAGGCATCCACAATGCAGGGGCTTTTCCCGCCCAGCTCCAGGGTGACCGGGGTGAGATGTTCGGCGGCCTTTTGCATCACTTGGCGGCCCACTCCCTGGCTGCCGGTAAAGAAGATGTAATCAAAATTCTGTGAGAGCAGGCACTGGTTTTCCTCCCTCCCCCCGGTCACCACCGCCACATATTCCGGTGGGAAAGCCTCTCCCAGCAGCTTTGCGATCACCTCACTGGTGGCCGGTGAATAGGCGCTGGGCTTGACCACAGCGGTGTTGCCGGCCGCCAGCGCATCCACCAGCGGGTCCAGAGTCAGCAACAGCGGATAATTCCACGGGCTCATGATGAGGGTGACACCGTAGGGCATGGGTTCAACATAGCTGCGCGCGGCAAATTGCGCCAGCGGCGTGTACACCCTCTTTTTTCGGGCAAACCGTTTGACGTGCCGCAGCATGTAGCTGATCTCGCTGAGTACCAGGCCGGTTTCGCACATAAACCCTTCCAGCTCACTCTTTCCAAGATCCTGGTGAAGAGCGTTGGCAATGGCCTGCCGGTTTTGGTCGATCGCCTGCCGCAGCGTCTTCAGGGCGTTGATGCGGTATTCTACGGGGAGTGTCGCCCCGCTTTCAAAAAACTTCTTTTGCCGGTCCAGCAGTTCCTGTATGGCTTTTTCCTGCATGGTCAGTCCTCCTTCACTGCGTTATATAACGATTCCAAAGCCACGGCGTCCATCAGCCGGGGAACCGGATAAAGCGGGTTTGCCTCCCGGTCGGCCTGGCGGGCAAGCGCCGGTATGTCCTGTGTCTGAATCCCCGCCAGTGTCGCGGGTATGTTCATGGCCCGGTTCATCGACTCGATCTTTTCAATAAACCGGTGGGCCGCTGTCTCTTCCCCGGTATTCTCCCCGCACAACCCAACCTGAACGGCCAAGGCTTTCAGCTTGGGATAAACCGCTTCTCCATAGGCCCGCAGGGTGACCGGGAGCAGCACCGCATTGGCGAGGCCGTGAGGGATGTTGTACCGTCCCCCCAGGGAATGCGCCACCGCGTGGCAATATCCCACATAGGATTTGGTAAACGCCGCCCCGGCCAGAAAAGAGGCCCTGAGCATATTGGTGCGGGCGGTCATATCCTCCCCGTTTGCACAGGCGGCCGGCAGGTTTTCAAAAATCAGGCGCACCGCCTCCACCGCATCCCGGCGGGTTTGTTTGGTGGTGGAATGCCCGATAAACGCCTCCACCACGTGGGTGAGTGCGTCCATGCCTGTGGTGGCCGTCAGGGACGGCGGCAGGGAACGGGTCACCTCCGGGTCCAGCACCGCATAGGGCGGGATAAGGACAAAATCGTTGATGGGGAATTTGTGCCGTGTCTTGCCGTCGGTGATGACGGCGGCCAGGGTGGTTTCGCTGCCGGTACCGGCTGTGGTGGGCACGGCAATGAGCAGCGGGAGCTTGTGGTGAACCTTTAAAAGCCCTTTCATTTTGGGAACCGGCTGTCTCGGTTTGACGATCCGCGCCCCCACAATTTTGGCGCAGTCGATGGAAGATCCGCCCCCGAACCCAATCAGCGCCCGGCAGCCGTTCTCCTCGTAAACCCGGCGCGCCTGCTCCACGTTTTCGGTGGTGGGATTGGCCACGGTCCCATCGTATACCGCACAAAAAATCCCGTTTTCCTCCAGCGCCTTTAAAAGGGGCTGTGTCAGCCCAAGCGAGGTGATGGCAGCATCGGTGACCAGCAGCACACGGTCGATTCCACGGCTTTTGAGCAAGCCGGGCACCTGATCCACCCGCTGCAAAACCTTTGGTGTTTTGTAGGGCAGCACCGGCAGAGCCAAACGGAAGGCTGTCTGGAACACGCGGCAGTATATCCGTTTTAAAAGCTTCATTCCGCCCGCTCCTTCCCCTTGGCGTATTTTTCCAGGTTATCGGTTATGGTAAAAAACACCCGGTAAAAACACACCCGCTCCTCATCGTTAAACCCTTCCGAGGCATGCTCCACAGCCGCCACAATGGCCTGCCACAGTTGCCGGGTCTTTTCCCTGCCGCTTTCGGTGAGGATCAGCCGGGCGCGGTAGCGGCTGGCGGCGGTCTGCCCGCCCCCGGCGATATACCCGCTTCCCGTCAGATCGCCGATGGTACGGGAAATGGCCGCCTTGTCCTCGTTACACAGGCGGCAAAGCTGTGCCGCGGTGAGGCCATCGGGATTTTTCCCGAGATAATACAGGCACATGACATGGCTGCCCTTCAGCCCCATCCGCTCGGTTTCGGCGGTTTTGATTTTCTGCAGGCTTTTGTAGGCCCTGGAAACCGCTGTGGTAAACTGCTCAAATCGTTCATCCGTTTTGTTCATGTTAAATTCCTTTCCCGTTTGGCGGCAAGGCATCCGGCCGCGTAGACCGACAGCGAAATCGCCAGCAAAAACTGCGCCGGATAGTAGGTGCCAAGGCAGAAATATTCCGTGTAGGGAAGGCTGCCGAACTGATCGAGCACCAGCATGAGATCGGACACAAAAAAGAGGATGCCGCCTGCGGCGATAACGCCGCTCAGTACGCCGGGAGAACCGGCCAAATGCGAGACCGCCTTCCCCACCATAAAGGAGATGATCAGGGCGTAAGCACAGCATACCCCCTGCATCAGCCCCCCGCCGAAGTCAAGAGCAGGGACAAACAGCAGGATACACAGCGCCACCACAAAAAGGCCCAGGCCGTAAAGAAGATTCCGGCGGTTAAACCGTTCGAGCATGCAATAGGCGACAAAATAAAACACATGGCCCACAGCAAAAAAGACGACGCCCACATAAAACCGGATTCCCAGCAGCACATCCCCCAGCATACAGGCGGCCAAGGCCGCCATCATCCACAGGGGAAACCGCAGCGGCACCTTTGCCCGGATGCAGCCTGCCAGGTTGAACAGGCCGATAACCACAAACACCGCACTGGTAGCCGCTTTCAGGGCCAGGCTTCCCTGCACCATGTACGCGACATCCAGCGCCATGAGCAGCACCAGCAATCCCCCGTTGACACACCAAAGCGTTCTCTTTTCCATAACCCGCACCATCCCCTTTTAAGGAAAATAAAATGGGCAACAGGCTATAGTATAGCGATTGATTGTTGATTTGTCAACAAGTTTCTTCCCGGATTCCGCCCACCCGTACCGGCGGTGGGTACCGTTAATATTTTCCCCAATTTTTACCCGTATTGCTTGTAAAGCCACTTTTTTTCTGGTATGATTTTAACCGCGAAACCTTTTTAAGGCAGGCGTATAGACCATGTTATACAATGAACGAGCCGAACTCATTCTGCAGCAGGCCCAGCTGCATTCCGCCGTCAAGGTCAGCGAACTGAGCGACCTGCTGCAGGTGTCGGTGGATACCATACGGCGGGATCTGAAGGCCATGGAGCAGGAAGGGTTGCTGAAATGTGTGCGGGGCGGCGCATGCCTGCCGGACGCGCTGGCGGCCTTCTCCAATTTCAAGGGCCGGGAAGTGGTGCACAGCGATTTAAAGCGGGAAGCCTGCCGCAAAGCACTCAAATACATCAAGCCGGGGGATATTGTCGCGTTGAACTCCGGCACCACCAACACCATCCTGGCACAGGAAATGGTGCCGCACGTCAAAGGCATCACGGTGGTGACCAACAATCTTGCCGCCGTGACCATCCTCATGCAGAGCACGGATATCCGGGTGATCGCGGTGGGGGGCGACGTGGACCCGCTGGAACGCTCCACCTGCGGCGTTTCCTGTGAAAAGGAATTTGCGCGTTTTTTCCCGGATGTCAGCTTCCTTTCCATCAATGCGGTCAATTACAGCGATGGCTACACGGATTTCCGGTTATCCGAAACCGGCATTATCCGGCTGCTGGCGCAAAATTCCAAGCAGGTGATCGCCGTGATGGACTCCACCAAGCTGGGAAAGCGCTCCAAATGCCGGGTGCTGGAGCCGGGCGATGTGGACCGCCTGGTCATGGATGGGCAGGTACCCGGCAGGATACGGGAACAATACCGGGAAAAAGGCATGTTCATTGAATAATAAAGCGGGAATACAGCGCCAGACAAACCAAAAAGATAAATGCGCCAAGCCGTTCGGGGGGGATTGCCCCCCGGACGGCTTGGTCTTTATCACAAAGATTTTATCTGCATTTTACACAACCTTGCTTGAAAATGCCACATTTAAGTCGTAAAACCACTTTAAAAACAGCAAAAAACAGCAAATCAAAAAACAAGGGTGATACAAATGCAGCCAGAAAAAAACATCCGGTTAGTGGTATTCGACTGGGCAGGCACCACCGTGGATTACGGCTCCAGTGCCCCGGCGGAGGTTTTCCGCCGGATCTTTACCGCACAGGGGATCCACTTTACCCGCGAGGAGATCAACCGCCCGATGGGTATGGAAAAAAAGCGCATATCCGCGCGCTGCTTTCGGGCGAAAGCGGAACCCACCAGTGGGAAGAGCGGTTTGGACGCCGCTGGTGCGATGAGGATATCGACCGCCTTTATGATGCCTTTGAAAAGGAGCTGTTCGGTGTGGTGGCGGAGTACAGCACCCCCATCGACGGCGTGCCCGAAACCGTTGCCGCCCTGCGGGAAAAAGGCATCAAAATTGGGTCCACCACCGGCTACACCTCACAGATGATGGAGCGGGTGCTGCCCAAAGCAGCCGCGCAGGGTTACCGGGCGGATTGTGTGGTCACCCCGGATGTGACCGGCGCCGGCCGGCCGGGACCTTTTATGCTGTTTGAATGCATGCGGCAGCTGGACGTCTACCCTCCAAAAGCTGTTGTCAAAGTAGGCGACACCGTGGTGGATATGCAGGAGGGAAAAAACGCGGGAGCCTGGAGCATTGGTATCCTGACCGGCTCCAATCTGCTGGGACTGACCCGGGACGAATACGAGGCCATGGACCGGCAGGAGCTAAAAACGTTAAAAAGCCGGGCCACCTCGCGCTATTACGAAGCCGGAGCCGATCGGGTGATCGATTCCATCCGGGAGCTTCCTTTGGCCATTGAGGAGCTTAACCGCCGCCTCGCGTCAGGGGAGGCGTGTGTATGAACCGCTATTACAATCCCGTGCGGGTGTACCAGGGCCCCAAAAGCATCCAAAAGATCCCCCAGCTGTTGGGAGAAATGGACCTGTCCAGGGGAAACATCCTGCTTCTGGCCTATGATGCGGGCGTCTTTGAACTTTCTCCTTTCCGCAACCTGACGGAAAATCATCCGGGCCTTTGCCTGTGCCGGATTTGTTTTAAGGAATCCAACCCCACTGTGGAACAGCTGTACCAGGTCTTTAAAAGCACCGCCGCCTTTTGCCCCGATGTTGTGATTGCAGTGGGAGGCGGCAGCATCCTGGACGTGGGGAAATCCTTGTGCTGCCTGTATGGCAAGGAGATCCCGGACGCCGGCAGCCTGCCCACAGCGGAGATCATCAAGGCCTTTCCGGACGAAAACCTGAATTCCGACGTTCTGCACACCAACGGGGACTTTTTTGAGGCGGTGAGCTATTCCGGTTCCCACCAGGCCGGACTGCAGGCGGTGATAAAAGGCGACATCGACGTAGCGCCCATTTCCGACCAGATCCTGGCCTCTGAAATCGCCAACGGCAACGCCGCCGAAGGGGATGTAAAGGTCATCCACGAATCCGGCGCCATCCCCGCCGAAGCGATGGTGGTGGCCGAATCGGTCAGCCAGGAAACCCGCGACAAGCTGACGGATTTCCTCACCGCCTATGATAACGAGGAATACTTTACCCAGGTCATCAAAAAAGAAGGCGCCCGTTTTATCGCCTGTGACATCACCGATTACGAACCGATCATCGAGCTGAACAACATCATCAACAACGAAGAGGCATGACCTGTCTTCCCGCGGTTAGGAGAAAACGATATGGACGAAATTTTAAAATTTGAACAGGTGACCAAGCATTATCCCAACGGCGTCCACGCGCTCAATAACGTGTCGTTTGAAGTAAAGCAGGGAGAGTTTATTTCGGTTATCGGCCCGTCCGGCTCCGGCAAATCCACCCTGCTGCGCTCCATCAACCGGCTGATCCCCATTACCTGCGGCAATGTGCTGCTGGACGGGGAACCGGTTTCCCGCCAGCGCGGGACTGGTTAAGAGCTTCTCTGGACGCTGTGGCTTTTCCGGAAAGTGCGCGCCGGGATGTCCCGATGACCATCGGCTATACGGTTTCTCTTTTCTCTTGCCATAGAAAATCCGGAAGCTTTCCCCGCCGGTCCCCCTTAAAAGGAGCCGGGCCGGCAGACTGTTTTCCCGATACCGTCCGTCTCCGTGTACCGTTTTTTCCTTCCCGGCATGCCTTTTCAGCCCCCTATACCGCCAAACAAGCCTCTTCTCTTGGCAGGGTTCTTTTTACAAAGCGGCCTGAAACCTCTTGTTCAGGCCGCTTTGTGCTGCTCCAAAAGGTCAAGGCCGCTCCGGTACTGAAAGCAATCCCGTTTCACAAAACACTCTTAAAAAACACCATCCGGCCGGGGTACGGATACCCCGGCCGGATGGCCGGCTGTCAAAGCGCGTCCTTGGCTAAGGGGCGAAACAAGGGTTTCCCAGACCCCAAGGCAGGCTTTTTCCATCTTCTGTTTTTCATCATCCCCAAACGGTTCTGCTGTGGCTCTGTGCTCCGCCCTTCTCTCCCTGCGCCCGGCTGCGTATCCGCTCTTTTATCTGGTCCGGGCGCTCCCTTTTTGGGGGCCATACCAGTTCTGGTTTGCTGTAATGCTTTCTTAACCAAAAACAAGCGCGCGTTTTGGGGAAACGGCGAGTATCGGACATCGGACAATCTCAACCGTCCATTTTCTTTTGTATCAAAAAGGTCCCAAAAAACAGGACCGCCGCAATCAGCACGATCATGGGGCCGGTGGCCACCGCGTTGTAGTAGGACAACAGCAGCCCCAGAACGCCGGAAAACAGGCTGAAAATAAGCGCCAGCAAATGATAGCTGCGCACACTTCCCGCCACGTTGCGGGCGGCGGCAGCGGGCAGGATCAGCATGGCGTTGATAATCAGCAGACCCACCCACTGGATGGACAGCATCACCACCACCGCCACCAGCACCACAAACAGGTTGTCGATCAGCACGGCGGGGATCCCCTGGCTGCGGGCCAGGGTGGGACTGATGCTCACGGCATACATCCGGTTATACTGGGTAACCCACAGCAACACGGTGACGGCCAGGGTGATTCCCAGCGTGATCAGCTCGGTGCGGGAAATGCTCAGAATATCCCCGATCAAAAGGGCTTGATAGCGGCTGAACTCTCCCCCCCGCGACAGCAGCACCAGCCCCAGCGCGATGCCGCAGGAGGAAAACACTCCGATCACCGTGTCGGCCGAGGTCAGGCGGGAATGGCGGATGCGGTTCATCAGCAGGGCAAAAATCACGGCAAACACCACCATCACCAGGGAGGTGTCCGCCACGCCCAGCAGCAGGCCGATCCCCACCCCCGTCAGCGCCGAATGCCCCAGCGCGTCCGAAAAAAAGGACATCCCATTGTTGACCACCAGCGTTCCCAGCAGGGAAAACAGCGGCATGATCATGACCACCGCCAGCAGGGCGTTGCGCATGAAGGCATAGTCCCACCAGCCAAACAGCTCCTGTATCACCAGGCCTCCCCCCTTGCGCGAAATGCTGCCCGGAACGCATCGGTCTGAAAGACCTGTTCGGGCGTGCCGCTTTCCCGGACGGTGCGATCCAGCAACACCACCCGGTCGGCGTGGTGCCGCACATAATTCAAATCGTGCGACACCAGCAAAATCACCATGTCGGCGGTTTCCTTGAGCCGGTCGATCATCTGATAAAACTGCTGCAGGCCGGCATTGTCCACCCCCGACACCGGCTCATCCAGCACCAGCAGATCCGGCGAAGAAAAGGTGGCGATGGCCAGCAATACCCGCTGCAGTTCCCCGCCCGACAGCCTCCCGGCGGGCTTGTCCAGCAGCGACCCGGCCGAAAACCGGGCAAAATGCTGGTAAATGCGCTGATATTGCTTCCGGCTGCGGGGCAGAAAGGCCGGCCGTCCGGAGGTGAAGATAACCGCCATATCGTAAACCGTCGCCGGTGACCCCATATCCAGGTTGAGCGACTGGGGGACATATCCAATGCGCGGACGGCAGGCGGACGGCTGCCCGTCGTGCCCGCTGAATTGGATGTCTCCGGTGTGGGGGATATCCCCCAGGATCGCCTTGAGCAGGGTGGATTTCCCCGCCCCGTTGCGTCCGATGATGGCGGTCAGCTCCCCGCAATGGGCGTGCAGGTTCACATCCTGCAGCAGCCAGGTTTCCCCCACCCGCACGCTGATATGGTTGATTTTCAGGCAATGCAGCCCGCATGCTGACGTCATGGCTCTCCCTCCGTTCCGGCCGCGACCCGAAGCTGTTGCAGGTTGCCCTGCATCGCGTCCAGCCAGGCATTCTTGTCCGTTTCTCCCTGCACGGCGGTATCCAGGGTGAGTTTTTGGCTGACGCTGGCCTTTTGCCCGAGATAATCGTAATCGTCCGACGGGTATTGGGCGTCGTAAAGCAGCCAGAGGGGCCGGTCGGCCCGGATGGCCTGTTCCGCCTGCGCCAGCTGGGAAGCCGACACCGGCTGGTCCTCGCCGATGGGGATGGTGGCGGCCACATGCAAGCCCAGATCCTGCGCCAGATAGGCAAGCGATTCATGGAAGATAACACAGTCGGTATCGGGCAGGAGGGCGGCGGTCTCCTCGAGCCGGGCGCTCACCTCATCGATCCGGCTGAGGTACTCCTCGGTGTTGGCCTGGTATGCGGAGGCATACTCCGGATCCAGGCGGCAAAGTCCGTCGCACAGGTTGCGCACCTGCTGAGCGTAGCGCTGGGGACTGGTCCAGATGTGCTCGTTGTATAAGACCTCCTCTTCCCCGCCGTGGTCATGGTCGTGGTCGTGGGCGGCATCGGAGGCGAGCAGGTCCACTCCCTGTGACAGATCGACCACCGGCAATGCGGGCAGAGCGTTCAGCGTATCGTCCAGAAACGCTTCGGCCCCTGCGCCGGAGATGAGCAGCACATCCGCCCCCTCGAGAGCGATGAGATTGTCGGGGGAAAGCTGATAATCGTGCAGGCAGCCGGTTTGCGGGCCCGCGAGGCTTTCCAGATGGATTCCCTCCACCCCGTCGGTGACATTCAGCGCAGCGATATAAACCGGGTAAAACGAGGCCACCACCCGCAGGCGTTCCTCGCTGCCCTGGTGGGACACGCCGGTGAAAAAGGTGATAACGGCGCTCACCAGCACGATTCCCGCCATCAGCAGCGCAACAGCCCCCGCTTTTCGTTTTGTCATGTTGCTTGTTCCGTTCCTTTCCTCCCCACCCCTTACCGGCGTGGGAAACGCAGATCCTTCAAACAAACGGTTACAAAATAGTATAGCATATCCGCCCGGTCAAAAAAAGCTTTTCTTTTCCCCATCAAAAAGCCGTCTTCCTCTCCATTCTCGCTGACGGCGCACCGGTTCACAGGATGACCGGAGCCTCGGCGGGTAGGCAAAAGGGCAAAGCGAACCGAAGCGCCGGTGAGCAAAAAAGCGAGCCGTTTTGGAACGGCTCGCTTTTGAAGCTTAGATTCTTTATTTAATCAGGCTTTCACCGGTCATTTCCTCCGGCTGGGGCAGGCCCATCATCTGCAGCATGGTGGGCGCAATGTCCGCCAGCTTGCCGCCCTGCTCTTTCAGGGTGCAGGGATACCCCACCACGCAGAAGGGAACCGGATAGGTGGTGTGGGCGGTAAAGGGGGAACCGTCCGGCTCGTACATCTTGTCCGCGTTGCCGTGGTCGGCTGTAATGATGGCCGCACCGCCCATGGACAGCACCGCATCCACCACCTGGCCCACGCACTCGTCCACCGCCTGGACCGCCTTGACCGCCGCGTCAAACACACCGGTGTGGCCCACCATGTCGCAGTTGGCGAAATTGAGGATAATCATATCGTATTTGCCGGATTTGATCCGCTCCACCACCGCTTCGCAGACCGGGTAGGCGCTCATTTCCGGCTGCAGGTCATACGTGGCCACCTTGGGGGAATGGATGAGCACCCGGTCCTCGCCGGGGAATTCGGCTTCCACCCCGCCGTTGAAGAAGAAGGTGACATGGGCATATTTTTCGGTTTCGGCAATGCGCAGCTGGGTCATACCCTGCTTGCTGATATACTCGCCCATGGTATTCACCAGCGACTGGGGCTTGAAGGCCACCTGCACCCCCGGCATGGTCGCATCGTACTGGGTCATGCAGACATAGGTGAGCGGGAAAAAGCCCTTTTTGCGCTCAAAGCCACCAAACGCCTCATCCACCAGCGTACGGGTGATCTCCCGCGCGCGGTCGGGCCGGAAGTTGAAGCAGATCACCGAATCGCCCGGTTTGATGGTGCCCGCCTTGTCGCACACCACCGGCACGATGAACTCGTCGGTCACATCCGCCGCATACGATTCCTCCACCGCTTTGGCGGGATCGGCGTTTTCCACGCCCTCGCCGTAGACCATCGCAGCATAGGCCTTTTCCACCCGCTCCCAGCGGTTGTCACGGTCCATGGCGTAATACCGGCCCATGACGGTGGCGATTTTGCCCACGCCGATCTCCTGCATCTTGGCCTGCAGTTCCTCCACAAACCCCTTGCCGGAGGTGGGCGGCACATCCCGGCCGTCCATGAAGCAATGGACAAACACCTGGGACACGCCCATCTTTTTGGCCATTTCCAGCAGGCCGTACAGGTGGCCGTTGTGGCTGTGCACGCCGCCATCGGACAGCAGGCCCATCAGGTGAAGGGCTTTCCCCTGCTGTTTTGCGTTGTCCATGGCCGCCAAAAGCGCCTCGTTTTTGTCGGTGTCGCCCTCGGCAATGGCTTTGGTAATGCGGGTCAGCTCCTGGTAGACCACCCGGCCGGCGCCGATATTGGTGTGTCCCACCTCGCTGTTGCCCATCTGGCCGTCCGGCAGGCCCACGTCCATGCCGGAAGCGCCGATGGAGGTGAAGGGGTTTTCCGAAAACAGGCGGTGAAGGTTGGGCGTTTTCGCGGCATGGATGGCGTTGCCGTAATCGTCCGGATTGAGACCGAAGCCATCCATAATAATCAAGGTCAACGGTTTTTTCATTGGGCAAAGACTCCTTTAATTTGTAAATACTTGGTAGATAACAAGGGGAGCGCCCCGCGCTCCCCTCTGGCTTTATTGCTTGGCTGCCGCAACAATCGTCGAAAAATCGGGAGCCTTAAGCGAAGCGCCGCCGATCAGTCCGCCGTCCACATCCGGCTGGGCCAGCAGTTCGGCCGCATTGCCGGCGTTCATGGAACCGCCGTACTGGATCACCGTGCTGTCCGCCACCGCATCGCCGTACAACCCGGCGAGCACCCCGCGGATGAGGTGGCACACCTCGTTGGCCTGTTCGGCAGTGGCCGTGCGGCCGGTGCCGATGGCCCACACCGGCTCATAGGCAATGATGATCCGGCTCATTTCTTCGGCCGAAACCCCGCCCAGCGCGATCTTGGTCTGCATGGCGACAACCTCACCGGTGACGCCCTGCTCCCGCTGCTCCAGATATTCGCCCACGCACAGGATCACCGTCAGGCCCTGATCCAGCGCGGCGCGCACCCGTTTTTGCACCGTCACATCGGTATCGCCGAAATAGGTGCGGCGTTCGCTGTGCCCGATGATGACATAGCCCACGCCCATCTCCTTGAGCATCTGGGCCGAGACCTCGCCGGTAAACGCACCGGAAACCTCCCAGTGGCAGTTCTGCGCCGCCACACCGATGTTGCTGCCCGCCGTCGCTTCCAGCGCGGCCGGAAGGTCGACAAAGGGCACGCCCACGATCACGTCGCAGGTGGCGTCCGCCACCAGAGGCTTGAGCTCATTGATGAGCGCCGTGGCCTGCGCCGGAGTCTTGTTCATTTTCCAGTTGCCCGCAATCACATATTTGCGCATAGTTGTCTACTTCCTATCTGAAAAAATTATTTGTCTTTGTCGTTCAGGCAGGCGATACCCGGCAGTTCCTTGCCTTCCAGGAACTCCAGCGAAGCGCCGCCGCCGGTGGAGATGTGGGTCATCTTATCCGCAAAGCCGAGCTGCTCCACAGCCGCCGCCGAATCGCCGCCGCCGATGATGGAGATCGCGTCGCTGTCGGCAATGGCCTTGGCCACCGCAATGGTCCCCTTGGCAAAGGGCTCCATCTCAAACACGCCCATCGGCCCGTTCCATACCACCGTGCCGGCGTCCTTGACCGCGTCGGCAAACAGCGCCTGGGTCTTGGGTCCGATGTCCAGACCCATCCAGCCGTCGTCGATGTCGCCTTCAAACACCTTGGTGTTGGCGTTGGCGTCAAACGCATCCGCCGCCACGTTGTCCACCGGCAGCAGGAATTTCACGCCCTTGGCTTCGGCCTTGGCCAGGATCTCCTTGGCCAGGTCCACCTTGTCCTCTTCAAACTTGGAATCGCCGATCTTCTTGCCCAGGGCCGCGTTAAAGGTATAGGCCATGGCGCCGCCGATGATCAGGGTATCCACCTTGTCGATGAGGTTGGTGATAACGCCGATCTTGTCTGACACCTTCGCGCCGCCCAGAATGGCGACAAAGGGGCGTTTGGGGTCGGCCAGCGCGCCACCCATGATGGTGATCTCTTTCTGGATCAGATAGCCGCAAACCGCCGGCAGGTAATCGGCCACGCCCGCCGTGGAGGCATGGGCGCGGTGGGCGGTGCCGAACGCATCGTTGACATAGATATCCGCCATGGAAGCCAGCGCCTTGGCATATTCGGGATCGTTTTTGGTTTCCGCTTTAAAGAAGCGGACATTTTCCAGCACCAGGATCTCGCCGGGTTTGAGGTCCGCAGCCAGCTTGTGCGCTTCCTCGCCCACGATATCGGTGGTGAATTTCACCTCGCGGCCCATCAGCTCGGCCAGCCGCTTGGCAACCGGAGCCAGGGTGGCTTTTTTCTTGGATTCCTCGTCGTCCTCCTTGGGACGGCCCAGGTGGGAGCAGAGGATCACCGCCGCGCCGTGGTCCACCAGATACCGGATGGTGGGGATGGACTCGCGGATACGCTTGTCGTCGGTGATGACGCCGTCGGCCAGCGGCACGTTAAAGTCGCAGCGCACCAGCACTTTTTTGCCCTGTACGTCGATATCCTCGATGGTTTTCTTATTGAGATAGTTCATACTGACACCCTTTCCGCATGGATTTTGCTTGTTAAAAACATAACGGTACTCCACCGGGTTATTGTAACCTATTTATTCCCATTTTGCAAGCAAAAACCACCAGTGCAAAGGAAAATTTTTGTAAAATCCTGAAATGACATGCCTCTTTTCCAAAACACGGCCTGCCGGCAGGGTATGCCGGCAGGCCGTGTGCTCTTTTTAAAACCCCCGCTGCTTGAGGTCGGCCAGCAGGCCGACATAAAATTCCCGCACGTCAAAGCCGCCGATGTTTTCCCGGTTGAGATCGATCACATCCCCATGGGAGATACCCCGCCGGCCGGGCGGCGACAGCAGCATGAACCGCTCCCCCCAGCGGGATGATTCCACCGATACCAGCCCGTCGTTGTCGCCGTCAAAATGCCGCACCATGGGATAGGCCACGTTCAGCGGGAATTTCCCGCTGCGCGCCCGCGCCATCCGGGAGCCGACGCTTTGGTAATACACGCCCTCCCTGTCCGGCATTTGGAGATTCAGCTGTGCACAGCGGCGGTTGGTCAGGTCGGTGACGGCCGCCGTAAAATCCGGGTGCGCGTCCCCCAGCCGCCGAAAGGCCCGGTTGTAGGTTCCGGCCACCCGGCGCACCAGCCAGCCGGGCGCCTTGTTGAGCAGGTATTCGGCAAACAGGCAGCCCCGGTGGGGGGTATTGATGGTGGTCAGCGACGCCACATACCGGTCCATCCCCAGACAGCTGATGGCCCAGCGCGCATCCAGCCCGCCCTTGGAATGCGCCACGATATTCACCTTTTCGCAGCCGGATGTCTCCACGATGTCGCGTATCCGCACGGCCAGCTCCTGCCCGCAGTCCGCCACCGAAGCCGCCGACTGCTGCTGCCCGTAGTACAGCGTGGCGCCGTTTTGGGCAAGGGCGCGCGGGATGCGTCCCCAATAGGAAAGATGCCGCAGATCCCGGAAAAACACCCCATGCACCAGCAACACCGGATAACGGGTGGCGCAGATGCCATCCGGGGCCCGCCGGATATTCTGTTCGATCTTATCCGATTCCACCGCCACCTCGGCCCGGCCGATGCGGATGATGCGGGCAAGCGCCCACAAATTGGCCACCGGCACCCAGCCGAGCAGCAGGCCGATCACCCGCCAGCGGATGCCCAGCTGTACCGATGTCAGGTAGACCCGCAGCATCCCGTTCCAGAACAGCACGGTTTCCCCAATCAATACGCCCAGCACCTGCCACAGCAGCGTCCAGCCGGACAGGCTGCCCCGCCAGCAGGCCACACCCGACACGGCCACCACCGCGATGTTGATGCAAAGGGTGATGAGAAATTGTATGAGCAGCTCGGTTCCGTCGGCCAGCATGGTCAGGCGGAAGGTGGCCCGCCACCGCCAGCTGGGCAGCACGCTGACCGCGATATACGCCAGAATGGCCAGGAATTGTACCCACGACCGCACCCAGAAGGAACAATCGCATACAGACAGCACCCACATAGCGTGCATCCCCAAAAGCAGTGCCAGGCAGTCCACCAGCCGGTTAAGCGTCTTCATGCGCGCCTCCCGTCCGGGCACGGCTGCGGTTATCGGGCAGCCGCCAGCCGGCCGGGCAGCCCTCCTGCATCCCGGCGATCTTATGACCCTCCATGTCCACACCCCTTCCTCTCGTTGCTTTTAAGAGTATCAGAAATACGTCGAAAAAGCAAGAATGTGGCTACAGCCTATGCGCGCTTCCAGGATTATGCGGCCGTTTCGTACAAGCGGCAGAGTTCATCCACCAGAGATTGGCTGACGGTATACCGCCGGAACATCTCACCGGATGCATCGCCCTGTACGGCGGCGCGGAATATGCTGGCATACGTCTTATCTGCATCAAACTCGCCGGCGGCGACATACGGGCTGCCGTCATAGGGGATGTGCAGGATGATCTGCCGCCCCTGCCCGGTTTCAAAAATCAGCACCCGCCCAGCGTAGACCGGCTGGCATTTGACCCATCCGGATTCGGTAGTGGGATAATACCGCCATTCGTCTTGTATAAGCCGCTGCCGGATGGCCTGGAGCTGTTCGCTGCCGGTGATGGTACCCTGCTGCACAATCTCCCCGGAAAACATGTCGCCGTCTTTTTTGGTATACAGGGTGAGCCGGGTCATCTCGCCGCTTTGGAACGGCGAATCCGACTCCTTCCATCTGCCGGTGCCGCCGGTATCCGGCCCGCTCTCGGGTTGGGTGGCACGGTCTGTTCCGGTGCTTCCCGCCGAGGCGGCCGCATCCGCCACCCGAGTCCCCTGCCCTGTTTCACCGACCGGGGCCGTGCTCTCCGTCTTCGACGGATACTGCGCCTGACAGGCGGTGAACAGCAGGCACAAGCAAGCCGCTGCCAGCATCCTCCACCATTGGGTTGCCATGACATCCCCTCCCTTGCTCATATCAAATATTTTCCATTCTTATGACTCTGTTATATTAAAAAAATCCCACACTTAAATTATATAGGATGTCTTCCTGGTATTTCAACACTATAATTTCACAAATGTAAAAAATATTTTGGTATATACTCTCCAAACTTGTTCCTTTTTTCCATAATCCGCTATAAATCCTCTCCCCGTTATAATCTCGTCCGCGGCAAACAAAAATTTCCGTTTGCAAATTTCATAATTGCGCACCAGCCGCGCACACTATGGATACCCCAATTTTTCACGAAAGAGGTTGAGAAAATTGACGATAACCAAACGCATTACCGCGGTTTTCCTGACGCTGTGCATGACGGCAGGACTGACCGCTTGCTCAGATGACGAAACCAAGGACCCGGACAGCTCGGGCGGGGCTAAGGAAACTGTGTCCCTGAAGGTCTGGGGACCACAGGAGGACCAGGAGATCCTGGCAGACATGATCGAATCCTTCAAAAAAGAAAACCCCGACAAGAACTACGACATCACCCTGGCCGTGGTGGGAGAAAAGGATACCAAAACCAAAATTTTGGAGGACCCGTCCGCGGCCGCCGATGTGTTTTCCTTTGCCAACGACCAGATCCGCGACCTGGTGAATGCCGGTGCTCTGTATGAGATCACCCGCAATAAGAACACGATCATCTCCGAAAACCTGGAAGGCTCGGTGGACGCGGCCACCATCGACGATAAGCTGTACGCCTACCCCATGACGGCGGACAACGGGTACTTTCTGTATTACGACAACAGCGTGATTTCCGCCGACCAGGCAAAAAGCCTGGATTCCATTTTGGAAGCGGCGAACAAAGCGGGCAAAAAAGTGCTGATGGATGTTTCGGACGGTTGGTATCTCGCCTCCTTCTTCCTGGGAGCGGGCTGCACCATCGGGCTGGACGAAAACGGCAAGCAGGTCTGCGACTTTAATAACGAAAACGGGGTAAAAGCCGGAGAAGCGGTGAAGGCTTTCACCGCCAACAGCGCCTTTATCACCGGCGACAACAACATCCTGACCGGCGGCATGGGCGACACCATCTGTGCGGGCGTATCCGGCACCTGGAACGCGGACGCCATCCAGGAAAAGCTGGGGGATCACTACGCCGCCACCAAGCTGCCCACCTTTACCATGGACGGCAGGCAGGTGCAGATGGGCAGCTTTGCGGGCTACAAGATGATCGGCATCAACAGCCAGACCAAGCAGCCGGTGGAGGCCATGAAACTGGCCGAGTGGCTCACAAACGAGCAAAACCAGCTCATCCGCTTTGAAAAACGCGCCATGGGCCCCTCCAATATCAAGGCGTCGGAGGACGACCGCGTCAAGGAGAACGTGGCCCTGGCAGCTTTGGCCGAGCAGCAGAAATACGCTTCCTCCCAGCGGGATGTGCTGCAGAACTTCTGGGCCGCGGGCGAAGCCTTCGGGACCGCCATGGAAGCCAAAGATTACTCCAAGTCCGTCAAGGAGCTGCTGGATGCCATGGTGGAACAAATCGAGAAATAAATCGGGGAACGGGATGTGAATCAGAAAGATGCAATACGTCGAATATGCACTGCTGGGCCCCTTTCAAAAGGCGGGAGTATGGCTGGTACGCACCCTGAAAAAGCTGCCCGGCGGGGTGGTTTCGGGAATCAAAAACCTGTTTCGCTGGATCGCGGGCCGCTTTATCGCCGCCGGCTGCTTTTTCCGGGATATCGGGAGGGGATTTGCCCACGGCGGCGTCCATACCCGTTTGTCCTTCCTGGTGATGGGATGGGGGTGCCTTGCCCACCGGCAGATTGTCAAAGGGATTTTGTATCTGGCCGCCGAAGTGGCGTTTATCCTGTATATGGTGTTCTTCGGTTGGGACTATGTGAAAGAACTGCCTACGCTGGGCAGACAGGCGCAAAAGCAGATATGGAATGAAACCGAACAGATCTACGAGTATGTGCAGGGCGACAATTCCATGCTGATCCTGCTGTTCGGCGTGTTGTCCGTGGTGTTGGGGCTGTTGTTTTTGTGGGCCTACTTTCAGAATATCCGGGCGGCCTACCACGCCCGGCAGTGGGTGATGGCCGGACAAAAGCCGCCCGCCTTCCGGCAGGATCTCGCCGGTCTGGCCGACCGGCGGTATCATGTCTCGCTGTTGGCCCTGCCCACCCTGCTGGTGGGGATATTCACCGTGCTGCCCCTGCTGTTTATGGTGCTGATGGCCTTTACCAACTTTGACAAGGCCCATCAGCCCCCCGCCAACCTGTTCGACTGGATCGGGCTTGACAACTTCAAGGACGTGTTCTGGCAGGACCCGCTGAAATCCTACACCTTCGGCAAGTTGCTGGGCTGGACGCTCATCTGGGCGGTTTTTGCCACCTTTACCAGCTATATCTTCGGGGTGATCCTGGCCCTGATGATCAACAAAAAAGGCATCCGTTTTAAAAAATTCTGGCGTACCATGTTTGTGCTCACCATCGCCGTGCCGCAGTTTGTCAGCCTGATGCTGATGTCGCAGGTGCTGCACGACCAGGGTGTGCTCAACGTGATCTTAGAAAAGCTGGGCTGGATCACCGAGGCCGTTCCCTTCCTGACCGATGCCACCCTGGCCCGTATTTCGGTGATCGTGGTGAACATGTGGGTGGGGATTCCCTATACCATCCTGATCACCACCGGCATTCTGATGAACATCCCCGCCGACCTGTACGAAAGCGCCCGCATCGACGGCGCCGGGCCGGTAAAGACCTTTTTCAAGATCACCCTGCCCTATATGCTGTTTGTGACCACCCCCTACCTCATCACCCAGTTTGTGGGCAACATCAACAACTTCAACGTGATCTACCTGCTCACCGGCGGCGCGCCACTGACGCTGGATTATTACCAGGCAGGAAAGACCGACCTGCTGGTGACATGGCTTTACAAACAGACGGTCAACGAGCAGAACTATAACCTGGCGTCAACCATCGGCATTCTGGTGTTCCTGATCTCGGCCGGTTTTTCGCTGCTGGTCTACCGGTCGTCCGCCTCGTCGAAAAAGGAGGAGGAATTCCAGTGATCAAAAGCTACCGCGCCCGTCAAAAAATCGCCAATGCGGCTATTTATACCATTCTGACCATTTTGGTGGTGCTCTGGGTGCTCCCCATCGTGTGGCTGGTCATCTGTTCCCTGCGGGAGGAGCCGGGCGCTTACACCACCTATATCTGGCCCAAATCCTTTACCTTTGACAATTATATCCGCCTGTGGACCGATACCCAGCTGTTCAATTATCCCCGTTGGTTTTTAAACACTCTGGTGGTGGCCATCTTCACCTGCATTCTCACCACCCTGATGGTGATGATGATCAGCTATGCGTTCAGCCGCCTGCGTTTTCGCTCCCGCCAAAAGTTCATGAACATCGGGCTGGTGCTCACCATGTTCCCCGGCTTCATGACCATGATCGCGGTATATCACATTTTAAAGGCGGTGGGGCTGGACCAGTCCCTGGCGGCCCTCACCCTGATCTATTCATCCACCGGTTCCCTGCAATATTTCATTGCCAAGGGCTTCTTTGACACCATCCCCCGCTCGCTGGACGAGGCCGCCACCATCGACGGCGCCACCCGCAACCAGATCTTCTGGAAGATCACCCTTCCCCTCTCCCGGCCCATCGTGGTATATACGGCGCTCACCTCGTTTATGGCGCCGTGGGTGGACTTCGTGTTTGTCAGCGTCATCATGAAGGACAATTATCAGAATTACACCCTGGCCCTGGGCCTGTTCCAGATGCTCACCCGCGAAAACATCTACCGCTACTTCACCATGTTCTGCGCCGGAGCGGTGGTGGTCGCCATCCCCATTGTGCTGCTCTTTTTGTGGATGCAGAAATACTATGTGGAGGGCATCACCGGCGGTTCGGTGAAAGGCTGATGACAGATAAAAAAATCCCCCGCTCCGGGCATCTGAAAACGATGCCCGGAGCGCACTGTTTTTGTTGAAAGCGCCTGTTATTTGTGCAAATCACCGTCAAGCATCGCTCATTTTACATGATTTTTAAATAGATATTACCAAAGCGTGGTAGCCCGCCAAAATGGCATATGCTAAATTTACAAACCGGAACGATTGACAAAACAGCGTTTCAAAAAAGGAAAGGATGGTCCTCATTCATGAAGCTGAAAAAAGCCTTTTCAGGGCTGCTTGCCGCGACAATGATTGCAAGTTCGCTGGCAGGCGTTCCGGTAAGCGCTCTCCAGACCTCCGCGGCTGGAGAACCGGCGATTGACCACAACACCTATCAGATCTCCACAGCTGAAGATCTGCTGTATGTGGCCGAGCACCCGGACAAAAACTACATTCTCACCCAGAACATTGACCTTTCACAGCAAAAGGACTGGGAAGGAATCGGCACCACGGAAGTTCCCTTCTCCGGCGTGTTTGACGGCGCAGGGCACACCATCACCATCGACATGGACAAGACGCAAACAGACGCCGCCATCCATCAGATCGGTTTGTTTGGCTGTGTTTCCGGTACCATTGCCAACTTAAATGTGGCCGGCACACTGGATGCCGACATTTACGCCGGGTTCATCGGCAGTGTGGCGGCGAACCTGCAGGGCGGCACCCTGATGAACTGCACCAGCGACGTGGACATCACCACGGCCGACAGTGAGGGCGTTACCCATGTGGGCGGCCTGGTTGGCGGCATCTCCACCAAAGCCAATCCCAGCGGTGCCGTTCTCAACTGCACCAACACCGGCGCCATCAACGTCACCTCCCGCAATGGCGGCAGCCCGGAGAAGCTGGGCAACGACGATTTGGAGAAAGGCACCAACGGCTCGGTGGGCGGCCTGGTCGGGTTTATTTCCGCCCATGCCAAAGCCCAGATCAGCGCCTGCATCAACGAGGGCGATGTGACGGTGACCAACTGGAAGAACAACGTGGGCGGCATCGTGGGCCAGACCTCTTCCAACGACAACGACACCATCGCCAACATCACCTACTGCGCCAACAAAGGGGATGTGACCATCCACAACCTGCAGGGGGAGCGGGCAGCTGGTATCATCGGTTACATCAAAGGCGGCGTGATCCAGTACTGCTACAACCTGGGCAGCATCGCCGCTTATGACGGCGAAGGCAATCCCTCCCGCGCGGGATACGGCACCCATTACGGCATCTGGGGCTATTCCAGCAACGGTTCGGGCAATCCCCTGACCGCCCAGTACTGCTACAACGCCAGCCCCGAAGCGCTGGAAGCCGAGATCTGCGTTATCCGCAACGCCGAGTATGTGACGGCGGAAAACTTCTACATGGCCGGCCGGGACGAATACGAGACCGAGCTGCGGGAAGGCAGTACGGTCGCCGGCACCCCCGGCACGGAGTTCACCGACGCTGAAGATCTGTTTGAAAAAATTTCCGCCAACGAAGAGGCGGCAAAGGGCTACGTGGCCAATCCGCAGGGCGGTTATCCTGTGCTCTACTTTGAGGTTCCCACCTCCCTTGAAATCGGCGAATCCGGCTACAACGGCCTGATCAGCAAAACCGGCATGAGCAACGACACCGCGTTTATCACCTTCCTGTTCCAGGCTTCCTCCGCCGCCGGCACCGACGGGCTGGAGCTTTCCGCCCAGCTGCTGCGGGGAAGCAATGTGGAAGAAAGCGTGCAGCTGACGGCCGTTTCCTCCGGTGATTCCGTCCAGGTGGGCGACCGCGCCTATGTGGCAGCCGAGGGCTGCGTTTTGTACACCGCCACCCTGAACGGCATTCCCGACAGCCTGTGGATCACCGCCGCTTTGACAGCAACCAAAGACGGCGAACCCGTTTACTCCACCACCCTTGCCAACGACAATGCCGTGGTGGTGCCCGGCGGACTTCCCGAATATCCCGACGGCACCCTGAGCAAGACCTACAACGCCGGTCCCGGACTGGCCAGCGACCAGTATGGCGAGACCGAGGAAGATTCGGACATGGTGGTCATCAGCGGCACCAGCAAAGAGACCTACCAGCAGTATGTCGCCGGTCTTCTTTCCGCCGGATATGAGCAGATCTCCCACCGGGAAGTGGAAGGCAACATCTACGACGCCGTAACCAAGGACGAACAGTCTTTCTACCTGTACTTTACCGCTTATTCCAACCAGGTGCGCATCATTTTAGATCGATCCAGCAACACCAGCCTAACGGATCTGGATACAGATGCTCTGGGCAGCGGCGACACCCGGTTCTACCTCTACAGCCTGGATTACACCAACAGCGCGGAACAGCTGGTGGACCCGGAGTGGCAGATCAACTGCGGCGCGCTGATGATTATTAAGCTGCCGGACAACAGCCTGTTTGTGATCGACAGCGGCCATCGCCGCCAGAGCAGCGAAGCCGCTCAAAAGGGCCTGATGGACTTTATGTACAAGATCACCGGCCAGACCTACGGCAGCAAGATCCAGATCAAAGGCTGGTTCATCTCCCACGCGCACGGCGACCATGTGTACCTGTCCCACGCCTTCCTCGAGACCTACCATGACAACGTGAATGTGCAAAGCATGCTCTACAATATCCCCTCCTATCAGGTGATGAGCAGCGGCTACGACACCGGCACATTCCTGATGAAGCAGAGCTTTGAAACCTACTTCCCCGACATGAAATATGTGAAGCTGCACACCGGCCAAACATTTGACATCCAGGGGGTCAACTTCCAGGTCCTGCACACCCACGAGGATGCCGTGAACGAAAACGGCGTGAACCGCATCACCGATTTCAACGATACCAGCACCACCCTGAAGGTGACCATCGACGGCAAATCCTTCATACTGCTGGGAGATTCGGGTGCTGTGGCCCAGCAGGATATGCTGCAGATGTACACCGGCGCAACCCTGAAAAGCGACGTGGTGCAGGTTGCCCATCACGGCTATAACAACCTGGCCGACCTGTACGCGGTCATCAACGCGCCCCTGGCCATTGTCCCCAACTCCGAAGTCAACGCCAAGGACAACAACCCCGACAATTACAAAGGCTATGCCCTGCCCGGCGTGACGGTCCTGTTCGCCGACCCCGACACCTATCAGTTTACGGTGGTAGATGGCGAAATCCAATACGAGGCTCTGCCCAGCTACCGTGAAAACCTGTCGAAATACACCGTTTCGGATGTGGTTCTCAACATCGGTTCCGACCCCAGCCAGCGCAATGTTACCTGGCAAAGCGACGACCCGGCTGCCGGCAGCGTGCAGCTGGCCAAAAAAAGCGATTTTGTTGGCGGGGAATTCCCCAGCCAGTACCAGACCTTTGCGGCGTCCACCAGCCTTTCCGGTGAGCAGCTGACCATCAACAAAGCCACCATCACCGGTCTGGAAGAAAACACCGAGTATGTGTACCGTGCCGGCACCCCGGACGGCTGGTCCCCCATCTACAGTCTGAACACCCTCAGCTTTGATGGCGACTTCAGCTTCCTGCTGGCCGGTGATCCTCAGATCGGCAGCGGCTCCAGCGTGGAAAGCGATGCCTCCGGATGGAGCAACACGCTCAGCAAATCCCTGGCCCAGTGGACAAACATCAGCTTCATCGTGAGCACCGGCGACCAGGTGGATACCGCGGACAACGAGGAGCAGTACGATGCTTTCCTCAGCCCCTCCGCTTTAAAGACCACCCCTCTGGCCACCAACATGGGCAACCACGAGGCCGGCGACACCGCCTATGCCGAGCATTTCAACATGCCGAACAATTCCGAGCTGGGCACTTCAGACATTGGCCAGGGCGATTACTGGTTCCTGTACAACAACACCCTGTTCATGTCCTTAAACTCCAACAACACGAATGCGCAGGATCACAAGACCTTTATGCAGGAAACCATCCGGGATCACGGGCAGGATGCAGACTGGACGGTCGTGACCTTCCACCATTCCCTTTACAGCGTGGCCAACCACTCGGATGACGAGGATGTGCTGCAGCGCAGGGAAGAGATGTCCCCCATCTTCTCGGAACTGGGCATTGATGTTGTCCTGATGGGACATGACCATGTCTACACCCGCAGTTATATGATGAACGGCACCACGCCGGTAATCCCGGAGGATGGCTCCGTCCCCTCCAGCGTGACCAACCCCGAAGAGGGACAGGTCCTCTACATCACGGCCAATTCCTCCAGCGGCAGCAAATACTACGATGTCCGCAACGTGGAATTCCCCTATGCGGCCGTGACCAACCAGGAGAAGACCCCCAACATCACCAAAATCGATGTAACCTCTCACTCCTTCACGGTGACCACCTACCGGGTCTCCGACATGAGCGTGGTGGACACCTTCACCATCAACCGCGTAAGCACCGATCCCATCGTGAGCAGCGTGACCGTTTCGCCTGAAACGGCAACAGTGCAGGCGGGACAAACGCAGCAGTTCCAGGCGTCTGTGGAAGGGACCAACGAACCGGCCCAGACCGTCACCTGGACGCTCAGCGGCAACCTGAGCAGCGGTACCACCATCGACGAAAACGGCTTGCTGACCGTGGCCGAGGACGAAACCGCCACCCAGCTGACCGTCACTGCGACCTCCACGGTGGATACCAGCAAATCCGGCACAGCCACCATCACCGTTACCCCTGCCCCCGTGGATGAGTACCTCCCCGGCGATGCCGATGGCAGCGGCGAGGTGACCTCCTCCGATGCGCTGCTGGCCCTGCAAGCGGCGACCGGCAAGATCGATCTGACCGGTGCAGCCCTTGACGCCGCCGATGTGGATGGAGACGGCACCATCGAATCCGCCGACGCGCTGCTGATCCTGCAGTTTGCCACCCGGAAAATCAGCAGTCTCACCCCGGTGGAATAACCGGATTCCCCTCCCCTGAACAAGAGCGATATACACCCCACGCAAAAGCCAGCGCCCAAAGGGCGCTGGCTTTTCTATCGGCCTCATAGGCCGTTCTTCAAGGTCACCCCTAAGAGGAGTGGTATTGACTGTCAAAAAAGCGAAAACAAGAATCGGCCATTAGAGAAAAAATCGTTTTTGGGGAGTACATACACCTCTAAAAAGCACCTTATCGGCGAAACCCGGCCTAAACGCTTTTTAGGGCCGGGCTTTCAGGGTGGGAAAATGACTAACGGGGAATACAGAGAGCGAGCCGAACTTCGTGAGGGGAAGGGAGTCTCGTTTCTCGTTAAGCCGTGTGCCCAAACCCCGGCCGGGGCTTTTCGCTGAACAAGGCCCCCTGCCCCTCATCCTCTTTACTCACCCACTGCGTCCCCCGATGCTCCCCCTTCCCTTTAAAATCCCCGCGCCGGGTACCGTTTTCCGGTATCCGGCGCGGGGATTGTTCCCGGTCCTTTTTATCCTTCGGCCGCACGGGCGGCGTCCGGCGCAGGGGTCGGCGATTATTTGCGCTTGTGCATCTGCATGGCGATGACCGTCACGTCATCCTCCCGCTCGTTTTGCTGGCGGCGGCGGGCCTCGGCCGCGATCTCCTCCGCCAGGCGGCTCATGCCGCCCTCCTTCTCATCATAGTCGCGCAGCATTTCCTCGATCCAGCCAATCCCATTGGCCATGGCGCCGTCGCTCATCAACAGGAAAATGTCGCCGTTCACCAGGGTGTCGTGGCTGCGGGCAAAGGCCGTATCCCGCAAAATACCGATGGGAAGGGAGGCCTGCTCCATGCGGGACACCCGCCCCATGCTGCGCAGCAGGGAGGCCGCCGCCCCGGCTTTGAGGCTCTCGATGCGACCGCTGAACAGGTCCACGGCGGCAATGTCCAGGGTGGACAGGCTTTCATCCTCTGACTTGACCATCAGCGCGGAATTGACCAGCCGCAGCACGCTGTCCGCCCCCAGCCCCGCCTGGATAAGCTGAGAAGCCAAGCCGGAGGCCATGGCCCCATCCACAGCGGCGCGGCCCCCGCTGCCCATACCGTCACTCAGGATCACAAACATCCGGCCGCTGCCGTCCAAAAAGGTATCGTAAGCGTCACCGCACAGCTTTTCGCCTGTGCAGCAGAGCTGCGATGCCCCCACCTCGACGGTAAAGTTGGGTTTCTCCGACATGGTGATCTTCACGTTATCCCCCATGCGGATGACCACCGGATGGTCAAACGCCCGCCCGCAGGCGTTCTCGATCTCCTGATGCCAGCGGCTTTCCTCCAGCCTCACCTGCACATCCGAAGCCAGGATCTCCACCGTCATGCGGCCTCCCCGGCCGATAAAGCAGACGGCGTCCTGCACCAGGAAACCAAACTCCTCGCACACAGCGCACACCCGCGTGGCGGCCTCCGCGTCCACCTGCTCGGCGGCGGAAAAGTCCTCGGACAGCTCCTTGAGAAGGTCAGCCATCCCGCTGAACTGGTCGGTCACCACCGCCTGTATCTCGGAAAGCCGCCGCCAGGCGCTTTCCCTCACCAGATAATCCACATATCCCCGGTTGACCTGCTGCACGATCTGTTCGGTGCGGCTGCAATGCCGGGCCAGATGCCCCGTCACCTGTGCCCGGTCGATCTGCCCGTTTTCCCGCAGAATGGGGGTCATATCGTTAAAAGACGCCATGGTATCCCCGAAATGGGTATCCCAGCAGAAGGTGCAAAGCCCGCACTGGCGGCATACCTCACCCGACACCCGGCGGTAGACCGTGCCCAGATCGGGGGCGCTCAGCCCGGCCAGTTTTTTGGATACGGTGTCCACGGTGCCCGCTACTTCGTGCATGGCCTTGGAGGCAAAGTCCAGCCGCATCACCACCGACCGGCGCAGGCCTTCCACCGCGGGGATGCTGCGGGCATGGACAAAAAAGCTGTTGATCTTCCGGTCGATGGAGGGCGGAAGCGCCACAAACAGGATACAGCCGGACAGCACCTCGTACAGGCTGACCACATTAGGCAGGTCGGTGCCGGCATTCATCGCTACAATGGTGCCCGCCACCAGGAACGCCACCGCCGACGCGATCCGCCCGAACCGGGCGAAAACGCCGGCCAGCAGCCCGCCAAGGGCATAGGCTCCGGCCAGGTAGGTATGGGTGGGGGTACCCAACAGCATGGCGATGCCCAGGGTGATCCCGGCAATACTGCCCCCCTGCTCCTTGCCGCTGCGGGCCATCAGCAGAATGGCCACAATCGCCGCAATCCGGCCGGGGGATATACCGCTGAATTCAAAGGCGGACAGGGCCATGAGCACAATGGCCCCCACCAGTACCGCGCTGGTCTGCTCCTGTGCGGTGAGCACGCTGCGGGACTGTCCCGACAGGGACAGGCGCATGGCGATAGCGGTAAAGTAGGTGAACCCGCCTGCCGCCAGGCTTTCGGCTGTGACCACCAGTATGCTGTACAGGTCCAGGCCGTTGGTGGTGGCAATCGCCAGCCCGGTACAGCCGGTAGCAAGGAAAGCCATCAGCGGGGAGAAAAAGGCTGTTTGCGTCAGCCGTTTCAGCCCGGCCAGCGACCATTTGATCCCCGCCACCGCCAGCACAGCCGCGATATACCGCAGGGGAAAAACCGCTCCCCGGGCGGCCAGATATCCCACCGAGGTGAGCAGATAAATAAACAGGCTGCCCGGTCCGGATGCCGCCGCGGCCACGCTGACGCCGAACGGCGCCATCCCGCCATACACCACCGCTCCCGGAACGATAAAACCGATGGCCGCCCACAGAGCGGTCAGGGCGATCTGCCGGGGCATCGCTCCTTTGTGCTCGCGTTTATCCTCTCCCTGTTCCGTCAGCGGCCGTCCGGCGCCGACATACGCCTGTTGCTTCAATGTTCCCACCGCCACTTTCTTTTCTCTTTTCACCGTTCATCCGATGTATAGTTTGAGTATACACGTCCTTCCCCCCGGCGTTTGTCGGATTGGGCGGGCCTATTCTGCTTCTTTGCGTCGTTTTCTCCCACAAAATCCAAAAAGGAAAGGCCAAACGGCGAACAAAAGCCGTTTTTCCCTCATTTTTATTTAAGGTTATGCCGCACAGCGCCGGCCTATTCCTTTTCTTTATTTGGGGCGTTGCCCTTTTAGGGGAAATATGGTATGGTAGAAGAAAATATAAACGGGGGAAAGGAGCGTCTGTTATGCGTTTTGGTGTGTGCTGTAATCCGGCGGACATAGCCCGGATGGAGGCCATCGGGTTCGATTATGTGGAGGGAAATGCCACCCAGCTTTTCCGTATGGAGCAGGAGGCCTTTGAACGGGTCCGGGAGCAGGTATTGGCCTGTTCCATCCGGGTGGAAGCGTTCAACTGCCTGTTCCCGGCCGAGCGCAAGATTCTGCTGGACCCTGCCGCCGAAGCCGCCTATCTGGACGCGCTGTTTCCCCGCATGACGGCGCTGGGCGGGCGGCTGGTGGTTTTCGGGAGCGGGTATGCCCGCGCCTGTCCTGAGGGGATGGATGAACAGGATGGGCAGCGGCGGATGGCCGCCCTGTGCCGCCTGCTGGCCCAAAAGGCCGCTACTCACGGAATGCAGGCCGTCATCGAGCCCTTGAACCCCGCCGAAACCAACATGGTCAATACCCAGGAGCAGGCCCGGCAGCTGGCCGGTGAGGTGGGGCATCCTGCCTTTGGACTGCTGGCTGATTTTTACCATATGGCCGCGGTGGGTGACGGCGCGGCTGAGGTCGGGGCAGACGGTCCTCTGCTTCGCCATGCCCATATCGCCGCGCCCGGGACCCGGAGCTGCCCGGCCCCTTCGGATGGGGTGGATTACCGTCCCTTCTTTGACGGCCTGGCCGGGGCCGGATACCAGGGGCGGATCAGCTACGAAGGCGGCGGGGCGGACGACGGGCAATACCGGCAGCTGCTGGCCTTTTTGAAGGAACAGACCGCCTCGCATTGACCCGTATGAAGAAGGGGGACATCATGGAACTTACAGCACTGACAGGACGTATGATCGAATATTTTGCCGGAGATCCCAAACGGATTCAGCATTTTATGAAGGTGCATGGCTTTGCCCGCCTGATCGGGCAGATGGAGGGGCTCTCCTCCGGGGAGCAATACACGCTGGAGGTTGCCGCGCTGGTGCACGACATCGGCATAGGGCCCGCCGAGGCGAAGTACGGCTCCTGCACCGGCAAGCTGCAGGAGCTGGAGGGGGAGCCCGAAGCCAAAAAAATGCTGGCTGAGTTGGGCTGTCCTGAGGATGTGGCAAAGCGGGTCTGCTTTTTGGTGGGCCATCATCATACCTACGACCATATAGACGGCGCAGATTACCAGATTTTGGTGGAAGCGGATTTCCTTGTCAACCTGTACGAGGACGCCGCATCCGCGCAGGCGGTGCGCACCGCCTGTGAGCGGATCTTCCGTACCCGTTCGGGCAAAGCGCTGCTTTGCACCATGTTTGGGGTGGAAAATTAACCGAAACGGACAAAAGGCCGCCGTTCTCCCAACCGGGAGAACGGCGGCCTTGCTGCGCCTGTGAAAAGGCGGATTATTTCACAATCACCTCGCCCATGGTGCCGGGTACGGCACATGCGGCGTTGGATTCGTCGGTGTCGATATGCATGGCCAGCGCAAAGGTGGGCTTTACCCGCACCACCACGTCGCTGAAGGTGAGGGACCGGCCGTTCGAGGTGATCTTCACATCCACCTCCTGCTTGTCCTGCACGCCAAAGGCTTCGGCATCCGCGGGAGTCATGTGGATATGCCGTTTAGCGGCGATCACGCCTTGCTCCAGCTCCACTTCCCCACAGGGGCCCACCAGCTTGCAGCTGCCGGAACCGGCCACATCCCCCGATTCCCGGATGGGTGCGGTCACACCGATGGAGCGCGCGTCGGTGAGAGAGAGCTCCACCTGGGTTTCGGGCCGGACCGGTCCTAAGATGGACACGCCCTTAAGGGTTCTTTTGGGACCCACAACGTCCACCCGTTCCTCGCTGGCGAACTGCCCGGGCTGGGAGAGCATTTTTTTCACCGTCAGCTCATACCCCTTGCCGAACAGGGTTTCCAGATCCTGCTGTGTCACATGCACGTGGCGTGCCGATGTTTCCACCAAAACCGTTTTCTCCATATAAACACATCCTTTTGCAATTTGTCGCAAAATTTCCTTTCCCTATTGTACCCCTTTCATCTTGTCTTTTCAAGGGGGAATATGCTATTATATAGTTGTCCATTCATCTACCGGAAAGGAGCTGCCGTATGCCGCAGGAAAAATGGGACGCACTGGAGAAAAAGTGCCAAAGCTGTACCGGATGCGGCCTGGCCGCCACCCGTACCAACGTGGTGTTCGGCACCGGCAGCCGCAACGCCGAGGTGTTGCTGGTGGGGGAAGGTCCCGGGGAAAACGAAGATTTGCAGGGAGAGCCTTTTGTGGGCCGCGGAGGGCAGCTGCTCGACCAGATGCTGGCGGCGGTCGGCCTGTCCCGGCAGCACAACGTTTACATTGCCAACATGGTGAAATGCCGGCCTCCCCATAACCGGGACCCTTTACCGGAGGAACAGGAAGCCTGCATCGGCTTTTTGCGGGAACAGACCGCCCTGCTCCGACCCAAGATCATTGTCTGCCTGGGCCGCATCGCGGCCTGCCGCCTGATCTCGCCTGATTTCCGGGTGACCAAACAGCACGGCGTTTTTGTTCAAAAAAATGCCGTGTGGATGATGGGGACCTTTCACCCGGCGGCCCTTTTGCGAAATCCCCGGCAAAAACCGGACGGATTTGCAGATTTTCTGGCTTTGCGGGACAAAATACAAGAGGTATGTCTCCACACGGAACTGGTGTATCCCGAGGGGACCTGACAAACTATATGGGAGGAGAAGCATGAAAAAAATCCGTATTTTATCTCTTTTCCTCTCCTTGCTGATGCTCATGTGCGCGGTGGCGGCGCCTTCGGCCGGCGCTTTGGAATCCGTTTCCTATTCCCTGCCCGAGGACACCACCATTTCCGCCCAGTCTGCGTTGGTGGTGTACCTGGGCACTTCCGCCGAAAAGGACACCATGCTGTATTCCAAAAACGCGGATGCATCCCTTGCACCGGCTGCCATGGTGCGCGTTATGGTGGGGATCACGGCCATGACCATCATTGAGGAAAAAAATCTGGATATGGATACCGCCACCGGCACCTACACCGACGCCTGCTTTCAGGCGATTGCGGGATCCGGCATTGCCACAGCGGGAATGGTGGAGGGCGACGTGTGGACCCTGCGGGATCTGCTGACCATTTCCATGATCCAGTCGGCCGGAGATGCAGTGGAAACCCTGGCTTTTGCCCTGGCGGGGACCGACACCGCTTTTGTCCAGCGGATGAATGAACTCGCCTCTTCGCAGGTGGGGTGTACCGGCACCGTGTTTACCAATGTTCACGGCAACGACGACCCCAAACAGGTGACCACCGCCATGGACATGTACCGCATGCTGCGGTATGCCATGAATTTTGCCGAGCTGCAATCCATGCTCTCCCTGACGGATTATACCGTCAAGCCCAAAAAGGGAGAGGGGATCATCCTGCCCAATGTCAACAACCTGCTGCGCGCGTTCACCGACTCCTATTATGCCCCTGCCCAGTTCGGCCGCTCCGGCTGGAGCGACCTGACCGGCCCCGGCGTGGCTGCGGTGGCCCGCGACAACGGCTACGAATACATGGTGGTGGTCATGGGCTGTTCGCAGGAATCGGGCAACGACCATTTTGCGGATGCCCGGACCCTGTTCCGGTGGGCGTTTGGCAATTTTTCCCTCACCACCGTGCGCACCAAAAACGACCCGATCGTCAACGTGCAGGTGCGCCTGTGCTGGGAACAGGATAATGTGCAGCTGGTCCCGAAAGAGGATGTCACCGCCATCCTTCCCGACACGCTGGATACCTCCACCCTCACAGTGGAATTGTCGGATGTTCCCAGTCAGCTCGACGCCCCGGTTGAAAAGGGAAAGACCTATGGCTCCGCTGCTTTTTACACATCCGACGGTCAAAAGATCGGCGAAGTGGAGCTGGTGGCCGACCAATCCCTGTCCCGCAGCCAATGGCTGTTTATCTGGCACTGCATCGGCAGTTTCTTCACATCGGGCTGGTTCTGGGGCGGTCTCTTCATTTTGATTGCTCTGGCCGGCGGGTATGTTTTGCTCACCATCCGGTACAACCGGCAGCGCCGCCAGCAACAGCAGCGCCAAAAGCCGTAAGACAAAAAATAAAAAAGCCGCGCACCGCGCGGCTTTCTCATATATATTTTCGATTACGCATCCCGCTGCCCGCCAGGGCTGTCTTCCTGAACCGTCAGCCGGCTCATCACCTCGCCGATGGGCTGGCGGATCAGCAGATTGGCGTCCGCGTCCCGCGGGGTGGCGTCCCTGTTGATGACCACCAGATGCCGCCCGCCGAAAAAATCGAGAAACCCCGCAGCGGGATAGACGGCAAGCGACGTACCGCCGACGATCAGGGTATCCGCCTGCCGGATCTCCCTGGCCGCCCGCTCCATGGTGGGACCATCCAGGCTTTCCCCATAAAGCACCACATCCGGCTTGATGATCCCCCCGCATGCACAGCGGGGGATCCCTTTTGACTGCCGGATATACGCCGCGTCGTAAAACCGGTGGCATTCCATGCAGTAATTGCGGTGGACGCTGCCGTGCAGTTCCAACACATTGCGGCTTCCGGCCGCCTGATGCAGGCCGTCGATGTTTTGGGTGATCACCGCCGTCAAGCGGCCGGCCTGTTCCAGTTCGGCCAGCTTGAAGTGGGCCGGATTGGGCCGGGCGTCCGGATACAGCATCCGGCTTTTATAGAACTGATAAAATTCCTCCGTGTGCCGCAGGAAAAAGGCATGGCTGACCACTTCCTCCGGCGGGTAGCGGTACTCCTGCCGGTAAAGCCCTCCGCTGCTGCGGAAATCCGGGATGCCGCTTTCGGTGGAGACGCCGGCACCCCCGAAGAACACGATCCGCCGGCTCTTATCGATGATTTCCTGCAGGCTTTTCGCCGCCTGCTGTGTGGCGGTATGTTCCATCCCGGGCATCAGTATCCCCGCTCCCCGTTCAAAGAGGTATCGTTTTCGATCCAGTCCTGCACATAGATGGCGGTGAAATCGTCCTTGGTGTTGCGGATGACCACGCGGGACAGCCCGGCGTTGATGATCAGCCGTTTGCACATCGAGCACGAGTTGCTGTCCGGCACCAGTTCGCCGGTGCGGGCGTCCACCCCCACCAGATACATGGTGGCGCCGATCATATCGCTGCGCGCCGCATTGATGATGGCGTTGGCCTCGGCGTGGACCGACCGGCAAAGCTCATACCGTTCTCCCCGTGGGATATTCATCTGTTCCCGCAGGCAGTAGCCCAGGTCGCAGCAATTGCGGCGGCCGCGGGGCGCGCCGGTGTAGCCGGTGGCAATGATTTGATCGTTTTTGACAATGATCGCCCCAAAATTGCGCCGCAGGCAGGTGCCGCGCTCCACCACCGTTTGGGCAATATCCAAATAATAGTTTTCCTTATCCCGCCGTTTCATGCCGTGGCCCCCTTGTTTTGTTTTATTGTTTCTATCATACTGTATTTCGCGAAATTTCGCAACCCTTGCCCATCACTTTCAAACTGGAGGGATCTTCCATGTCCTACCGTTCGTTGCTGCAGCAGGCGGCCGCCGCCAGGCAAAACGCCTACTGTCCCTATTCCGGCTTTCCGGTGGGAGCGGCCCTGCTCGCCCGCTCCGGCCGCGTCTATACCGGGTGCAACCTGGAAAATGCGTCCTTTGGCGGCACCATCTGCGCGGAACGGGCCGCGCTTGCCGCCGCCATCGCCGCCGGGGAGCGGCAGTTTGAGGCCCTGGCTGTGGTGGCCGGCGATGCGCCCACCCCTCCCTGCGGCATCTGCCGCCAGGTTCTGGCGGAATTCGGGGAGATGGCCGTGGTCTATGCGGACGCGGAATTATCCTGTATACAGCAGACCACGCTTTCCTCCCTGCTGCCCCAGTCGTTTTCCTCTTCTTTCCTGAAAGGAGCGCCGCCATGCAATCATTGACCGATATCCGCGCCGTCCGCGAGTTGTTGGAGCGGCACGGATTCCATTTTTCCAAGGCGCTGGGACAGAATTTTCTGGTCAATCCCTCCGTCTGCCCCCGCATGGCGCAGGCGTGCGGGGCTTCCCCGGAAAGCGGCGTGCTGGAGATCGGTCCGGGCATCGGCGTGCTGACCCGGGAACTTTCCCGGCGGGCCGGGAAGGTGGTTTCGGTGGAACTCGACAGCCGGCTCTTCCCGGTGCTCAAGGAAACCCTTTCGGGGTACGACAATGTCCGGCTGGTGGCGGGGGACGCCATGAAGCTGGACCTGCACTCCCTCATCCGGGAGGAATTCACCCGTCCGGATGGGAGCCGGATGCCGGTATGCGTCTGTGCGAACCTTCCGTATTACATCACCTCCCCTCTGCTCATGCGGCTTTTGGAGGACCGGCTGCCCCTGACCAGTGTGACCGTGCTGGTGCAAAAAGAGGCGGCCGAAAGGCTCTGCGCCCAACCGGGCACCCGCGCCTGCGGCGCCGTGACCATGGCGGTGCAGTATTACGCCGAAGCGAAAATGCTGTTCGGGGTAAGCCGGGGCAGCTTTCTGCCGCCTCCCAAGGTCGACAGCAAGGTCATGCAGCTTTGCCTGCGGGAGTGTCCCCCGGTGGACACAAAAGACACCGCGCTCATGTTCCGTCTGATCCGGGCCGCCTTCGGCCAGCGGCGGAAAACCCTGGCCAATTCCCTCGTCACCTGCGGCCTGTCCAAGGAAGAGACGGTGCAGGCATTAAGCCGGGCAAAAATCCCGGCCACCCGGCGGGCGGAGGAGTGCACCTTGCAGGATTTTGCCCGGCTGGCGGATGTTGTCTTTCAGGAAAATATGTGTTATACTGTGTGAGCTTTTCTCTTTTTCCAATCTCCGGCAAACACCGGACTTTACATGGCTTTTCCTTCCGGTCCACGGCCAGGGGCCAAACCCCGATGCCCCTGCGCAAAGCACACCGGCGCTCTTTCGTGGGACATCCCTCCCACCTGGGGCCGCCCTTCCGCTTGTGGACAACCAAATCTGTAAAAAAGGATGGATGATATGAACACCGAAAAACCAACACAGCACAAGGCCGACCCCGCTGCGGCGATCCGGTCGGTGATCCTGGCGATCCTGTTTGTCTGCCTGACGGCCCTGCTCTTTCTCGGCTTTCGTCAGGATGAGGTGCTCCAAAGCGAAGCCCAGGCCGTTTTGTATCCTCTGGGGATGGCGCTGGTTTTGGCGTCGCTGGCCGTCACCTGGCTGTGGATGCAGACGGCCGATCCCCGGCAAAGGCTCAACCTGTCTCCTCGCGCCCGCCGGTGGATGTACCCGGTGATCTCGGGTGTTCTGGCGCTCGCCTGCATGTCCCTTGCCTATATGTACCTGGGCATCTGGCCCATCGGCGAACGGTCGGCCATGATCGTGGACATGCATCATCAGTACGCCCCCCTGCTGGCTCAACTGCGGGAGATGATTTTGCATGGCGGCAATCCTCTTTATTCCTTTAATATCGGGCTTGGCACCAGCTTTATCCCCTTGTTCGGGTACTATCTGGCCAGCCCCTTCAACCTTTTGCTCACCCTTTTCCCCGAAAACCTCCTCACCGAAGGGATCGTGGTCATCACCCTTTTAAAGAATGCCCTTTCGGCCGCTTTCTTCGCCACCTGCCTGCAGTATGTGTACAAAAAGCGCAGCCCGGTGATCCCGGCCATGGCCATCATGTATTCTCTGATGATGTATCTGCTGGCCTATTCCTGGAACATCATGTGGCTGGACGTCATCATGGTCCTGCCCCTGGCGGTGCTGTTTTTGGAGCGGCTGCTGCGCACCGGGAAATACCTCGGCTATATCCTGACGCTGGCCTATGCTCTGTTCGCCAATTACTATATTGCGTTTATGATGTGCTTGTTCCTGGTGCTGTATTTCATTGTGTATGCGGTACGGGAAAAGCGCAACGGCAAGGTGCTGCGCCAAAGCGCCGGACGGTTTGTGCTCGGTTCGGTCCTGGGCGGGGGACTGGTGATGTTTTTGCTGGTCCCGGTGTACCTGGGCCTGCAGCTGACGTCGGCCGCGGGTGCCGAGCTGCCGGAGCTGAGCGCCAATTTCTCCTTCTTCGACCTGTTTGGGCAACAGCTGTTCCGCACTGTACCCACCATCCGGTCGGGCAATCTTCCCAATATTTACTGCGGCCTGCTCCCGGTGCTGCTGGCTCCTATTTTCGCCACCACCAAAGCCATCCCCCTGCGCAGAAGGATCTCCTATCTGGGATTGCTGGGAATTATGGCTTTCAGCTTTGTCATCAACCAGATGGACCTGGTTTGGCACGGTCTGCACTCCCCCAACGACCTGCCCTATCGGTTTTCCTTCCTGTATTCGTTTGTCCTGCTGCTCATTGCCTACGAGGTGCTGCTCCATCTGAAGGACATCTCCTTTAAGCAGATTGGGGGCACACTGGCCGTGCTGGCCGTGTACCTGATCCTGCTGGAACGGCTGGGGAAAGGCGAAGAAGAGACCTACTCCTTTGACAATATCTATGTGTCCATGCTGCTGCTGGCCGTGTATGCGGTCATTGTGGCGCTGGTCGCCTGCCGCAAATGGTCGCTGCGTCCGGCGTACATGTTCCTGACACTGATTGTCACCGCCGAAATGCTGATGAACGCGGGAGCCACCATGCGCACCCTGCATACCAATGAATATTTCACCGCACACGATGATTATGTGGACAATGAGATCACCGAGGCCTGGCGGGATGCGGTGGACGAAACCAAACGCATCGGCGACCTGGCCACCGATAATGGTTTTTACCGCATGGAATTCCTCCCCCGCCGCACAACGGTGGACCCCGCACTGTATGATTACCGTGGACTGACGGTGTTCGCCTCCAGCAATCCGTATAATACGGTTAAATTTATGGGAAGCATGGGGTATGCCATCAATGGGGTGAACAGCTATCTCTACCACAGCTTTGTGGCGCCTATCGATTCCCTGCTGGGGTTAAAATACGTTATTCTGGAATCGCCGCAGAACTCTCACCAGCAGCTGCAACAGATCGGGTCCACCACCACCGGAAGCACCACCCGCTATATTTATGAAAATCCCTATGCTCTGCCGCTGGGATACATGGTAAAGCCCACGGTGCGTCAGTGGATTCCCACCGAATACGATCCCATCACATCCCAGAACACCCTGTTCAAACGGATGACCGGCAACAATGCCGACACCTATACGGTGCACCCGGTCACTGTCGCCGCCGACAGCACAGGGATCGCCACCATATCGGAAAACACGTCCAATGGGGTGGATACCGCCTTTTCCCTGTCGGGGATCGACGGGGAAAGCACCTCCGCCCACTTTAACGTCACCATCCCGCAGGACGGCCAGGCTTTTATCTTCTTGGACTGCCGGGCAGCCGAAAGCATGTCGGCGTCCCAGGGAAGCAATTCCTGGGATGTGACCCCCCATGAGCCCTATCTGATCGACGCGGGCAATCTGAAAGCCGGGGATACTGTGGAGGTCACCGTCACCGCGACCCAGTCCTGCATCGGCACCATCCATGTGGCCACCCTCAACGAAGACGTCTTTGAGCAAAATATGCGCCAGCTTGCCCAGGGCGGACTGGATGTCACCACTTTTTCCGACAGCTATATTGAAGGGACGGTGGACGCGGCCGAGGCCGGCATTATGATGACCACCATCACCTATGACGAGGGTTGGACCGTCAAAATCGACGGCAAGGAGGTGGAGACCATCTCCTCCCAAATGCGGGAAGCGGCGGATACCGGCACGGTGGGCATGGCCGAAGCCCTGCTGGCCTTTGAGGTACCGGAGGGCACCCACACGATAACCCTCACCTTCTTCCCCAAAGGCTTGGCCCTGGGTCTAGCCTTGAGCCTGATCAGCCTGGCCGGCCTGATTCTCCTGCTGATCTACCAGCACCGCCAAAAAAAGGCCCGGCTGGCCCATTCCATTCCGGCCGGGGCGGCAGGAGCAGCCGATGCGCATCTTTCGGCCGGGCCGGTAAGTGATGAGCCGGATACCGGCGCGCATCCTCTTACAGACTCCCCCTGGGCTGAAGACTCTCCTCCCGGTGATGACTTCACCGTCCCGTCCGGCAGCGGACCTGCGGACGACATGGACGCCAACCTGCTGTTCCAGACGCCGCCTTTCCCGGATTCGGACAGCGGCCAGGATACCGGCAACATCGATGACGAAAGAGGGGATTCGCTGTGATCACCGTGCTCATGCCCGTTTATAATGAGGGCGCTTATATCTACAACAATGTGATGACAGTGGACAAGATCCTGGCCGATGCCGACATCGAGCATCAGTTTCTGCTGGTGGACGACGGCTCCAAGGATCAGACCTGGCAGGAGCTGTGCCGTCTGGCAAACGATCATCCACAGGTATCGGTGCTGCATCTGTCCCGTAATTTTGGCAAAGAAGCCGCCCTGTGCGCCGGTCTGGAAAACGCCCAGGGAGATGCCGTGGTGGTGATGGATTCCGACCTGCAGCATCCGCCCGAACTGATCCCGGAAATGGTGCGGCTGTGGAAGGAAGAAGGCTATGATGTGGTGGAAGGGGTAAAGGCCGACCGCGGCAAGGAATCCCTGGGCAGCAAGTTGGCCGCTCTCCTCTTTTACCGCACCTTTCGCAAAACCACCGGCATCGATATCGGCATCGCCTCCGATTTTAAGCTGATGGATGCCTCCGCTGTAGAAGCGTGGCGGCAGCTTCCCGAGAAGAACACCTTTTTCCGGGGATTGTCCGCCTGGGTGGGATATAAGCGCTACGCGCTCCCCTTCCAGGTGGCTCCCCGGGCCGGCGGCGAAACCAAGTGGACCTTAAAAAGCCTGGTCCGTCTGGCCGTCAATTCCATCACCGCTTACACAGCCGCCCCCCTGTTCATTGTCTTTTGGCTGGGGTTGCTGATGGGCGTGGCTGCCGTTATTCTGACCATCCACACCCTGTACATGTATTTCAGCCACCACGCGGAGACCGGCTTTTCCACCGTTATCCTGCTGCTGTTGTTCATCGGAAGCGGCATCATGCTGAGTCTGAGCATCATCGGGTTGTATATCGCCAAGATATACGACGAAGTCAAGGGGCGGCCACGGTATCTGATCCAGTACAAAAAAGGGGATGCCGTCAAGCAAGACTGTCCCGGCAAACAGCTGGATTGACAGCGGGCCCATATTCAAGGCTTTTGTTGGTGTTACGGCGCTTACCCCGTCCGGCATATAAAATTCTATGTTTTGAGGAGGATGTATCATGTTGTGTTCCCATTGCGGCCGCGAGTTTTCCGGCGGAACCGTCTGCCCGTTCTGTCACTCTCCCCAGATGGCCATCCCCACTCTGGAGGCCACCCGCCGGGTGGCCGGTTCCCCCTGTATGCTGCTGGCCAGCCTTGTCTACACCCTCTCGTTTGTCCTATCCCTTGTTCAGAACATTGGTGCTGTACAGGCTCAACCCTTGATGCTAATCTCTGCCCTTGTCGGCTTGGCGCCGTCGCTGTTGTTCCTCATCGGAATATGGCGGCTTTTCGCTGCGGGCCGCGGCCGGGGCTCCTTCTTTCCCACCGGCGGCCTGACGCTGATCAAAGCCGGTGTCATTGTGATGATCGTATATCTGGGCATCGCGTCCCTGATCCTAATTCCCATCCTGCTCGGAGACTCAACCGCCATTAACTCGGTGTTGGTTACAACCACCCTGGGGGAGCTACTAAACTTGATCGGTCTGTATGACTTCGACGAGGTTCGTATCCTGCTGACACTCCTCTTTATGGGCCTTTTCGCAGCCTCATTTGTGTATTTCGCCCGCATTATTTCCACCATGGGGACTGTCCGGCGCAATCTGTACGCCCCTGTCCCTTCTGGAAAAGTCTCCATCCTGGTGGTGGTATTCAATTTTTTGAATGCGGTATTTTTGTTTATAAGATGTATGCAGCGGCTGTTTATTCCACCTCTTACATCGATCCCCTTTATACCGATTGATTTACCGGATACAACAGTATACACTTACATGGCCATTGCAATGGATATGGCCAGTGTATTGGCTCTTATCCTGTTTTCCGTCTGCATCCTGCAATACCGCAGCCAGATTGGCCGTCTGCTCCCCTCCGCTTATCAGGCGGCTTATTCCCCCGCCTATCCCCAGCCCAGCGCTCCTGTCCAGCCGCCGGTATACGCCACTCCCGGCGCGCCAGCCGAAGGGCAAGCCGCACCACAAGCTGCGGTGCAAGTCCCTGCGGCCGTCCCGGCTGCTGCGGTGTATTGCCGCCAATGCGGCTATCCGCTGACACAGCAGGATGTGTCCTGTCCCCGCTGCGGCACTCCCCGCGAATAAAAACATACCCTCCTTGACAAAGGGATGCTTTCAAAAGAGACTGCCAGCTTCTGAGGAAGCCGGCAGTCTCTTTTCCTCCGCGTGTAAAGCACTCAAACACAGGGCTTTGCAAGGGAACTTGCGTCTCACTCGCCCGGTTCGCTGGCTGTGTTCCCCTTACCTGAACACCGGCCTAAACGCAATGTTTAGGCCGGTGTTCGTTTATCCGATATTTTCCGAAGGCACATGCCTCCAAAACAAATTCCGGCTTTTTATTTCCCCTGCCGGTAGATTTTACGTCTGACCGGACCTTTTCGTTGGATCATGCATGGGAAAGCAGAGGAAACATGCCGGAGCCGCCCTCCAAAAGCGGCCGCCCTTCCCGTGCCCGGGTAAACAGGAAATCGTCCCCCTGAACGGCCTGTACTTTATACCCCTTATCCATATGCGGAGTAAAGCCTAAAGCGACGGTCTGTTTTTGCGGCACCAGCCCGGCGAGGACCTCCTCCAGCGGCGCACAAACATCCCCAAAAATTTCCAGACAGGCGGAGTCGTCCTCCATAATAGCAACCGCCTTGTAATCCTTCAGATAATACACCCGATCCTTCAAAAACGAGGAACAATAGAACATCAGCAGTCCGTCATTTCCCACGCTGGCAATGCGGGAAAACGGGTTTCCTTTTTGATAAGCGGCCAAAAGCAGCGCCCGGTCGGCCGCATCCTCCATATCCAACCGGCGAACCGCAGCCGGATGGGGCGAGACCGGCAGCATACTCTGGTGTTCGGTTTCCCGGCGAAAACCAAACCGGGGATAAAAATCCAACACCGTTGCGTTTGCAAACAGGTAGACCGCTTCGCACCGGCCTTCCCAGTCCTGCAGCACCTGCTCCATCAAATACGCCGCGCAGCCCTGCCCCCGATAGGCGGGGGCCGTCATCACCGTGCCCAGCTGCACATACCGCCGGGTTTGGCCGTCCCATTGTATGTCCATCACATTCACCGACACATTGGCCACCGCCGTATCCCCGTCCATCAGCAAATAGGGGATGTAGCGGTCGCCCCAATATCCGTCCCGGTACCACTGTGCAAAGGACAGATCGAACACCTCCCCTGCCAGCCGGTCAAAAGCCTCACGGGCAGCGAGGTGGTCCCGCACATCCTTTATAAGCGTATAGCGCATATCGTTTCCTTCCCTCAGCCGGGCAATTCCGGTCACATACTCCACGCCGTTATCTTCTGTGTGGCATACTGCAGCACCAGCAAAGCATCGGAGGCGGTTACCTCCCCGTCCCGGTCCACGTCCAGCACCATCTGTTGGAGGGAGGATAGCTTAACATTTCCGGTGACCCCCTGCAATGTCGTCAGCGCATCCCCCGCCTGAACGGTGCCATCCCCGTTGGCATCCCCGAAAGTGCAGGTAAGCTGTGCATAGTCCAGGGAGATCCATCCCACAATCCCCCCATAGGAAGCATATCCCCACCCGTCGCTGACCCGGGTAACCGGCACAACCGTCTTATTGGGGATGGTTCCCTTAATGGCCGAGGAGGTGTTGGCTTCGCTGCGAATGTTGAGCACCGAGCCTTCATCCACGGTTACGGTGTAGGCTCCGGTCTGCCCGCCATCCACCGCAGTGCCGTCCGCTCTGCGCAGCTGCCATTTCTGCAGAGATGAGCCGGTATAGGCCTCCATAGTCAGCTGGCTGGCTGCCTTGGCCTGGTCGGTGATCACCTTTTCCGGTGCAGCTGCCAACTCCAGTGCCCAGGAGCCATCCGCCAGTGGAATGAGATAGAACAGCTGCGCGCCCTCATCCACTGCACGATAGATCTCCAGCTTATCGCCATTGTAAAACTGTCCGCCGGCTCCGCGGATGACATCCACCACCCGGTTTTCCCCCTCCGAGGAGCACATGGCTCCCAAATAATACCGGCCGCTGTCGGTATACCGTAGATTGAATTGCTGGGACAGATCGTTTTCTTTATAGGCACCGGTGATCAGCGGTGTCTCATCGGCATCCTTGCCGCCCTTCACCTGCAGCATCCTTCCGGTGGATACGTTTTCAAAGGTATAAACGCCCTCCTGCACATTTTTTGTGCTCACATCCGGCAACACCTGTTCGTCGCTTCCGGGATAATCCACCGGCATGTTCACATATTCGATCCCCCGCCAGTTATATAGGGTGGCAAACCGCTCCCAGGTAAGGGTCTGCAGCACCACGTCGCACTGGTTGTTTATATTGGCGTGGATAACGGTGATGCCGTTTGCATCGGTGGACAAAACCGCCAGGGAGTGCCCCGATACCCGGATATGCGCCCCCGCCTTTGCCCTGGTCAGGAGTGCCTTTACATTGTCCGCCGTCAGCTTTCCCGCCTGGATGGAGCCCAGGCTGACGTATTTGCCGGAGCTGACCGAGGCGTTGTCAATGAACCCAAAGCAGGTGTAAAACACATAACGGGCAAAACCAAAGCATTGGCTGGCTAAAAGGTCGGTCCCGTCATCCAGCACCCGGCGGCAGTTGCAGTCATATTTATCGGCTCCCAAATTGGCGGAGCAGCCGTTATTATCCGCTCCGTGGTCGGTACAGGGGCCGCCGTCATATGTAAAATATGTTCCCGGTCCATAGGTGGCAAATACCTGGTCCAAACGGCTGGCAATCACTTTATTGGATGTATAATCGCTTCCCTTGTACTCCGCAGCATCGGCCTGCCAAGCACCCGCCGGCAACAGTTGCAGGCAAAACAGCGCCGCCAAAAGGCCTATCCATCCTTTTTTTACCCATGCTTTTGATTTCATTATTTCCTTCCCATCTTTTTCGCGGTGTTTTGACAATATCAAGTTCAGTATACCGGATTTCTCCTTTTTGCGCAAGCGTGACGCCGCTTTTACACAAAACGCTCATTATGCGTTCACGGCCGGCGGCTTTTTTGCCAAGATTCGAAGACGGCGGTAATCCGCCACCCATTGCGTCCCATCCCACAGCCGGGGACGCAGCACCTGCTGGGTCTGATCTATCACCCGCTCCTGCTCCTTGCCGGACATGGATGCCAGAGTGGATGCAAAAAACTGGCGGATCCAGTTGGCCATTCCGTTTTCTCCGTCCATCAACGGGGTCGGCCGGTCATAGTCCACAAGGGCCTGCACCTCAAATCCCGCCTGCCGCAGCAACCGGTCATACTCCTGCGTCTTAGGGAAATAAAACGGCGAGTGGTATACCCCTCCCATCTGCTGCACAGCTTGCGAAAAAGCCTCCTCTATTTGCGCAATATTCCCTGCGGCGCCCATCTCGGCAACCAACAATCCGCCTGGCTTGAGCGCCGTCCACAGGCTGTTTAGCAGTTCTTCCTGACAGGGAATCCAGTGAAATACCGCATTGGAAAACACCACGTCCACCATGTTTTGCCATCCCAACCGGCAGGCGTCCCGCACCTCAAAGTGCAGGGCGGGATACTGCTGCCGCGCCTTTTCAACCATTTCGCGGGAACTGTCCACCCCCATGACCCGGCCTTTGTCCGCCAGAGCCTGTGTCAGTTTCCCTGTTCCGCATCCCACATCCAGAATAATTTGCCCCGGACATTGGGGAACCCATTCCAATAATTGCTGGCCATAAGCGGCCACAAAGCCGTGCTTGGCCTGATACAAATCTGCATTCCACTGCAAAGTGACCATCCCCTTTTCGTAAATTCATTTTATACCAACCAAAGCCGCTTGTAAACGAGCGGTTCGCTCAAACCCCAGAAGGGTCAGTGCTTACCCCCCTGAAAGGGAACGATCATGGCATCACCTGCTCCGCTATTTCAGGCCGGTTCGCTTTGGCTCTCCAGTGCATCCCTTCAAATGGAACATTTCCGATTCCCCATGGGAAGACATGCTTCTTTGTTTGTGTCATTTGATGGCTATGCGTCTTTTGCCACGGCTTTTATCTGCCTCTGGTTTCCAGAAAAGCGGGCAATAAGCCATCCAGCTCAAAACTGGAGAGGCGCCGCTTGCGCAACGCCTCTCCGCCTAAAACTCCTTATCTCCTACCAGGGCCTTTTTTGTACTGTCCGCACAATCTGGGGCGGTTCAGCTGTTCACCATTGCGGGGGATATTTTTTTGCCCGCCTTTATCCCACCGGGAAAGAGTCGATTTTCTGTGTGGCAAACTGCAAAATCATCAGCGCGTCCGCCGACGTTACGCCCACCTGGCCGTCCACGTCGGCCGCCAGCTTCTGCCCATCCGTCAGGTCGATCTTTCCGGTAGCCGCCTGCAGGACCAACAGAGCGTCCGCTGACGTCACACCGTCCGCTTCATCCACATCGCCCAGCTCATACGCCGGTTTTTCCTCTAAAGCCAAAACAGCCTGCTCCAGCGCCTGAGCCGCCGCCGAAATTTCCTGCGCGGATGCATACAGATACCCGTCCCGGACCGCCTGCGCCTGTTCCCAAGCTTCGCGGTAATTCTGCCAGGAATCAGGCGTATACTGGTCTTCGTCCCGCATTCCCTCTTGCAGCAGAGCATCCAGTGCCGGCAACTCCTGCTGGGGCAGAGTCACGTCCACGATCCGCGCCATGGTGATGGTCATGGAAAAATTGCCTTTTTGATAACCCTCCGGCTGAATATACACATGCAGCCGGTTGATGGCGGTCCAGTCGATGGTGCCCTGGCGGTCGGAGACTTCGGGGTCGCTTTGCAGCACGGTATACCCGTCCTCCTGTCCCGCACTTAGCGGGATGGACAGCCGGTTGGTCCCTGCGTGCAGTGCTCCCACTCCGGAATCGGAGGAAGCCAGAGAGAAGCCATAGGTGCAAAGCCGTTGCTGTGGATCGGCCGACCGCAGCAGAATCCAGCCATCCTCGTTCCAGTCGCCGGTATACCCTTCCGGCCCGGTGAGCTCCAGCTCGATCTGCAGCATCAACTGGTCAAAATCATGCTGCGACAAATCCGCCCCAAACCCGTCACCGGCCCCGTCGGCATAGGCCCAGTCGGCATACAGGGTCTGCATATCCTCCCCTGGATATGTCCCGCAGATACGGGAAAAATCCGCCGCGCCATAGGTGATCTCCGTCATGCTCCGGCGGACCTCCCACATCCGCTGCGCCATCTGTTCAAGCTGGCTTAAAGAGGCCCCTTCGTCTTCGGTCAACGCCAGCGCCTGCTGCCGTGTCTGTTCAAACAGCTCCATGCTCTCTTGACTGTATACCTTTCCCTGCGGGAATTCATCCGAGGCGGCCTGGCGGATCTCTTCCCGGGTGATGTTCATAATATCGTTGACGATCCGCACTTCCGAAAGCCGCATGGACAAACAATCCGCCATGCCGTCCGCCACCACCCGGTCCGCAATCTGCAGGGTGAGCAGGATGCGCTGCACCTGTGTCCAATCCATCAGCCCGCGTGAGTTGTCCGCCGGGCGGTCCAGCGGAATGGACAGCTCCAAATGCCCGTTTTCCATCTGCACGTCTCCGGGACGGATATCCCAGCCGTAATTGTGCTCGGAATTGGTTTCATGGTTCCCGCCGTTCACCGTCAGTGAGGGGTCGCCCTCTTTGTTTTCCACGTCCACCGAACGCAGCTTTACCGTGATCTCCTCCCAGGCGGTATCGGGCAGAACCGACGCCTCGGATGAGGTCAGATCCAGTGTCACCAGCAGCCGGAGGTTTTCCCGATTTCCATATCCCGTCTGCACGTCGATCCCTGTATCCGATTGAACACCATCCGCCCGTGTCCAGTCGGCATAAAGGGTATCGCCATATAGCAAGTTTCCCGATTCGTCCGCATACGTTCGTTCAAAATCCGAGAACCGCACCAATTCATAGGTGGGGATTCCGTCATCCTCTGCCGCGACAGCGCCGCCCCATCCGCTCAGCAGACACACCCCGCTTAGCAGCGCCGCCAATCCCCGTTTCATCCGCTTCATCACGACCGCCCTCTTCCTTTACATCTGTTACCGTCATCATAAGGGATTGCGCGACTCTTGTCAATGGGCAACCCATGAATCTTTCTCCATCTCCGGCGGCCTCCCAAGGATATGCCGCTGCGGCCGCAGCCGGCCGGAGGCTTTGACAAATCTATAAAAGTGGGGCAGCCGCCTGTTTATCTTACAAAAAATGCCATGGCAGCTTAACCATGGCATTTTTATTGGCGCCGCTTTCAGCGCGTTCTGATTTTATCGGTTCACTTCCTGCGCGCTGGAAACGCTGTCGATCTTCTGGGTGGCGTATTGCAGGATCTGCAAAGCATCCGACGACGAAATTTCGGTATCTCCATTCACATTGGCCGCCAAAGCCGCCGCCCCGTTCAGCTCGATTTTGTGCGTTGCCGCCTGCAGTGTCACCAAAGCATCCTCCGATTTCACTTCGCCGTCCAGGTTCACATCCCCCGGCCGGTACACCGTCGCCGCAAAGGTCGTCGTTTTCCCCTTGTAGGTCACCGTCAGCGCCTGTGTGCCAATTTTGTTCCTGTCATACCCGCTCACCATATCGGGGGTGATGGCCACGGTCTCCGTGCTCCCATCATCGTAAAAAGCTGTCAGCTCCGCCCCGGTCAAATCCAACTCTTCGCCCAGCCGGTAAGCTGTTTTATCCGGGCTTTTTGTTATTACAATCGATTCCGGCATCACCGGCTCGTTCACCGTCACCACAAAAGTGGTCGTCCTTCCCCCATAGGTCACGGTCAAAGGCTGTTGTCCTGTCTTGTATGGATCGTAGCCACTCACCATATCGGGGCTGATGGCCACGGTCTCCATGGTTCCATCATCGTAAAAGGCCGTCAGTTCCGCCCCGGTCAGATCCAGTTCTTCGCCCCACTGGTAGTCCGTTTTGTCCGGCTGCTTGGTCACCGCAATGGAACTTGGCAATACCGGACCTTCCACCGTCACCACAAAAGTGGTCGTCTTTCCCCCATAGGTCACGGTCAAAGGCTGTTGTCCTGTCTTGTATGGATCGTAGCCACTCACCATATCGGGGCTGATGGCCACGGTCTCCATGGTTCCATCATCGTAAAAGGCCGTCAGTTCCGCCCCGGTCAGATCCAGTTCTTCGCCCCACTGGTAGTCCGTTTTGTCCGGCTGCTTGGTCACCGCAATGGAGTCCACATTGCTATTAACAACTATTTCAACGGTGTGTGCGCCGGGAGCAACCAGATCCACCGGATTTTGAGCCTGGCCATCCACGACAACGGATTTTGCGAACTGGGTCACATTTACTGTGAGTTCAACATCTTCCACGGCTACACCATCGGCGAGTTCAAACGCAATGGTCATGACCGTACCGTTGAGGAACTGACCGTCAGCAGAGATAGCCCCCACCAGGACAGGGTTGGTGTTCAGGTTGACTACAATCATCGCTTTTTTGGGATCGGGGTCTACAGCATCGCCCCGCAGATAATCAACCATATCACGTCCGTTATCCTGCTGAACCGGGGTCACCTGATCTGCATCATAAGCAATGTTGTACTCCAGCACGTTCCAGGCGTTGGTGTACTCATTGTGCTCAGAATAAACGCCATCCATGCCAGCCACATTGACAGACAAAATGATAAAATCGCCGGTTTTGTTTTTCTCCGCTTCAAAAGTCAGCGATACATCCTCAGCGGAAGCCGTCATGGACGCTATTGGCAGTCCCGCCGCTATCAAAAAGCTGCAGATTGCAGCAAGCCCTTTTTGTATATACGTTTTCATCTTCAAGTCTCTCCTTTTGTCTATCCTTCCGGACAAGCACACTTTTTACATAATAGCCGCCGTGCAAGTATGATCCTTTTAACCATTTCCAGACACACAAAGAGTCTTATGAATGTTTATCATAAAGAGACAAGCAAAGCAGGTTAAAAATAAGCAAATAAATAAGGACGGTCTGCTTTTTCTTTTCAAGCTTATGCAGCCACATATTTTTTGGAAGAATCCATTATACAGTCATAGGAACAAAACCATGCATCCAAAAGCAGCCCTGCCCTGTAAAATCCAGGGCAAGGCTGCTTTATCCCTTCCTCTTCTTCCAATCCAGACCGGCACAGAGGTATTATTTATTAAACATACCACTGTGCCCGCATGATAACACTAATTACGCAGCAGTATTCTCAGTGGAACCTGTGGTATCAGTGGTATCGGTAGAACCGGTGCTCTCAGTGGAAGCAGTGCTCTCAGTGGAAGCAGTGCTCTCAGTGGAAGCGGTGGTATCGGTAGAACCGGTGGTGTCGGTGGAACCGGTTGTATCAGTGGAACCAGTGGTGTCGGTGCCCTCGGTCGGATCGGTCGGGTCCGTGGGCTCCTCCTGGTCTTCGATCGGGAACGAAGCGAGCTTATCGACAGAATACTGCAGGATGTTCAGAGCATCATTCGCGCTCAGTTTGCCTTCCTTATCGCCGTCCACTTCGGCCAGACGCTGCTGCAGAGCATCCAGCTCGATCTTCTGAGTGGAAGCCTGCAGAGCCTGCAGCGCGTCGTTTGCGGCGATCTTATGATCCTTGTCCACATCGCCCAGCTCATAAACATTTACGTCGAACGTTGCCGTCTTGTCTTTGTAGGTGACGGTCAGGGTCTGCTTCTCCGCGACATTGCTGGCATCGTAACCGGTCACCTGGACATCGGCCACATCGATTGTACCGGTGGTGTCGTCCACATAGGTGGCGGTCACAACCATGCCATCCAGAGAAAGCGTATCGCCTTCCATATACTCAACCGTTGTCGGGGCGGTGACAGCAATGGATTTTACTTCCTTCTCCACCGGAGGAACCTCTTCGTCTTCTACCGTGATGGTCAACTCCTGTTTTGCGGCAGCCACGACATCCTCAAACTTGTCAAAATAGGTTTTGTCGCCTTCGGTCTTGGTCACCAGACGGGCGCACTGCTTCAGGTCAGCCGTCAGTTTGATCGCAGTACCGTCGGCCAAGTCTTCGTCAACGGTGAAATCCAGGGTGAAATACTGACCGCTTTGAGTATAGGAGTCCTGCATGATGGAAGCAGCGACAATGGGATTGACAGCCAGGTTGACTTCGGACAGCATGGCGGGCTTTTCCGCAGGCTCATCGGTCTCGTCCGCCGCTTTGAAGTTCCAGCCAAGGGTGCCGCCCTCTGTGGGAGCAACCGGAGTGAGCTGCTCGGCGTCATAACCCAGTGTAAACTCCAGCACATCCCAGCCTTCCGCCGGGATATCCTTGCCTTCCACCGTCAGGGTGACGGTGCCGCCGGGGGCTACGGTGGTGTCGCTGACAGCAAAGTTGATGGCAGCAGCCGGGGTTTCTTCGGTGTTTTCTTCCGCCAGGACCGCAGAACCCAGCGGGACCGCCGCAACAACAGCAAGGCTGCTGACAGCGGCAAGCCATTTGGACAAACGTGTTTTCATTTGACTTTTCTCCTTTTTTATAGAATTCATAAGGGGTTATCTTTATTATATACTCATTTTGAGTAATGTCAAGAGAAAATTACTCTTTTAGAGCATATTTAATGTTAAAAAATTTATCTTCGCTATAATTAATTTAGCATAAACAGAATGGAGGGACCGTCTGTGGCAGTGGGCGACCGTATACGAGAACTTTTGCAATCCCATGATATGACCCAAAAACAGTTGGCGGACACTCTTTCCATTCCACTCACCACTTTAAGCGGTTATGTGCGCAACTATCGGGAACCGGATTATGCCACGCTCAAGCTGTTGGCGGGTTATTTTGGCGTGACGTGCGATTATCTGCTGGAAAACAATCCCGTAAGGAATTCCCAGTCGAATATGTCTGTTTTATCGGGCGATGAGATGCAGTTTTTGAATATCTGCCGCGCCCTACGGCCTGAACAGAATGCTCTGCTTCGCGCCATGGCGGATTATATGTATGAGCAGCAGGGGCGGACGCAAAAGAACAGCACCGAAGGTTGAGCCTGACCGTTTTTCATGTGCTTTTACGTCGCCCGTTCCCATGAGCAAGCAAAAAATCCCCGCTTGTCTGTGCCTTCATAGCCGACAAGCAGGGATTTCCTCTTATGTATAAACTAATTCCTTTATACCGGTAGTCTTTCGGAGAATCAGGCAGCGCCGGTAAAGCTGTTGATTTTCTGGGTGGCGTATTGCAGGATCTGCAAAGCATCGGCAGAGGTTATCTCGCCGTCTCCGTTGACGTTAGCGGCCAAAGCGGCAGCTTCATCCAAATCGATCTTTTGGGTCGCTGCCTGCAATGCCATCAGGGCATCCTCCGATTTGACCTCTCCATCCAAATTTACATCGCCCAGTTTGTACACTGTCACTTCAAAGGTGGCGGTTTTTTCTTCATAGGTCACGGTCAGGGTCTGTTTGCCCGCCTTGGTGTTGTCAAACCCGGTCACCATGGCGGAGGTTACGTCCACCGGCGCGGTGGAATCGTCGCTGTAGGTGGCGGTCACCACCAGGCCGGTCAGGTCCAGTTCTTCCCCAATTTTATAGGTGGTTTTCGTTGGGCCAGCCGTCACTGCAATAGACTCCAATGTGGGCGGCTGGGGCTGATCTTCTTCAACCGTCACTTCAAAGGTGGCGGTTTCCCCTTCATAAGTCACCGTCAGGGTCTGTTCGCCCGCCTGGGTGTTGTCAAACCCGGTCACCATGGCCGGGGTCACATCCACCGGCGCGGTGGAATCGTCACTGTAGGTGGCGGTCACCACCAGGCCGGTCAGGTCCAGTTCTTCTCCAATTTTATAGGTGGTTTTCGTTGGGCCAGCCGTCACTGCAATAGACTCCAACGTTTTCTCGGCCTGCACCGTAACCGTTAAATCGGTGGTGTAGGACGCTACCACATTTTCGTAACCATTAAAGTAAGTTTTACCATCTTCCTGCTTTGTCAACACCCGTGCAAACTGTTTCAGCTTTGGCTCCAGCTTAATCTGAGTGCCAGCTGCCAGCGCTTCGTTCACTGTGAACTGAAGGATGAGGTACTGCCCGTCCTGAGTATAGCCGTCCCTGGATATACAGGCCGCTACGATGGGATTTGCATCCAGATTCAACTGCGCCATCGGGACAGAAGTGTCAATCGTCCCCGGTGTGGAAGCCGCACCCAAGTCCCAACCCAGGGGATCGCTTTCGCTGTCCAGTTCCTTAACGACTGTAAGCTGCTGGGCATCATAACCGATGGTCATGTCCAGAACCTCCCAGCCCTCGGCCGGGATATTTTTCCCTTCCACCGTCAGGGTAACGGTTTCCCCAGGGGCCACCGTCTGCCGGTCAACGGAAAAGGTAAGCTGCGCCTCCGTTCCCTCCTCCTGCGCCATTGCGGTCAAGGGGCTGAGCGGCAGGGCCGCTGCGATCGCCAGGCTGCTGACACAGGCAATCAGTTTTGATAAACGCGTTCTCATTGTTTACACCTCTCCTTTTTGTGCTTATATAAGGGAAGATTCCCTTCTATCCTGGTCAAGCAGGGGCGACCCCCTTTGCACCATCTCTTTTAAAACTTGTACATACTCTCGCCATATACTATACCATTTTATTATGATATTTGCAATATATTTTTTAATTGCTCATGCATTGTTTGTATCATTAGACTTTTGTGTGCGAAAATCACTCTACGCGGGATCCTTCTGTTCAAATCCCGGCTTATCTGTGTTTTGAACACACAGCGCAGAAAAGGCGCGACAACTTCCTTTTATGCCTGCATGCGTTTAATTGCAAAGCGAAAGCTTGACGTCAGCCATGCTGCGGCCATTTAGATTGCGCTACAGTGAAGTTGATCTCTCGGGATGCAAATCCATCCCATAAGAGTTGAGCCGGTACTCGCGGGAAAATAGGTTGAAAAAGCCCGGAGACAGTCCGGCTATGGACCGTCTCCGGGGCTTTGGTCATCCCCTGTTCAGCCCGCTTCTGCGGCTGACCGGAATAAGGTAATATCAGGCCGTTTCGATCCCGAACTGGGTCAGCCTCTTGGTGGAATACTGCAGGATCTGCAGCGCATCGTTCGCAGTTATGCCAACCGTACCATCCACATCGGCCGCCTCCAGCTTGGCGCCGGTCAATTCCAGCTTATCAACTGCATCCATCAACGCTTCGAGCGCATCAATGGCCGTTACGCTGCCGTTCATGTTCACATCGCCCAGCATATAGACCGTCACCGTGAAGGTGGCTGTCTGCCCGCCGAAGGTAAGGGTCAGCTCCTGCTCGCCGACCTGCTGGTTATTGAAACCGCTGACCATACCCGTTTCCAGACTGATTGTTTCCACCTTACCGCTGTTGTAGGTAGCCTGGGCGGTCATGCCCTCCAGGGAAAGCTCCTCGCCGGCTTTATAGATGACTTTGCTGGGCTGGGCGGTGATGCTGATATTTGTCACTGCCAGCTCGGCCACATTGATCTGGAAGGTATCCGTCAATTCCTGATAGGTGATGGTGATGGTCTTGTCTCCCGCTGTAGACGTGTCAAATCCGCTCGCGTTTGCAGTGGTGATGCCTGCCAGGGTTTCGTTGGAGCCATCGTTATAATATCCCGTGACCACCATGTCGGTCAGGTCCAGCGTCTCATCGCCGACATAATACTGCTTTTTGGTGGGTTCTGTGGTGATGTCGATGGAGGTGAGGGTCTTCACAACGGTCAGGGAAACCTCTGTCGAAAAGCTGTCCACCAAGTCGGTGACAGCCATCGCGTTATCCTGCACGGTGGCATAGGCAAACTGGTTCATCGTCACGCCCAGCTTGAGGGTGCTGCCGGTGGTCACCTCATTGCCTACCGTAAAGGCCAGATCCAGCAGCACGCCGTCGGCGGACTGCCCGTTGGTATCAATAATACCGGCAATGATCTCGCTGCCAGACTGGTTGACATCGGCCAGGAAGCTGGCGCCGCTGCCCGCAGTGGACAGGGCCTCACCAGCGGCATAGTTCTGCCCACTCTGTTGTGCCAGTGTGAGCCCTTCCGGAACGGTCACCTTAAAATCCAGCGCATTCCAGCTGTTGGTTGTGGCTTCGGCCAGCCCGTCAACCGTGACCTGCAAATGTACGGTGTCCCCACGGACCACTTCGGTCTTGTCGGAGGCAAAGGTCAAGGAAATGCCATCCACTGCCGCAGACGCCACCATCATGGAGGACACAGGCAGCGCAGCTGCCAGCGCCAGGCTGCTGACCACAGCAGTCAATTTTTTCAAAACTTTTTTCACGAATTTCACCCTACCCTTTCTAAAATTTTCGCCCGCCATCTGCCGGGACATTCATCTGCCGGCAGAAAGGAGCATTTGCAAAGCGCCCGCCGCCATGCACCGGCAAACGCATGATGCCTGTAACAAAGTTAGCCCTGCGATGAAAAGCCGGTGATGCGGCCGGTATAATATTGCAAAATCTCCAGAGCATCGTTGGCGCTTACGCCGTCAGTTGTATCCACGCTGGCAGCCAGCAGCTTGGCGCCGGTCAGTTCCAGCTTTTGGGTGGCGGCCATCAACGCTTCCAGCGCGTCGATGACGGTGATCTCGCCGTCCAGATTCACATCCCCCAGCCGGTAGACCGTCACCGTGAAGGTCGCAGATTGCCCGCCATAAGAAACGGTGACTTCCTGCTCGCCCACAGCATCCTTGTTATAGCCGCTTACCGCAAACTCACTGTTAGCAATAACAGTCGTGCCGCCGTTCGCATAATGCCCGGTGGCCACCATGCCGTCCAGAGAAAGCTCCTCCCCGGCCTGATAGTTGAGCTTGGTGGGCTGGGTGTCGATGGTGATGCTTTGCAGCAGGTTTTCCGCCACCGTAAAGGTAAGCTGGGTATCAAACGACGCCACCAAATCCTCCACCTGAAATGCATTTTCGCTGACGGTGACATTGGCAAACTGGTTCATATGGACATCCAGCGTGAGCGTTTCACCGGCGGTAACATCCTGCCCCACCTGGAAAGCAACAATCATCAATTCCCCGTTGGCCGACTGACCATCCGCATCGATCACGCCAACCATCACCGGATCGCTGTTCAGGTTCACATCCGCCCAAAAGCTCGTTCCCGTGTCGGAAATATCCAGAGCCGCGCCGGTCGTGTAATCCTGGCCGTTTTGCTGCACCGGGTCCAGCTTGCCTGCGGTGTAATCCAGGCTGTATTCCAGCACATTCCAGCCCTTTTCCGCCGTCAGGCCGGATACATCCACCGCGACCTTGACAATATCCCCTGCGTACACAGTGGTTTTGTCGGCCGCAAAGCGCAGGGCTGCCTGCTGTTCCACCACATCCACCTGGATGGGCGTCTCCGGCGCAAAGGGCTCCACTATGTCTGTGTATCCACCGTATGTATTGCCCGGTCCCTGGACCACACGGGCCATCTGTATGAGTTCAGGCGTGATTTCGATCTGCGTACCGGGAGTGACCGTATCCTTCACCCTGAATTGCAGGGTGAGGTACCGGCCATCCGCCGTATAGGCGTCACTAGAAATACAGGCCGCCGTAATGGGATTGGCATCCAGGTTCAACTCGGTCATAAAGCTTCCGGGCGAGCCGGAAATATTCCAACCCAGCTGGGTGCCGTCCTGAGACTGTGTCAACGCCTCCAGCTGATCCGCGTTGTAGCCGATCTCCAGCTGCAGCACCTCCCAGCCCTCGGCCGGGAGGCTCTCTGCGTCCACCGTGAATGTGACAATGCCGCCAGGGACAGCCTGCGCGCTGTCCACCGCGAAGGTAAGCGCCGGATCCCCCTCCTGCGCGGACGCTGTCATGGGGCCTGCCGGCAGCATAATGGCGACCGCAAGGCTGCAAATTGCAGCGGCCCATCTGGATACGCGTGTTTTCATGTTTGACCTCTCCTTTTCAGTTGATAAAGAACATCCCCTTACTGTTCCAGCCAGCGCTATGCAGGCAATCGGCCGGAATCAGAATTTACAAAAGTTATTATATCACGCCTACGCTATATATGCAAATATTTTTATTCATCTTTAAAAAATATTGGTAGATTATATAAATCAAGCCCCTGTTTCACAATATTTCACACATTTAAGCCATGTCCACCAAGATCATGCAGAGTCCTTGCGGTCCAGGAAATACAAAAGCCCCCGGAAAACGCTTTCACGTTTTCCGGGGGCCGCCCGCGCCGGTCAGGCGCAGAAAAAATGTCTTTTCGCCGTCAAAGGCTTCAATTCATCAGGCTTCGGTGGCTGTAGAGAAGCTGGTGATCTTCTGGGTGGCATACTGCAGGATCTGCAGAGCGTCATTGGCAGACACATTGCCATCCTTGTTGACATCCGCCTGAGTGACTTGTTCCGTTGTGGCTTCAATCTTATTAGTCGCAATCTGCAAAGCCATCAGCGCATCGTTCGCGGTGATGGTCGGATTGCCGTTCTCATCCACGCTGCCATCCACATTGCCCACATCCGGCAGGGGGGTGGGATCCAGATCAGTACGGGAAGGATCGATCACTTCCACCGACGCAATGTCCATGGTGGTGGTGCCGTTGTGCTGGTTGACGCTGTCGATGAAGATGCGGAACAGGGTCACATTGCTCCAGTCGATCTCGCCCGCTTCTACTTCAAGCCAGCTCAGCGGGATGTTCAGCGTCAGCTCTCTACCGGAGGTCAGGGGCGTTTCATGCACATCGATCAGGTTGGCAATCATAAGCCGCATGCTGTTCTCCTGCATTTTGGCGGTACCGTCATCGTTCTGTTCGCCGGTGTCGGTGCTGGGAGAAGCCAGCAGGATCTTGCCGGTGCGGAACACGGTGGCGTCCTCCACGCCGGTCTCGTTGCCCAGGGTCATCACGATGCGCAGCACAGTCTCGTCCTTATTGACCTCGGACAAATCCATGGCCGCATCGGCTGTGACCCAGCCGTTGGTCTGCAGGACAACATTGGAACCAGCGCCATCGTTCGTGGCGGTGTAGGTACCGGCCGCATTCGAGAATTTGCCCACCACGGTGGGGTCGACTTCCTCGGCGCGGTCAATGATCACGGCGGAGGTGACCGTCAGGGTGACCGAACCGGCATCCAGGCCGTCGGGCAGATTGTCAAAATACATGCGGAAGCGGTTGACCTCGTCCCACTTCATGGCGTTCAGTTCCGTGTTGTACGCGCTCAGCGGGAATTCAACCGTGTTTTTACCATCAACCGGCTGCTGGATCAGGCCGCGGTCCATCAGATCCTTGAGGGAGTAGCCGACATTGTTCTCACCATCGGGAGGAGTGGAACCCTCGTCATCGGTGGAACGCAGACGGAAGTAACCAGCGTTGAAGATAGCAGAATCCGCCTGGCCGGTGGTGTTGGTCAGGGTAAAGTTTACCTGCAGGTACATCTGATCCAGCGGCTTGTCGCTGATGTCCACCGGGGTGGTGGAAACCCATTCGCTGGCCAGATCCTTACGGCCTGTCTCATTCGCGTGGGTTTCGCCGTCATAGAACTCGGCCACAACGCCTTCGATGGGCTGATAGCCTTCGGGAGTTTCGTCGGTGATGCGGATGTCCGCAAGCTGCATGGTGAACCAACCATTTTTCTCCGGATCCAGGTCGCGCACACCCGGGATAAAGAAGCGCATCTGGGTCAGGTTGGCCCAGTCGACGCCCTCGTCACTAAACCGATTCAAAGTGATCTCAATTTCGTTGAGGCCGGCTTTCAAGGTGCTGGTGGGGATGTTGTACTGTGCCTTGTGCTCTGTGCCTCCGGCATCCACCGAACGCAGAACTACGTATGCGTTTTTGAACGCATCGGCATCGGTAACCGATCCGCTGGTGTTGGTCAGGGTCAGGTCAAACGAAACCGTCACCTTGGTCTTGTCGCTTTCGGACAAATCGATCGGGGTCTTGTCGGCCGTGGTCCAGTCCATCTGGATTTCCGGCCAAGGGGTGGTAGCCGAGCTGGTGTCTTCATCCGTGTTGTCCGCCGCAAACGCGCCGACAACATTCTCCACATACACCAGTTCTTCCTTGGCGGCGTTCATGGCTTCCAGGGCCGCGTCGAACTGCTCGGCCGTAACAGCCGGGTCTTCCTGCTCAAGCAGGGCCTCGGCCGCCGCCAGAGCCTCGTCAAAAGCCGCGGTGGAGGCTTCTTCATAGGCTGCATCATTGATGCCGCGGTTCACCGCTGTCTGAAGCGCCGCACGGCTGGCTGCGAGAATCTCATCCGGACTGAGGTCCTCATCGGCCGCCAAAGCGGGCAGAGACATGGGCAGAACCAACAGCAGGCTCAGGCACAGGGCCAGAACTTTTTTTGTCAGTTTCATTCCGTCTTCTTCCTTTCTTTTTTCGGCGTTTATCCGCCGTTCAAGTAACCATTTTAATGAAAGTACCGGCATTTGTCAATGGATAATCTATGAATAAATTTAAAATTCGTCCGGGAAAGATTGGTGGATTCTCACATATGGTGGAAAAATGAGGAACTTCGCCGGTCTTTTTACCGCTTTTCCCGACTGCGGTATTGGGTGGGGGTGAGCCCCGTTTTTCGCCGGAACAGGCGGGTAAAATAGTTGTAATCGTCGATTCCCACAATGCTGGCGATCTCGGCGACCGGCCGGTCTGTATTGGTCAGATACTGCCCAGCCCGTTGGACCCGGTCTTCGGCGACCAGCTGACCTACGGTTTTGCCGGTGTTGCGTTTTACGGTTTTGCAGATGGTGGCAACACTGATGCCCAGTTGCGCCGACATTTCTTTTAATGTGAAGGGGGCGATCAGGTGGGAGCTGATATATTGCTGTATCTCCTGCCAGCGGGCATTGCTCTGCCGCTTCATCAGCTGTTCTAAGCGGATATACCCGACGCAGGCCATCATGATATGGGAGGTAGCCCCCAAGACTTCGGAGGGGACCTGCTTCATCTTCTGAAAGGCCTGGTGCAGCTCCCTGGTGGGACACCCCAGCGAAGCGCATTTCTCTTTTATGAAGCTCCACTGGTTTTTCCGGTCTTCGTCGGTCAGCAGTTGTCCAAGCATGATATATCCGAGGATCTCCTCCTCATCGATGATGGGCGCGCACACCTCTATCAGCCCCGCATGGCAAACGTAGGTGGCAACCGCGTTTTTGCGCTTGGCCTCGGCCATCCCATGCAGGTCGCACTGGCGGCACCGGTTCAGTCCTTCCCGGTCAGACCGGATGAGCATACAGAAGTCACACCGGCTTTCCGGGTATTCGGCAATCCGCTGGAATCCGCTGTCAAAAATCGCAATATGCTGCCCGGTAATGGTATGAAAATCCTGCAATATCTGCCTAAGCTTTCGGGTGCGGAGCTCGTCCATTACACATTTCTCCTCTCTCACTGCCGTTTTTACTATAGCACGATCTTCTGATTTTTGCAACGACAGGCTTGCACAAATCTTCCTTGGAAAAACCAAACCTGTTTTTAAAAGCGGATAACAAAAGGTCTTTAGCCGGGGGGGAGTCCGGCTCGAATACAGCGGGCCGGGTTAAAGGATAGAAACGAAACCGGCTGTGTGCAAAAAGCAATCCCTATCCGCCAGATAAAAGAGCCTGTAGTCCATCCCGCCGCAGCGGCGGCAAAAACGACCTGTCCGCCGGCGGCATTTTTCTGATCCGCTGTGTCTTCCCCCACGAATGCTCGGCAGCGCCAAAAGCAAAATCCCCCTCCGGAGAGGGGGATTTTGCTTTTGTTAGAGGGGTGTTTTGAGGAGGGTAGAAATTGTACCTGATTTTGGTGAGGCGTTCCGGTGCGGCTCCTTCCCGCCTCTCAAGTACGCTTTTATTATAGCGGGAGTGTGCGAAGGAAGTGTGAATGAACTATGAAAAAAATTTATATTTTTTTGAAAGTATCCATCATAAAACCGCCACCTTTTTCGCGTTCCAAAAAACGAAAAAAGAATTCAAACAAATGTTTGCTTTTTCAGAACATTTGTGCTATACTGGATGTGAAAATACAAAAAGGAGGTGTTTCTATGAAGAATTTAACCCCCAAGCAGCAGGCGGTCCTCACCGTGCTGCAGCAGCGGGCACAGGATGGCCTTCCCCCCACGGTTCGTGAGATCTGCGCCGCAACCGGCATCAAATCCACCTCTACCGTGCATGCATGCCTGCGCGTATTGGAGGAAAACGGCCTGATCTCGCGCGAAAGCGGATTGAACCGGGCCATACGGCTGCCGGGGGAAAGCGTGGTGCGGGTGCCGCTTTTGGGCCGTGTCACGGCTGGCCAACCCATTTTGGCCGTGGAAGAGGTGGAGGAATATGTGCCCTATTCGGGAAAGGGGTTTGAACCCGGCGACCTGTTTGCCTTGCGGGTTTCGGGATCGAGCATGATCGGCGCCGGTATTCTGGACGGCGACGTTGTGATCGTGCAGCGGTCCCCGGATGTGCGCAACGGCGACATTGTGGTGGCCCTGATTGGGGACGAAGCCACCGTAAAGCGTTTTTACAAAGAAGACGGCCATTTCCGCCTTCAACCCGAAAACGACGCTTTTGAACCCATTATTGTGGAAGAATGCTCGGTCTTAGGCAAGGTCATCTCCCTTTTGCGTTATTTCTGATTACTGGATTTGTTTGATATATGCTCCCTTTTCCGGGGACCGGAATCTGACAGGCCCGCCGTACCGCTGAAACCAGCGATGCGGCGGGCCTTTGGTTATGTGGCCTGCCCGTCTTTGGCGGGGCCATCGGCGGCATCAAAGACGACTCGGATGGTGGTGCCCTCACCGGGCGTGCTGTCCAGCGACAACTCGGCGTGGTGCTGGATGGCGACGTGCTTTACGATGGCAAGGCCCAGCCCGGTCCTGTCTCTTATACACATCTGACGCTGCCGACGATAAGGCTCGTGTAGA
>ENA-UALL01000056-UALL01000056.1-human-gut-metagenome-genome-assembly--contig:-NODE-56-length-70396-cov-9.293726_pt1 | contig 70396 bp, 79 predicted proteins | sample MGYA00243699_ERZ654466 | MGnify/ENA primary metagenome ERZ654466 (study PRJEB26926, sample SAMN06164635) | human gut metagenome | biome: ENVO:00009003; feature: ENVO:2100002; material: ENVO:00002003...
GGACACTTTGTCCACAAGTCGGAGCGTAGGACGAGGGACGGGGGCTTTCATATACGCCCTGTCTGCTGATGAAACCAGACCTGCGCTTGCGGCTCCACGCCACGCAAGCACAGCCCTGTTTTCTTGCCGCTTCAAATCTTGCCGCTTCAAATGCCCTTGCCCTCCCCGGCGGCAACGGCATTTTCACGACAACGCCGACAGAGCGTATAACACACTACACTTTGCTTCGCAAAGTCGTGTGCCAAATGGGGGCGTTGCCCCCTTTGGAAACCCCCACAAGAAAAGGCGGTACGCTACCCCTCCACGGGGCGCATACCGCCTTTTCTTGTTATCCAGCCCTCCGGCTGTATCGGTTGAGCAAAAGCCAGCGTGGGATTGATGTGGTATCTTTATCTAAGTGATACCCCAGTTTCCCATTTAGAAACAGCTCCTTTTGAAACGCCGATGTGTGCAGCCAGTTCATCCTGTGTGATTCCTCTTTTATGGCGGTTCTCGATCAGGATGCGGCCAAGATTCATTTCCTTCATAGTATTCACCTCATGTTGTAATTATAAGGGAAGAAGATAGTAAATTCAATGGAGGCGTGTTTCACTTTTGGCGAAAAAGTCTACCAACAGGAAACTTCTTAAATCGAAAAAGCCCTCTGCCTGAGCAGAGAGCCTTTGTGTTTAAAAAGGGAATCGCTTATCGAGTTTATAATCCGTCCGGATCGGATTTTTCTCGGCACGGTAGATTTGATGATCTTTCAGATCGTACAGGACGGACCAAACTGTATCTTTTCCGGTGGATCTGTCATACTGACAAAGAAAGCCATGTTCTCCTCGCAGCAATTGCTTGGATTCTTCCAGACTCATTTCTTTTGCGTGAGCTTCCAGGAAATTGACCAAAGTCTGGTATCGTGTTTCCGCTTGCCAGTCATCAATTCCTTTGATGTTTACTGAAGAAAGTTCGTCAGAATGAAATCGGTTTGTGGCACAGACATAAGGCTTTTCCTTGGTTGGACGCAGTACGATCACCTTGTCACAATAGCATTCAAGAACAGCTAAATTTCCAAAAGCATCGGCAACCGTAAATGTTTGTGCAGAGCTGATAGGAAGCCTATTCAGATAAAAAACTACTTCATCAACACTGCTGCACTTTTCTAAAAAGAAACGGAGCAGAAGTCCGGCATTCATCCCGGGACGAATAGATGGAGGATACACGGAGGTCAAGCCAACAGCCAGCCCCTTTTCATTCACTCCATCTTCCATTTGAACAAAAGCGGTTGTATTCCCGGTAAAGGAAAAAGAGCCAGCGGAAAACCGGTAAATTACATTCAGGTTGTTTTTTTCAATGGCAGTTAGAAAATCGCTGTTACGACCAAAGAAAATGGAGTTTTCATTGGAAACCGCAAAACAGGAGCATTGACAGGCCGGTGGCATAGCATAGATGCTAAATAAAAGGCCCTGAAGGAGTTTTACATCACAGGATTGTCCGTCTGCAATCCCCTGTATTTCATCCAGGATCTCCGGGAAGTATTCCTGATAGATGGGAAGACATTCTTCAGCAAAGCCGATGCGTTCCTTAGTGATCGGAAATGGAATATTGTTCAAAATATAATTTGCGTGCTTTGCCAGCCGGGAACCCCGCCGAAATCCAATTTCATAGTGGTTCCCATAAAATCTTGCGTGATACATATTTTTGCTCTCCTTTATATGAATTAGAGAGCTGCCGGCAACTCTGATTATAAGGGTAACTGAATAAAAATTTTATGTCAATAGGGATTTGCAAAAGACCGAGCCGAGTAATGAATAGCTGCAACACTTAAAAATGAAAGCACAGAAGATCAACTCTTCTGTGCTCATTTTACTCCATAAACGCCAGCCATTTATTCCCATAGGTATCTTTATAAAATCGTTGCCCCAATTCATTCTCTACCAATCGGTCTTTGACCGTAAACCAACCGCGCATTTCCTGACGGAGATCCTCATCTTTGGAAATAGGCTCCACCCAAACCCGGGTGTATGTCTCAATCTCATCGCGGGACAATTTCCGACCTTTTGGAATGCTGTTACTCTGAAATATCGGCGGTAGCGCAGAAATCCGTGTAGCATCGCTAAATGGCAGTTCGCTGCCACCCAAAAACCGGATGCGCTCATTGATAGCATCTACCAAGCCCCAACGATTATTATTTACGAAGACAGGATGGTCGTGAAGAAATGGAAGAATATCCTTGTCTATGGATTCCGCAATACGGCGGAAAGGATTTGAGGAATCTGTTCTGCCAAGTAAATAGTCCGTAGAAACGCCATATAGGTCTGCCATTTTCTCCAAGGCATCAATCGTAGGAAGTCTTCTTCCGGATTCCCAGTTGTTCACAGTAGCAGCGGAAACTTGTAATTGCTCTGCCGCGTCCTTTTGGCTAATTCCCGACTGAACTCTTGCGTCCTTGAACCTGTATGACATTATGTTCACCTCCTGCTGATAAAAATGTCATATTCAGTTATTCTGAAGTTTGCTTTTTGCGATACTTTCCGGTCTTTATCCTTGCATCCGCAGGCTTTTGCGCATCTTCAGGAATGATCCAATTGTTCCCAGCCTTTTGGGCACCTTCAATTCTATTCTCCGAGCAGAGAATAGCGATACGCCTTGCAGAGAGATTCCATTTTTTTGCGATTTCAAAAGTTGACAAATATTTCATACTGTAAGGGATCCTTTCTCTTTTTTCTTTGCTCTATGCTTATTATATTCAATTTCCTGAATAATATCAAGTGACCGGTTTGTTTGGTTTGCCTTGGACAGCGCAATTTGCTCTTTAAGGTGAATTTGTCTGATCCGATGTGTTGCAAATTTGCTGTTAAACCTGTGTAATAAGGTATCTATAAAGGTGTACCTTTATGGATGCAAAGAAGGAAAGCAAAGCAAACGCAAAAATGTATCTGTAAACATTCGGATTTCTTTTATGGACATATCCAAAAACAAACGGAGGTTTACAGACACATTTTCAAGGAGGACAGAGGATGAAAAAGGTATATGGATATGCCCGTGTATCTACAAAAGAGCAACACTTGGATCGGCAGCTGAAAGCGCTGCTTGATTTCGGTATTGAGGAACGAGATATCGTGACGGATAAGTCCAGTGGAATGTCAATGGATCGTGAAGGATATCAGATGCTGAAAACAAGGTTGCTGCGTGACGGCGATACGCTGGTTATTAAATCTTTGGACCGGCTCAGCAGAAACAAAGGCTACATCAAAGCAGAACTGGAGTATTTCAAACAGCGGCACATCCGGGTGATGGTTCTCGATTTGCCGACCACACTCGTAGAGCTGCCCGAAGGTCAGGAATGGGTTTTTGAGATGATCAATAATATTCTGATTGAAGTTCTGGCCAGTATCGCAGAACAGGAGCGCCTGACGACAAGGCAGCGCCAAGAAGAAGGAATAGCCGTTGCAAAAGAGCGGGGAAAACATCTCGGCCGCCCAAAAGCGGAGTTCCCGTCAGACTGGGAAGAAACATATAAAAGCTGGAAGCAAGGTGATTTGACAGCGGTTGCTGCAATGAAGCACCTCGGACTGAAACGAAGCACATTTTATAATTTGGTCAAACTACAGGAGGGGCGCACATGAAGAAAAAGATTTTTGTGCCCATACTGACTTTGACACTCACAGGAATATTGGTTTTTTCCGGATACCAAATCTATAAAATCATTTCTGAATATGAGTCTGGGGAGCGCACTTACGACGACCTTGAGATATATGTTTCGACGCCGTCGATTACCAGCACACCACAAAACTCATCTGAGTCTGAGAAGAAGACCGAAAACGCATGGCCTGAAGTAGACTTCGAGGGTTTAGCAGCCATCAATCCGGATATTGTAGGTTGGATCTATTCTGAAGATACGCCCATCAATTACCCGATTGTGCAGGGTACAGACAATTCCTATTATCTTAAACACCTTTATACCGGAGAATATAACGGCGCCGGTAGCATTTTTCTTGACAGCCGCAATTCTTCGGACTTTTCAGATCGCCATACTATTGTTTATGGGCATCATATGCAGAATGGCTCGATGTTCTCTTCTCTAACCGGCTACAAACAGCAGGAATACTATGAGGCCCACCCCATCCTGTATCTGATGACACCAGAGAAAAACTATGAGATAAAGGTATTTGCCGGGTATGTAGCAAGCGTCAAAGACGATGCGTGGCAGCTAAACTTTGACACTGAGGAAAGTTTTCAAGCGTGGATTGGAAGAGCGATAGAAAAATCCACCTTCAGCAGCAACATAACGCCCGCAGTCACAGACCGCATTATCACGCTTTCGACCTGCAGTTACGAGTTTGACAATGCGCGATATGTACTGGTAGGAATTTTGAACGGATAATAGAGAGCCGCTTGCAGAAATGCTGGCGGCTCATTCAGTTTTAGTTTTTTTGAAAAATGTAGGTGTTACAATGATGGCCCTGTTTCCCCGCTTACCAGACTAAGACTTTATATTCTGTGTTTTTAAAATATGGTATTGACAAAACTGTTCTAACTGTATATACTGTACCTATACAGAAAGAGCAAAGGAGGCGATTTGGTGAATGTATTCATAGATAATAAAAGTGGCGCGCCTATCTATGATCAAATATATACGCAAATCAAAGAGCAAATAATAAACGGAACTCTTCAGGAAGACGATCCGCTGCCTTCGATCCGTAATTTAGCGAAAGATTTGAGGATTAGCGTGGTAACGACCAAGCGGGCGTATGACGAGCTTGAAAAAGAAGGATTTATCTATACCATAGCGGCCAAAGGCTGTTTTGTAGCGGCAAAGAATGTTGAGTTATTGCGCGAGACAAATCTGAAAAAGATTGAAGAGTATATGGAGCAGATCGCCCGGCTGGCTGTCTCTTGCAACCTGACAAAGAAAGAGATTCTTGAAATGTTCGACTATATGATGGAGGAATAAAACGATGAACGCTCTTGAAATTAGAGATTTATGCAAATCATATCCCGGCTTTTCACTGCAGAATTTGACCCTTACACTGCCCCAAGGCTGCATTATGGGACTGATTGGTGAAAACGGGGCAGGCAAAAGCACGACCATTCGATTGATTCTCGAAATGGCACAGAAAGATTCGGGAAGTATCCGGATTCTTGGAAAAGACAATACTGAAAATATTTCTCTTGCGAAAGAGGATATAGGTGTTGTACTTGATGAGGTTGGATTCCCGGAATGCCTGACCGCACAACAAGTCGGAAACATTATGAAAAATACTTACCGCAACTGGGATATGGATGTATATAAAAAGTATATGAAAGAACTGGCATTGCCGGAAAACAAAGAATTCAAAGAGTTCTCACGCGGTATGAAAATGAAGCTGGGTATCGCAGTGGCCTTGTCTCATAATCCGAAGATTCTGATTTTGGATGAGGCGACCAGCGGACTGGATCCGGTGATCAGGGACGAGGTGCTTGATATCTTCAGTGAATTTACGCGGGATGAAAATCACGCAGTTTTGATGTCGTCACATATTGTGAGCGATCTCGAAAAAATCTGTGATTATATCGCCTTCCTTCATAAGGGAAGACTGCTCCTCTGTGAAGAAAAGGACAGGATCATGGAAGAGTATGGGATTTTTCGTTGCTCCGCAGAGCAGTTTGCGGAACTCGATCCGGCTGCAGTGAAAGGAAAAAAGGAATCCGCATACGGTGTTGAAGCCATTGTAGAGCGGGACAAAGTTCCGGCGGCGCTGCAGCTGAGTCCCGTTGATATCGAGCAGTTATTTATTTTTATGGTTAAGGAGGCCAATTAAGATGAAAGGATTACTTCTGAAAGATTTTTATATGGCGATGAAATATTGTCGCGCATATGTTGTGATTGCAGTTGTATTTTCTCTTTTGTCAATTTGGGGCAATACTTCATTCCTGTTAGCGTATCCCGTATTATTGGCAAGTGTTATTCCTGTAAACCTGATATCCTATGATGAAAAAAGCAGGTGGAGCAGCTACTCTGGTGTATTTCCATATTCCAGACAACAGTTGGTGTCGGTCAAATATCTGATGGCATTAATTTTCCTTGCTTTTGCGATTGTACTCGTATTGATCGGGCAGATTGCAAGAATGTTGCTAAACAATACCTTTGATGTGAATGTAGTGCTTTCTTTGGTCGCATTGCTGCCGGCGATGGGAATTTTGGCCCCTTCTTTGATGCTCCCTGCTATTTTTAAATTCGGAGCAGAAAAAGGCCGTATCGTGTTCTATGTGATTATCTGCGGATTTTGCGGTGTTTTTGGAGTCCTTGGCGCTATTGGAGAGGAAGCGGATTTAGCTAATTTGATGACATCCATGCAGTCATGGCTCATTCCAGTCATTACTTCTGTATCCGTTGTTCTGTTGGCAGCCTCGTGGCTTCTTTCCATAAAGGTATACAGGAAGAAGGAGATATAAGATGAGCATGGTTATACCGATTGGTGGTATCAGAAAGAAAATGCTGATTCGGCAATTCCTTGATGCAGGGGCCACATCTCCTGAAACTGCACAAACATTGCATGACATCGGTGTGTGGAAGGGTATTGGGCTTGTTTTCGATAAATTAGAGCGAAAAGGCATCATAGTTTGCTGTCCGGACGGCAGATATTATATCGACAAAAATAAGATCTCATAAGGGGTAGAAAACAATGAGCGATAGATTCAAGATAGCATATTCTCAGAATTCATTCGGTTCAACGATAGAAATTTTAGTGGACAGGGAAACTGGCGTAAATTATATCTGGAGGCGTTCGTGCAATGCGGGCGGAATGACACCCTTGCTGGGGGCAGACGGACGGCCAGTCATTTCAGTAAAGGATGAGTGCGATGAAAAATAATCATTGTTGTCCTAAATGTGGTTCAACAGAGATCAAACGCATTCCCGATAACGGCAGGTATACGAGCGGAAATAATATCTATACGACCACAGTCACTTTGTTCGGGAAAATCCCTGTTATACGCTATGTGTGCTGTAACTGCGGTTATGTAGAGAACTGGGTAGAAAAGCAAGAAGAACTGAATAAAATCCGTAACTCTTTTTAAGGGAAGGCGAGAATGATATGAAGGAAAATGAAATGGAAAAAAACAAGGAATTCAATCCACAAGAAAGTGAAGATTCCGTTGGTGCCGATCCAAAAGGAACGGTTAATAACGAGGAGGATTTGGATTCTGGTGAGGTGGTATCGCTTATGATGTTATTAGGACTCTTATAACCCGAAAAAGCGGCGATTCAATTGTGCATGGATAAATTCAGCCAAACATCTTGCAAAATCAAGTGAAGTCCGCTATAATAATAACATCAGTATCAGTAATTGCTTTTTAGCGATTAGAGTTTTCCGGTTACACAGCGTCTGAGAGTATTGGCTTTCAGGCGCTTTTTTTGTTTCTACTGCCTCTCATCAATAAGAGGCACAGAACCAGTTTCGCGGAGGAGTGGACATTCCGTCCGCCTTTACAATTTAATACTTTGACTCCAATTGAGTCACAAAGGCACTCAGAGAAAGAAATTTCTTTGGGTGCTTTTTTTATATAAATCTGGAGTCGATACAGGCTCCCCCTATCCTTTGTTCCGGGGAGCCTTTTGGCTTATCCCGTTTACATATATAAAATTCAAGCGCTGAGCGCAGAAAGGAAATGTTTATGACTCTATATTTAGACGCAAGAACAAACTGCTCTGATCTGATGGTTGACTTTATCGAAGTTCAGCTATCAAACGGAGAGGTCGTATCTCTCAACTGGGATGAAAGCGGAATTGACCGTGATAATGTCGGATTTAGTGCCCGATATAAGGGACTCTACTTCGATGAAGAGTACGCCGATGGACGGTTAGATGATCTTCGGGAAATGAAGATTCAGACGGTTCAGGTATATACGGAGCTGGGTGTTCCCGTAACATTCCAAATTGACGAGATGCTTTTTGTGGATGCAGAAGAAGAGCTTCGGTTCAAATCACCTTCCTATGAAGAACTGGAGGTGGAGTGATGGCGGCCAAATTACAAAACTCAAAATCTGCGAAAGATGAGTTGCGGGAGGCGATTCGGTCTCTTGGCACAACGATGGGGCTGAACAATGCGTTCACCAAATTTCTGGAACTGACCGCCACAGCCTTAGGTGCCGAACTGGATCCTGTCAACGCCAAAGTGCGTGATCAGCAGTATGAAGATGCTCAAAAAGGCTTGAAGCCAGATGAGCTATCTGAGTTTGCCCGGATGACAGCGCTGATGTGGCTGTCTGTACTCGAACATCAGGAAGAACCGATAGATATCCTTGGAGATATTTATCACAGCCTGCGCCTCAATAACGAGTGGAATGGGCAGTTCTTTACCCCTGATCATGTCGCGAGGCTGATGGCAAAGCTCTCTAACCCCGTTTCTGAGTCAGACAGTGACGAAGGCTATGTGACGATTAACGAACCGACTTGCGGTTCCGGTACGATGGTCATTGCGTGCATTTGGGAAATGAAAAAGAGAGGCTTTGATTATCGAAATAAAGCCTTCTTTGTGGCACAGGACATTGATATCCGCTGTGTGTGGATGGCATATATCCAGCTGACTCTATATCAGATTCCGGCTGTAGTCATTCACAGCAACACACTGACGATGGAAGCTTGGTCATACTGGTATACGCCAAATGCCACCCCATACCTTATGGATCATATGAAACCGCAAGGTAATGAGACGGAGGTGGCAGGATGAACCGGGAACCAAATCAAGTTTATCTTGATATACCGCTTGCATTGGCATACGGTGAAATTTTGGTGTCGGCAGAACTCAAACAATCTGTTTGGGAGCTGAGGCTTACGGGACTGAGGCGGCTGCAGGCGCAGCTTACACATTATGAGAGACTTGGGTATAACAGTTCACTTTTAGAAGCAATTTCTGAAAAGAAATCGCAGATGGTTCTGCAGGTTTCTTCCCAGACTGAGCTTGACAAGGTGATCTGCCCGCGTGCTCCGCATTTTGATGGAAACAAGCTCATTCCGGACAAGTACAGCATTCCCGAGGAAGAACTGATCTGCTGGTGCGAGACATCTCTGCGAGGGCCGCTCAATGAGTATGGCCAACATCGGTATATGGAAGTCTTTCGGCAGGTATTTCCTGAATACAGCAAAGTAATAGATATGAGGGAAAGCTTATGAAGATTTTATCGTTCGGCGCCGGAATGCAGTCAACTGCGCTCGCTCTTATGAGTTGTGAGAATGCGTTCGCAAAAACAGACGGCAAGGAATTACCTTATCCCCTGGTTCCGATCTACGACATCGTGATTTTTTGCGATTTGGGGTTGGAGCCGGTATGGGTACGCAAGCAGGCGGATTTTGTCCGCAGAGCCTGTGAAACGGCAGGGATCCAGTACAAAGAACTGGACGCGCCTCTGTACCAGGACCTGATGCGTGATTTTGGAAAGAAGCGTGTTGTCAGTATCCCGTGGTGGACGATTGACGAAAAAGGACACAAATCCAAATTTCCACGCAACTGCACGCTCGATTACAAGGTTCAGGTAATTTCAAAGTATGTCCGCTGGGAGCTGCTTGGATACCGAAAGCACCAGCGGCTGCGCGATGAGGATAAGAAAGCTCACGAGATGCACTTGGGGTTTAGCTTTGAAGAAAAGAAACGCTGCAAAGAAAGCCCGAATCCAATGTTCGTAAATAAGTTTCCGCTTGTCGATATGAAGCTGGAGCGTAAAGACAACTACGCTTACATTAAAGATGTGTGGGGACTGGATACGAAGGCATCTGCTTGCTGCTTCTGTCCGTTTCATCGAAACTACTTCTTTGAGCATCTAAAGCACAATGAGCCGTCAACTTATGGGAAACTGCTCGCTGTGGATACATTGCTTGAGGAGAATTCACCCAAACCGCCGACTGAATCGAAACTGTATATCTCACGGAGCCGGAAACGACTACCGGAGCTCACTGCTGAGGACTGTAATGATGCGGAATGTTTTCTGTATCGCGGCAATCCGGTATGGAACGGTTTTTAAGGGAGGTGCGAGTGATGGACAAGATCGTCATTGTTGTAGAAAAAGGTATGGTGCAGAGCGTTTACGGCACTCACCCATGCCAGACTGACATAGAGATACTTGATCTCGACTGTACGGATCCTGAATTTGAGCATATTTTACAGGATCGCTTGCAGGAAGTAGAGCAGGTTCTCTGCAAAATTTATTGAAAGGAGTTTGCGCCAATGAGTGCGAATAAGTACAAAACCAACCACGAGCGAATGCTCGAATTGATTGAAAAACTGAATGAGGCGGATATCGCTTACTACCGGGATGACAATCCTATTATGAGCGACCGTGACTATGACATCCTGATGGATGAACTCAAAGGGCTGGAAAAGGATACGGGACTGGTGCTCTCGAATTCTCCGACGCAGAAAGTGTCCGGAGAGATTTTGGAGGAACTGACACCGGTCCGTCATACCCGTCCCATGCTCTCTGCAGATAAAATCAAGTCCGTGGATGATTTGGCTAAATTCGCAGCCGGCAAAGATGTGCTGCTGTCCTGGAAGATGGACGGTCTGACACTGGTGCTCCGTTATGAATACGGTCAGCTGGTGCAAGCAATCACTCGGGGCCGTGAAGGTATCATCGGCGAAGATGTCACACATACTGTGCGTACATTTCTCAATGTGCCGCTCTCCATACCGACGAAGGAATCTTTTGAGGTGCGTGGTGAAGGCGTCATTTCGTGGAAGAATTTCAGAAAGATCAATATGAGTCTGGAGGAACCCTATTCCCATCCGAGAAATTACGCTTCCGGCAGTGTGCGGAAGCTGAACGCCAGTGAGGCGAAGGATCGGCTTCTTGAGTTTTGGGCCTTTGATTTGGTCAGTGACTATTTGGAACCGAAAAGTAAAGCCAGCCAGCAGGAGTTCCTGGAGCGCAACGGGTTTTCCGTTGTTCCATATATTTACATCAAAGCAGGTACAAGTGAGGAGATGATTCAGGATGCCGTTGCAACAATGGATCCGAAACATTTTGCGTATCCTGTGGATGGCCTGATTATGGAGTATGAGGATATTGCCTATGGAAAGAGCCTGGGTGCAACAGGACATCACGAAAACCGGCTGATTGCCTTCAAGTGGGAAGATGAGTTACACGATACCAAGTTTTTGGGCGTTGAACTCGCAACCACAAGAACCGGTATGGTAAGCATTACAGGAATTTTAGAGCCTGTGGTGATTGAAGGAACAGAAGTCAGCCGTGCGTATCTGCATAATCTGGACAACTTTGAAAAGTATGAATTCGGAATCGGAGATATGGTGAAGGTCTACAAGGCCAATATGATTATCCCTCAGATTGCTGAAAATGTGACGAAGAGCGGAACCTATATGCTGCCGAGAAAGTGCCCTTGCTGTGATGAACCGCTTACGGTAAAAACCACAAGCGGCGGAACGAGGCAGCTTTACTGTGAGAATGCTCATTGTGCAGCCAAGCTCGTTCAGAAATTTGCCCATTTCTGTGAAAAGACCCGTATGAATATTGAAGGGCTTTCCGCAACTACGCTGGAAAAGTTCATCAGCAACGGGTGGATTCATAATTTTGGCGATCTGTACGAACTGGAGCAGCATCGTGAGGAAATTATCAACACAGAAGGTTTCGGCGTGAAATCCTATGAGCGTCTGCTGGCAGCCATCGAAAAGAGCCGCCATTGTACGCTGGCAAAATTTATTGCCGGTCTTGGCATTCCGATGGTGGGAAGACACGCTGGCCGTGATCTCGACAGATACTTCAATGGTTCCTGGGTGGCCTTTGAACAGGCAATTCAGGATGGCTTTGATTTTACACAGCTGCCGGATTTCGGAGAAACAATGCACAACAACATTTATCAGTGGTATGCGGATACCGATGAGGCAAAGCTTTGGCGTCCGCTGCTCGAAAAAATTGATTTTATTAAGGAGAATAACGATATGAACATCAATGCAAATAACCCTTTTAACGGGAAAACAGTAGTCGCAACCGGAAAGCTTGAAAAGTATACCCGTGAAGGTATCCAGATGAAATTGCTGGAACTGGGTGCACATCCTACAAGTTCGGTTACAAAGAAAACGGATTATCTGATCGTTGGCGAAAAAGCCGGCAGCAAGCTTGCAAAAGCACAGCAGCTGGGTGTGAAGACGCTGACAGAGCAGGAATTCGAGGACATGATTGCCGAATAAGGCGATACAACAGTGGCGGAGTGGGAAACTGCTCCGCCATTTCATTTTATGGAGGAATGACTATGAACGATAGGAAAAAAACATTGGAAATTACAGGGTGTCCTTTATACCCCATTACGGTCGGATATTCAGCGTTTATTTGTGAGACAAACGGAATGCGCCGGACAAGTATCGTTTTGAGTATGGAGATGGTTTCTCAGACTGAAATTCAGTTTGAGACCTGTAACACAAATTATCACCTGCATATCATTTCACAGGAGGTGACGGTATGAGCAGCGAGATCTTTTACGATAAAGCTTTTATCCGAGTGGAAGAAAAGTACATTCCGGTAGTCAATCACGGTTCGTCCAACTGCTTTGAGTTTGACAGCAGAGGACGCGAGATTCCGGAAAAAACCTGGTCGGTGTTGAATCATCCTTATATGGAACGAATGCTATTTACCGCTGATGAGATACGAGAAATCGCTGATTTCTATGAGGAGATCAGCATGAGCAATCGTGGCGGTACTAAAAAGAGCAGGAACCGGTCTTTTGAGGAGAATGAGTTTCGCCGCTGGATTCTGGCCGGAATGAAGTCGGCTCATACCGTGGAGGAATATATGGAATTTGGCAATCGGGTAATCATTATTGATTACAGCGAAGATCGCTGGATGAAATACTCTGTTCCGACAACGGAAGCACTGCTGGACAAAATTCAGGAGCTTGCGGATCGTCAGATTACCGTTGGTTTTTGGGATAATCGCCATGTGAACCGTCCAACCATGCGGCGCAGCGAGAGGCAACCCTTTGATTTCAGTTCCTTGCCGGAATATTATGTCTTGCTTGGAAAACAGGGCTATTTTGTCAAGCGCAGCAGCAGACGGATATGGTTCGCTCGAAATGTGCAATCCACCCACTCTGCTGTCCGTAAATTCAAAACGGAAAAAGCGGCGCAAAAATATTTGACCGACAATCAGAAGTTCTTTTCCGGGTGCGAATTCACGATTGAATGCGTAAAGAACGGGGGTGCCTCTGAATGAAAGAGTCAAAAGAGGATCGTTTTTGCCGTGTGGCAGAAGCGCGTGTCAATAAAATCATTAAGATGATGCGCCTGCTTGGGAACTGTTCAAACAATGCAGTCTATGCGTTTTCGCCTGAGCAGGTAGAACAAATCTTTGAAACTCTGCAATTTGAGCTGAGACAAGCTCGCAAACAATATATTCAAACCACAAAAAAGCGATTTTCTTTATCTGACGAAAGTGCTGCTCATAGCTATCCCAGTTTGGAGCTGCTTTTGCCGGACGGAACCAGTCTGACAGCAAAAGCAATTGATGACGAGAAATTCCCGGCTATCAATATTTACTGGGATGGAGCTGAATGCGAGTCTTACGAGGAAGTCGCTTTCGTTGAGTACAATCCCGAACGCAGCCCCTGCCACAAGGTCTGTATCGGAGTTTATCAGTCAGGTCGAGACGACACAACTTATTACCAGCCATATATGGCAGAAAGGAATGTAAAATGATTTGTCAAAAAGCGATTCAACTATCTTGGCACGAAGCGAGCCATGCGGTAGCAACAGAGATGAGTGCTCTGCTGCATAAGAAAATTGATTGCAGAGCATTTTTGGACGATGAGATATACTGGGCTGTTTCCCTTGAAAATGAGAGACTTTCATTTGAGGAGCTTCTCTTTTTGATTCGTTCTGTAGGAAATCAGCAAGAAGTGATAGAGGAAAATATTGATGGCGATGAAGCCATTGATCTTTCCAGTATCGGGACGATGCTGTCGGAAGAACTGTTAAGGAAAAGTCTCGGTATTCGGTGGCAGCAAACGCTGGCCACAGAAAAGCATCTTACTCTTGTCGGCGTTACGGAGGAAAAACCTTCGGTGTCTCCGATCATTACGATTGATGGTTGCACAATACAAACGGATCTGTTGAAATCGAAAGACGAACTTCTCGCCTTTTTTGAAAAAAATGGTGCAACACATACTTCGCTAATGGATTTCTGCGAGGAATACCGAACACAGTATCAGAATGAATTGTGCTGGGCATATCCCATATCCGATGGGAAACACTTAGGCACTTATCTAATCTTGGTCCGGGAAGGCATTCTCAGTCTTCCATATGATGAAGCAACTGAAGAAGACTATGAAATTTTCTGTGTAGATGAGATGAGAATGTTTGATGCACCGACAATGAAGTGCTTCATGGAGGATTGGAAAACTTTTTCCGATGATCTGTTCAATGCTATGAGCAATATGAAAAAATTCTTATCAAAACAGGAGGGATGGCTATGACGGCAAAAATAGATTGGAAAATTCATTACGCTGCCAACGGAGTATGCTCTGAATGCGGTGAATTGGAAAAAGGGTTTATTCCATATACCTGTAATGCGCATACACACGGCATGGAAAAATACGGACATCTGGACTTTCAATTGGTGTTGAAGGCTCACCCGGCGGAAATTGGACGCATTCTGAATACCTTTGGTTTATGGGTGCAGTCCGGCAGACGATTCAAAGCCGGCGATATGGTATCGGGCATCTTTCAGGACTGCAATGTTCGTCTGGATGAATTTGAGGAAACAGGCCGCACGGTTTTGCGTATCATTATTCCGGATGATGAGAATCGCTTTCCTGAGGATGAGGAATGTATGGAAGTATATCGTCTTCAGCTGCTGGAAACAGACGAACTCTGGAGAAAGGACGGTACAGTCTCGTGAAGGTTACAATCTATCAAATCGTTCCGGAACTGGATAATGATCATTTGATGTTTCGGGATTTCAAAAATCTGTGCATTGCCTGTGGCGGCGAATTGCCAGCCGAATGCTATGAGGCGGTGTACACGGGAGAAGTCAATGCGGTCACGCTTGAAGATGTGTATCGGATTTTCAATATAGAACATCCCAAAGGCTTCCGGGGGCATTCATTGTTCCCATCGGATGTCGTGGAGATCTATAATTTCGCGGAGGAAAGCAGTTTTTATTATTGCAATCCGGTAGGTTTTTTGAAAATCCCGTTCGACAAGAAGAAAGCGTTTTCGGAAATCCAAAACCACGATTATGAGCAGTGTGAAATCATTCGCTGCGGAAATTTTTCCATTGTGTTTTTAGGAGCACAGGGAATGCAAAGCGTACACTGCTCAAAAGCAGTTCTGACTCGCAGCAAATACAGTATGTCACAACTGGGATACAGACTCAGATATTTCCCGTGGGGTGAGGATGGTTATCAAGATAAAGAATTCTTGTCTCGTCCGAAAGTGCTGTATGTGGAAAGCGGATTCAAAAGCATTCCGGTTTCAGCTTTTTATGAGCAGGCAGCCGAAATGCAGAATGGCTGGCACGGACGGCTTAGCGATGATTGCTTGAAACTTGCAGAAAAATGGTGCCGTGAAAACGGATACCGGTGCTCGTATTTGCTGTAAAGCCACAGAAAGGATAAGCGATGAAAGAATTCTTGCTAAAAATGATCTCCATAAAAACCACAGACCGATTCCCGTTTCGATGCAGGCAATGCGGCGCTTGCTGCCGAAGAGTGCGTGAAAGCGTACCCCTGGAGAGCCTGGATGTATTTCGTCTGGCAAAATTCTTCAGGGACAGCGGCGCAAAGATTTGGTCTATAGATGATGTTTTAGCTGAATACGCCGAGCCGGTACTGCTACACGAGTCAGGATATTTGATATTTATGCTCAAGACGGTTGGCGAAGATGATGCATGCATATTTTTGAAAGACAACAGATGCACCATTCACGATGTAAACCCACGAGCTTGTCGTACATACCCGATTTCGATAGGACCGGATGGCAAAGGCGGCTATGAACAATTTATCAGTATGGAGCAGCCACATCATAATAACGGGCCGCAGATGTCGGTCAAAAAATGGATACAGAAGCGTTGTTCCAAACAGGATTTTGCGTTCTGGGACGAAGAATACGGCACTGTCAAAGAAATTGCACGGCTGCTTGAGAAAGTGCCGGAATGCGATAAACCAAGAGCAATGCTGCTTTTCATTCGCTATAAGTATTCAGACTTCGATTTGGACAAGTCCTTTATCGAGCAGTATAAGCGAAATAACAATCGCCTGATTGCCGCGCTGAGAAGGCTTGCCGGAGAATGATAACGCCATAAAGGCAGAAAGGAAATCACAATGGAAAAACTTGTACTGATCTTGAAGGGCAGAGATGATTGGGACCGGCCTGTTTATGAGTCAAATGGTCAGCTGTATGTGGATGTCAATCCGTATAGGAATCGCAGAGCGAATCTCCATACGAAATGTGACAATGACTTCTACGGCGAGCCTGATATGCCGATCCGAGAAAGCCTGGAGGTAGAATTTGTTCCGAGCCGAGACACTTGGGACTAAACAGGATACAAGAAATCACAGCGAGGCGTCGAATTCCGGCGCCTCCATACTATTTGTAGGAGGAACTCCAAAATGAAAGAAAGAAATATAAAAAGATTTGAGCAGAGGCAGCTTGAGCTTGACAAATCATTCGAGTCTCACTGCGCAATGTGTGACCAGCGCTACACTAACCGAGAGAATATTCTTTTGCCACCGAAAGAGCTTTATGCTATGGCCAAGGAACTAAACATTACTCCAAAAGAGGTTTTTGAAAAATACTGTGAGGCATATATTGGCTTCGAGACTAAAATACCTGTTGTCAGGATAAAGATGGTCGGATCAGATAGAAAATGCCCATTGCTGAAAGATCGAAAGTGCTTAGTTCATAACGCAAAACCAACCATCTGTGCATTGTTTCCTGTTGAATGCTTTTTGCTTACAGAAAAGCTTGAAAGTCAGCTGGTAAATAAAAAGACCGGATACTTTTTTGAGCATCCAGACTGTAGCGACGATCCTGAAACGCAGATTGTTTGCACTTGGATGAATGTGTTCGGCATTCCGTTTGAGGGACCGTTTTTTGTCGTTTGGCAGGATGCGCTTTTAGAGTTGTCAACGGAAATTCAGAGAATTGAAAAAAGCGTCGATTATGAAACAATGTGTGATATTTGGAAGATGGTTTTTAGTTCCATTTACCTTGACTACGATATGGAACAAGACTTTATGGAGCAGTTTACGGAAAAGCAGGATACGATGATTTCACTGCTTAAAACGCTGCCGCTCTCGAAAGGTGGTAAAAAATAATGGACGAAAATCGCAATCAAAATCAGATCATCCGAAAAGATGCCAGGAGCTGTTTTGTGGAAAGCCTGAGCGACGCATTTGAAATCGGAAAAGTGCATCTCGCTTTTGCTACCTATGACCTGACGAGGCCGGCAGGACAGCGGCAGACCAATAACATCCATATCTATATTGCTGTGGATGAGTTTTTGGATCTGTGTCGTAAGATTGAATGCGGTGAACTTAGGTATATGCTGCAAAACAAAAAACAAAACAAGGATATGACTCCCCTGTATCAGTGCCTCGGCGGTACATCCGCAGAAAAATTGGCAAAATACGGTCGTTCCAGGAAAGACGGGATGAGCCTGTCCAGAACAGCGAAGCTCATATGCGGAACAAAAGCAGATTTTCTGTTTGTCGCAGACAGCGGACCGGGACAAACTGATGCCAAAGGGCTTATCGTTCCGAAGTTCGGAAACAAACCCGAAAACCATGTTTCCATCTCTATGAGTTTCGAGTCATTCAGCGAAATGATGCTGTTGACAAAGGAACATTTCAGAGCTTGGCTATCTGCATGGTATTCTTTGAAAATGCAGTCTGCAGGGAATCAGAAATCGTTTTATACTTCAGAAGAGCAGACACCGGAGAACGATTTTGTGGCGGACTATGGTTCGCAGCCGATGTTCTAAAGTACTATATCGCAGCGCAGTCCTTTTGAGGATTGCGCTGTTTTTTTATGCCTGACAACACCCTATCCCAGCCCGATTTGTATAATCGCTTGGTTCTGACAAAATAAGTTGGTTGTGTACTCGTTTCGACAAAAGTTCTTGTTTCGGAATAAATATCGTGTATATTTTATTTTTGTTCCGAAATGGGAACGAGATATTGACAAAGGGAATGGCTTGTGCTAAAATGGGAGCACTAATATAGGAGGTGATCTCATTGGTACAACGAAAAGAATATTTAGATCAGCTCATCAATTGGAGAGATGAACAGGTTATCAAAGTGGTGACAGGCATCCGCCGCTGCGGAAAATCTACACTTTTGCTTCAGTTTCAGCAGTGGCTGAAGGAAAACGAAGTCACAGACGAACAGATCGTTTCCGTCAACTTTGAGGAACTGGAATACGAAGAACTGCTTGATTATAAAAAGCTGTATCAATATCTCAAAGAGCGTTTGGTAAGCGGGAAAACCACTTATATTTTTCTCGATGAGATCCAGAAAGTTTCTTCCTTTGAAAAGGTTGTAGACAGTTTGTATGTAAAGCCGAATGTAGATCTGTATATTACCGGCTCCAATGCGTATATGCTTTCAGGAGATTTAGCAACACTTTTGACCGGCAGATATGTGGAGATCAAAATGCTGCCGCTGTCCTTTGGGGAGTTTCTTTCCATGACGGGGTTAGAGCCGGAACAGGGATTTTCTGAATATTTAAGAAGCGGCGGTATGCCGTATATTGCCGCCATGAATCGCACCGATGAAAAGGTAAGCACCTATTTAGAGGGAATCTACAACACGGTGATCGTAAAAGATATTGAGGACAGGCAGGCAAGAAAGGAAAGCGATCCTTCCAAGCGAAAAATCACCGATATAGCATTGCTCAAGACAATTGCAAAGTATCTTGCCAGCGTAATCGGTAATCCCGTATCGGTCAGAAGTATCACGGACTATTTGATCTCAAACGGAAGAAAAATCTCGCCCAATACCGTGAATGACTATGTAGAAGCCTTAACGGAGTCCTTTATCTTCTACCCGGCGGAGCGTTTCGATATTGTGGGAAAACAGCTCTTAAAGGCAAACCGAAAAATGTATATTGTTGATCTTGGACTCAGAAATCATATCCTCCCGCGCAGAAGTTATGATCTTGGTTTTTCTCTTGAAAATATGGTTTATTTTGAACTCCTGCGTCGGGGCTACAAGGTTACGATAGGCAGGGTCGGAAATACAGAGGTCGATTTTGTTGCTGAAAAGCAGGGCGCATATGAATATTTCCAAGTTACAGCAGATATGACGGCAAAAGAAACTTTTGACCGGGAGATCAGACCGCTTGAAAACATCCGGGATAATTATGAAAAGACGATACTAACAATGGATCGGCTGACACCCGGCAATTATAACGGGATTCAGGTGCGGTATTTACTGGATTGGCTGATAGGGACAAAGAACTGAATAAGGTACACTGTGCCATTTTAGCTGCTTGGTTTTACAAAAAATCAGGCGGCTATGTTTTTGAAGGCAGAGGTCGCGCAGTCCTTTTAAGAATTTCACTTTTTTTGTGTCTGAAAATGAAATGTCCTATAAAATGGCAAGGGTTATGCCGATGACATGAAAATCTAACTGTGATATACTATTATTGTCCACACTTAGGTCTTGACCACTTCGGTTATAAAACCGAAAAGATATATAAAGGAGTGTGCGATATGAAATTTTGTCCCTTTTGCGGTGCATCCGTTCTGGATGACACCGTTTCTTTTTGCTCTGAATGCGGTAAGAGTCTGAGTATTTCCGCCAAACAGACCGAGGAAAAAGAACCGTCAAAACCTACTAAAAAACCTACTAAGAAAAAGGGTTCCGACACCCCGCCGCATCTGAAGAAAAAGAAACCAAAAAATTCAAATCCGGAGCCGCCGGAGCCTTCAGAAGAAGTGACCAAGGCGGAAGATGGATATGACGGGTACTATGATGACATCGTTCCGACTGATACCGGGAAACCACGCGAAGGTATAGATTGGGTTCTGATGAAAAAGATCGGACTGATAGGAGCAGCGGTTGTGATTATCATCTGCCTTTGTATAGCGGCTATGTACTTACTTTGATGTTGCGATTCGTCCTCGTGGTTCGTGTAATAGAATAAAACACGCAATGAGGTGAGGAAATGTATATTTCAAAAGGTACGGTTATCAGTCCTTCCACAGAGGATTTGTTGTTTGTGGTACGAGGCGGAGTCAAATTTCAGTTGACTGGCCAAGAGGCAGCCTTATGGCTGAATGGCAGATTCCAGTTTGTCAATGAGAAAACAGAAGATGAACGGCGCTGTCTAAAAAAATTAAAAAGAATGGGTCTTGTCGAAACTTCTCAAAGTCAGTCTGAGACCGAGAAGTATCGGATACTGACGCAGTGTGTGCTGTGCCCGGCAGTTCCAAAGAGGATCCGGCATCACACCAAAAAAAAAGAAAGAGAAATGCTCGATTGGCTGATGAAAGCTGGACTGCATCTGACGGTCGCAGAACTTGTCTGCCTGAATGAGAAAGGTATTTCCCCTACGGAGGATCTGCTGTACTCATATAATAGGCAGGCGCTTACAGAGGCAATCTATCTGGATCACAGCATTCAGGATAATGTCTTGGAAGCACAGATGGAGCATTCTCCTGCCAGAGATGTAACGGTGGCAACAATTTTAAGCCTTCTTAGGAAAAAGAGAATTTTGTTGCTTTGAGGTGATATAATGAAAGAAAGATTTAAACGATTGCCTGAGGCACTGCAAAAGCAGGTGATCTACCGCCTGGGCGCAGGGGTGATTTTTTTACTGTGTACAATTTTGATATTGATTTTTTTCAGGGATATCTATCTTCTGCTGCCGGCCCTGTGTTTTGCTGTCTTCTTTATTTTGAACGGTTTATGGGTGTTCTTTGAAACTGACGCAGGAAAATATGTGGTAGTCGAAGGACGGTGCACAGGAATTGAAAGGACGCCGCTGCGTAAGCGTATCAAAAACATTCACATAGAAACAGACGATATTACGGTTAAAGTGATTGTCAAGCAGCGAATGAAACAGCTTGCCATCGGAGATAATATAAGGGTGTATGTTTTCGAGAAAACCCCGGTGTACGACCAGGAACAATGCAAATTGCTCTGTTCATACCTTGCATTGGAAAAGACAAGGAGGGAAAATGGAAATGGTGACAGCAGAGGACTTATTGCTGATTCTGGAGGAGATCAAGAAACTGGTTCTGACGAATTCTGATAGCGATGGTAATACGGATTTTGACAGCCAGAAGGTACGAATTGCGCTTGAGCTCGCAAAGACAGAACTCATACAGTCTCTGAACTGAGGCTGGATGGATGCGACAATTTTTATGCGGTGGATTGACTGAGAGAAACAAGTATGCTATAATACATTTGATAGTTTCAAGGTTTTCACTCGAAAATCCAAAGTAACAGGTTATCAAAGTGTCAGTTAGCACAGTTGTGCTGATTGGCACTTTTTTTGTTTCTCTTGGTTTCCGCCTGCAAAGCAGGTTGAAATAAATATTTTTTATGCAGGTAGCCCCTGCAAGAAAGGAGTTTTAACAATGATTAAAACCGTAGTAACAGAAGCCATCATTTCCAAAGGTTATGAGGGCGCAGACGCAATCAAAATCATCCAGGGTGAAAAGGGTGACATCGCCAGGTTTCGTATCGGCACAAAGGTGTACGATCCGAAAGCAGATGGCAACAGCCGTTGGTTCAATCTTTCGGTCAAGGCATTTAACAGTGTGTGTGAGCGCATAAAAAAGATGCAGCTCAAGGACGGAGCCTACATCAACCTGAGTGGTAGACTGGATGAAGAAAACTGGGAAGATCCCAACACGCACGAGAAGAAAAAAGCAATTGTTCTGATCGCGGACGAGGTAGAATACTGCTACGCCGGTAATAACGGTGCCAATAAGCAGAATACCGAATCCAGTGGCCAGACAGCAGCTCAGCAGACACCTGCCCCGGCGCAGAATCAGGCTCCCGCAAATACAGCTTCTGCCCAGGCAGAGGGATTTACAGGCTTTGAAGCCTTCGGCGGACAAAATCCTTTTTTCGGGTAAAGGGCAACTGACAAATGAATAAGGCGCATTAAACGCACATAAGTTTCGAGAAATCAGCTTATGTGCGTTTTTTTGTGTCCGGATTTAGGCTCAGAAAGGAAAACTTCAATGAATCAAAAAGAATTCAAACGGCGAATAGCGTATGAGGTGCTTATCCTTTTAGGGATGCTGGCACTGCTCACATTCATCTGCCGCTTATGGCCTATCCTTCTGCTTATCATTCTTTGGATTTTTATTGCAGCCATTAGACTGCTGTTTTTATCATCCAAGAAGGTGGAAGTGATTGAGCCGATGCCGCAGGCGCCGGAACCTGTAAAGGAACCAACGGAGCATGATGTCAGAGAACTCGCCTATGCTGTCATACTCAAACGGATTACGGAGCTTATCACAGATGAGTATCCGGAGGCCAGATGGGTATGGGAGAATCCGAATGCAAAGAAATGTATCCAAAATGGCGAAGAGGTATATGTCTTGCTTAATCGAGCCGGTGGATACCGAAGGGCGAAGGTTGTTATCGCAAATCTTCAGGTACTGGGCATAAAGTATTGCTCGGCTGAGGAAGAAGATCCGCCTGAAATTCAGGGGCCGGATACAGAGGAGCCGGAAGAAACTGATGTTTCCGAAAGCCCTGAAGAGTCCGAACCTGAGGAAGAACGCCCTGTCAACTATGAACTGCTGGCGTATGAATGGACCGAAGCGCACATTGTTGAGTTAAACGCTCGCTGTAACGAGGCAATTGCTGAGGAAAAAGAGAGCGTGCTGCTCACCGCAGAGGAACTGCCGGTAAAAGAAAGCTGGCCGGATATCTGCAACGAACTGATCCGCGCCGGTCTTGAAAATGCTGTTTGTCAGGACGCCGGCATTCAAATCAATCTCACGCACTGAAAGTGCAGAAAGGAAATAACTAATTATGAGTTCAATTAAAATTTTTGATTACTCCCGTACCCTGCCATCCCCTTTTGATACCTTAAAAAGCAAAAAAATCAAGGTGTCGTCAACTTATGGAGACGGTACGGAGGCAACGCTGAGTGGATCTGTCATCAAGGCAGTCCACTCGATGATCCGGTATATGGAAGCTATGTCAGAAGGCGCTGTCGGGACACGCGACAATCTGTGTATTGCCGAATACAAATCTGCCGTAAGTGCAGACGCTTATCATCTTGTGATCTATAACAAGGCAAGCGGAGCCTTGATGGCATCCGTGTATGACAAAAGCGTAGAGACATTCGAGCAGTATTTGGTCGGTAAGAATGGTCGCGATGGCGCGGCCATTTTGACAGCTATGATGCCAGCATTACTGGAAGATGAGGAATTCAATTCACATTTTGTGAGCTATAAAGATCATATGGATAACGGTTATCCAGATCTGAATGCTGCCGCAGAGGATATGGCGATACTTTGCGATAACGCATATCGCAGGGTCAAAGATGAAACCTGTGCGGCACATCTCAAAGTGAGTATTGATAAAGCAGGTAATGTGCTGAATATCTCATCTACCCAGCTGGATTCCGGCAATTATGAGCCAACGGATGTAGTTGCTGGTGAGTTTACGATTTTTGCCAGCACGACCCGTGTCACCGTGAAAAAAGCGGCAGAAACGGTTGCGCATAGTGATTTCGTTGGCAAGTATCCGCTGGATCCGTGTCGGAAACTCTCTGCGCTGGAGCAGTCACTCGTACCGCAGTTGCCATCTTGGTATATCATCCCGGAAGAGGTGGTAGATATCTGCAAGCACGCCAGTATTACAACCGGTAAACCAACGCAGATGCGTAATTTCTTGCTTCGTGGTCCAGCCGGAACCGGTAAGACAATGGGTGCAAAGGCGATTGCCGCAGGGCTGAATCTGCCGTATATGAAGTACACTTGTTCAGCCGGCACAGAGATTTTTGACTTTGTCGGAATGATTTTCCCCGAGACCGATTCGGTTTCTACGGGAGATGCGGAGCTGGACAAAGAGAAGGAAGCGCTCAAAGCAATGGGCGGCATTAACTATGCTAATGTAGCGAAACTGATGCATTTACCCGATCTTGATGATATGGATTATGATCCTGCGGGTGTATATCAGGCGCTGACAGGCAGAGAAAACGAGAATGCTACAGCACAGGATTGTATGGCGCTTGTACTCGAAAAGGTTACGGACAAAGTCCAGCAGCTCAGCCGCCGTGCGGAAAACGAGCAATCCAAAGGTCAGACCTATACTTATGTGGAGACAGATTTCATCAAAGCGTTGAAATACGGCTATGTGATTGAAATTCAGGAACCCACCACCATTATGCAGCCCGGTGTACTGGTCGGACTGAACTCAATGCTGGAACAAACCGGTTCGATCACGCTGCCGACAGGAGAAATCATCAACCGTCATCCGGATGCGGTCGTAGTGGTCACAACCAATGTTACTTATGAAGGATGCCGGGGGCTTAATCAGTCGGTTATCGACAGAATGAGTCTGGTACATGATGTGGAATTGCCGAGTCCTGAGATTATGGCAGAGCGCGCGATGAGCGTTACCGGCTTTGACGATGATTATCAGGTTGCCAAAATGGTACAGGTAGTCAACGATATGTCGGAATATATGCGAAAGAACGGTATCACAGACGGTTCGTGCGGTATGCGAAGCTTGATTGACTGGATTATCAGCACGGATATTACGGGTGATGCCTACACATCGGCCCTATACACCATCATCAGCAAGGCTACTTCTGACGAGGAGGACAGAGAGGCGCTTAAAGTCTCGGTTTTGGAACCGATTTTTCCGCCAACGAGACGGAAAACGGCTGTATAAAAATCTGTTGAAAGGAGGCTACCCTATCAATGGCAAGGGTGAATCATAAAAAAGTCAAGCAGATGCTTGAAGAAACGCGGAAAAAAATTACAGATCGTCAGTTCTTCACTTCCCGCATTCTTGCGGGACACTATGAAGATATGGCGGCTGCACAGACGCGGCGGTATAAGTACAACCGCCGTATCAAAATGAGGATTATTTGGAAGCCGAGAGACCAGTCTATCGCGGTAACAAACAATCTGAAGATCTTGATCAATGCTGGGCATCCGATTGTGACCAAGCGAAATCGCCTTCGTCAGGAGCGATATATGATTGTGACGGGGTTGTTTGCGCACGAACTGGGACACGCCCTGTTTACGGATTTTTTGGCAAGTCAGACCTATACGAACTTCCTTGCTGCCTATAAGTGGTATCCTGCGCCGCCTGCTTTCAAAAGCAGTGCGGATGTGCGCAGGGAAAAATCGCTTTGGGAATATGCAAAGAGGGATCAAAGCAGTTTGGAGGCTTTACAGTATCTGGCGCATCATATTTGGAATATCATCGAAGACGGATATATTGAGAGCCGAATGCTGAATCAGTTTCCCGGTACGCTCGGTCAAAGCCTTGAATTTCTCAGAACACAGTTTTTTGAGGATCAGCCAACGGTCACGCAGCTTATCGAAGCAGAGGAGGATGAAGAACAGCCTTCTCATATCTTTGAGAGCATTATGCAGATCATGCTCTGTTATGTAAAATTCGGTGAGATCAAGTATGGCGAGGAATCGCTCTCTGATGAGCGTATTCAGACTATATTCGATCTGATCCCTGAACTTGACAGCGCATTGCTCAATTCCAGCGGAAAGGAACGGTGGACAACGGTAAGTACTGTTCTTGTCCATTGCTGGGATTACATCGAAAGTTACATTGACAGGATAAAAGAGCAGATAGAGGCTGAAAAGGCAGCCGGTAATGAAAGCTCTGCTTCCGGCGTGTTATCGAAACGGCTTGGCTCTATGACTGGCAGCTCAGAAGAAGGCAGCGGAGACAGTACTCCTGTTCTCGGTGCCGATTCAATAGCAGGAAAAGCATCAAACGCCGCAGGCCGTGCAGCGACAAAAGCACTTGCAGCAAATGGATCCTCGGAAGAACCCGAAGAAACCGAAGATTCTGAAGAAGGATCTACAGGTTCCGACGATTCTGAGTCTGAGGAGGATTCGGAGGAAGAAGGCGCTGGCAGTAGTCCGCAGGAAGACGAAGATACTGCTGATGGTTATGCAACGGGTAGTATCGGGGGCGGAAAGCAGGAAACGACTGACAAAGAAGGCGGAAGAATTCCGTATCATCAGACCGAGAGCGCTTATGCTCCCGAAGGTGGCGAGATCACTTATGATAAAGACTACCAACGGGAAAATTATGACCGCGCAGCTTCAGATATTGAGAGGCTGCTTGAAAAGATGGCAGAAAAAGAAGCTTGCAAGGACTTGGAAAACGAGAGACTTCGTGAGCTGAATGAAGCTGCACAAAATATTTCCTATGGAGATATTCATTCCGGTGTTGCCATTCAAGTTCATAGAATCACGGATGTAGACAGGGACCTGGAAACACAGTATGAGGAAATCTCCGCTCCCTTGCTTGCTATCTCCAAGAAATTGCAAAAAAGCGTCAAACAAGAACTGAAAGACTCTCAGCGAGGCGGAAAGCAGACCGGTCTCGTCATGGGCCGCCGTCTGGACGCGCACGCTCTGTGCAGAAATGACGGCAAGGTGTTCTATAAAAATGCTCTCCCTAACGATATACCGCAGCTTTCTGTTGCACTTTTGCTGGATGAGTCCGGATCGATGGCCTGCGGAGACCGAGCAACCTATGCAAGAGCCGCAGCCATTATCCTCTACGATTTCTGTCAGGAGCTGGACATCCCGATTATGGTATATGGTCATTCAACCGGTTACAGCACAGGCGTTGACCTGTACTCCTATGCTGAGTTTGAGAGCTTTGACCGTGATGATAAATACCGTATGATGGATATTTCAGCACGAGGAAGCAATCGCGACGGTGCTGCCCTGCGGTTTGTTGCAGAGCAACTCAGTAGGCGCACAGAAGAGATTCGGCTGTTAATCCTGATATCGGATGGTCAGCCGGCAGACTGGGGTTACAGCGGTACTGCAGCTGAGGAAGATCTCCGAGGCATCAAGCAGGAATACCGCCGCAAAGGTCTGATCTTTGTTGCTGCTGCTATCGGCGACGATAAGGAAAACATTGAACGCATTTATGGAGATTCCTTTATGGACATCTCAGATTTGAATCAGCTGCCCGTTAAGTTGGCCGCTACACTAAAGCGGTACATACGGGTATAACAACATCATTATATACAACAAAATGGGCAGCCGAGATTTCTACGGTTGCCCTTTTGCTTTGAGAAAGGAAGAAAATTATGCACTTTATTTCATTGGTGGCTGTAGAAATGCCCAAAATCAAAGAAAATCCAGCAGAAAACCAAGAAGTTAAAAAATGTCTGGAAGAATTACGAGAAGCCTATAAGCAGGATTCAAAAAATATCGTTCTTGAACTGCAAATCGAGAGACTGTCGGGGCTTACCACAGAGTTTGCCCGTGCCCTTGACCATAGTGTGTGCCAAATTATGAAGCCATATGACGAAGGCATCGAAGATCTGAAATATCTGGAATTTAATGACCGGACGGAAGAACTGGAAGAAGCGTATTTTAACGGCAAACCGGACTGTATCCGATTGCCGAATGGTACGATTTTAGAAGCGACTTCCTATCATTTTTGGGATAAGTTCGTCATTTCAGACGGTAAAGTTTTTCAGAAATATGCGGGACCGCTCCATCATATGAAACGCACAAAGAAAGCGAAGAAAATGATGGTGATCCCTGCTTATCCTCGTACAAAACTCTTTAGGACTTTTGAGGAGTACGCTGAAGAACAAGGGGTGCCTTTTGATGAGCAGAAAGAACGGTATGGATACTGGTACAATCCCAATGCAATGTGGGACTGGTATTCGATTGGCGGACGATGGGCAGATATGTTCCTTGTCAAAGATACCTGCACAGAATTTTCCCCTGGAGAGCGCAGTTGGTATAATTCGGAAAAGGAATTCGTAGCCCCGGAAGGATACAGATGGGTGTGCGCAGCCCGGAAGAAAGATATCGACTGGCAGAAGATGCGAGAATGGGAAACTCAAAAAAGAACAGAATGGTTTGAAAAGCTGCAGCGTATGTTTGCAGATGGAAAACCAGAAGACGGATTCAGCGGTAGCATTGATGAAAAAGGGATCTTCTATTATGGAGAGCATATCTACTATAAAGGCGAGTCATTGGAGTCCTATTTGGAAAGACAAGCTATGCCGAAAGAGTGGAAATACCCGATATATATTCATGATATCGTTGATACAGACGACTGGCAGTCTAAAGATGATATACAGGTTGGAGCTGAACAACAAAAATCTTGGCATACGATACTTGACGAGTATATTGATTCGCTTAGCGATGATACGGTGCTTGTCGGTGTGGATTACCACATATAAGGAGGTCTTGAATATGATAATCAATCAACCAGGAGCAGAGTTCTTTTTCGAGGATGTCTGCTATAAAATCGGCGATAGAATCGTTGGAACAGATGCCAGCGAGTACCAAGGACTTTTGGGGTCTATCATTGAAATCCGTGACGGTGAGGATAAAGAAACCGAAAATGAAACGCCGGATATCTATTGCTCGTTTGATGACCCGGTTTTACCCTATGACATTGCAGAGCTGGAAAAGAGTTTTTCGGAACTTTATCAATGTAAAAAGACGATTGAGGATATCGCTTTGGATGAAGTCATTATGGCGCCGGAGATGATTGAAACAATCGAACAGGCAGATAAACAGCTGACGAAGCTCAATATCTACCTCGTTACTGAGGATTGGGCAGTGGACGGTGAGTCTGGCCATTCCGTGTATCCTTGCACAGATTATCATACAGCAAAACGCATATTGTGTGAGAAGCTGGCAAAGGAACTGGATGAAGGTTGTATTCCGATGTGGAATGATAATGAATCTTTCAGAACCGAGGCAGGGAGCGATTATTACGAATGCTGGGTGGACGGTGAATACAGCGAAAGCCACTATGAAATCGCCATAGTACAGGAAACGCTTTTATTGTCTCCACAGACTGCCGGAATAATTGGTCGCAGCTATATAGACCAATGCCGAGTTGAAGACTTTAAGTCTCACATCGAACAGGAGGACGAAATTTCTTCTCTTACGGAAGAGCAATACCATCGTCTCTGTGCAGATCCGGAAATTCCTGATCGCATACAGAAAGCGCTCGACAAGAATGATTCTTATTGGGAGTATTATTGGGATTGTATTTCGGAAGTGGCTCACGATCTTGTCCAAGAGTACCTGGAGAAAAACGAGGAGGCTGAGGAAAAATGACATTCTTTGATTATTTACAACTGCTGGGCGGTTTTGTCTTGGCGCTCGGGTATATCCCGCAGATCATACAAATTATCACGACGCACTCCTGCAGGGATCTGAATCTGAGGACCTACCTCGCAATGGTGCTTGGGATTGGACTGATGGAGGTCTATGCGATAAATCTTGTACTGAATGAAAGCGGCTTGATGTTTTTGATAACAAACAGCGTATCGCTGTTGCTTGTGATTTTCATCTGCTTGCTGATTATAGCAATGAGAAAAGTCAAAACAGGTGCAGAAGAAAAAGAGGCTCTATATGTATCCAAGTGGGATGACGGTTCGGTTATCGTTACGCCCTGCAAGGTGAATTCCAGAACAAAACGGATTTACAATATTCAGTCCTGTCCGTACAGCCCTAATGGCTGCCTGGAAGAAGAGAGCATTATTATCGGCGATGAGGAATATCCCGTGCAGCACGAAGATGTGCGAAAGGATGACTATCACATCGCATAAAGGAGGTGTAAACAATGCTTTATACGAGCGAATCTATTCGTCCGCTTACCAGCATCGTATCCTATCCGGAACGAGGTGAAGGCGGAAACAACAAATATCGTGGGAACTGTTCTCCGAAACTGATCGAAGACGATGTTCAAAACAGGTATGGATATAACCCCTGCCAGTTCGATTTGTCGCGCATTGCAGAGTGGGATGAGTTTGTCAAAGCGATGAACTATGCGATGATGAAACAGTTTTCTGCTCTTGAAAAAGGCGGCCGTATCGCCGTCCTGATGGGAGACATAAAGAAAAAAGGAACGCTGTTTAGTATGCTGGCGGAAATTACAAAGCCGGGTACACTGGAGAACATCATCATCAAGGCACAACACAATTGCTTTTCGGATAACATACAGTACAGCGGAAAATTCATTCCGATTCTGCACGAATATGTGATGATTGTACGCAAAGACGATGCCCTTTCTTATCCGATTCTGTTTTCAGAAAAGCGGAAATTGGACATCCGCGATATGCCGGGAGCCACTTGGAAGGATATCGTTGCGTCTGTGCTGGAAAGCGCCACAGGCCCTGTAACGCTTTCCTGGCTATATGAACAGATTGAGCCACATAAAAAAGCACAGAATAATCAATGGTGGAAAGAAAAAATCCGGCAGACCTTGCAAATCTATCCGTCTCATTTTATGAGCAGCGGACGAGGATTGTGGAGCCTTCGGACAAGCGCACCGAGCGCATAGTTGATGAGATCAAGGGGTGTTGCTGCGGCGGCACCTCTTTTTCTATATATGTCAAAACGGGAAAGGAGCTGAGAGATATGGGATGGATATGCTTTTTTAGCGGTCTTATGTTCGGCGGATTCATTGGTGTTGTCGTGATGTGTGTACTACAGATAAACCGCACTAATCGTTTGGAAAAAGAATGATGAATTTGGGATGCGAATGAATACGAGTAAAGGTGGGATAATTTTCAGATTATAAGTGAATGCTCTTTTTTGTTCCGATGAATTGACTATACGGGAAAACTCTGCTATAATAACTATGATAGTTTCGAGGTTTCCAAGTGGAAATCCATAGTATTCAGGTTATTCAGAGTGTCATTTGCAATTTTGCAGATGGCACTTTTTTTGTTTTCCGGCCAATTTTTTGGGCATAAGCCAGCAGTCCTTAGGGGTTGCTGGCTTTTGTTATATATCAAGGCGGTAGCAATACCGTCAATAACAGAAAGGAGCATTTCATATGCAAAAACAATGTGAAGACAACTTCTACACAACCTTCAGTTCTGCGTTAATGCTGCAGGACTACCATGACACTCAGGCGAAAAACAGCCGGTGGTATCGCTGCCAGGTCAACGAACTGCAGGTAGAGCCGCTGGACAGTAAATCACCCCTCTATAGTGATATTACGAAGTTCGCTGCCGGTGTCACGCAGGACGCTGTCACAGATACAGCGGAAAATCTGGGCATTGCCATACGGGTCGATGGGCAATACTATCCCGTTCGTATGACAGCCTATAAAAGCCTTTTGGACAGGGCAAAAATCGGCGGTACAGCGCTCCCCAAACTCAGCCGAAAGGTGCTGGCGGAGGTTCTGAACGAATGCCTCCACTTATTTTCATCTGAGGCACTGCTTTTGATTCGCGATGAAAAGGTATCGGCAGTTCATTCCGGTGACTCATCGGATTACTCGGTTTTACCGATTAACGAGCTGCTCGCTGTGCTGACTAAGAAACTGGATGAGAGATTCCCGGGCAATGAATTTGAGTCTGGGTACAGTGATCATTCCGTTTCCAGCGCTGCATGGATCCTGCCAAATCAGAGAGAAGAATTGATTGGCACCTATACCAAGATGCTCATAGCAGAGGGTAAATCAAAAATGGCGAGCAAGCTGATGCCTGGCATTCGGTTTACAACATCCGATACCGGTGTGGCGTCTGCTAAAGTGACCGCATTCTTGAGCGGTATGCGCTATCCGTTCCATATTGGAAGCTGCATTGCCGTGGATCATCGGCATCAGAAGAAAGTCGAGGATTTTGAGGCGGCTCTCGATCAGCTGTTCGCGCAATTTGGTGACACAGTGAAGAAACTGGAAAGCCTGATGGATATCACACTGGAGTATCCGGTCAATGCGATGACTCGTATTTGCAAAAAACTCAGTCTGCCGAAGAAAGCAGCACTTGAGGCGATTGCAATGTTCGAGATGTCCTATGGCGGCGGAACGGCGACAGCGCACGATGTTTTTATGGCCCTTCAGGAGATTCCGTTCAGCTTGAAAGCGCAGAATACACCGGAAGGAAAGATGCTGGTCATAGAGGAAAATATGGCTCGCGTCCTAACATTACGGTGGAGCGATTATGATTTGGCAAAGGCGGTGAATTACTGATGGCAGCCCCTATTTTACTATGCGATACTGCTGGAATGGACAATGACCGCTGGCTTGAGTGCAGAATGCACGGACCGGATGGGAAGATTCCTTATACGGTCGGAGGCAGTGATGTAGCGGCTATTTTCGGAGTCAGCCCGTGGACAACGCCGTTAGAACTGTGGATGATTAAAAAAGGAAGAATGAAACCTCCTGTCAAAGCAAATTCCAGTCAGCTTGAAATGGGACATCTGTTAGAACCTATTGCAGCGCACTGGTATGCAAAGAAGAGCGGAAATACCGTTTATGAGGATACTGGTCTTTATCAGCACGCTGATCATCCCTATGCTTTGGCAAACTTCGACCGCAGGTTTATTCGCGCAGAAGATAACGAGCCAGGGATTTTGGAGTGTAAAAGCTGTACCTACCATAAGGCAGGTGACTGGGCGGATGACGCTATTCCTATCTATTATGAGCTGCAGCTGCGTTTCTACTTGGGCGTAGCAGATGTGAAAATCGGCGCATTTTCAGCCCTATGGGGAAACAATCCGGATAATGACCTTGCGATTCCATCAATCGAAAGGGATCAGGCCAAAGAGGATCTGATTTTTGAGCGCTTAGATGAATGGATTTGGAGCTTGGAACATGATAAACCGCCTACGATGAGCACTGTCAAACCAAAACTGGCTTTGGAATCGCTCGCGAGGATTTACGGCGCAAGCAGTCCGACCCTTCCTACCATTGAACTGCCTCGGAAATTGGAAAAGCAGGTCAAACGCATTGCTGCCTTACAAGACCAGATTGCTGATCGAAAGGCAGAGATCAAAACTTATGAAAAGGAGATTGAGGCACATACTGTGCGAATTGCAGAATTGATGAAGGCTCACGAACATGGATTTCTTGAGACCACTACGGATAAATATCTCATTGATTTTGCCACTAAAACAAGCCACAGAACCGATACGAAAGCGCTCAAGGAGAAATATCCCGGCATCTATCAGGATGTTCAGAAAACCTCCGAGAGCCGCAAACTAACGGTTACAAAGGCGATATAAGAAAGGATCGATATTGATGGAAACAAACATTTTTACAGACAACTGGGAAAGCCGGCTGGAGTCGCAGTTTCTTAAAAACAACCGATGCTGCAAGAAGGTATATATCTGCTCGCCGCTCAGCGCAGAGACCGATGAGGAAATGCTCTCTAATATGCGGAACGCCAGAGCGTATATGTATTACGCAATGATTGTAATGGGCAATGCCGCAAGGGCGCCTCATGCGTATCTGCCAATGCTTTTATGCGACAAGATTCCTTCAGAACGCGCAGCAGCTCTGACATTTGGGCTGCAGTTGCTGTCGGACAGCGATATGCTGTTTGTGTGCGGCAGCCGTATCAGTCATGGTATGCGTGGTGAAATTCTTCACGCAGTCTCTTTGAATATGCCGATTTACACCTTCGACGATGCAATGTATGTTATGGTGCAGAAACTCGTGACGCAGAACGGCGGCAATAAGTCATTGGTGAAATTCAAGCCGGAGCATTATATGCTCAGCTTTGATGCACCCTTGTCCCATATGCAAAATGCGGTGATGTTCAAATGAAGAAGTTTTATCAGTCGGTGGATCTGCGATCCCGTAAGGCGATGACGGATTTTCTTGAGCATCACTTCCGATACCCTACAATGAACTCCTGGAACGGCTCATATTCGTATGCGTGTAATCTCAAAATTTACAAGCTTGGTTTGGATCAAGAGATTGCAGACAAACTGTACGAAATGCTGGATATCCCGGAGTTTTTTTATTTCCAAAGCGAACTGGCGCATGACTTTGCTCGGAAGCACGACTATGTGTGGCAGGCAAGATTTAATGGTCGCAGCGGAGGGTATTTGGTGCTCTATCAGGGGGATTGTGAACACTATTACCCCAATCGTGGGACAGACGATGACGCAGATTTCGAGGATTGGGAAATGTACGAACTGAGAGAGCGCGTCAAATTGGTTCAGGAGTTTGATAAGCTGGCGGACGATATGGTTCGCACCGCTGTCAGGCTCACAAAAGAATATGTAGTCAGGGAAGAGGAATATTTTGTGCCACAAACACGGAAAGTCCTCATTCCCGTTTTGTCAGAACAGTAGAAAGGAGCAAAGATTTTGATATGTCAATTTGAACGATTGATTTATCCGCAGAATGTCACGGTTGTGAATCCAGGCAGTTATATGATTGCCCTGTACCGCACCTGTGAAAAGGTTCAGGACTTCGTTGGAAATGATGTCACTCAGATAAAAGCGGTGGGATACTGCTTGCCAACAGCTAATAATCTGCGCTATCAGCTAAATGGGCATTGGAGTAAAAACCCAAAGCACGGTGTCCAATTTGAAGTAGAGAGCTATAACGAGGTAATTTCACCGACAAAAGAAGGGATTATTGCCTACCTCGCCTCCGGCCAGATTAAAGGCATTGGACCCAAGATAGCTGAGAGAATATTCGAGGAGTTTGGTGTGCAGACCCTTGAGGTGCTTGACAATGAACCCAAGAGGCTGCTCGCGATTCCCGGTATCAGCCAAAACAAACTGAAAAAGATCTGTGAGTCCTATCTCGCCAATCGAGGCGCCCGTGATGTGGTTGCCTTTTTGGTGCCACACGGTATCACACCGAACAGAGCCGTCCAGTTTTATCAGCTTTATGGCAACGAAACGATGGATATCGTGAAAAACCATCCCTATAAACTCTGCGAGGTTCCGGGCATTGGGTTTCATACAGCCGATAAGATCGCAATGAGTATGGGATTTCAAAAGCTTACTCCAGAGCGTGTGGATGAGGGATTATTGTACACACTTCAGGAAGCAGAAGGCAAAGGAAATCTGTGCATGGAAAAGCACAGTTTCATCAAAGAGGCGCTGAAGATTCTTGAAACACCGGAATTGACAGAAGATATGGCGGCAAACCGTGCGGCCAGACTGGTTTATTCCGGCAGGCTGATCTGTTATAAGGACAGTGTATACCGTCCCGCAACAGCAGAGGCTGAGGAACAGCTGGCAAAGATGCTTCATCGCAAAACAAAGCAGCGTGTTCAGTTCGTATGCAATAACATCGAGAGAGCGCTGAATTCGGAAGAGAAAAATCTGGGTATCCGTTTGGATCCGGAACAGCGGAATGCAGTCTTGACAGCGCTCCAGTCCCCCATTTCTGTCATTACGGGCGGTCCTGGTACGGGTAAGACTTCGATTCAGAAAGCGATTCTTGATATTTATCGGAGCCAGTGTCCAGGAAATCAGGTCGTTTGCTGTGCTCCTACGGGCCGCGCAGCGAGGCGTATGGAACAGTCAACAGGTTTTCCGGCATCAACGGTTCATAAGGCACTCGGCCTCTTCGCTGGAGAGGATGGAATGTTTGGAGAACCGGAGCCGTTAGAAGCTGATTTGGTGCTGGTGGATGAGGTCTCTATGCTGGATATTTATTTGGCGAAACACATCCTGCAGGGCATTCCAAACAGATGTCAGGTAGTGTTTATCGGAGACTCAGATCAGCTGCCCTCTGTTGGCCCGGGCGCAGTACTCAGTGAGATCATCAAAAGCGGTGTCATACCGGTTGTACGGTTGGACAAGGTTCACAGGCAGAGCGCAGGCAGCAGAATTGCAACGAACGCAAAACTGATCCGCCACGGCAACCTGTCTATGGATTACGGCGATGATTTTCGGTTTGTGGATTCCAGTGAACTTCCGAAATCCGCAGAGATTTTGGAACGCATTTATATGGAAGAAACGGCGAAGTTCGGTGTGGATAATGTAGCGTTGCTATCACCGTATCGTCAGAAAACAGATACCGGTGTCAATGCACTGAATGAACGCATCCGATTACAAATCAACCCGCCTGATGCCACCAAGAAAGAGGTTGTGCTTGGAAAGCGCACTTTCCGCGTTGGTGACAAGGTGATGCAGACCAAGAACCGAGAGGATATCAACAATGGCGATGTCGGGTACATTACCGAAATTTCCGGTTCCGGCAGTGAAACCGTTGTAAAGATTGATTTCGGTGATGGACGGATAGCGGAGTACGACATTACTGAGCTTGGCCTACTGGACCTTGGCTATGCGTCAACGATTCATAAATCACAAGGTTCAGAGTATCAGTCGGTTATCATTAACCTGCAGTGTGCGCACGCGATCATGCTCGTAAGACCGCTTATTTATACAGCGATTACAAGAGCAAAAGAGCGAGTCATTATTGTGGGAGAACGCCGCGCCCTGTGTATTGCCATCAAGAAACAGGACACAGAAAAACGAGGAACTTTGTTAGCACAACGGCTGATTGAATTCAGCGACAGAAAATAAGAAAGGAGCCGGTTATGGCAACATTATTAGAGAAGTATACCGATCTTCGGACGGAATTAGTAGAAAAGGTTATGAACGGAGTTTTACCGCTTGACAAGGTGCTTGCATATCAGGAGATCTTATACCGTATTGATGTCCTGGAGTCTTGCCAGCTTTTTGTGAAAACAGCACCTGTTACAACTGATACCAAAGTGCTTGCTTATCATTATCAGATGTGGGATATGTATATCTACCATATGCTGACCGATCACAAGTTTGGACAGTCGGCAGATGAAAAGCAAAAGCAGGTGCGGGAAACAGCAGCAAACAGTTTATTACAGGTCGTGCTCAACTGTAGGAAACAGTTTAGCAGCTTTAAGCCCACCACAGCGGAACTTTATAAACAAAGTATCAATACCCTGATTACGACCGTGCTTCCTGCGTGGGTTCAGTATCGGGAAACTTATATCAGTCTGAAGGAGGAACAAAAATGAGTTTGAACTCGAATGAACAAAGCAAGATGTTGGCTTTGAAACAACTTAATACTATTAACAATGTGGAGGGATTTGACCCGGAGGCATTTGCTGTGGAGTTCACCGATCTTTCAACCGGTGAAAAAATGAAGCGATTGCCCGTGGTCATTCAAATGGCGTGGTTCCGGCTGGTGTACCCGCAGGGAAAAATCGCTGTTCAGGTATCCAGCGGGAAGGATTGCTTTGTTGCAACTGCTCGTGTCTATGCCAACTATCAGGATCCGGTGGAGTGCTATTTGGCGGAAGCTACAGCATCAAGAGGTGTATCGACAACAAAGCCGTCAGTTTCGCCCAGGGAATGGGCGCAGACAGCAGCTATTGGGATTGCACTGAGAAATGCTGGGTTCGGATTACAGTTTGCGATTGCCGGCGAAGAAGTAGAAAATATTCCTTCGGAACTTCCGGCGAAAATACAACCGGCAGCTACTGTAGTGCCGGCAAGCACAGCTGAAGCGGTATTTGAACCGGCGCCTGAAAATCCTCCCGAAGAAGAGTATGAGACAGTTCCTGCCGAGCTGTCCTATGACGACAAACTGAAACTCGCGATGCAGACTCCGTGTCCCATCAAGAAATACAGTGGAAAAACTTTGGGAGATTTGATTACGATTGATCCGAAGGCGTTGAACTGGGTTGCAACTAAGTTTACAGGAGCGCCCGAAATTATTGAGGCGGCAAAACTGATATGTGAGGATGCCGTACAGAAAACATCAGCTTGATGTTCATAAAATTAGGGGGACGGATTATCCGTCCCCCGGAAAGGAGGCTGTATGGATATTTTTCATATGTCAGATATCATTCCGCTGCTTGGATTGCCATATCCGCCATACGGTAGATCTGCATATAACATTTCCTGTCCGTGTTGCGATGATAATCCGCGAAAAAAACATCTGAATATCAATCTGAAAAAAGATGTGTTTAGATGTCCGCGCTGCGGATTCTGCGGCGGTGTGTTCGATCTGTATTCTCATTACACCGGCATACCGCGTAATGAAGTTCGGGATGCTCTGATTGCGAGACTGAATGTGCAGGGCGAAATAAAAAAACCTCGGCAGCAGATTGTTGTCAAAGAGGTTCCTGATTGTCCGCTTACTGATGTGGACAGCAGGCATGAAACCTATCAAACATTACTCTCGAAATTATCGCTGGCCTCTGATCATCGGCAGAATTTACACGATAGAGGGTTATCTGATGAGATGATTGAGCGGCTTGGATATAAAACGACACCGGTTATCGGAATGAAAGCGCTTGCAAAACAGTTGATGAATGAAGGACTTTATCTTGCCGGTGTTCCTGGATTTTATAAGACGGATAGCGGCGAATGGTCGTTTATCAATGAAAAGCGTGGGATTTTGATACCGGTTCGGGAAGAACACGGTTCAATTCAAGGTCTTCAGATACGAAGGGATAATGTGACTCGTCGAAAATTTCGCTGGGTTTCCAGTGTGGGAAAAAACGACGGCTGCGGCGCTGAAGCTTGGGCACATCTTGCTGGACCGCCGAGGCAAACCATTTTGCTTACGGAAGGTCCGATGAAAGCGGATGTCATTCATAATCTGACAGGTCAAACCGTAGTCGCAGTGCCGGGCGTTAGTTCTCTTACACACTTAGAGCGAATGCTTACTTATTTGCGAGAAATGGGAACAACAAAAATAATGACCGCATTTGATATGGATTTTCTCAGTAATCCAAATGTTCAAAACGGATATAACAACCTTGTAGGAATGCTCAGCAGCATGGGATTTGTGTATGGAACCTATCTCTGGGATCCGCAATATAAGGGACTTGATGATTATATCTGGAAATATCTCATCCAGTCATCAATCTCACAGTAAACCAAAGGCGGGCGGAAGTTGCAACTTTCTGCCCGTTTTTTTATGCGCATTTCAAAGAAAATGAGTATTTGATGTTGCGAATGCGGATAAACATCCGTGTAATAAGATAAAATATAAACTCAGGAGGTATCTCAAAATGATTATTGCAATTGATCACGGCAATTACGCCATAAAAACCCTCAACCATTCTTTTGTTGCGGGACTTTCCGAGCATACAGTAAAACCGCCGATGACTGATGAAATAATGGAATACGACGGAAGATTTTGGACGCTTACCGGCAACCGACTCTCCTATATGCGTGATAAGACACAGGATGAGCGGTACTTTGTTCTTACACTGTTTGCGATTGCCAAAGAACTGGAAAGCGCCGGACGGCTGTCTGCTTTTGAACCCATTGACCTTGCGGTTGGTCTCCCGCCGGAACATTACGGCATACTGAAGAACAAGTTTGCTCAGTATTTCAAGCGGACAGGCACGGTCAATTTTGTTTACAAAGATAATCCTGTCAGCATTATTATCCGCAATGTATGCGTTTATCCTCAGGCATATGCAGCGGTTGTACCGTATGCTGGGAAACTCCTCAGCACGCTGATGATGTTTGTCGTAGATATCGGAGGATACACTACGGATGTGTTGCTTCTCAGAAATGGCAAACCGGATTTACAGTTTTGCCGCAGCCTGGAGCTGGGCGTCATCACAATGAACAATGATATCATTCGCAGAGTTGGTGCATTGCACGATATGAAGATCGAGGACGAGCATATCAGTGCTGTGCTGCGTGGTGAAGAAACATTTTTGCCGGAGGATGTGATACAAACAATTACAAAAGCTACAGAGACACATACCAGAGATATCCTGCATAAGCTTCGCGAGCTGCAGGTAGATCTAAGAGCAAATCCGGCAATGTTTATTGGAGGCGGTTCTATTCTTTTTGAAGAATATATCAAGGCATCCAACCTCGTTAGCAAAGCGGATTTCATTGAAGATCCCAAAGCGAATGCCATAGGATATCAGATGCTCGCCTCCAAACAGTTAGGTTATCGCCCGACAGCATAACAGGGAGGCCGATAGTGTGAAGAAGGATGGTAAGTATAGATATACCTTGGGATTTGGTGATTCGTCGGAGAAAAACCATATGGTCGGCGAATTTTTAGAAAAGATTGGAAATAAGAAAAGCGCTATTATTGTTGAAGCTGTAGCGCAGTACCTTGAATCACATCCGGAAATCAATATGGATTACAGAAGAATTCAAGTAAAGATTAAGCCGGATATTTCTTGGGCTGAGTTAGAAGAAAAAATCCGCAGTATTATAGACGAGAAAATATCAGTCGCTCAGGCCAGTGGCGGCTTGGAGAACACTGGTAGCCAGCCTATAATTGCAGATGCGGATATAGACGAGATGCTACACAATCTGGACTTATTTGATTAGTAAGCAAGAAGGGGTTCTCCGAGGGTGAGGACCCCTTCTCCCTTTCATTTTCAAACATTTCTTATACAATTCCACTTATACTGCGTGTTTTGGAATTTTGCTTTCTTCAAACTGTGTTGATGATGGAATAAAATTGAGATATAAGGAGTGTATGAATTTGGAGTACAAAAAACTGGGTGCTAATGTGAGAAAGTACCGTAAAATTGCAGGACTCACACAGGAAGAGCTTGCAGAAATCATAGGTTGTTCCAATAGCCATATTGGGCAAATTGAAAATGGACGAGGTGTTCCGAGTTTAGATATGATGGTCAAGATAGCAAATGCTTTGGGTGTGATGATTGACCAGTTTGTTGTAGCAGACTCAGATCATCCGGAACTTATTTATTTGCACGAAATTAGTGCAAAGCTAAAAAGCTACCCACTGAACAAGCGTATCCTTGCGTGTGAAATGATAGAAAACCTTTTGAAGGTCATTGATAATTCGGATCAGAAGTAAACAGGGAGGAGTGCAAATGACAAAATATCATTAGCGACGCCGGTGGGCGAAAAAATAAAAGACGAAGACAAATACATAAGATAAATTACAACGACCTTATTGAGGTGGTTGTTCTATTTTGCGCTTTTGAGCGGTTACAGTATGCCTTTGTGTGCTGTGACCGCTTTTTTATATTCATTTTGAAAGGGGGTGATTTCCATGATTGTTTAATGCTATGTACAGGAGAGGCATCACGGTCACTAATAATCATAGCGTGCCGTTTCGGCATTTTACCATATATACCTTCCTTCCACCGCCGCAGCGGCGCGTCTGGAAGGGGGTTAAGAGGTGTCGAAGGACACGGATCGGGATGAACTGCGTGCAAGATTTACCGTCTACATATCGCAGGTTATCATCCACGCAAAACTGGATTATATCCGAAAGGTAAAACAAAGGGCGCAGGAAATCTATTTGGAGGATTTGGAAATAGAACCTTATGTGGATTTTGAAGAGCAGTATGTGAAAGCATACAGCAACACGCAGTCCTTTGAGTTTGAGGAAGAGAAGCTGACAAACGCTTTTTTGTCCCTCCCATTGATGCGGCAAAGAGTCCTGGAAATGCTGTTTATTGAAGAATTGTCTGCTATCGAGATCGCACAGAAAATTAACTGTTCCGTTAAGTATGTATATGACCAAAAATATTTGGCTCTGCAGAAACTTCGGAAAAGTTTGGGAGGTGAAACGGATGACCAAAAGTGAGTTTGCTGAAATTTTGACTCGCGCAACAGAGGGCGACCACACAGCGCTGGATAGAATCTTTGAGCTTTATATGCCGCTCATTGATAAACACAGCGTCGTAGGCGGCAGGTTTGACGAAGACTGCAAGCAATACATTATGTTTCAGATAGTGCTGCAGATTACTCGTTTCAAGATTTAAGACTTTCATAAGAGTACGCCGGCTTTGGTAGAGTCGGCGTGCTTTTATAAAAATCTTAAATCATCTGCGAAATCCGATGTCCCCTATTCGCTTTTATTTTACGAAGGCATCCTTCTGCACCTTGAAAACTGAATAGCAAACCTCGGTACATCCCCTGATGATGAGCGGCTATCCCTTTGTGTGGCGAACAAAGACAAGAGCACTGATATGCAGGCAGCCCCCGCATAACGCGATGAGGCATCAGGGATAATAATGGTACTTCCGTAATTCGCGGCTCGGCCACAATGAAGGCGGAGAGATGAGATTTCTATGGACCCAGTAGCTATGGGCGCCGAGTTAGGCATTATATGATATTGCTATCACTTGAATAGAACTGGTCTATTTTGGCAATAATTTTAGAGAAACCGTAAGGGAAAGGAGTGTTTTTATGGGCACGAACATTGACCGCGAAAGTTTGAATGAAATGCAACAGGTGGACATTCGGACTGTGGATAAATCAGCATTGATTGATCTAAATAGCGTAAAGATTGACGAATCGCTTCCCATACCAGAGAGAGTTGCTTCATTTGTCAGTCAAATCGGAAACCCCTATTGTTTTCGAGTAGGCGATGTGGCTGTAAAAGTGGTATATAAGACGGGCGGTCCCACATTTCAACAAAACATGGAGGAAATTTTACGCACGATTTGATTCTGGGAATGTATGGAATATGGCAAACCGGGTAGAAAATCCGGCTTAAATGTGCTACAATACGGGTGGACTAAATTTGCATACTCACCCAGAAGCAGTGGTTTGTGGCGAACTAATTGCTAAAGGAGTGAGTATATATGATCAATCAGAAGGTGCAGCAGTATAATGCTGCTGTTTATCTGAGACTATCCAAAGAGGATATGGACTCTGCTCAGAAAGCGGAGAGCAATAGTATTGTAAATCAAAAACAGCTTATTTTAGGCTTTTTACAGGATAAGCCTGATATTAAGGTTGTATCTATAAGAATAGACGATGGATATACTGGGACGAATTTTGACCGCCCGCAGTTTCAGCTGATGATGGATGACATCAAGGCTGGGCTCATTAACTGTGTGGTGGTCAAGGATTTGTCCCGTTTTGGGCGTGAGTATATTAACGCCGGAAAGTATATTGATCGTCTATTTCTTTATAATGGGGTAAGACTGATTGCAATCAATGATGGGATTGATACCATCACAAGGACGCAATCTGACGAACTGAATATTACCCTGAAGAATTTGATCAATGACAGCTACTGTCGTGATATGTCAATTAAAGTGCGCAGCCATCTACAGGTCAAAAGAAAGAATGGCGAATATATTGGTGCCTTTACCCCCTTCGGCTATCGTAAAGCAGAAAATGATCACAATCAGCTGGAGATTGACGATTATGCTGCATCTGTCGTAGAGGATATATTCCGATGGAAATTGGAAGGTATGAGTCAGGATGGCATTGCAAAAAGGCTGACGGCAGATGGCGTTCTTTCTCCGATGGAATATAAGAAGAGCCAGGGTGAGCGATTCAAAACCGGTTTTGAGACAGGAAAGCAGACACAGTGGACATCGGTTGCCGTTCGCAGGATATTGACGAATCCAGTGTATATCGGCACCTTGATCCAAGGAATCCGCACAAAACCAAATTATAAAATCAATACGGTTATTGTGAATGATGAGGACAAATGGGTTAAAGTTGAGAATGCCCACAAACCGATTGTATCAGAGCGGATTTTTAATCTTGTGCAAAGGCTTTTGCTGCTGGATACACGAACTTCGCCCAAGGAAAGGGTTGTGCATCCATTGGCCGGGCTGGTTATATGCGGAGACTGTAAAGGCCCGATGGTTAAGACATCGACCAGTTCTGGTGGCAAAAAGTATTGCTACTATATTTGTGATACTAACAAAAAGCACAAAGGCTGTACCAGCAGTCATAGAATTTCTGAAAGCGATTTGGAGCAAACTGTCCTGCTTCTTCTCAGAGAGCATATCCGTATGGTATGTGAGTTAGATTCTTGCTTAGAAGTAATCCGAAAGGTTCCGTTCCAAAAGATAAAGCTAAAGAAAGTTCAGGAACGGCAATTGAAGATAGAGGAAGAGTTGGAGCGGTATCGCAGGCTCAAGCTTTCACTCTACGAGGATATGAAAGACGGTCTCATCTCGAAAGAAGACTATATGGATATCAAAGCGCAGTATGATGAGCGTATTGCCTCTCAGAAACAGGCATATGATCAGGCACAAAAGGAAATTGATATGTACTTGGACGACAACTCTAAGCCGCATCAGTGGATACAGGATTTTATGGAGCATCGCAATATAACAGAACTTACGCGGATGGTAGCTGTAGAGTGTATTGATGAAATTGCAATCTATGAGGATCGAAAGATCGAGGTTTCATTCACTCATTGGCAGGACTACTCGGCATTATCTGAACAAGTGCGGGAGTATTATCAGGAAAATCATAAGGAGGTTGTATAATGGCACGAAAAAGTAGGAAAGCAGTTAATCAAGTAATATTGCCAGCAGCCCCTTCTGAAAAGATATATTGCGCCGGCCTTTATGCTCGAATCTCAGTAGAAACAGAGAGAAAGCGCGAGGCAGATACGATTGGCAACCAAATTCAACTGTTGAAGGACTTTGCCAGCGAAAATTTAGATATTGATGTCGTGGACATTTATGTGGACGATGACATTTCAGGTACAGACTTTGTCCGCCCGGAGTTTTCAAGAATGATGAATGATATTCGAGATGGAAAGATCGACTGCGTGATAGTTAAGGACCTTTCCAGGCTTGGGCGAAACCTGATTGAAACCGGCGAATATATTGAAATGGTGTTTCCTGTCCTTGGCGTTCGCTTTATTGCAATTACAGACAGATTCGATTCAAAGACGATGCAGGTCGATATCGGCGTACAGATCAAGAATATGACAAATGAAATGTATGCGAAAGATGCCTCTCAAAAAATCTGTTCCGTAATGCGATCAATTCAAGAGCAAGGGAAATTTGCAGGCAGCCGGGCGCCCTATGGCTATATAACCGATCCACGGGATAAGCATATGCTGTTAGCTGATGATGAAACTGCGCCGATTGTCAGGGAGATGTTTGAAATGGTTGCGGATGGTGCTACCTTGCATTATGTTGCGACTACTTTGAACGAGCGCGGCATTCCGTCACCAGGAAGACATCTGTATGATATCGGGGTTTCAAAAACCGACAAGTACAAAAACTCCAAATGGTATATGCAGACCATTCGCAGGATTTTACAGGATAGAATATATCTTGGATGGATGGTTAGCGGTAAATTTGCCTCTGAATTCTATATTACTGGTCAAAAAGGAAGCAAAGCCGTGCCGCCGGAAAAATGGATTATTACAAAAGGCACTCACGAGCCTATTGTGACAGAGGAATTATTTAATCGGGTCCAAGAGTATTTTGCTAAAAATAAGGAAGAGTACGCCATGGCTACGAAGTACGATCACAAAAGCAAGCGTGAGAGTATGTTCCGGGGGCATTTGTTCTGTGGTGAATGTGGAAAAGCTATGCACATCCGTCGGAAAGTAAATCACGGGAGAGAAAGTTACTGGTATTGCTGTATGATTCACGAACACTACAACAGCCAATATTGCAGCAAGAAGGCTGTTAAAAGTGAGCAGCTGGAATCAATGGTTCACACACTGATCCAAAATCAGATGGCTCTGTACTTAGATGCCAAAAGTATCATTGCGGAGCTCAACAAGAAAAATACCAGCCAAGTCCGCTATAAAGTGTACAAAGAACAGATTAACAACCTGCAGCGACAGATAGACCGCTATATGGAACTGAAAGCGGCTTTATACGAAGATTATGCGGAAGGCACGATTACCGCAGAAGACTATGTGGCTATGGGACAAGAATATGCACAAAAAGCTGATGAATTGCGGATCTTCCTTTCAGAAATAAAAAAGGAATCCCAAAAATATGATCCGGAATACTTGGGCGGTGAACATTGGGCAAAGCTTGTTGCCGACTTTAAGGATCAAAAAACTTTGGACAGAAAGATGGTCGAAGCATTTGTAAACAAGCTGACGCTCTATAACGATGGCCGAGCAGAAATTGAATTCAATTTTCGCGATGAATTGGAAGAAGTTTTACTTTGGGCAGCAATGCGAAAAAAGGAGGTGAACAAATATGCCGGATAAGACGCTCGCATTCTATATCCGTCTGTCAATGGAAGACGGAGACCTAAAAGGCTCGGCGGATAAAAAGGAAAGTAATAGTATTACCAACCAAAGAAAATTGTTGGTGAACTATTATGAGAGCCATCCGGATCTAAAGAAATACCAGATTATTGAGTTTTGTGATGATGGTTTCAGCGGCACAAACTTTGATCGCCCGCAATTCACGAGAATGATTGAAATGCTGCGTAACCGAGAGATTGATGCGGTTATGGTAAAAGACCTTTCACGGTTCGGACGAGACCATTTAGAGGTCGGCGGGTACTTGGAATTATTGTTCCCCCTGTTCGGAACACGCTTTATTTCCGTCAATGATCATTTCGATACGAATGATTATGTCGGGACGACCGGCGGGCTGGAACTGGCAATCCGCAACCTCGTCAATGGAATGTATAGTAAGGATCTTTCGCTGAAAATACGAAGTGCAAATCAGGCTCGGCGAAAGCAGGGATTTTACCATTCCTGCGGCCACGCCTTTTATGGCTATCAGCTTGATCCTAAAGATAAGCGTAAGCTGATTGTGGATGAGAATGTCCGGCAAGTAGTTGTCAGAATATTTGATTTGTGTATCGCAGGGCAAAGTACCAAAAGCATAGCTCAGCACCTAAACGATCAAAAGATTCCATCGCCGCGACAGTACAAACTTCAAAATGGAATGTTCTATAACGGCAGAGTGGTTGATGGGGAGAGTATTTGGCTTGCTTCCACGATCCGTAAAATTCTCAGTGATGAAAGATATACGGGAAAGATGATTTCCAATACACGAGAGATGGTGGGAATACGAACCAATAAAAGCCGGGCCCTTCCTCGTGAGCAGTGGATTGTCGTGGAAAATACTCATGAGGCGATTATTTCAGAAGAAAAGTTTCAGGCAGCCGCTGTCTCGCTGGCTTCTCGAATCAAAACGGTTAATATGAATACTTCCGGTAACAGAGCCGGCAATTTATTTGTTTGCGGTTATTGTGGAAGGAAGCTGCAGAAAGCACCTGCGATTGATACACACCTATTTTGTTTGAAGGCATCCAGTCAAAACCAAGCGGAATGTGCCGCTATCCACGAAAGTATGGAAGTACTCCAGGACAAGACGCTGAGTGTTGTGCAGGCAATCGCACGAATTCTGCTGGACAAGTCTAAGTTTGTGAAAAAATATGATGTCACAGAACAGGCGCAGCTTGAAAGGCTGATCGCAGATATGGAACGAAGGCGCAGGCAAATTGCGAATGGAAAAAGCTCTCTATATGAGGAGTATAGGAATGGGCATATAAGCAGAGAGCGATTCATCAAAATTCAGTCCGATAATAAGGCTGAAGACGAAAGGCTTCAACAGAAGATCGCAGAAAAGAATGTGGTATTAAATGAGTGTATTCAAAAACAAAAAGCTCTTGCTCTCGCAGGGCAGGATGCGGAACAGATTCAGGCTTTGACCGAGTATCGCCCAGAGGTTATAAGCCGACTGATAGATAAAGTACGAGTATTTGAAGGTGGGCGAATTGAGATTGGACTAAAAAGCAAGTATCTGACAGATATAATCGGAGAATGTATTCCGGGGCTTGCTTCGTAATATAAAAAAGAATTCCTGCCGAATTTCGACAGGAAAATAAAAAAATCTTTTAGGGTTTACTTGACACAAGCAGAGGGCTACGTCACAGGACTGGGCGCCAAAATGTTCACCATAGCAGGGCCGGTGTTGGTTTACGGGATCGTCATGTCCATTGTTTACGGCCTGATTTATTATGTGGTCTCACTGATGTAAGGAGGAATCGTCATGCCGGAGAGGAAAGGGCAATACACCGTGACCCTGTCGGGGAGGCCGAGCATCCTCGGCTATGCGGCGGTGGTGGGGAAAAAGGAAGGTGAGGGACCACTCGCTTCCTACTTCGACCAGATCTTCGAAGATACCACCATGGGAGAAAAAAGCTGGGAAAAGGCGGAAAGCGCCCTTCAGCGGGAATCCTTTACCCGCGCCGTGAACAAGGCCGGACTGTCTCCCTCCCAGATCCAGTTCCTGTTTGCGGGGGACCTTCTCAACCAGAACATCGCCTCCACCTTTGGATTGCGGGAGTACGCCGTCCCTCTGCTGGGACAATTCGGCGCCTGCTCCACCATGGCGCAGACGCTGGCGTGCGCTTCCATCTTTGTGGACAGCGGCGCTGCGGACCTGTGCGCCGCCGTCACTTCCTCCCACTTCTGTACGGCGGAGCGGCAGTTCCGTTTCCCGTTGGAATACGGCGGCCAGCGGCCGCAGACCTCCCAGTGGACGGCCACGGCCTCCGGCTGTGCCGTGGTGGGGATGGGCGGCGGCGTCCACGTCGCCGACGTGTGCATCGGCCGTATCGTGGATTTAAACATCACCGACGCCAACAATATGGGGGCCGCCATGGCCCCCGCCGCCGCCGACACCCTGCAAAACTTCCTGCAGGACACCTCCACCACCCCGCAGGACTACGATATGATCGTCACCGGAGATCTGGGAGCGGTGGGCAGCGAACTGCTCCGGGAGCTGCTGGAAAGGCAGAACATCCATCTGGGGGCAAACTACAACGATTGCGGGCTGATGCTGTTTGACCGCCAGACACAGGATGTGCACGCCGGTGGCTCCGGCTGCGGCTGTTCGGCTTCGGTGCTGTGCTCGTATCTGCTGGGCAAAATGGAAAAAGGCGATTTGAAAAATATCCTGTTTGTCGCCACCGGCGCGCTGATGTCCACCACCTCTTCCCAGCAGGGGGAAAGCATCCCCGGCATCGCCCACCTGGTCCATTTGGTGGCTTCCTGAAACCGGCGGGACAACACGCCGCCTGTTCTTTTTTCTTTTGTTCTTTTTATGAATCCGGCAACTCTCCCAAACCCTTTTAATGGTAAACGCCCCCGCAGGCAATGCGGGGGCGTTTTATACGGTTTAAACAACGGCTGTTTTATTGCCCGAAATCCTTGATTTTCCCGGTGGCGTACTGAAGCGTGAGCAGTGCATCCAATGAGACGACGCTCCCATCCGCATCCACGTCCGCAGCCGTCTGCTGCGTCTGGTTGAGGTTGATCTTGCCGGTAGCCGCCTGCAATACGAGCAGCGCATCGGCGGCGGTGATCTGGCCGTCTTCGTTCACATCCCCCAGCGTTACGGTGGGAGCGGGTTCGCCGGTGGCCGTCACGGTGACCATCTGTTCAAACAGGCCGTAACCATACGCGACCTCCAGCACGTCCCCGGCGTTGTCGACCGTGACCTGGCCGCTGAAGCTGTAATCATCCGCGCTGTTTTCGGTCAGGGTCAGGGTCTGTGTCTCGCCGGTGGTGCGGTTGGTCACCCGCACCTGCCCTGTTTCCACCGCGCTGCTATCCATGTTCAGGGGAGCTTTAAGGGTAACGGTGACCGGCTGGCCCGGCGCTGTCTCGGCGGCGGAAACGGTCAGCTGCACATCCGCTGCTGCCGCATAAGCCAGGGAGGAATTCCAGGCTGTGTTATAGGCCACCCAGGCTTCGGTATACCCCGGGTCCGCCGAAGGGTTGCAGTGGCTTTCGTTGGCGTAGGCCGCCTCTTTGGGGGAAGCATCCAGCCGTCCGGTCACATTTGCGAGCACCCCGTTGCCGCCGTTGTATTTGGAGAACCAGCCCAGGTCGGCTCCTTCAAACTCCTCCAGGAAATCCCCATTGTAGAAGAAAGCCCGCCCGTGCGGGTTGCGTCCAAACACATCGTCAATAGCGGAAATCCCGATCTGCTGCAGCCGCTCGGTGACCGGATCGTCCCCCAGCACACGGCAGGCAGCGTACATGGCCGCCTGCAGGCCTGCGGCACTGCCCGGCTCGTTCATGGTGCAGTTTTCCCACTGGCCGGAAGCATCGGCATAGGCAGCGCCTGTCCAGCAGTCGTATTCATCCCCGGCGGCGGTGGAGGAAGCCATGCGCATATCCCAGAGATTATCGGCCCGCGCCACCATGGTCTGCGCCCAACCGGCAATCAATTCCCGCAGCCCTTCCGGGGCCCGGTCCGGGTACTCCTCCAAAAAGAAGGCCAGGTTTTCCATCACCACATGCTCGCTCATCCGCTGCCCTTTGGAGTACTCCGGCGCGCCAATGTCGATTTCTTCCACGATCCAGGCGCAGTTGTCATAGGCGGCCTGGAAATAAGCGTCGGCTCCGTCGATCCCGTCGCGGGTAAGCACCTCGTACATCATCAGATTGGGGGCGATGGCATGACCGGGGGGCAGCTGCCCCTTGATGCCGCCGATGACCTTCTGCACCGTAAAGAGGTTGTTGTCCTCTTTATTGTTGGTGGGATCATAAAGGTTATAATAATTGGTGCCGTCCACCTGGTGATAGGCGAGATTGCAGCCCGATTCCCCCCAGATGGAAATGGTCAGGTCCCGGATCTTGACATACATATCCTCCGGCACATATTGGCTGATGAAGGGATAAGCATACAAGAACCAGGCCAGCTGCTCCTTGATGAGCATGTGCAGCTTTTTCCCCTCGTTGACCGCCAGGTCATAATACCGCAGGGCGGCAAACTCCATCAGCCAGACGATATTGGGTTCATCCTGCACCCGCAGCTCCTCATATTCACACTCATCCGCCTTGTACACATCGTATTCCATCTGGTCGTAAAGGGACGGATTGGCCATGTATTGCAGCACCAGGGAGCTCATTTCAAAGGAGAACTGGTGGCTGTCCCGCCAGCCAATCCCCTTTTGCCCCATTTCAAAGGCATCCGCACGGGACTGTTCCATGAAATCCAGAGCGTTTTCCACGCTGACCTGCTGCATCAGATACTTGGCAATGGTAAAGTCATACGAGCGCACCCCCTGGCATTCCAGATAGCAGGAGGTGGAAGCCTCCGGCTGGTACGCGGTAAAATCCGCAATCCCTCCCTGCACGGTGCCGGTATACAACAGGGAATCGTCCGCAGCCGACCGCACGGCGAAGGGGGTGCCGTCGGCTACGTTCACCACGGTTGCCCGTTTGGATTTGTCGGTGTCGTATCCAATTTGGTTGACCCGCACATACACGGTGGTATCCCCACCCGGGGTGTCTGTGGCAGCCATGGCATCAATCACACCGGATGTTGCGGTTATCTTGACATCACCCGCTGCCACATTCCCCTCCTGCGGTTGCAGGGTGACGCTGATGCTGGTATCCGCAGGGGCAGATACTGTGGCCAGCTTATACCAGCCGCCCGCTGCGGTGGACTGGTCCAGTGTAACTTCCCAGCGCCCGCTCAGGGTACGGATGGTGTAAACAGCCGTGCCCTCTCCCTCCTGCGGGATATAGGCCAACACATCATAGTTGGGAGAGGCCAGCGAAGAAGAGGGAGGATAGGAGGCCCACATGGCGGTGGCTTCGGCATCCTGTGTGACGCGGATCCCCTCCTCCCCGCCGTCGCTCCAGCTGCCGTCTGATTCGGTATATCCTTCATCCGAGGTTGTGATTGTCACGCTGTCATCCTCCTCCACCGGCGTCAGGGTGATATAATCCGCCGCCAGGCCGAATTTCCCGCTGGAAGCTTCGTTGGCACCCACGCAGGTCAGGGCCAGCACGGCCGTGGTGGAGGAAAAAGTCACCCGGCCGAGCGAATGGGTATAAAAATCAGTCGCTACATTGTAAAAATCCACCGTGGCGATCCGCCGGCCGTCCAGGTCCACCCCATAGATGCCGCGGTCCGTATTCCCCTTTTCGGTAAGGATGAGATCATAGGTTCCGGCGGCTGGGACGGTCAGGGCGAACTGGGCGGTTTTCCCTACGCCGCTGCCCGAAACAGTATTGATAAACACAAAGCCGCCGCTGAACCCTTCCCCGTTTCCCCGAAGCTCAGCATCTCCGCCGGTATAGATCTCCTCCAGCTCCAAAACCGTCTCCTCTGCCTGGGCTGCGGCCGGCAAACCGCTCAGGGGAAATCCCCCCACCAGCAGGCAGCCGCACAGCAGTATCCCCATCAGCCGGCGGGCATGTTTATAAAATCTCTTCACGTCCCACACCTCACTTTTTATTTCCCCGTTGACGTTGCACGGGTGCCGATGATAATATAATACCATAGGCTTTGGCTTTTGACCTTGTCTATTATCCTGCTTTTCTATAAAATTGTGCAAATGCGGAGGCTGGCATGGACGATATTTCCGAAATCTACGACTATATCCTGTTTTTACGGGACGAATGCGACCTTGGTGTTTCGCTGCATCCGATGGAATACGACCGGGTGATCTGTGCCACCAAGCTGCACCGGTTCCGGCTGCACGACAACCCGTACTGCCTCTTCCTGGGAACCCACCCCGCCCTGCATCAGCATTGTGTGGACAAGCAGTACCGGGTGTTTGATCGCTGCCAAAACGGTGCATTTTGCGGCACCTGCTTTGCCGGCGTGCGGGAATATGTGTATCCCATCCGCTGTGAAAACGCAGCCATCGGGTTTATCAGCGTGAGCGGATACCGCGACGAACAGGCCGCCTCCTATCACAACAGCATTGCCGCCCGGTATGGGGTTGACCCGCAGCTGCTCAAGCAAAGCTACGCGGCCCTGTCCCCCCTGCCGCCGCGGCAAAAAACAGATAAGTTGATTGCCCCGCTCCAGCGGATGCTGGAACTGTGCTATTTGAAAACCGCCCGCGCTCCCCATAAAGCCGACAACGCACTGTGTGAAAAAGTGATCTATTTTCTTCAGCTGCACCACACCCGCCGCGTCACCATCGAGGAACTCTGTGGGCAATTTTATTGCAGCCGTTCCTCCATCAGCCATAAATTCAAACAGTACACGGGGCAGAGCATCACCCGCTACCTCAACTTCCTGCGGATAGAGGACGCCAAGTCTCTGCTAACCGGCACCGGCATGGGCATTGGGACCATATCGGGGATCGTCGGGTTTGAAAACAGCAACTACTTTACCAACGTGTTCACCCGGGAGGTGGGGATGTCCCCCAGCCGTTACCGCCAGCGCCACGCATCACCCCATCCTCCCGCAAGCGGGCAAATAACAACGCCGGAAGCTACCTGAGCGCTTCCGGCGTTGCTTTTGATTGTCTTTCTACTCAGCGGGAGAGGCCGCCTCGCCCGGATGGGTTTCATCCGGCTGGATGGTCTCGTGAGGCGAAGTGGTGGAGGGTTCATCAGGCGCACCGGTCGTGGTGGTTGTGGCCGCGGACGTGCTCGTGGTGCCGGTTGTGCCCGACGTGGTTGTTTTGGTTGTCGTGGCCGTCGTCTTGGTGGTTTTGGTGGTTGTGGTCGTGGTCGTAGTCGTGGTTGTGGTGGTGGTGATCTTGGAGGCCATGGCAAAGCCCTTGTCCAGCAGCACCACCGCATCCTCATAGCGGTAGGCGCTGCCCATGACGATCACGATCAGGCTGATTCCGCCCTTGGTGGCGGAGGCCATGACGCAGTTGCCCGCCTCATCCGAGGTGCCGGTCTTCATACCGGTCGCGCCCTTATAGTAATAACTGCTGTAGGATTTGATAAGCGCATTCGTTCCCGACCAGCGGCCGTTGCTGCTGGTGGAACGGGACATGATGGTGCGCAGGGTGGGGATGGTCCGGGCCTTGCGGGCGATGGTCAGCAGGTCCCGCGCGGTGGTGTAATGCCCGGAGGTGGGGAACCCGTCCGGGCAGCGGAACTGGGAGTCCGTCGCTCCCATATCCTGTGCAGCCTGGTTCATATACCGCACGAAAAGCTGCAGCGCCTGCCGGTCGGTCAGCCCCTTATTCCCGGATGCGGTGCGCGCCACGTTCACTGCGATGGTATAGGCCGCGTCGCAGCCGGAGGGGATGAGCAGTGCTTCCAGCAGGGTGCTCAGAGTATAACGGGAACCCTTGGCGATGAAGGCCCGGCTGGCGGCCCCCGCCACCAGATCGATCTCGCTGCCCACGGTAAACACCGTATCCAGCGGCACCTTTTCACAGGCGACGATGGCGGTGAGCACCTTGGTGATGCTGGCCGGGGCGCAGGGTGTATTGACATTCTTCGCGTACAGCACCAGGTCGTGGGTCTCATCATACACGATGGCGTTGCGGGCGCTGATATCCGCCTTTATGGGGTTTTCGACCGTATAATAGACCTCGCTGGTCCCGGCGACCAATGGAGGAAGCTGCGCCACCGGGGCCGCCGTGGTTTTGGCGGCTGTTGCTTTTGTGGGTGCAGCTGTCTGTTCCTGCGTTTTTTCATCCGTCGTGCTGGCGGCAGACGACGAGGTGGTGGCCGATGTAGATGTAGGCGCTTCTGACTTTGACGCCTGCGAGGAGGGGGCCGCCTGTCTTGTGGATGAGGCAGAAGCCTCCGTCCCCACCGGCACCGTCTGTTTTCCCGCGCAACCGGCGCAGGACAGCAGCATGACCAAAGCGGCCATGCCCGCAACCCATTTTCTCATCTTATTTCTCTCCTTCTCTGCGAATCCTTTCAATCGCGCCTGCCTGTGGGGTTGTCCCCGGGCGGCGCTTCCTCTTCCGGTACAAATTCCAGTATGTCGCCCGGCTGGCACTGCAGCGCGCGGCAGACCGCTTCCAGGGTGGAAAAGCGGATGGCCCGCGCACGGTTATTTTTGAGTATGGACAGGTTGGCAAGGGATATTCCCACTTTGTCCGAAAGCTCGGTCAGCCCGATCTTGCGCTTTGCCATCATCACATCCAGATTCACCAAAATGGCCATTCGCTCTCCCCCCTTCCGGTCAAATGGTCATGTCGTTTTCCGTTTTGTACAGCAGCGCCTGGCGGAACAGCTCCGCAAACACAAACAAAATCAGCCCCACCACCGAAAAGGTGACGAACACCGCCACCATAAAAAATTTGGTGACGAAAAAAACGGAAACAAAATAAAAAAGAGAGATCGCCAGGCATTCGGCGCCGATGACCCGCAGCCGCCGGACGGTATCCTCTGAAAAAGCCCGCCCGCGGTTGATGTTGTTCATGATTCCCCGCGCCTGCCACAGGATCAGCTCCGCCATCACGCCGGATACCAGCAGCACCGCCAGGTACTTTTCATACCAAAATCCCTCCGCGCCGGGCTGTTCCAGGGTGACGGCCGGGATGCTCCACGGCAGTGTGACCGTGAGCAGGAACGCCACGCCCATGAGCACATCCAGCGCGATCTGGATAACCCCGCTGAGCCCCTGTTTCCCAAGAATTTTCATATTGCCAAGGCCCTCTTTCCGCCTGCTGTTTTTATCGATGTGTCATATAGTATACTGCCAAAACCTGTAAAAATCAACACGAAAAAGAGTTGTATTGGCAAGCCGTTTGTGATATGATGATATTTGTATATGCGTAGATGGGGATTTTTTTGATACGGATATGCCAAACCAACCAAATTTGAGGTGTCATCATGGGATTGATCAAAGCGCTGTTTGGGGATTACAGCAAGCGCGAACTCAAGCGCATTCAGCCCCTGTGCGATAAAGTACTGGCGTTGGAAGAAACCTACAAAGCCATGGACGAGGAGGAGCTGATCCGCCAGACCGACGTTCTGCGGGACCGGCTCAAGAGCGGCGAGACCACCGACGACATTCTGCCGGAAGCCTTTGCCGTCTGCCGGGAGGCGAGCGCCCGGGTGCTGGGGATGCGGCATTTCCCCGTCCAGATCATCGGCGGCATTGTGCTGCACCAGGGCCGCATCGCCGAAATGAAAACCGGTGAAGGAAAAACGCTGGTGGCCACTCTGCCCGCCTACCTCAACGCCCTGACCGGCGAAGGGGTCCACATCGTGACGGTAAACGACTACCTGGCCCGCCGCGACAGCGAATGGATGGGCAAGGTCTACCGCTATCTCGGCCTGACGGTCGGGCTGGTGGTGCACGGGCAGGACGGCAACGAACGCCGCGCCGCCTACAACGCGGATATCACCTACGGCACCAACAACGAGCTGGGGTTCGACTATCTGCGGGATAACATGGTCATCTATAAAAAGGATAAGGTGCAGCGCGGGCACCACTTTGCCATCGTCGACGAGGTGGACTCCATCCTCATCGATGAGGCGAGAACCCCTCTGATCATTTCCGGACAGGGGGACAAATCCACCGACCTGTACCAGCGGGCGGATGATTTTGCCAAAACCCTTAAGGTCCACCGGATCAAAGAGGTGGATTCCAAAGAGGAAATGGACGTCATCGAGGGCGACTATATCGTGGACGAAAAGGCCCGCACCGCCACCCTCACCCAGGACGGCGTGAAAAAAGCCGAAGCGTTTTTCCACGTTGAAAACCTGATGGATTCCGACAACGTCACCCTGCTGCACCACATCAACCAGGCCATCAAGGCCCGCGGCATCATGACGCGGGATGTGGATTATGTGGTCAAGGACGGCCAGGTGCTGATTGTGGACGAGTTCACCGGCCGTCTGATGTTCGGGCGCCGCTATAACGAAGGGCTGCACCAGGCCATCGAGGCCAAGGAAGGGGTGAAGGTGGAACGGGAGAGCAAGACCCTGGCCACCATCACTTTCCAGAACTACTTCCGCCTGTACAAAAAGCTCTCGGGTATGACGGGTACCGCCCAGACCGAGTCCACCGAATTTGAACAGATCTACAAGCTGGACGTGGTGGAGATCCCCACCAACCGTCCCATGATCCGCAAGGACCTGCCCGACAGCGTTTACAAAACCGAGCAGGGAAAGTTTAACGCCGTCATCGAGCAGATCGAGGAATGCCACAAGCGGGAACAGCCGGTGCTGGTGGGCACCATCTCCATCGAAAAATCCGAGCTGCTCTCCAAGATGCTGTCCAGGAAGGGCATCCCCCACGAAGTGCTCAACGCCAAGCACCATGAAAAAGAGGCCGAGATCGTGGCCCAGGCCGGTAAGCGCGGAGCGGTCACCATCGCCACCAACATGGCCGGACGCGGTACCGACATCATGCTGGGGGGCAACCCGGAATATCTTGCCAAGGCCGAGATGCGCCGGATGGGCTTCCCCGAAGAGTTGATTGCGGAATCCACCGCCTACGGTGAAACCGAAGACGAAGAGATCCTGGGGGCGCGTCAGACCTTCCAGGAGCTCAACGAAAAATACAAGGCCCAGATCAAACCCGAAGCGGAAGAGGTGCGCAAGGCCGGCGGCCTGTTTATCGTGGGCACCGAGCGGCACGAATCCCGCCGGATCGACAACCAGCTGCGGGGCCGTTCCGGCCGTCAGGGCGACCCCGGTTCCTCCCGGTTCTTCCTCTCTCTGGAAGATGACCTGATGCGCCTGTTCGGCGGCGAGAGGATCAACAGCCTGATGGAGACCCTGGGGATCGACGAGAACACCCCCATTGAAAACAAGATGCTCACCCGCTCCATCGAAAGCGCCCAGCGGCGGGTGGAGGAACGCAACTTCGGCATCCGCCGCAACGTGCTGCAATACGACGACGTGATGAACCGCCAGCGGGAAATCATCTACAGCCAGCGGGATCAGGTGCTCAACGGCGAAAGCGTCAAGGACAGCATCCTGAACATGCTCAAAGAGTCCTTTATTTCCAACGCCAAGACCTACACCGCCGACGAGGACCACACCAAGTGGAATCTGGAAGGCCTGCGGGATTATTTCCGCGGCTGGATCGGTACCGACGAGGATTTCCAGTACACCGACCAGGAGCTGGAGGACATGACCTCCGAGGAGATCGTGCAGCCTCTGATCGACCGTGCTCTCGATGTTTACGCCAAAAAGGAAGCGGAATACGGGGAAGAGATCATGCGGGAACTGGAGCGCGTGATCCTGCTGAAGACCGTGGACCGCTACTGGATGGACCACATCGACAATATGGACGAGCTGCGCAAGGGCATCCACCTGCGGGCTTATGGCCAGAAGGACCCGGTTGTCCTCTACCGCATCGAAGGCTTTGAGATGTTTGACGGTATGATTGCGGCCATCCGGGAGGATACGGTGCGGCTGATGCTCACCGTGCAGATCCGCCGGGCGGAGGAACCCAAACGCGAGCAGGTGGCCAAGGAGACCGGCACCTCCGCCGACGGCACCGACGCGCCCCGTACCGTGCGCAAGACCGCTTCCCAGAAGGTGGGCCGCAACGATCCCTGTCCCTGCGGCAGCGGCAAAAAATACAAAAAATGCTGCGGCAGGTCCAGCAGCGGCGAAGACTAATCTCCGCTGTCCGGCCTGAAATAACAATAAAATAACAAAAAATCATCCGGTTTTGAGGTGGATGAATCATGGCAACTGAAACTCCCGTATCGGCTGCGCCCCAGACGCAGCCTCCCCATCCCCACGGTCAACACGAGCATCACGACCATGTGCATACCCATTTCGACAGCGCGGAAATCCTGCAGCAGGAACAGAATTTCATCGACTATTACACCACCGGTGAAAGCCATCCCATCCGGCTGCTGTTCCGGCTCTATAAAGGACATTACGGCAAACTGCTGCTTTCCGCGTTCTTCTTTGTCCTTAAAAACAGCCCCGTCTGGGTGCTGCCCATCATCACCTCCAACATCATCAATATCGCCACTGCACACGAGCCGGGCACGGCCATCTACATCATCTACAACCTGGCGGTGGAGATCTTTTTGGTGGCGATGAACATCCCCACCCACTACCTGCACGTCCGCTTTTACAGCCTGGCCACCCGCAGCGTGGAGGCCGGATTGCGGGGCGCGATGGTGCGCAAGCTCCAGCAGCTGTCCATCACCTTCCACAAGGAGATGGAGTCCGGCCGCATCCAGTCCAAGGTGATGCGGGATGTGGAGGCCATCGAGGCGTTTTCCTCCCAGGTGCTCATCTCGCTGCTGAGCATCATCCTCAACATTGTGGTGGCGCTGTCGGTGGTGCTGTGCACCAACTGGATCGTGTTCCTGTTTTTCATCTGCTGCGCTCCGGTGGGCGGCATCACGGTGCGGATCTTCCGCAAGGATATCCGCCGCCGCAACCGGGAATTCCGGCAGGAGATCGAACGTACCTCCGCCAACGTGATGGACATGGTGGAACTGATCCCCGTCACCCGCGCCCACGCGCTGGAGAAACGGGAGATCAACCGCATGACCTCCCAGCTTAATATGGTGGCTGAAAAAGGCTTCCGGCTGGACGTGGTGCAAAGCATGTTCGGCGCCGCGGGATGGGTGGTGTTCCAGACCTTCCAGCTCATCTGCCTGGGGGTAACCGGCCTGCTGGCCTATAACGCGGTGATTTCCATCGGTGAGATCGCCCTCTACCAAACCTATTTCAGTACGGTGGTGGGGCAGGTCTCGGCCCTGCTGCAGCTGCTGCCCACCCTCACCAAGGGCACCGAATCCATCATGTCGGTGGGCGAGATCCTCAACGCCCACGATATCGAGGACAACACCGGCAAGAAAAAGCTCAAGCAGCTGCGGGGAGAATACGAGTTCCGCGACGTCTGTTTCCAATATGATGAAAAATCCCATGTGCTGAATCACTTCAACCTGAAGGTGGCCCAGGGCGAGACCATCGCCCTGGTGGGCGAATCCGGCGCGGGCAAATCCACCGTGCTGAACATTGTCATCGGCTTCAACAAGCCCACCAGCGGCCAGGTGCTCATCGACGGCCAGGATATCGAGAGCATCGACCTGCACAGTTACCGCAAATTCCTGGCGGTGGTTCCCCAGACCAGCATCCTTTTCTCCGGCACCATTCGGGACAACATCACCTACGGTATGCCCCATGTGCCGGAAGAAAAGCTGCAAAAGGCCGTGGAAGCCGCCAACCTCACCGAACTGATCAACAGCCTGCCCGACGGGCTGGATACCATGGTGGGCGAGCACGGGGGCAAGCTTTCGGGCGGCCAGCGCCAGCGCATCTCCATTGCCCGCGCCATCATCCGCGACCCGCGGGTGATCGTGTTTGACGAGGCGACCTCCGCCCTGGACAGCATTTCTGAAAAGCAAATCCAGACCGCCATCAATAATCTGACCCGCGACCGCACCACCTTTATCGTGGCCCACCGCCTGTCCACCATCCGCGATGCGGACAAGATCGCCGTACTGCGGGATGGGCATTGCGTGGAATACGGCACCTTTGAGGAATTGATGGAACGCAAAGGCGAATTTTATAAAATGAAAGTCCTGCAATCCTGATTGCGGGCAGCCGGTGCGCCGGCAACAGAAAGGACGAACATACAGCATGAAACTCGGAATCGTAGGCCTTCCCAATGTGGGAAAATCCACCCTGTTCAACGCCATCACCAACGCGGGCGCCCAAAGTGCCAATTATCCCTTTTGCACCATCGATCCCAACGTGGGGGTGGTGGCCGTCCCCGACGACCGCCTGACCGCGCTGGCCGAGCTGTACCACCCCGACAAGGTGACCCCCGCTGTGATTGAGTTTGTGGACATCGCGGGACTTGTCAAGGGAGCCAGCAAGGGAGAAGGTTTGGGCAACAAATTCCTCGCCAATATCCGCGAGGTGGACGCGATCGTTCATGTGGTGCGCTGCTTTGAGGATGACGACATCATCCATGTGGACGGCAGCGTCGATCCGCTGCGGGATATCGAGACCATCAATCTGGAGCTCATCTTCTCGGATATGGACATGGTTGCCCGCCGCCTGGACCGCACCGCCAAAGCCATGAAGGGGGACAAATCCCTGCAGGGGGAAGTGGATTTCCTCAAGCGCCTCAACGACTGGCTGGAAAGCGGCAAGCCCGCCCGGTCACTTGAGATGACCGATGACGAAAAGGCCATGCTCAGCAGCACCCCGCTGCTCACCGCCAAACCGGTCATCTACGCCGCCAATATGAGCGAGGCGGATTTTACCGACGGAAAGCCGGATGAAAACCCCTATTTCCAAAAGGTCGCCGCGCTGGCAAAGGAAGAAGGGGCAGAGATTTTACCCATCTGCGCCAAGCTGGAAGAGGACATCGCCGGGATGGAGGAGGACGAAAAGCTGCTGTTTTTATCCGAACTGGGGCTGGACCATTCCGGCCTTGACCGGCTTATCCAGGCCAGCTACCGGTTGCTGGGGCTCATCTCTTACCTGACGGCGGGCAAGCCGGAGGTGCGGGCCTGGACCATCACCAAGGGCACCAAAGCGCCCCAGGCCGCCGGAAAAATCCACACCGATTTTGAACGGGGCTTTATCCGCGCGGAGGTCATTTCCTTTGAGGACCTGATGGCGAACGGCTCCATGGCCGCCGCCAAAGAAAAAGGGCTGGTCCGCTCCGAGGGCAAGGACTATGTGATGCAGGACGGCGATGTGGTGCTGTTCCGGTTCAATGTGTAAACCGGCATAGCCGAAAGCCTTTTATACCGAAAACAGGATGCCGCCTGATTTTTCAGGCGGCATCTTTTTTGTAACAAACCATCTTCCCCGTTGCCTATCCGCTTTATAGATTCAACGGATGGAATGGTATTGACACACCGATTCAATGGATATATACTGACCCTGTAGAAATCAGCCTTTTGCAGCAGTGTGCATCTTAGAGCAAATCCGCTTTAAGAGGGACAGCGAGTCGCTGCCCTGCTTATCCAAAACGGGTGGATGGTGTTCCGGATAACGCTGCGGCGAACTACCAATCACGGAAGTGATTTTTTGGTTCGCCTGCGCTTTTATCCGGTCATTTTGTACTGCTAAAGGCTGATTTTTTACGTTGGGGGGATGGATGTGCAGATAAACGGCAATACCGTGAGCTTTGAGCAAGGCGACATGGCCTTTGTAAAAAGATTCGGTATAACACAAGCAACCGACATGGTGCTGGATTATAAAACGCTGCATCCGCTGCCCTTCCTGTACGACACCCATCAGCTGGCCGCCTTTCTTCACACCAGCCGGAAAAAGCTGTTTTATTACGCCAAGCAGGCCGGTCAGGCGTATCGTCCCGTTACCGTAAAAAAGAAAAACGGCCAACCCCGGCAATTGTATGCGCCAAACGCTGTATTACAAGCGTATCAAAGCTGTATCCTCCGCCATATTCTAAATAAACTTCCGGCATCCGTATACGCGACCGCCTATCTGCCGGGTAGGACTCTTGCCCAAAACGCCTCTCCTCATGTAGGGAAACGCTATCTCCTGAAACTGGATATTACGGATTTTTTCGGCAGTATCCGGTTTGACCAGGTTTACAGCGCCGCCTTTTCCACAATCTATTTTCCCCGGCAAATCGGTGCGATGCTGACAGCGCTATGCTGCCGGGAAGATGTGCTGCCGCAGGGCGCTCCCACCTCCCCCGCCCTGTCCAACCTGGTGATGCGCGGTTTCGACAACCACATCGGTGACTGATGCAAAGCCCGCGGCATCGCCTACACCCGCTATTGCGACGATATGACCTTTTCGTGGGACCGGCCTTTGTTCGTCGTTTATCAAAAAGTCAGGTCCATGCTGCAAGAAATGGGCTTTGAACTCAACGAAAAAAAGACCCGGTTTGTCACCAATGCCAACCGGCAATGCGTGACGGGTCTTACCGTGAACGAAAAGGTACGTGTATCCAGCGATTATAAGCGGGCACTGAGGCAGGAAGTGTATTATGCGTTAAAATTCAGCCCGGCCGAAAGCCTGATGCGCACCAATAAAAAGGGATTTATGGATGGAGGAGAGCCTCAAGCAGACCGATACCTGCACCATCTTATCGGCAAGGTTCACTTTGTGTTGCAGATCGAGCCGGAGAATCCATGGTTTCAAACCGCAGCGCAAGAGCTTCGGCTCCAGTTAGAAAGTTTAATGCATTGATATCAATTCTCATCCCATATTAAAGCCAAGCAAAGGCGAAGAAGCTTATATTCAGCACCTGCCAATTCCAATATTATCACAAGGGCGGTCAAGCTCAATTTGCTTGACCGCCTTTTTTATCCCTCAATCGCTTCCCTGAAAATCTGCTTCAAAAAATCCGCAACCCCATTGGCTGCGTGAATGGTCGCTATCATCAGTTCATCCATGTCCACACCGCCAAAGTCGATATTATATCCAGCGTGACGAATAAGTTGTGTGAGGAATACCCGCTGTGTCCGGCCGTTCCCCTCTCGAAAGGGGTGAAGCAGGTTGGTATCGCAATAGAATTCCGTGATATGTTCCACAAACGTGTCAAAGTCATCCTGCCGGAAATAATTCTCCTCCGCCAGGTGAGCAAAAATGGCGTTTCCTACTCGCTCAATTTCATCCGCCGGGACAAACTGCGTTCCTTTCTTTGGACAGGTTGGCGGTGCGGATTTCACCCGCCCAGTCATATAAATCCTCGAACAGGAATTTGTGTATCGCTTTATAGTGGGCAAAATCAAAGTTTCCCTGAATTGGCTCCTGTTCCAATAAGCTGATATTGGCAAGGGTCAGGGCAGACTCTGTTTCCGCCAGTTCCGCTTCGTCCCGAATATCCATTTTATTGATAAGGCAGGTTGTGCCTTCGTAGCAACTGTTGGTAGAAGCCTCTATCTCATATGGCATGGCGCTGCTCCCTTGCCGACTCACGGACGAGCCGAATATATTCCGCTTTCGTGATTTCCTTGTTCAGCAATTTCCGGCACCATTCCTTGTGCTGGGCCGTTACGGTAAACCCCTCCATTTCCACGGAGGCGGCGGCATTGGCTATAGCCTGCTGAGTGGATACAGCACGATTCATGTTCATCACCTCATACATCTATAGTTTATCATGAGATGGATGAATATACAAGAGAATCCATTTATACTAAAAACAGGTAAAAACCTGCCACTCACGTCCATGTCCTCATTAAGTTATTCACTATTTACCCAGGATGTTCCATATAGGTCATACCCATCAGATGATTTTTCAACACCCTCCGGCTATGGGCGGTCGGTAAGTCCCAAAATATAATCGGTGCTGACGCGATAATATTTTGCTAATATCACCACCAAATGCACGGGAATTTCACGTTTTCCTGTTTCATAATTGCTGTATACCCGCTGATCGATGCCTAAAACGGCGGCAATCTCTTTTTGCATCAGTTCATGGTCTTCTCTCAGGTCTTTTAAACGGGGATAATAATACATGGACGACCACCTCCATGCCCATCTTAATTTACGATCGAACAATGCCGTTGACTATACTATTGTTTGATAGTAAAATAGCCATTGAGGTGATACTTAATGCATTTTTATAGAGAATTTCTCGCAGATGTTTTAGCACAAGAAGAAGCCCAAATCGTTTTTCCCCAACTAAAATTAGATGCCAGCGAAATTATAGAAAGAGAGTGTTACAAAGCGTTATATCAAATCAAAGCCATTTTGGAAGACGCTGCATTAGGTGATACGGCCGCTTTAATCAAAATAGAAGAGATCATACAGGTTTTTGTGGATCGCGGCGTTTCCTGTGGGGACCAATACGATTACTGACGCAATTCCTTTGCGGTTCTCTTCAAAAGGGTTTGACATTTCGCTGGGTATGGTGTATACTTCATTTAGTTTTTAAAACCAAGTTATTTAGTTTCGAAAAAGGTGGCATTATGTCGAGAACAAAACTGAGGGACCGTATCCTGCCAAACTATACCAAAGGCGAAGAGATCTTCAACATGGTGTCCCACATCGTGGGAGGGGCGTTCGCCATTGCCGCGCTGGTGCTGTGCGTGGTCATGGCCGCTGTCCACGGCAGTGTCTGGGGGGTGGTCAGCGGCGCCATCTACGGCGCCACCATGATCCTGCTGTACACCATGTCCAGCATCTACCACGGCTTGCGCCCGGAAATGCCCAAAAAGGTTTTCCAGGTGATCGACCACTGCACCATCTATTTTCTGATTGCCGGTACCTATACCCCCATCATGCTGGCTGCACTGCGCCCCCGGTATCCGGTCTACGCCTGGGTGATTTTCGGGATCGTGTGGGGCTGCGCCGCCGTGGCCGTCACCCTGACGGCCATTGACCTGAACCGGTACAAAGTCTTTTCCATGATCTGTTACCTGGCCATGGGCTGGTGCATCATCTTCTTTATCCGCCCCACGGTGGAGGTGCTCACCACCGGCGGCACCGTGCTGTTGCTGCTGGGTGGCATCGCGTATACCGTCGGTGCGGTACTCTATGGCGTGGGGAAAAAGCACCGGTACATGCATTCGGTGTTTCACCTGTTTGTGCTGGCGGGCAGCATTTTCCATTTCTTTATGATCCTGTTTTACGTGATGCCGGTAAAAGGCTGAAGACCGTCATCCCGCCTTTTACCATCCAAAGTCTGCCACCGGGCCGGGACATACCGCTTTTTAGGCGTGACCAACTCCATAACCGTTTTAACAGCCGCTTTCCCTAAAAAAGAAAAGCGGCTGTTGTGCGTTTTGTTTTAAATTAAGCGGCGAAAGGAAAGATATCGGTTTTAATTCTTGCAAAAAGGACGCAAGCAAAACTTCTTTACCAAAAAAATCTTGCCTGAATTCTCATTTTCTTGTAGCTTTTTCACGAATGGTCTGGTATAATAATAAGTCGATGGCATGCCGCTGCCCGGCCAGGCGCGGCCGCTGTGTTCTTAACAAGGAGGAAACGGATTTTATGCAGAAAAAGATAAGCACCCTTCCCTTTAAGGGAACGGCCGAGCAGGAACAAAAGCTGCAGGAAATCATCGCCGCCAACAAATCGGACCCCAGCCGCCTGATGGGCGTTATGCAGCAGGCGCAGGATATCTACGGGTATCTGCCGATGGAAGTGCAGCAGATGATCGCCGACGGCATGGGCGTTCCGCTGGAAAAGGTATATGGCGTGGCCACGTTCTATGCCCAGTTTGCCCTCTCCCCCAAGGGGCAGTACGACATTTCGGTATGCCTGGGCACCGCCTGTTATGTGAAAGGGTCGGGCGACATTTTCAACAAGCTCAGTGAGCTGCTGGGGATCGGTGCGGACGAATGCTCCGCCGACGGCAAGTTCTCCCTCACCGCCTGCCGTTGCATCGGCGCCTGCGGCCTGGCCCCTGTCCTGACCGTCAACGACGAGGTTTACGGCCGTCTGACAGTGGACGACGTGCCGGGTATTCTGGCTAAATACCAATAAGGCCATGCGGGAATTGTCGCTGAACATATTGGACATTGCCCAAAACTCCATCACCGCCGGCGCCTCCCTTGTGACCGTGCGGGTACAGGAGGATACCGCCGCCGACCGGCTGACCATTGCGGTGGAGGACAACGGAAAAGGCATGACAAAAGAGCAGGTCTCGCGGGTAATGGACCCGTTTTATACCACCCGCACCACCCGCAAAGTCGGGATGGGGATCCCCCTGTTCCGCATGGCGGCGGAGATGGCGGGCGGAGGCTTGACCATCGAATCGACGCCGGGCGTGGGCACCACGGTGGCCGCCACCTTTTCCCTGTCGCATATCGACCGCATGCCCCTGGGCGACGTGGCCGGGACCATGGTGACCCTTATCCGGCTGAACCCACAGCTGGATTTCCTCTACCGGCATACGGTGGACGGGACGGCCTTTGAGCTGGACACCCGCCGCTTGCGGGAAATTTTGGGAGATGTCCCCCTGAACGAGCCGGAAGTGATCGGTTGGATCAGTGACTACCTTGCGGAAGGTCTGGCGCCCCTCGGCAGCCAGGCGTAAACGCTCTATGTTTGTAACAGGAGGTAACGACAAATGAAATCTTTAGCGGAATTGCAGGCTATCCGGGACAAGGCGCGGGAAAACATGAACCTGCGCAGCGGCCAGCACGATGGCATCCGCGTGGTGGTGGGTATGGCCACCTGCGGCATTGCCGCCGGCGCGCGCCCGGTGCTCAACGCTTTTGTGGATGAAATTGCCAAACGGCATCTGGACAATGTGATGGTCACCCAGACCGGGTGCATCGGCATGTGCCAGTTTGAGCCTATTGTGGAAGTGATGGTCCCCGGCAAGGAAAAGGTCACCTATGGCAAGGTGACCCCGGAAAAGGTTGCCCGCATCGTGACCGATCATCTGGTCAACGGCAACCCGGTATCGGAATTCACCATCGGCCATTTACTCAAGTAATCAGGGAGGTTTAACGCGATGTATCGATCTCACGTATTGGTCTGTGGCGGTACCGGGTGTACCTCCTCCAACAGCCAGAAAATCATTGAAGCCCTGGAACAGGAAATCGAAAAACAGGGCCTGTCAAACGAAGTCAAGGTGGTGCGCACCGGCTGCTTCGGCCTGTGTGCGCTCGGCCCCATCATGATCGTCTATCCCGAAGGCTGCTTCTATTCGCGGGTGGATGTCGACGACGTTCCCGAAATCGTGTCCGAGCATCTGCTCAAGGGCCGCATCGTCACCCGCCTGCTCTATGACGAGACGGTGGGACAGGAGGAGATCAAGGCCCTCAACGAAACCGATTTTTACAAAAAGCAGGTGCGGGTGGCGCTGCGCAACTGCGGCGTTATCAACCCCGAATCCATTGAAGAATACATTGCCTGCGACGGCTATCAGGCGCTGGGCAAGTGCCTGACCGAGTACACGCCCGAGCAGGTCATCCAGATTGTGACCGATTCCGGCCTGCGCGGCCGCGGTGGCGGCGGGTTCCCCACCGGCCGTAAATGGGCGCTGACCGCCCCCAACAAGGCACCGCAGAAATATGTGGTGTGCAACGCCGACGAAGGCGACCCCGGCGCGTTTATGGACCGTTCGGTGCTGGAGGGCGATCCCCACTGCCTGATCGAGGCCATGGCCATCGCCGGTTATGCCATCGGCGCAACCAAAGGCTTTGTGTATGTGCGGGCGGAGTATCCCATCGCGGTGCGCCGTTTGCAGATCGCTATCGACCAAGCCCGCGCAGAAGGCCTGTTGGGCAAGGATATCCTGGGCACCGGCTTTGAGTTTGACATGGAAATCCGGCTGGGTGCCGGTGCGTTCGTCTGCGGTGAGGAAACCGCGCTGATGACCTCCATCGAGGGCAACCGCGGCGAGCCCCGTCCCCGTCCGCCCTATCCGGCGGTGAAGGGCCTGTTTGGCTGTCCCACGGTGGAAAACAACGTGGAGACCTTTGCCAACATCCCCCAGATCATCCTCAAAGGCGCCGACTGGTTTGCCTCGATGGGCACCGAAAAATCCAAGGGCACCAAGGTGTTCGCTCTGGGCGGCAAAATCAAACATACCGGCCTGGTGGAAATCCCCATGGGCACCACCCTGCGGGAAATCGTCGAGGAAATCGGCGGCGGTATCCCGGGCGGCAAAAAGTTCAAAGCGGCGCAGACGGGCGGCCCCTCCGGCGGCTGTATCCCGGCCAGCCTCATCGATACCCCCATCGATTACGACAACCTGATCTCCATCGGCTGTATGATGGGTTCCGGCGGTCTCATCGTCATGGACGAGGACACCTGTATGGTGGACATCGCCAAGTTCTTCCTGGAATTCACGGTGGACGAATCCTGCGGCAAATGCACCCCCTGCCGCGTGGGTACCAAACGCCTTTTGGAAAAGCTGGATAAGATCACCAAAGGCAACGGCACCATGGAAGACATCGACGAGCTGGAAAACTTGTGCTATTACATCAAGGAAAACTCCCTGTGCGGTCTGGGCCAGACAGCCCCCAACCCCGTGCTGTCCACACTCCATTTCTTCCGCGACGAATACATCGCCCACGTCAAGGACAAAACCTGCCCGGCCGGCGTGTGCAAATCGCTGGTGCATTATGAGATCGACCCCGCCAAGTGCAAAGGCTGCACGGCTTGTGCCCGTGTCTGCCCGGTGGGCGCCATCGACGGACAGGTCCGTCAGGCACATGTCATCGATGTATCGGCCTGCATCAAGTGCGGCGCTTGCTTTGAGAAATGCCGCTTTGACGCGATCGTGAAGAAATAAGAAAGGAGTGCGCTGCAATGGATATGGTGAATGTAAAAATCAATGGCATTGGAGTCAGCGTGCCCAAAGGTTCCACCATTTTGGAGGCCGCCCGCTATGCCGGGGTGGAAATCCCCACCCTTTGCTATTTGAAGGATATCAACGAGATCGGCGCCTGCCGCATCTGCGTGGTGGAAGCCACCGGCGCCCGCGGCCTGGTGACCGCCTGTGTCTATCCCGTTTCCGAAGGGATGGAGGTGCGCACCAACACCGAAAAGGTGCAGAAAGCCCGCCGCACCACGCTGGAGCTGATCCTCTCCACCCATGAGAAAAAATGCCTGTCCTGCGTGCGGTCGGGCGACTGCGAGCTGCAGAAGCTCTGCCGCGATTACGGCGTGGAGGACAACGGCCGGTACGACGGCTTCCGTCCCCATTATGAGCTGGACACCTCCACCGCCCATCTGGTGCGGGACAACAACAAATGCATCCTCTGCCGCCGCTGCGTGGCCGCCTGCCGTCAGCAATATGTCTCGGTCATCGGCGCCAACGACCGGGGTATCGACACCCACATCGGCACGGCGTTTGAAAAGCCGCTGGCCGACGTGCCCTGCGTATCCTGCGGCCAGTGTATCGTGGTCTGCCCCACCGGCGCGCTCACCGAAAAGGACGAAACCGCCCCGGTGTGGGAAGCCCTGGCCGACCCCAACAAGCATGTGGTGGTGCAAGCCGCGCCTTCGGTGCGCGCCACGCTGGGCGAATGCTTCGGCATGCCCATCGGCACAAATGTGGAAGGCAAAATGGTCGCGGCCCTGCGCCGTCTGGGCTTTGACAAGGTGTTCGACACCGACTTCGGCGCCGACCTGACCATCGTAGAGGAAGCCAACGAATTTGTAAACCGGGTGAAAAACGGCGGCGTACTGCCCATGATCACCTCCTGTTCCCCCGGCTGGGTCAAATTTGCCGAATACTATTACCCAGATCAGCTGGATCATCTGTCCTCCTGCAAATCGCCCCAGCAGATGACCGGCGCTGTCATCAAGACCTATTACGCCGAAAAGATGGGCATCGACCCGGAGGATATCGTGGTCGTCAGCATCATGCCCTGCACCGCCAAAAAGTTCGAGGTGGGCCGTGACCATCAGGATGCAGCCGGTGTGGCGGATGTCGATTACGCCCTGACCACCCGGGAACTCGCCCGGATGATCGAGCGGGCAGGCATCGCCTTTACCAGCCTGCCGGACGAGGAGTTCGACAGCCCGCTGGGTGAGGATACCGGCGCAGCCGTCATCTTCGGCGCCACCGGCGGCGTGATGGAAGCCGCCCTGCGCACCGCCAACGACTGGCTGACCGGAGAGGACAACAAGGCGGTGGATTTCAAAGAGGTGCGCGGCACCGACGGCCTGAAAGAAGCCACCTATACCATCGCCGGTATGGAGGTCAAGGTGGCGGTGGCCAGCGGCATTGCCAACGCCAACTATGTGATGAGCCGCATCCAGGACGGCACCGCTCCCTGGCATTTTGTGGAGATCATGTGCTGCCCCGGCGGCTGCGTCAACGGCGGCGGCCAGCCCACCCAGCCGGCTTCGGTGCGCAATACGGTGGACCTGAAAGCCCTGCGTGCCAAAGCCCTGTACGACCAGGACGAGGCCATGACCCTGCGCAAATCCCACCAGTCCCCGGCCGTCCAGCAGCTTTATGCGGATTATCTCACCGATGGATTCGGCGGCGAAAAAGCCCACCACATCCTGCACACCCAGTATGTGGCCCGCAAAAAGTTCAGCTAAATCATCACAATATAAGCAAATGCCCCCGGCGGCGATATCCAGTTGGGTATCGCCGCCGGGGGTACAATTTTAGCCGTATCTTTTTATCCACTCTATGTGCTTAATTTTAAAGAAGCACTATCTTTCCGGCTGAACAACGGTTCATGCGTAGTATTATAATCGGATAAATTTATGCTTTAATCGCTTTCAAAAAGGTATTCAGGTGGGATATGGTATCCTTTTTGAACGAATTTA